>Ga0209802_1000143_pt1 | contig 53110 bp, 46 predicted proteins | sample GraSoiAngelo_129_FD_185886 | JGI IMG/M metagenome (GOLD analysis project Ga0209802, IMG submission 185886) | Grasslands soil microbial communities from the Angelo Coastal Reserve, California, USA - 14_0927_12_40cm (SPAdes) (version 2) | ecosystem: Environmental > Terrestrial > Soil > Grasslands ...
CACCATCCCGTTAATCTCGCTGACAGTGCCATTGTTTTATCTCCTTGGAGTCGAGATCTTAGGCCAGGTATTTTATTTGTAACAGATGTTGCAAATTTATGCAATATACGTTAAGCTTCTTAACCGCTATGGGGTGGGTGGTATTTTCGTATTCGCTGCCGTCCAAGGCGTCCTCGAGCCCGCGGGTCGCGTTGTGGCGTCGATTGCAGCGGTTAGGGGCGATCACCCCTAAGGCCGGCGTCTATGTTCTTCCTGATCGCGATGAGTGTGTAGAGGCCTTCCAGTGGCTGGCGCAGGAGGTTCAACAGGCAAAAGGTGAAGCTGTGGTAATGCGCGTGGAGCGGTTTGAAGGACTGACCGATCCGCAGATCATCGAACTGTTCCGTGATTCGTGCCGGAAGAAATACTCGGAAATTGAATCAGAAGCGGCAAATGTACAAAAGGCCCTCAGCGCTTTAAAGAAATCGAAGAACAACTCAGAAATCTTGGAGCGCCTAGAAAAGCTACGAAAAAAGTATGCGGAGGTGGCTCAGGTGGACTTCTTCGAGTCTTCTGAAGGAGCAGATGTTGCCTCACAGATACGCAGTATCGAGCAAGCTCTCCGTCAAGGGTCCTCATCTGACTCTACGGTTGCCACGGTCACGCTTTCGGAGTACCGAGACAAGCGCTGGGTCACACGGCCGCGCCCCCATGTGGATCGGCTTGCGTGCGCCTGGCTCATTCGTCAATTTATCGATCCGAAGGCTGAGATCCGCTACGCTACTGACCCCAAGCCTGATGAAGTCACATTCGACATGCGAGACGCCGAATTCGGACACAAGGGTGATCGGTGCACGTTCGAAACGATGCTCTCTGCGTTCAACTTGAAAGAACCGGCTCTGCATGTAGTCGCGGAGATTGTCCATGACATAGACCTTCGGGATGGCCGTTATGCGAGACCGGAGGCCGAGGGGATCGACATCGTTCTGAAGGGTTGGTTGCTGGCAGGGCTCTCAGATAGTGAGCTCGAATCGCGGGGCATTGCGTTGTTTGACGGCCTCTACACTGCTTTTTCACGCCGCCCACGGCTGGCAGGACGTTAGAGGAAACGATGTTGGTATGTTGATGGTGGGCAATAGACTCTCGTTGAAGCACTCAGAATTTTTCTTTAGGATACACTGTCATGGTTAGAGCTTCGCTGAAGAACCCATACGCAGTTGTCGCGATCAGCCTGATCGTCGTGATCCTGGGGGCGGTGTCTTACCAGAAGATGGTCCGGGACATCTTCCCCGAGATCAACATCCCAGTGGTGGCGGTCGCCACGTTCTACAAAGGGATGGGTCCTTCTGAGATGGAGGGGGCCGTCACCCTGCGGCTCGAGCAGCTTTTCCTTCAGGCCAGCTACGTTGAGCACATGGAGTCCCGCTCCCTCCCTGGCGTCAGTCTGATCAAGGTCTATTTCCATCCCAACTACAATGTCGACGCCGGCTTGGCCGAGATCACCAGCCTGACCTATTCCGCCCTGCGGTTCATGCCGAAAGGCATGTTTCCGCCGACGATCATCAAGTTCGGGGCGCAGAATCTTCCGATCGCCAATCTGACCTTGGACAGCGCGACCCTCAGCGAGAAGGAGGTCCGCGACCTCGCCTATTTCTCGGTCCGTCCGCAGTTGGGCACGGTCCAGGGCGTCTCGCTCCCGCCCACGTTCGGCGGCGCGGTGCGGCAGATCACGGTCTTTCTCAATCGGGAGAAGATGTTGGCGCGCGGGATCAGCACGAACGAGATCGTCAAGGCGGTCAACGCCGAGAACCTCCTGGTGCCGGCGGGGAATGTCAAGATCGGCGATTTCGACTACAACGTCTACAGCAACAGCATCGTCTCGCTGGTCAAGGAGATGAATGACTTCCCGATCAAAGTCGTCAACGGGGTCTCGGTTTATCTGAAGGATGTCGGCACGGCGGCGGACTCCACGGCGGTCCAGGTGAATGTCGTGCGGGTGAACGGACGGCGTTCTGTGTACGTGCCGATCCTCAAACAGGCGGGCGCCAACACCCTGGCCGTGCTCGATGGCATCCGGGAGGCCTTGCCCAAGTTGAAAGGAATTCCTTCGGACCTGGAGGTCAAGCTGATCTTCGACCAGTCCCTGTACATTAGACAGGCGCTGGCGACCGTCGAACATGAGATGCTCCTAGGCGGGGGACTGGCCTGCGTGATGATCCTGCTGTTCCTCGGCAGCATTAGATCCATGCTCATTATCGCGCTGGCCATTCCGCTGTCCATCACCACCGCCTTGGTGTTGCTCTACTTCACCGGTCATTCCATTAACATCATGACACTCGGCGGGCTGGCCCTGGCCGTGGGCACGTTGGTGGATAACTCCATCGTTGTGTTGGAGAACATCCACCGGCATCTGGAGATGGGGAAGTCGGTAAGAGAAGCAGCGGCGGATGGGGCCTCTGAAGTCGCGCTACCGCTGCTGGTCATCACGGTCAGCATTCTGATCGTCTATCTGCCGATCATGTTCTTCACCGGCACGATCCGGTTTCTGTTCATCCCGCTGGCCTTGGCGGTGGCATATGCGATGGGGGCCTCGTACATCACCTCCCTCACGGTGGCGCCGGTGGCCATCGCGGCCTATCATCGGGAAGGGGCGCATGCGCAGGAGGGCGAGCGGCGGTTCAGCCCGTTTGAGCTCCTGGCGAGCGCCTATGTGGCGTTCTTGCGGTGGGGATTGAGGCGCAAGGCGATTGTCATCTCCGCTGTCGCGGGGGTCTTCGTCGTATCGATGGCGCTAGCTCCTCAGTTGGCGGCGGAATTCTTTCCCAAAGTGGACGCCGGCGAGTTCATCCTGCATGTGGCCGCGCCGGAAGGCACGCGGTTGGAGAAGACCGAGGCCATCGTGGGGAGCATCGAAGAGATCATCCGCAAGGACATCCCCCAAGGCGAATTGGATCAGATCGTGTCGAACGTGGGATTGCCGCAAGGGTGGATGGTCTTGTACACGCCGGTCGCCGGCCCACACCAGGCGTTCGTCCTAGTCAGCCTCGTCAAAGGGCACGCGGGACGGACCGACGAGTACATAGATCGGATTCGTGCCGATCTCCGCCGTGATGTGTCGGGACTCAAGTTCTCGTTCCAGACCGGCGGAGTGGTCAGCGACGTGATCAACGCCGGGCTTCCAGCCCCTGTGGACATCAAGATCAGCGGACCGAAGCTGGCTGACCTGAACGACGCGGCGACGAAGGTCCGCGACGTCGTGGCGTCCGTTCACGGGACGCTCGATGTGCGGGTCCGGCAGGGGATGGATTATCCGGAGATCCACTTGAACGTGGACCATGTGAAGGCGGGGTTGCTGGGCTTGACCGAGCAACAGGTGCTGTCGGATGTGGTCACAGCGTTGAGTTCGAACATCAGCGGCGACCCAGGGTATTGGATCGACCCCAAGACCAACAACGCCTATTTCGTGGTCGCACAATACCCCGAGCAGAACCTGACGCGGTTTGAAGACTTCCTGTTAACACCTCTGATTGGGACGCGCATCACCGATCTGCCGGTCACGGTGGTGGGCTCAGGACGGCTTGGCGGCTCGACCTTCTCGCTCCAGAACACGCCGTTCGCGGGCATGCCGACCTTGCCTTCCAGTGGCCTGTATGCCGGCGATGGGAATAAGCTGCCGGTCCTGCTCAAGGATGTGGTGACGATGGAGCGGAAAACCGGCCCAGAGACGATAGATCACTATGACTTGCAGCGCGCTGTGGATGTGATGTTTGGCGTGGCTGGCAATGACCTTGGAGCCGTGGCCCGGCGGGTCGAGCACGCGCTGGCCGGCGTAACGCTGCCCAAGGATGTGACGATGGCGATGAAAGGGGAACTCGACAGCATGCGAGCGACCATCCAAGGTTTTACCGTCACGCTGCCGCTTGCGGCGGTGCTGGTGTACCTGGTCATGGTGGGGCTGTTCCGCTCGTATCGCGACCCGCTCGTGATTCTCGTGGCCGTGCCGCTAGGGCTCATCGGGGTCGTCTGGATGCTGCTGCTCACGGGTACCTCGGTTAATCTGGAATCGCTGATCGGAACCTTGATGATGATCGGGATTGTCGTGTCGAACAGCATCCTGGTGGTGGACTTCGCCAACGCCCTCATCCAGAACGGCGTTCCGGTCCAGGAGGCCGTCGTCATGGCCGGTCGCCTGCGGCTCAGGCCGGTTCTGATGACGGCGTTGGCAACATGCTTGGGACTGCTCCCCATGGCGGTCGGATTCGGCGAGGGGGCGGAAACCAATGTCCCCCTGGCCCGCGCTGTGATCGGCGGGGTCGCGGTTTCGTGCGTGATGACATTGCTGGTGGTCCCGATCCTGCACAGCATGGCCGCCCGCGCGCCGAATGGAAGGGCATCCCATGTCGCCTGAGGGACCCCTCGCGCCGAAAAGTCCACGGATGAAGTTATTGGTGGTCGGCGTCGGCGTTGCGCTCCTGCTCGGCGCTGGTTTCTGGGTGTTGGAATCAGGTACACAGCCCGTCGATCAGGGAGTGTCTCTATCCGCCGCCAAGACCCTTGGGGCCGCCAAGGAATCCGGGAGCGTTCCGGAAGTGCAGGTTGTCAAACCGGCACGGCGCGACGTGGCTGCCACGCTCCGCCTGCCGGCTACCGTCTCGCCTCTTCAGCAGACGACGATTTATGCCAAGGTCGCCGGCTATCTGAAGGTTGTCAATTATGACAAAGGAGACCGGGTGAAGCAGGGACAAGTCCTGGCGGTGATCGACGCGCCGGAAATCGAGCAACAGTATGAGGAGGCTCTGGCGGACTACACTATTAAGAAGGTGACGTACGAGCGGTTGGCGCAGGTCTGGAAGCAGGCCCCTGATGTCATCGCCAAGCAGGATGTTGATGTGGCGGAGGCGTCGGCGAAGGCCGCACAGCATCTCTTGGAGCAAAGACAGACGTGGTTGGATTACACGAAGGTGCGTGCGCCGTACGACGGGGTGTTGACCGCCCGGTTTGCCGACCCCGGCGCGCTCGTTCAAGGCGCGACATCTTCCGCGACGCAGGCGGTGCCCCTCTTCACGATCATGGATGTGTCCACCCTGCGATTCTATGTCAATGTTCCCCAGGAGGATGCACCCTTCGTGAAGAAGGGAACGCCAGCCACGATCGTTCTCACGGAACCGGCTGAAAAGAAGATCGAGACGACCGTCACCCGCTCCACGATGTCGCTTGATCCTAGTACCCGCACCATGCTGGTGGAGATCGACATCCCCAATCCCGGGGAGGCCTTGGTGTCCGGGATGTTTGTGGAAGTGATCCTCACCCTCCGTCAGCATCAGAATGCCTTGGTGGTTCCGCCGGCGGCGCTGGTCGCGGACAGTTCGTCCAAAGCGGTCTTCGTGGTCGACCAGGGCATGGCTCGCAAGGTCAGCATCACGACGGACATCGACGATGGGGTCTGGGTCGAAGTGACATCCGGTCTCACAGGTGCCGAGGATATCGTCGTCGTCGGCAAGAGCCAACTGGTTGACGGCAAGCCGGCCAAGGCGTCTCCATACAATCTTCCCTCCGGAAAGCCAAGCAGCCAGAAGTATTAGTTCGCTTTCGTGCCTACCACGCAATCTTTCCTGTCTCAATCACAAGGAGGAAAACGCATGCGGCCAAGCGTGATCGGAGTGATAGTACTGGTCATTGTGATGGCTCTGGTTGAACAGGCGTGGACCCAGCCGGCTGCAACGTCCGGTGAACCGCCGCGGCTGACTCTCCAGCAAGCAATCCAGACCGCCTTGGATAAACATCCAGCCCTCCAATCCGCCACGTTCGCTGTTCAAGGAGCCGAGGCGCGGGCCAAGCAAGCCGAGTCGCCCTACTATCCCCAGGTCGGAGGAGCGGCGTTCCAGACCAACGGCGCGCTTCGGGCCAACTCGGTCCTACGTTTTGCGGGAGCGCTGATCCAGCCGAACCAGAGTGACGTGACCGTCGGGGTGGTGGCGAGCCAGACGGTGTATGACTTCGGCCAGACTGCGTCACGGGTTGATGCGCAACGATCCGACAGGGCCAGGTTCGAGAAGGAGACTATGACGCGCCGGGCGGAGGTGGTGTTAGGCGTTGAGCGGGCTTACTTCAACGTGCTGAAGCGCAAGCGGCTGGTTGAGATCGCGGAGCAGACCGTGAGGGAGCGCGATGTTCTCAAGCGTCAAGTCGAGACTCTGTATCGCAATCAACTGAAATCAAAACTCGACCTCGGGTTGGTTCAAGTCCAGTTGTCCGATGCGGAGTTTCTCGTGATTCGGGCCAGGTACGACCTTACCACAGGCTTTGCGGAGTTGAACAATGCCATGGGGATCGAAGGGTCGGCGGCGTACACGTTGGAAGAAGTCTCGCCTTCGGTGGAACCCCCACAGGTTCTTGGTGATCTCCTGGCCGAAGCGATGGGCCGTCGGCCGGAGCTGCTGGCCTTGAAAGAGCGGGTGCGAACGGCCGAGCATCGTATCAGGGCCGCCAACACTCTGAACTATCCCGTCCTTCAAGTGGTCGGAAGCGCAGGGGACACGGAGCACATTTCCAACCGCCCCAACCTTCAGGAAGGCGGCTGGTGGGGCGTGGGCGGTGTCGTGTCGGTGCCGCTCTTCACAGGCTTTCTGATCCAGAACCAGGTGGCGGAGGCCACCGCCCAACAACTGGAGACCCAGGCCATCTATCTCGCCGTTTCGCAGAACGTCCAGTTGGAGGTCAAAGACAGTTTTTTCGATCTGGTGACGTTGATCCAACAAATTAAGGTTGCGGAACAACAAGTATCGATTGCGCGCGAGGCCCTCTCGCTCGCCAGCCAGCGGTACAAGTTAGGCTTGAGCTCGATCGTGGAGATCACACAGAGCGAGGTGGCGGTCACCGCCGCGGAGACCAGGCTGGCGGAGACGCAATACAACGCGAAGATCGCCGAGGCGCGCTTGCGGTACGCGATCGGTGGACTCTAAAGGTTCGCTCTGGCGGTGGGAAGTAAACGAATGCAGGTCCGCTTGGTGCAGGGCAGTATCCTGGAGGTGGACGTGCAGGCGATCGTGAACGCGGCGAACAGCCGCGGCATCATGGGCGGCGGTGTGGCAGCCGTCATCAAGCGCGCGGCAGGGCCCGAGGTGGATGAGGAAGCGCAGCGGCAGGCGCCGATTCCGGTCGGCAGCGCAGTCTTGACCTCGGGCGGGAGGACCCGCTACCAGGCCATCATCCATGCGCCCACGATGCCCGCACCGGCCATGCGGATCGATCCTCAGAACGTGGCGCTCGCCACGCGGGCGGCGCTTGCGCTGGCGGATGCGCGCGGCTTTGCCTCGGTGGCCATCCCGGGGATGGGTACCGGCGTAGGTGGCGTGGCCCACGCGGATGCAGCCGCGATGATGATCAAGGAGATTCGGGCGTTTATCCCGAAGGCGCTTCAGGCGGTCGTGTTGGTGGATGTGGACCCGGCCATGGTGCAGGCCTGGCGAGAGGTGTTGAAAGAAATCAAATAAATCGGAGAGACGGCAGCGTTGATTTATCCCGGTGAACGAGTTATGCTGGCGGTCGCCTGAAATCGCAAGGCACAACCCATCCACGGAGCCATCCCGTATGTTCAATCTCTTCCCGCGCGAGCCCGCCTTTTTCGAGATGTTCAATGAGGCGGCGCAGAACATGGTCCTCGGCAGCCGCCGCTTGAAAGACATGATGGAGTCCTACGAGGATGTCGACCGCAAGGCCCGGGAGATCAAACGGATCGAGTCGGCTGGGGACGCCATCACCCATACGATCATCAGGAAATTGAACCAGACCTTCGTCACGCCGATCGATCGGGAGGACATCTACGGGCTGGCCAGCGCGATCGACGACGTGCTGGACTGTATCGAAGCGGTCACCGACCGGATGGCCATCTACACGATCGAGAAGCCGACGCACGAGGCGATCCAACTGGCGGACATCATTCACCGGGCGTGCGAAGAACTCGGCCGCGGCATCGCGCAGTTGGGTAAGACGACCGATTTGAACGCCTGCTTCGTCACGGTCAACAGCCTGGAGAATGATGCGGATCGCATCACGCGGGACGCCATCGCCCGCTTGTTCGAGGGCGAGAAGGACCCGATGGCCGTCATCAAGTGGAAAGAGATCTATGAGAGTCTTGAGGAGGGCACCGATCGCTGTGAGGATGTGGCCAACATCCTCGAACGCATTTTGTTGAAGCATGCTTGACGCGATCTGCCCCACACCATTCCCACCGCTGTTCAATTAGACTTCCCGCCCGGCCATGATTGACCCTACCCTTCTTTTGGTTCTCGTCGTGATCCTTGCCCTGGCGTTTGATTTCTCGAACGGCTGGCACGACAGTGCCAATGCGATCGCCACAGTCGTCTCAACCCATGTTCTGACCCCTGGACGCGCGGTGCTGCTCGCCGCAGTCTTGAATATTGCGGGCGCCTTCATGTCCACCGCTGTGGCCAAGATGATCGGCGGGGGGATCGTCGAGGCCTCATTGATCCAGCAATCCACAGTCGCAGCCGCTCTGATTGGCGCGATTGCGTGGAATCTCTTTACCCTGATGCTGGGGCTCCCGACGAGTTCGTCTCACGCCCTCATTGGCGGGATCATCGGCGGCGCGCTCGCGCAGAGCGGCATGTCAGCCGTCAAATTGTCAGGTCTGCAGAAGGTACTGGAGGCGATGCTGTTTTCTCCGCTTGTGGGGTTCGTGCTGGGGTATCTGGTCATCCTCGCGACCTACTGGGTAGTCTTTCGGGTTCCGCGTGGAGCGGCCAATCAAGCATTTCGACGGCTGCAGCTCATCTCGTCCAGCTTGATGGCGTTCAGTCACGGCGCAAACGACGCGCAGAAAGCTATGGGGATCATCACCCTCGCGCTAGTGTCGGCCGGTCGCCTCGACCAGGTCGCGGTGCCGACCTGGGTCCTCCTCTCCTGCGCCATCGCGATGGGGCTCGGGACGGCGGCGGGCGGGTGGCGCATCATCAAAACGTTGGGGATGCGTATCATCAAGATGGAGCCGGTGCATGGGTTTGCGGCTGAGACCAGCGCGGCGTTGATCCTGCTGGGGACGGCGCATTTCGGCATGCCTGTCAGTACTACGCATACCATCACGTCCTCCATCATTGGAGTGGGTGCCGTCACCCGGCTCTCGGCGGTGCGCTGGGGGGTGACGATGCGGATCGTCTACGCGTGGCTGTTCACGTTGCCTGGGGCGGGGCTGGTGGCGTATGGGACGACGCTGATTTTCCAGGCGTTCCGCTGACGGCTGTTCGTCCCGGATCCTTGGTCCTTTTATTCCTGCTCTTCCCGTGGCCAGCGCACCTTCGCCTTCTTGCGGTTGTACCCTTTGACTCCGTGTTTGCCTCCGTGCGGCCGGGCAGGTTTGGCCGTGAGGCGAATGGCCGGTTTGATCTTGCGAGGCTTCCGCATCAGCGTCCAGCGTATCGAAGCACTCTTGGCCGGTCAAGGGCGGTATACTCTCGTGTGAGGGGGGTCTTCCATCAGGCAGAGAGCCATGCAAGCTGTAGGACGTGCACGTGCGATGCCGTTGCGGCGAGCCGTCGGCACCGTCCCCGCTCCCGCTGTGAGGCTGGACGCCGTCGAAAAGCACGTGACGAAGGTGCGTACCCGCGCACTCGCGTTCGCACGTGCGCTCCGGAAGCCGCCCTTCCATCCCGAAACGGTGCATCGCCTCCGGACCCATCTGCGACGACTGCAGGCCTATGCAGAGTTCCTTCAACGGCCTCGGATCGCGGCTCGGCTGGCAGACTGTGTCTCGTGGCTGAGCGATCTGCGAACGCTGTATGTCTTTCAACAGTTCCTCCGGCGTCGGGGGGCATCTGTCCCTGATCGGTCCCGCATGGACGTGGCGGTACGGGATGAAGAGTGGGCCGTGGCGCGCGCCGGCTATCCGGAAATAATCCGGACGCGATTGGCCGGATTGTCGGTCACCCGGATGCGCCGCCCCGCCGCTTTTCTGGCTGAGCGCTTCGCCACGCTCAGCCGGGATCGTGCCGTGCGTCTGGATACAGCCTTGCGCGGCTTGTCGCCGGAGGCCACGCGCAAGGAACTCCATCGGCTGCGTTTGCTGATCAAGTCGCTCCGGTACCAGGCGGAGATCGCTCTCGAGGCGGGCCGGGGGGATCCCAGAATGGTGGCCGCGCTCAAACGGCTCCAGCGCACCCTGGGCGATTACTGCGACCGGGACCAGTTCCTCCGGCTGGCCAGGAAATTGGACCTGGCGTGCCGGAACGAGGTGAAGAAAGAGTACCGGCGATACCGTCAGCGAGCGCGGGCAGCCGTCCGCAAGTTAGGGCCGCCGCAATCTTCCCTTATCGCGTTGCGATGAGGCGCAGGAACTTGGGCGGGAGGAGCCACAACATGGTACCGGCTCCGGCTTTCGGGATGCCGGTGAACCGGATGCAACAGGCCCCGGCCTTCTTCACGTCGAAGGAGGCGGCTGTCCTGCCCGAAACCATCTCGGAGATGGTCGTGCTGATGTGAGGCTCATGGCCGACACAGAGGACCACGGGTTTTTCCGCCAGGTCGGCGAGTCGGGAGATGAGCTGATCCGGTGCCGCTGAGGAGGTCAGTTCGTCCGCCAATTCGACTTTCGCGTCGGTGATGAGCCCCTTCTTGGCGATCTCGGCCGTTTCCCGGGCCCGCAGCAGGGGACTTGAAAGGATGGCGTCGGGGCGGACCTTGAGGGCCCGGAGGCCCCGCACCACTTCTTTGGTCCGGTCCACGCCCTCCGCCGTCAGCGGGCGGTCCTCATCGGTGCCCTTCCACTCTTCTCTGTCCGCGGCCAGTCCGTGCCTGAGGAAAACCAGTTCCATGGGGGTCCTTTTGCCTGCCTGACGCCAGGCCGAGCAATCGTAGCGGGAGGGGGCCCCGCAGACGCCCCTCCCGCGCCCACCGCGTCCGAATGAGGCCGTGTCTTCAGCTACGGGGGCGGCATTATAACGAAGCCGGAAGGTGATGTCACGTGCCGAGCCCGCTCCGGAAAAAATCGCTTGACGGGCACTGCGCATATGTGTACTATGTCGACTTACTTTATAAACTTTAAAAGAAATCCATGCGCTTTTCGAAGAAAAGTGAGTACGCCCTGCGCGCCCTGATCGAGCTCACCAAGGCCTATGGCGGGACCCCGGTCCGGCGGCATCAGATCGCCGAGCGGCAGAACATCCCGATCGTGTTCCTCGAGCAGATCCTGCTGGCGCTCAAGCACGCCGGGCTGTTGGCCAGCGCCCGCGGGGCGCAGGGGGGGTATGTCCTGATCAAGCCGCCGGCGAAGGTCACGCTGGGACAGGTCATCCGCATCTTGGACGGCCCGTTGGCCCCGATCGGCTGTGTCAGCAAGACGGCCTACAAGAAATGCCGCGACTGCCCGTACGCGAAGAAGACCTACTGTCCGCTGCAGGATGCGATGGGTGAGGTGCGGAATGCCATCGCCGGTATTCTCGACAACTACAGCCTGGAGGATTTCATTTCAGTCGCTCGTAGCTCTCGCCAACGTTGGAGATAAGCCATGCCCTCATTTGACATCAGCGTGATCGTGCTCTTGGGGATTACGTTCTTTGCAGCCTTCGTGAACGGGGCTCTCGGGTACGGATTTTCATCGCTCACGGTGCCGGTCGCGCTCGTTTTCTATACCAATCGCATCCTGAACCCCGCCCTGGTTCTGATCGAAGTCTTCATCAACCTGTATGTGCTGTTCATCAATCGGGAGAGCGTTTCGGCTGTATGGAAACGGGTCTATCCCATTCTCATCGGGCTGCTGCCCGGTATTGCGGTCGGCAGCTACCTTCTCGCCTCGCTGCATCCGGGCTGGATCAAGTTTGTCACCTATTCTGTTCTTCTTCCACTCATCCTGGTCCAGGCGGCTGGCATCCGGAGGCCGATTCAATCGGAAAGACTCATCGGTCTTCCTTTCGGAACGGGGCTCGGCTTCCTGTATTCCGTCACCACCGTATCCGGCCCGCCCCTGGCGATTTTGTTCAACAACCAAGGCCTGGTCAAACGAGAGTTCCGGGCCGGTCTCGGATTGATTCGCGTGGCCGAGTCGAGCCTGACCGCCATGGTGTATTACCATCTCGGCCTGTTCGCGGCGGAAAGCCAGAGCATCTTCCTGATGATCATTCCGGGCGTCCTCGTCGGAATTCCGCTTGGCGCCTACCTCATTCGGCGACTCGACGCCGAGACGTTTCGCCGCATCTGCATGAGCTTTGATGCCTGGGTCGTCGGGTTCGGTCTCTCCCGCGTGTTGATCGATGTGAAGTTGATGGCAAGCCCGTGGGCCTACAGCGTGATGGTTCTGGCGATTGTGATAGACAGCTATCTTTTATATGTGTTTTTCACGAAATGGAGGCCGGCTGCAATGCGAGAGGAGCCACCCGCGACGCCTGCGGACGGCAAGCGTGGCACACTGCCGGTGCCGGATCCTTGAGAGAAGTATTTTTTCGTGGACATAAGTTTATTAAGTTAGGCAATAAAGGAGACAATAACATGCGACGCTCAACGATTTCTGCACTCGTCGTGACTGCCTGGCTCCTTGGTGTGGCGATCCCCGCGGCCGCGGCGGATCCGGCGCTAAACCTGTTGCTGAAGAAGGGCGTGATTACGCAGCAGGAATATGACCAGGCGCTCAAGGAAGCCGGCCAGGCGGAGGAAAAGCCGAAGGCAACTCCTCCAGCCAAGGATGCCGATGGCGACAACACGGTGGACCTCGGCAAGGGGATCAAGTTCGGCTATGACCGTGGGCTCTATACCCAGTTCAAGGACAAGTTCCAATTGAAGATCCGCATTCGCCTTCAATTCCGGTTCACCGACAGCGCTTTTAACAATGCCTACGGTACGATCGGGGATAAGAAAAACTATCCCATCATCTCCGACTCGAGCATTAACCCCAGGCAGTTTAAAGAGGACATAAGCGAGTTCGACGTAAGACGAGCCCGGCTGGTCTTCGAAGGGTTCGCGTTCAATCCTGAAACCACCTACTTTGTCCAATTTCGCAACGACACCAACGGCACGACCACGCAGCCAACCACGACTCGTTCCACCACACAGCTCTATGACGCCTACATCGACCTCAAGCAGATTCCCTGGGCCAACCTGAAAGTCGGCCAGTACCGCACGCACTTCGGGCGACAGGAGTTCGTCTCCTCGGCGCTCCTTCAGTTTGTGGACCGGGGCTTCGTCGCCGAGGCCTTTGTGCCAAACACCATTGATCGCCGCGATCAGGGGTTTACCATTCACAGCGATGAGAAGAAATATCCCTTCAATTATGCCTTCGGAGTGTTCAACGGGGCGGGCATCAACCTGACCCGGCTTGGCCTCAATACGCCAGGCAACGCGAATGAACTGATGTATGTCGGGAGGATCACGGCCGATCTGCTGGGGAAACCGGGATACCCCGAAGGCGATCTCGTCTATTCGGAGACGCCGCAAGTAGCGGTGGGCGCAAGCTACGGCTACAACGCCGGACTTCAGACGAACACCACCGTGTCTGGGAATGGCAGCAGCACCCAGGTTGTCACCGCGATCGCCTCACTCGGCAACGGGCGGCTGTTGGATCAGGGAATCGTGGATATCGGAACGACGGGCGTGGACTTCGTTTTCAAGTACAGGGGCTTCTCCCTTCAAGGGGAAGGTTTCGTCCGGAATGTCAACACCCACGACCACTCCAAACAGATCGGGAACGCGACGGGGTACTATGTCCAGGCCGGCTATTTCATTCTGCCGGGGACGCTGGAGGTGGTCGGGCGGTGGAGCGCAATGGACCCGGACACCCGGGCAGCGCAGGACCTCATGACATCCGGCGTTGGCGGCGTAAACTGGTACCTCAACGGGCATGAGCATAAGTTGCAGTTCGACTACGGGGTGGTCACCACGCATCTCAGCGCGGTTGATACCCTCAGCGGGGCTGTGACGTTGATCGAGAACCGGTTCCGGCTCCAGTACACGATCGTGTTCTAGGGCGGCTAGAGGCAGCGTCGCGGGGCCCCCTGCGCGCTGGTTGGGGTCAGCCAGACGTAATCCGCAATCGACTGGGCCAGGAGCGTGCGGATCTCATCCTCTCGCTTGGGCTCATACGACATGAGATACAGGGTGCGTTGTCGAAGAGAGCCGTTCTGCCTTCGGAGGACACGGTTAGGAACCGGCAGCCGGTACTGGATATGGCCGCCGCCAGTGTAACTGACCACCGGTCCAACACCGGGCGCACGACGGCTGAGATAGTCGGAGATTGTCTTGGCCATGCCTTCGTCCCGAAACACGGCGGCCTCGTACATGCGCTGGTAGGCTTCTTCGGAGAGGCCGCTATGGCAGGCCCGGAGCTGTGACACGATGATCTCGCGATAGGCGGGCTCGTCGGAGAGGACTTCATCGCGCATCTGCCAGCGCAGCATCCCGGGATCCTTCAAGGCGCTGGAGAGTCCTTCTTTCGCCACCCGGCGCACGAGCGGCTTGGGCGGGTTCAAGGCGAGCACGGGCAAGTGATGGGAGCGGGCGAAGTCGATGAGCGGCGCATAGTCGTTGTAACTGCCACCCCAGTTCTCCTTCCAGCGAGCTTCTTGGAGAAACAGATCGGGCGCCATGTCCGGTTCCGCCAAATAGTGATCCAGACCGGCCTGCCCATCCCATCCGAACATCTCCAAGCCCAGCGCCGGCTTCTGGTTGCGGTCGATGAGCGCCTGCAGGATGCGCAGGGCGGCTTCAATATGCGAGCGATGACTGTGCTCCTCGCCAATGTAGATCACGTCCACGTTCGCCAAGTCGGTGAGCAGATCCGTGAAACTGATCGGTCGGTCGGCCTTCACTTCCACGATCTGCCATTCTTGAAACGGCTGGGCATTATCTTCGGCCGGCAGGGTCTGACCCAGACAGGCGCCCAGCCATCCGGCGAGCGCGAGCGAGGCGAGTCGAAAGGGGCGGCCCATCACGGTTGGTTGTACCTAACACACTGGCCACCGGGCAACTAGTCCGATATCTTGACATCGCTGCCCCATCAGGCTGTGTTTTTATTTGCATTTCCCTACAAGATATGGTAGAGGCTTTCCTCCAAGGGCGAATTCTACGGACAGCGCCCCTAGGTAAAGCAGGAAGCCTATGTATTTGATGCGGTTGGAGATGCGAGGGTTTAAGTCCTTCGTGGAGGCTCAGGTGAGCTTCCAACCCGGGATCACGGCCGTCGTCGGGCCGAACGGGGTTGGCAAGAGCAACATCCTCGATGCGGTCCTCTGGGTCCTGGGCGAGCAGAGCACCAAGGCCCTGCGCAGCGAACGGATGGAGGACATCATCTTCAACGGGACCGAGACCCGTCAGCCTCTGGGCATGACCGAAGTCTCCCTCATCCTCGGCGATGTTGATGGAACGTCACACGGCAACGGCAACGGCAACGGTGATGGGGAGGCCGCGCCACTGCCGTTTGCGCTCGGGGAATGTCAAGAGGTGATGGTGACGCGCCGGCTGTTCCGCGACGGCGTGAGCGAGTACTTCATCAATAAGGCGCCCTGCCGCTTGAAAGACATCCGCAGCCTGCTGCTCGACACGCGCGCTGGCAGCAAAGGGCATACGGCCATCGAGCAGGGCCGGATTGATCGTGTGCTGAAGGCGTCGCCGGTCGAGCGGCGCGAGTTGATCGAAGAGACAGCCGGGATCATCCGCTACAAGAAACAAAAGGCCGAGGCGTTACGGAAGCTGGAGGCCACCAATCAGAACCTCCTACGCGTCCGCGACATTATTAATGAGGTCAGGCGCCAGTTGGGGGCCCTGGAGCGGCAGGCGCGGGCAGCCGAACAGTTTCAGGCGCTCCGGCAGGAAGTCCGGCGTCTCGAGCTCACTGTCCTCCTCCACGATTACCAGGCGGTGCTCCACGAGCGCGAGGAAGCCGACCGGGTCCTGGGCGAGCTCGCCCTGCGTGAAAGCGCCGAGGCCGCTGGGGTCGCGCGCCTTGCGAACGAGGTGGAGACCCACCAGCTCGGCGTGACGGAGGGGGAGGCGACACTGACCGGGCTGCGCGAGCAGGTCGCCCAGGCGGAGGCGAAGTTGGCGCAGGCCGTCGCCACGCTCGAGTTGCTGGCCCAGCGTGCGTCCCTGCTCGACGAGCAGCGGGCCCGCGTGCAGGCCGATATCGAGCGCCTCAAGCAAGAGCAGCAGGAGTCAACCGATCACCGCGCCCGCCTCAGCGCCCGCCTCGCGCAGTTGACCAAGGAACTCGCTCTCCGGTCCGGTGTCGCCGCGGAGTCCGAGGCGGTGCTGGCCGAAGCCGTGCGGCGTCATCACGACAATCAGGCCGCGCTCGATGCCGCGCGGAAAGCCGTCATGGATCAGGCGATCGCCGCCACTGACTCGAACAATCGACTGGCCAGCGATCGGGCTCGCGCGGCGGAACTCCGCCGGCGGATCGAGCGCGTGGAGCAGGAGCGGTTCCAGGCCGTTTCGAAGCTGGAGTTGGCCTCGACCGTGCTCGCAGCCTATATTGAGCGGCGCCGAAAGCTCGAAGCCCAACTGGCGAAGGCTCAGAGCACCCGAGCGAGTTTCACGGAAGAAGTCGTGCGCGTCCGAGGCCAGCTTGACGAGGCTGAGCAACGGCTGGCTTGTCTACAGGAAGAAAAAGCGGTGGCGGTCGGCCGTCAGAAGGTCTTGCAGGCGGTGGCGCGCGATGTGGTGGGAGGGGACCCCGGCGCTGCAGCCAGCCTGAAAGGCACCGTGGCCCAGGTTCTCTCCGTCCCTCAAGTCTATGAGCGTGCCATCGAGGCAGTCCTGGGCCATCGCCTGCTGGGCCGGCTCGTCGAAGGACCATCGGAAGCGGTCAAGGCCCTGCGGGTGCTCAAGGCGCAGGGAATGAACGGCGGGACGTTCGTGCCCAAGCGACCGCGCGTTTGGGGGGCGCGTGCGTCCGCTCGCTGGCAGGGTGCTGGTGTTGTGGGGCCGGCGCGGGATCTGGTGACCCCTCGCGTGGGACACGAGGACCTCGTCGCCCATCTGCTGGCTGGCGTGGTGGTGGTGGAGGCGCTGGAGAAGGCGCATGGCCTGTGGCAGTCCATGACGGAGGACCGGCAGGCGTTGCTGGTGACGCTGGACGGCGAAGTCCTCACGCCTGACGGTATCGTCAGTGGAGGCCCGGCGGGAGTGGCGGCAGGGGCCATGAGCCGCGAGCGGGAACTCCGGGATCTGACTGCGAGGATGACAGAACTGGAGCAGGAGCTGCTCGCCACGCAGACGAACCGCGATGCATTCCAGGCCGTCCTGGCCACGAAGACGCAACGGGTGGAGTCGCTGGAGGCGGAGATCCACACGCTGGAGATGGCGCTGGTCGGCGAACGGAAGGATGAGCAGCGGGGTGAGCAGGACGTCGCCCGGTGGAATCATACGATCGCACTGTTCCAGTCCGAGCGGGAAGAGGCTGAGGCCGAGCTGGGCGTCTTTGCCGGGGCCGACCAGGCAGTCGTGGACGACCTCCGGCGCTTGGACCGCGAACGAGCCGAGACCGAACAGTCCTTGCTGGTGCAACAGGACGCGGTCACTGCCGCTCAGGCGGAGGTCGAGAGGCGACAGGCGGCTGTGGCAGATCTTCGCGTGGAGGTCGCCGGGCTGCAGGATCGCCTCGACCAGGCGCGGAACGAGAAGACGCGCCTCGAAGCTGCCGCGGCGCTTCATCAAGGCCGGCTCTCTGAGTTGGAGACGGAGAGGCTCAAGCTAAAAGCCGCTGGGACCGCCGCCCTGGACGAGCGTCGCCAAGTCGAGGCGAGCGTGCCCGCCCTCAACGCGGCCATCCGGGATGTCCGCCAGCGGCTGGTGGGGGCCCAGGAATCGCAGACGAGTCGCGTCGCCCAGGTCCGCGCACGTGAAGCCGAGTGGACGCGGCTTCGGCATGCCCTGGCCGAGGTGCACAAACAGCAAGAGGCGATCCGTCTGCGCCGCGTAGAGGCCCAGACCCGGTTGGAAGGCTTCGAGGCGATGCTGACGGGCACCTATGCCCTCGATTTCGAGGAGGCCGCGGCCGAAGTCGGCACGACCGACACGGAGAAGATCGAGACGATCAAGGGCGCTCTGGCGCAGGGGCGCCGGCGGCTATCCGAATTGGGACCCGTCAACGTGATGGCCATCGATGAGCATCGCGAGATGGAGGAGCGCCTCCGCTTCCTGACGGCGCAGGACCAAGACCTGAACCAGTCCGTCGCCTCGCTGAAATCCATCATCACCCGCATTAACCGCACCACGAGACACTTGTTCATGGAGACGTTTCAGAACCTCCAGGTGAAGTTCAACGAGATGTTCCAGACATTCTTCGGGGGTGGACGTGCCGAGCTGATTCTGATGGAGGATGCGGAAACGAACGAGCCGGGCGTGGACATCGTGGCCCAGCCTCCCGGCAAGCGGCTGAAGAACATCGCGATGCTGTCGGGCGGGGAGCGGGCGCTGACCGCGATGGCGCTCATCTTCGCGAGCTTTCTGATCCGCCCCACGCCGTTCTGCGTCCTCGATGAGATTGACGCACCACTGGACGAGGAGAACACCCTGCGATTCACGCGGGTGCTGCGCGAACTGGCCTCGCGGACCCAGTTCATCGTCATCACGCACTGCAAGCAGACGATGGAAATGGCGGACGCGCTCTACGGGGTCACGATGGAAGAGCCCGGCGTCTCTTCCATGATCTCCGTCCGCCTCAACAAGCTCCTCGCGCCGACGTACTAGCCGTCGCGTTCGAGCCGTATGCGGAACAATGCCCTTATCTTTTCAAACCGGGCGGCCTGCGGTACTCTAGATCTAGCTTCGTGGACAGCCGACACACGACGGTCATGGAGGATTACCGATGGGGCTGATGCATTGTCCTAAGTGTAGAAAGAACCTGGTTCAGCAGTCTCCACGCCATGGCTGGATCGAGGCTCTTTTGAGCATCTTCTGCATCTATCCCTTTCGCTGCCAACTCTGCACGCACCGATTCCTCGCCTTTCAATGGTGGTGGGACCGTTTCGTCAGCTACTACGGCCGTCGGGAGTATGTACGGATTCCGGTTCGGTTCCAACTGACCTTCTCCGGCCAGCAGGTGTCAGGTGAGGGAACCGTGGTCAACCTGTCTAGACTGGGTTGCACGATAGAGACTCCCACCCCGATCCCCCACGGCGAGCTTCTGCGTCTCAGGATCCTTAAGTCTGACGGTCAACCACTGTTTGAGATTGAAGCTGCAGCGGTTCGATTCGTTATGGATAAGGCGATTGGGGTGGAGTTTGTCCGCATCCAAGAGAGAGAAATGGAACGGCTTGCGCGAGCCATCGTGAACCTTTACACCGGGCGGCACATCTAACTGCGTTTCTCTTCTTCCTTTCAATCTGGAGCGTCGACCGTCACGAAGAGCCGCACGCGGTAGTGGGTGCCCAGCCTGCCGGCTGGTATCTCGACGAGCGTGCGGTACGGAATGCCGGGTGGAAGTTGGACGCGAAACTCGCGTTCGTGATGAATCACCCCGGTCTGCTGGCAGAAGCCGCAGGGGAAGGGCCACTGTTCCCCCGTCCCGCTGCATGCCGGACACAGATAGCGGATCGGCAGGGGTAGCCAGATGGTCGCGCCTTCTGCCGCATCGGCCGGAGAGAGCGACACCGCAAAGTCGAGGCTGTCGAACGCCGGCCCTTCCCAGCCCGGGCCGAAGAACGATTCAGCCGAGAAGCGTCGGAAGGGGGGCTCCTGAGGAATCGGGCCGAAGTGCGGCGGCCGTGTTCTCGACGATGATCTCCTGGTGACGATGATCGGTTCTGAATCTGAGTAACGCCGGGCGAGGCTATCGTTGTAGCGCTTCCGCTTCTCTGGATCGGACAGGACCGTGTACGCGTTCAGGATTTCCTGAAACTTTGGCGTGCCTCGTTGGCCCGCATGATCCGGATGGTAGCGCTTGGCTAATTTCCGAAACGCCTCCCGAATGCCGCGCAGGCTTTCCGTGCGCGTGACCCCGAGGGTTGAATAGAGGTCTTTGGGCATTGTGTCTCCCAGCCGATACGATTAAAACACCCGCCAGAGCGAGCTTGTCAAGGGAAGAGCAAGCGACCGTTCCCTCAGTCAGAAACCCTCTGAAAATTAAGATGGTTCCGTCGGGCCTGTGCTTGACACTCTGTGGCCCGTCTGCTATATACTGGCCCCTCAATGCGTCCCCATTGGCCTTCCTCAGAAGCCATCAGGCGGACGATTCTAATCACGCTCGACCCAAGGACATCCAAGGACATCATGAAGCGGTTGCTCGGTCTGTTGACCAACTGGTCGGAGAAAATTTTGTCTGTGGCGCCGGAGCATGTTCAGCGACAGGCCCGGCAGAAGGCCAAGCGGCTTCTCCGGCTTGTCGGTGGCAACCCCAACCTTTTTCTGTCTGATCCGGCCGTCCAGCGGCCTCACGATCCAGGACAGGGTTCCGGCCAGAGCGTCGCTCACAAAGGCGATGCCGTTGACGAGGCCATCAAGCGAAGCCAACAGTGGCTGTTGCAGCGCCAGGCGGAGGCAGGGTACTGGGCCTATGAACTGGAAGCCGACACGACGCTGACTGCCGAGTACCTCATGCTGCGCCGGTTCCTGGGCCTCGTGGATCCAGAGAAACAGCGAAAGGCCGTGCGCTACCTGATTGACGCCCAGGTGCTTGAAGGCGGGTGGCCGATCTACTACGGTGGGCCGCCCGAGATCAGCGCGTCGGTGAAGGCCTACTTCGCGTTGAAGCTCTGCGGCGTGTCGGCCGCCGAGCCCTTTATGGAGAAGGCCCGCACGATGATCCTGAGCAAAGGCGGCGTTGTCGGGGCGAACGTGTTCACGAAGATCGCGCTGGCGCTTTTGGACCAGTATGACTGGCGCGGGATCCCGTCGATGCCAGTGGAGATCGTCCTGCTGCCGCCCCGGTTCCTCTTCAGTCTGTACGCCCTCTCCTATTGGTCCCGGACGGTGCTGACGCCGTTGCTGATCATCTTCCACTACAAGCCCATCTGTCGGATTCCGAAAGAGCAGGGCATCGACGAGCTGTACTTGACGGCACGCGAGTGGGTCAACTTCCGGTGCGAGCCCCCGTTCCGCAAGGATCACCGCTGGCTCACCTGGCGTAACTTCTTCATCACGCTGGATGGCGTCCTGAGGTTCTACGAGCGGGTCGTCCCGCAGGGACTCCGCAAGAAAGCCGTTGCACGCGCCGCGCAATGGATGCTCAAGCGGATGGAGGGTGACGGCGGGTTGGGAGCCATCTATCCGGCGATGGCCAACTCGGTCGTGGCGCTGCGTTGGCTGGGGTACGAGGTGGATCACCCGCTGGTGCGCAAGGGCTTGCGCGAGATCGAGGCGCTGGAGGTACACGAGGGGGACGCCATGCACCTGCAGCCCTGCTTTTCTCCGGTCTGGGACACCCCCTTGACCATGAACGCCCTGATCGAGAGCGGGCTCCCGCAAGATCACCCGGCGCTGGTGAAGGCCGCCCGCTGGACCCTCTCCCAGCAGTGCCGGAAGGTCGGCGACTGGATCGTGTCGTCGCCGACGGCCGAGCCGGGTGGTTGGTCTTTCCAGTTCGAGAACGAGTTCTATCCGGACAACGATGATACGGCCGTGGTGGTGATGGCGCTCTCGAAGATCAAGATGCCGGAATGGGACGCCCAGCGGGACGGCATGCGGCGCGGGATGCGCTGGACGCTGGCCATGCAGGGCAGCGACGGCGGGTGGGGCGCGTATGACAAGGACAACAACAGGATGTTCTTGAACCAGATTCCCTTCGCGGACCACCGGGCGCTGCTTGATCCCAGCACGGCCGACCTCGCGGGGCGCGAACTGGAAATGCTGGGGGCGCTGGGGTTCGACCTGAGGCATCCGGCGGCCGTGCGGGCGCTGCGCTTTCTGTGGAAGAACCAAGAGGCCGACGGGTCCTGGTACGGGCGGTGGGGCGTCAATTACGTCTATGGGACTTGGTCCGTGCTCGCCGGGTTGAAGGCGATCGGCGAGGACATGCAGGCCAGGTACGTCCGCCGGGCGGTGGCGTGGCTCGTCTCGAAGCAGAATCCGGACGGCGGGTGGGGCGAGTCCTGTCGCTCATACGCCGAGGCCGACGCGCATGGGGTGGGCGAAAGCACGCCGTCCCAGACCGCATGGGCGCTGCTCGCGCTCCTCTGCGCCGGCGAGGTGGACTCGCTCAGCGTGTTGCGCGGCGTGAACTACCTGCTCCGGCAGCAGGACGCCCAAGGTTTCTGGTCTGAATGCAAGCACACCGGCACGGGGTTTCCGCGCGTCTTCTATCTGCGCTACCACGGCTACTGCCAGTACTTCCCCTTCTGGGCCTTGTCCATGTACCGGTCGCTCAAGACTCGCGGGCGGAGCCGCGCGGACGAGAACCGGGAGCAGAATCGTCAGCACGGCCGGTTCCGCTTCGAGGCATAGCCGATGCGACGCCTCGCCGTGCTGGCCGCTTCCGCGCGCGAGTTGGCGCCAGTTGAGAGTGTGTTCGGTTTGTTCGGTCAGAGACAACGTGACCACCTTGGATCGTTCCCCCATCAAGTCGGGCAGGTTGGGGGTTTGGAACTCCATCTGATTGAGACTGGTGTTGGTCCCGAACGCGCGCGGAAGGCCAGTGAGATGGCTTTGCTCGCACTCGCGCCGGATGCGCTGCTCTCGACAGGGTATGCGGGCGCTCTTGGGATTGCGGCTGTGGGAGAAGTTATCCTCGGCACCACTGTCGTTGATTGGACCGAGGAAGAATCTCATACAGCGATTCAGGCGGACCCTGCTTGGCTCGGGAGCGCGAGGGTGGCCGCCCGCAACGCTGGGACAGAATGGACCCAGGGGCCCCTTGTCACCGTGAAGCACGTGGTCTGGCGAGCTAGCGAGAAGCAGGCGCTCGGAGGAGTCAGCGGAGCCATTGCGGTCGATATGGAAAGTGCCGTTATCGCCAAAGCGGCCGCCACGGCCGGCATTCCGTTTCTCGTGGTTCGCGCCATATCAGATCGAGTGGGAGACGATCTGCCTATGGATTTCAACCTGTGGTTCTCACCGTTCGGGTCATTTCGCTGTCTTCTCAAGGTCGTGAAGCACCCGTCCATTCTTTATGGACTCTATGAGATGAAGCGCCATGCGGACAAGGCCTCGGAAAGTCTAAGAAGGTTCTTCTGCGCGTTGGTCCCCGTGCTCGAATCACAGCTTCCGTCTCCTGATGCGGAAGTGACCCTGACGATGGGAGCGCACTGATGGTCGCCTCTGCCGTCGCCGGCTTCGGTCGGACCACCTTGGGGCTCGTCGGCGAGATGGGCCGCATGATGGTCTTCCTGATCAGCACGGTGGCCTGGATGGTGCGGCCCCCATTCCGGTTCCTGCAGGTGCTGAAGCAGATCCACTTCATCGGGGTGAAATCCCTCTTCGTGATCGTGCTGACGGGCGCCTTTACCGGGATGGTGTTGGGGTTGCAGGGGTACTACTCGCTGCGGAAGTTCGGCGCGGAAGGGTGGCTGGGCTCGGCCGTGGCCCTGAGTATCATCCGGGAACTGGGGCCGGTGCTGTCGGCGCTGATGGTGACGGGGCGGGCGGGCTCAGCCATGACGGCGGAGATCGGCATCATGCGCATCACCGAGCAGATCGACGCGCTGGACACGATGGCGGTGAACCCCATGCAGTACCTGATCGCGCCCAAAGTGCTGGCCAGCGTTCTCATCATGCCCATGCTCTGCTCGATCTTCGACCTCATCGGCATTTACGGCGGTTATCTGGTCGGCGTCGAACTGCTGGGGGTGAGCTCGGGCGCCTATACCAGCTCGATGGAATCCAGCGTGGAGTGGAAGGACGTCTACGGCGGTTTTCTCAAGGCCATCAGCTTCGGCGTCATCGTGTCCTGGGTCTGCACGTATAAAGGGTACAATACAACGATGAGCGCCGAAGGATTGGGAACCGCCACGACCGAGGCGGTGGTGCTGTCCTCCGTGCTCATCCTCATCTGGGACTATTTCGTGACCTCGGTCTTAATGTGAGTCCTATGAAAACGCCGCTCGGCCAAGAATTCGCGGCTACGAAAGCCGCAGGCGCTGCATCCACGCCGGTGATTCGTCTCAGAGGGGTGGAAAAGACGCTCGGGGGGCAGCCAGTCCTGCAAGGAGTGAATCTGGATGTGCCCCGGGGGAAGGTCACCACGGTGATCGGCAAGAGCGGCGGCGGCAAGAGTGTATTGCTCAAGCACATGATCGGGCTTCTGAAGCCGGATCGTGGGCAGGTGCTGGTGGACGAGGTCGATATCACGAGGCTGGGCTCGCATGAGCTGAACGAGGTGCGGAAGAAATTTGCGATGCTGTTCCAGAGCGCGGCGCTGTTCGACTCGCTCAACGTTTTTGAAAACGTTGCCTTTCCCCTGCGGGAGAAGACAAAAATGAAAGAAGCGGAGATCGAACGGAAGGTCCTTGAGATGCTGGAGGCGGTCGGACTCACAGGCATGGGGCACAAGTTCCCCGCGGAACTCAGCGGCGGCATGCGGAAGCGGGCCGGGTTGGCCCGTGCGCTCGTCATGGGTCCGGAAATCATCCTGTTCGACGAGCCCACCACCGGCCTGGATCCCCTCCTGGCGCGAACCATCAATGATCTGATCGTCGAGACCCAGCGGAAGTTCGGGTTCACGGCCGTCATGGTGAGCCACGAGATCCCCGAAATCTTCGGTATCTCGGATTACGTCGCGATGCTGTTGGACGGGGTGATCGTCGAAATGGCGCCGTCGGAAGAGTTCCAGCGGACCCGACATCCCGCCGTGCGGGAGTTCATTGCTGTCGGGCCCAGGCCCGAAGTTGTCACCTCCGGGGAGTCCAGGAGGCCCGGTACCCATGCATGACACGAAGCTGGAACTCATCGTCGGGGTCTTCGTCCTGGTCGGCATCGCCGCCTTGGCGTACATGGCGATCAAGCTCGGCAAGCTGGAAGTCATCGGGGGCGGGAATCAGATTGAGGTCCAAGCCGAATTCGATTCCGTCGCGGGGCTCAAGCCGGGCGCGTCCGTGGAGATCGCGGGTGTGCAGGTCGGCCATGTGAAGCGGATCGGGCTGAAGGACGACCGGGCGCTTGTGGTGCTGTCTCTCCATCCTGGCGTGAAGATTTACGGCGATGCCATCGCGGCGATCAAGACACGCGGGCTGATCGGCGACAAGTACGTGTCGATCTCGCCCGGCGGGTCGCAGAAAGAGCTGCCGCCGGGAAGCAAGATCCGCGACACCGAATCAGGCGTGGATCTGGAATCGTTGATCGGAGAGTTTATTCATGGCAACGTCAAGTGAGGCCGTCGTCTGGTCTGTCATGCTGACAGTGCAAGAGGAGATGCGTAATGCAACGGTATAAAAATTTCTGGGCTGCTCTCCTGATCAGTGGTTTGGTAGGGGGAGGGATGCTCAGCACGACGGCATGGGCAGGGCCTCCCACCGATGCTGTCAGGAAGTCCATCGATGAGGTGGTGCGTATTCTCGAGGACCCGGCGTGGAAGAAACCCGAGAAGAAGGAAGAGCGACGGAAGCTGTTGGAGCAGACGATCGCCCAGAGATTCAATTTTCTCGAAATGTCGCGGCGGGCCCTGGGAGCCGAGTGGAACAAACGGACGCCTGAGGAGCAGAAAGATTTTGCGGCCTCCTTCCAGACCCTCTTGGCCAACACGTATTTAGGGAGAATCGAGAACTACACTGGGGAAAAGGTGCAATACCTCAAAGAGATCGTCGATGGCGAGTACGCGGAAGTCTATACGAAGATCGACAACGGCAAAACCGCGCTGGACATCATCTATAAGATGGAGATGGCGTCGGGAGACTGGCGCGTCTATGATGTGGTGGTAGAGGGCACCGGCCTCGTCCAGAACTATCGCGAACAGTTCAAAAGGATCATCCGCAAGGATTCGTTTGCCGAGCTGACCAAGCAGCTTCGGGAGAAGGCAGAGCACATCAAAGCCCCTGCCGGCGACGATTCGGCCCGGAGCCGATGAGTTCAGGTGGCACGTCGCCTTCGCCGTGCCGGGCTCGTGGCGCTGTGCGCCATGGCACCGGCTCTGCTGTCCCCATCTCCAGCGTCCGCCGAAGAGCGATCCTATTTCGTGATCCCGGCCGTTGCGACGTCGAAGAATGACGGCGTGGACGTCGGGGTGATCGTCCCGTACATTTTCGCAGACGAAGAGCAGCGCGTCACCCAGATCATCGCGCCGATGTTCATTCACAACGAGTTTGTGGGCGCGCGTGCGACGATCAATATCTACCAGTATCCGACGCGGGGCCAGGAGTACAAGCTCATCGCATCGTACACAGAGAAGACCGAGCGGAAGTTCCTCTACAGCTATCGGAATCTCTTCCTGCCGGGAGGCCGCTTTAGCCTGGAGACGAACGTCGGGTTCTTCAAGAACGCAACGGCGCGGTTCTTCGGCATCGGCAGCCAGACCGCGCCAGCCCAGGAGACCAACTACACCGACCGCGAGCTGCTCGGCCATATCACGACAGGGTTCTATGTAGGACCGGCCCAGCGGGTGCTCTGGACCGAGCGGATCCGCAACGTCGAGATCCAGCCGGGCGTGGTGCCGGACCTCCCCTTCACGCAATCGGTGTTTCCCGTGGTCAAAGGGACGGGCGGGGGGACGGTGTGGGGCCACAAGCTGGCTTACTTGAACGACACACGAGACGACTCAGTGACGCCCACGATCGGGCACTACTTTTCGATGTTTGCGGAGCTGGCGCAGACCCTCACGGCCAGTACGAATACGATATTCAGTCGGTATGGGATTGAATACCGGGTGCTGCTTCCGAACGCCACCAAGCAGTACACCTTCGTCTTTAGAGGCAGACTGGAAGCCACGGTCGGCGGCGATGAGGTTCCCTTCTTCGAACGGAGCAGTTTGGGGGGGCAGAACACCTTGCGCGCCTTCGGCGTGGGCCGGTTTGTTGACAATCACTCCCTTGTCTTTAACTTTGAAGAGCGGATTCAATTGTTTCACTTGCGGATCTTCGGAACCATAGCCGAAGTGGAGACGGCCCCTTTCCTCGATATCGGCAAGGTGACCAACACGTTCCGATACAGGGCCTTCTCCCAGTACGAAGCCAATCCCGGGATCGGGTTTCGGGCGATCTCACGTCCCAATGTGGTGGGCCGGGTGGATTTTGCGACGGGCAATGAGGGGCAAGCCGTCTTCGCGGGGCTGGACTTTCCCTTCTAGCACAGACCTAGATAGGCGAAAGGAGCAGAAATGAGACGGCTGCCGCTGGCGTGGGTGCTCATGCACATCGTAATGGTGATGGCCTTTGCTTCTGACGCCCAAGCGGAGGATTCACCCCAGGCCCGCGCGATCGTGCGCGCTGGCACGATCGAAGCTGGGCTTGCGGCAGGTTATGTTCAAGGGAATGAGGCGTTCACTTCTATCTCGAGCAACCGCAGCGCCCTCTATGTCCTTCCACGAATCGGAATGGTGCTGACCCCCGAGGTCGGCAGAGGGTTCTTCGCGGGGAACCTGGAACTCCTTTTTGAACCGTTGTACGCTCATTACTTCAAGCCGTTTGGGGCGTCAGCAGCCGGCGGCTCCTTCGTGTTTAAATACAATTTCCTCTCGTTCGGGCGGTGGATGCCCTATTGGGATCTCGGTCTGGGCATGCTGTGGACAAATCTGGCTCCGCGTATTCCGGAGCAAAGTACGCAGGTTAACTTCGTCACGGAGAGCGGTCCAGGCCTCCACTACTTCGTGACGGAGAGAGTCGCCCTGACGATCGGCGTTCGTTTCCATCACATCTCGAATGCAGACATCGGCGACCGCAATCTCGGACTGAATTCAACCCTCGCCTACGCCGGAATTTCGGTGTTTGGGCCGCGATTCATCGAGCGGATTCCTTGACTCTCAGGCATCGCTGTGTGAGAATGGCTCGATTTTTTGGAGGGATTTTAAGAGATGTCAATATTAGAGTCTATTGACAGCCCGGCCGATTTGAAACGGGTGCCGGTTGATCAACTGCCTCTGTTGGCCGAGGAGATCCGCGAGCAGATCATCTCGGTGACGTCCGCTGTCGGGGGGCATTTGTCTTCGAATCTCGGCGTGGTGGAGATCACCTTGGCGTTGCACTACCTGCTGGACACGCCCAAGGACAAGATCGTGTGGGACACCAGCAACCAGGCGTACGCTCACAAGCTGCTGACGGGCCGGCGCGAGCACTTCCATACGTTGCGGCAGTACGGTGGGCTCAGCGGCTTCTGCAAGCGCGAAGAGAGCATCTACGACACGTTCAATGCGGGGCACGCCGGCACGGGGGTCTCGGCGGCGATCGGCATGGCGGCGGCACGGGACCTCGCGGAGCAACACCACAAGGTGGTCTGCGTCGTGGGCGACGGGGCGATGACCTCCGGCATGACCTTGGAAGCCATGCAGCACGTCGGCGGCCTGCAGAAGGACCTGCTGGTCATTCTCAACGACAACCAGATGTCCATCTCCCGGAACGTGGGGTCGCTCTCGGCCTATTTGAATCGCACCTTCACGGGCGAGTTCGTCACCCATATTCGGGAGGAAGCCAAGCATCTGCTCAAAGCGATCCCGCGGGTCGGCGACCAACTGACAAGGCTCGCCCACCGGGCCGAGGAATTGGCCAAGGGGCTCGTTCTTCCGGGAGTTCTCTTCGAGGAACTGGGCTTTCGCTATGTTGGGCCGATCGACGGACACAACTTTGAGCATCTCCTGCCGACCCTCGAAAACGTGCTTAAACTGAAAAGGCCGGCGCTGCTTCACGTGATCACCAAGAAGGGCAAGGGGTATGAGCCGGCTGTGAAGGACGCAGTCTGGTTCCATGCCTGTTCGCCGTTCATTCGGGAGACGGGCCAGCCCGCTAAACCCAGCACGAAGCCATCCTATACGGCGGTGGCCATCAAGACGCTGTGCCGGCTGGCTCGCGAAGACCGGCGCATTGTCGCCATCACGGCGGCCATGTGCGAAGGGACGGGGTTGACCGCCTTCCAAAAGGAGTTCCCGGACCGGTTTCACGACGTGGGTATCGCCGAGCAGCACGCGCTGACCTTCGCGGCCGGCTTGGCGACGCAGGGTGCGCGGCCGGTCGTGGCGATGTATTCCACCTTCCTGCAGCGCGCCTTCGATCAGGTGGTGCACGACGTGGCAACCCAGAACTTGCCGGTGACGATCCTGATCGATCGAGGCGGGTTGGTGGCTGAGGACGGGACGACCCACCACGGGGCCTTCGATTACGCCTACCTGCGTCACGTCCCGAACATGGTGGTGATGGCGCCCAAGGACGAGAACGAGCTGCAGCACATGGTGAAGACGTGCCTGAGCTACGAAGGGCCGGCCTCCGTGCGGTACTCCCGCGGGAGCGCGTGGGGCGTGCCCATGGACGTCGCGCCCAAGGCCCTGCCGCTCGGCCGGGCGGAACTGCTGCGGGAGGGGTATGATGTGGCGGTGGTCGCCATTGGCATCACGGCCCTTCCGGCGCTGGAGGCGGCCGAGCGGCTGGCGGACGAGGGGATCTCAGCCGCCGTCGTCAACGCCCGGTTCGTCAAGCCGCTCGATCATGCCTTGATCGCACAGGTGGCCCGTCAGGTGAAGTGCCTGGTGACGGTGGAAGAAGGCTGCCGCATGGGTGGATTCGGTTCGGCGGTGCTGGAGGCGCTGTCGGACCAGGGGATCGTGCACATGCCGACCAGAGTGCTGGGGCTGCCCGACAAGTACGTCGAGCAGGGGCCGCAAGATCTCCTGCGCGTCCAGTATGGGCTGACGGCGGACGGCATTTATGAGGAAGCCAAGGCCCTCTACACGATGACGGTTCTGGGAGTGGAGCGCCAGTAGTCATGTTCATCAAGCGACGCAAGACGAGACAGATCCGGGTGGGGAGCGTCCCCATTGGGGGCGGGGCCCCGATCGTGGTCCAGTCCATGACGACGCCCGATACCGCCGACGTGAAGGCCACCGTCGAGCAGATCCACCAGTTGGAGCATGCCGGCTGCGAGATCGCGCGGGTGACGGTCAACACGCCGGAGGCGGCCAAGGCGCTCCCGGCCATCAAGAAACAGACGACGATTCCCATCATCGCCGACATCCATTTCGATCACCGGCTGGCGCTCAGGGCGGCCGAGGTGGTGGACTGCGTGCGGATCAACCCAGGCAACATCGGCGCCTGGTGGAAGGTGGAAGAAGTCGTCAAGGCCGTGCGGGAGCGGAACATCCCGTTGCGGATCGGCGTGAATGGCGGCTCGCTGGAGCGGGAACTTCTGGCCAAGTACGGCTATCCCACGTCCGAGGCGCTGGCGGAATCGGCCCTGAACGCCGTGCACGCGCTGGAGGACATCGGGTTCACCAACATGAAGGTGTCGCTCAAGGCCTCGGACGTGCACTTGATGGTGGACGCGTACCGCCTGTTCGCCCTGCAGTCCGACTACCCCTTGCACCTCGGCGTCACGGAAGCGGGCACGCTGCTGACCGGGTCCGTCAAATCAGCGATCGGCATCGGGATGCTCCTGGCCGATGGGATCGGGGATACGATCCGCGTCTCACTGGCGGCCGATCCGGTGGAAGAGGTCAAAGTCGGCTTCGAGATTCTGAAGACCCTCGAACTGCGTCACCGCGGGGTGAACGTCATCGCCTGTCCGACCTGCGGCCGCGTGGAGATCGACGTCGTCAAGCTGGCCAATGAGATCGAGAAGCGGCTCGGCCATGTCCGCGTGCCGCTGACGGTGTCGGTGCTGGGCTGCGTCGTCAACGGGATCGGCGAGGGCAAGGAAGCCGACATCGGCATCGCCGGCGGGGAGGGCCACGGGATCCTGTTCAAAGAAGGCAAGCTGGTCCGGAAGGTGAAAGCGGAAGAGTTGATGGAGACACTGCTGGCCGAGATCGAGATCATGGCAAAGGAACGGGAGGCCGCGTCCTCCGGCAACGGGGACAACGGCCGCGAACGGCAGCCTGAGACCACGTCACCCAAGACCGCTCCCGCGCAATCTACTTTGGCGAAGAAGGACATCCCCATCATCAGGAAGGTTTGAGCCGGACCGCGCGATCCGGTTATAATCCCTCTCGACAAGGCGCCGTACCCAAGTGGCTAAGGGAGCAGTCTGCAAAACTGCGATGCGGCGGTTCGATCCCGCCCGGCGCCTCCACTCCGAACTTGCACAGGGACGGGCTGGTTTTCTGTCTTCAGAAAAGCTGGCTGTTCCCTTTTTCATCGCAGTTCAGGCGGGGCGGGTTAGAGGGGCTAAGGAGGATCGTCCATCTTCAGCCATATGACTCAGGGGAAAATAAAGTGGTAAGAACGGAGAATGAAATTTCCGCCTGGGTTAACTTTAGCTGCTCAGTGGTGACACCCTAGCCCCACACAATAATTCGCTCCGATCATACAACTATTCCTATCGCCCAAAGGTGTGTTTTCTTGCGGCTGGCACTACCCGTTCAGAGCAAGAGTGACCTGCCGGTCCCCTGCCTCATTCGGCGAGCACTGGGCGCAATGCCTCGAACCAGCGTTCGATTTCGGCGAGCTCCACGGGGACCCACTCGGCGCCGTCGTGCAGCCAGGCCATGGCGGCCCAGGCCACCCGGTTCGCGATGCGCGCGTACTCCGCGGTCTCAAACAAGACGTTGAGCTCCCGTTCTGCGGGCAGTCGCCAGCCCACCAGGGCCACCGCTTGGCGGTAGCGACTTAGGATCCATGGCCGCTCGGCTGGTGAAAATCTCATGAGGAACGTCGAGAGGTCGTAACTGAACGGCCCGATCCCCACATGATCCCAGTCGATGAGCCGCACACTGGTGCCGTTCCCGATGACCGTCACGAACGCGTTCGCTCGCCACAGGTCGCCGTGCAGGAGCGTGTCCGGTCCCCCCGCTTCCTTCAGGACCTGTGCCCTCCGGGGAGCGTCCGTGAGCGCGGGGTACAGCCGATCGAGCAGACGGTCTCGTAGCGCCATCGTCTTTGCCGACGGCTGGAGGGCGGCCCGGGGCAGCGCTTCGAGACCCCGGATGGCATCGGCGACGTTTGACATGAAAAAGGACAAGCCCAGGTCCTTGCTGTGGTGGCGAACCTCCGGCAGCAGCGGGTGCCCAGCGGCGCGTATGTGCAGCTCGGCCACCAGTTCGATGGCCGATTCGGCGCGCGAGCGATCCGGGCACCGGTCGAGGGTCTCGTCGCCGAGATCCTCATAGATCTGCCACACCCAGCGGCCCTGCCGCTCCGCCGCCGTGGCCAGCAAGGGGGCACAGCGGTCTCCCAGCCCGATGGCCGGGAGCCAACGTTCGGCGACCAGCCGGTTGAGATGCGCGATCGCCGGCTCGCTGCGCTTGAGGATCAAGGAGCGTGGCCCAGGGCCCGGCTCGAGTTGCAGCCGGTACACGCGACGCTTGAGCTGTGTCAGGGCGATCGTCGGCCCGGCGGCCTCGGCGCTCCCCAGGAGCGCCTGCAGGGCTTCGAGCAACTCGGTAGCACCGGGCTCGCCGCTGCGTTCCAGCGCGTGGCGAAGCTCTGTGGTGTGATCGATGGCCGGGTTCATATCGCTACGCTGGATGGCCCACACGCTCGGCCAGGGCCTGCTCGAGCACACGCCCCACGATGCGACGGGCATCGAAGTATTCCTCGGCCAGCGCGCGCGCCAGACGGCAGTGGCGCTCGTAGTCGGACTCCACCTGGGCCAGCGCGCGCACCGCCTCGTCCATGTTCCGGAACCGGAAGAGGCCGTCGGCATCGGGCAAAAAGCGGCTGGGACCCGTGTGCTGCACCACGGCCGGCTTCCCGCTGGCCAGATAGCAGGCAGTGCGGTCGCTGACCCAACCGGTCGCCAGTTTGACGTAAGTTGGCTTGGCGCAACTGAACTCACCTCTCGATCGCTTGATGTAGGAGCGGTACTGCTCAGGCGTCGCGCTGACATCCCAGGCCTCACGAATCTTCCAGCCCAGGGTTTCCAGACAGGCACGCCATTCCTCGTAGTAGCGTCCGAGGCAGATTGCCTGCTCGAGGGGGACCGGGGTGTGAGCCGGCAGTTGCGCGTACTCCAAGAATGCGGCAAGCTTATCTCCGCTGACCTGCTCGCCGCCCAAGCGGACTGACCCGCCCCACCAGTGGGCCACAGTAGTGTAGGGCGCGCTGGACGCTGCCCGAACGGGCGGCCATTCGGGGAGGAACACCGGCGGCGGCGTGTAGTGCCACCGCAGGCCGCAGTCGGGAAACGGCGCCGCTGACGTGCCCACCGCCTCCCCGACCGTGAAATAGATGTCATGCGGCGCCACATTCAGCTCGCCTGTGGTCATCCAGGTCTGCAGCAGCCCTGGGTCAGTGTCGACGAATGCGGAGCGTCGGAAGCGGCGCACCACGGGTGAGGGTAAGGAGTGCCACAGGTTCAGCAGCAGGTCGGCCTCAGCAGCAGCGTCCAGGTCCAGGCAGCCCTCGACAAGGTCGCGCGGAAGCGGCTTGTCGTTCAACGGGAAGAGCGCGATCGCGTCCGCGAAGCCATAGGGCTCCAGTCGCTCCTTCAGGGTGGCAACGCACTCACGCACATCGGTGCCGTGCCGCCGGCGGCGCGAGTTCGCCCTGTCGTTAAGGTCAACGCCCTCCAACCAGATGACGCGGCATCCGTCGGCGCGTAGGGCGAGGGCCCAATTCAGATACACCCAGAAATGGCCGCCGCCCCGCGGGTACTCGATCGTCTGCGCCGGGGCGAGGCAGATTGTGACGCTCACCAGACTCCCTCCGTTGGCACCGCCTCAGTGGGGACAGCCGACTCGAACAGCGGCTGTCCTCGTGCTGCACGCTTAGCCGCAGCGTATAGGTACGACGCCAGATGCGACGGCCCGTCCGGGACGCCCCTGCACCCGGGGATGCTGCACATGTCGACGACGTAAGGCTTCCCCTCGCTCTCGATGATGTCGACGCTGTAGAGGTCGATGCCGAACGCCTGCCCGCAGCGCACGACGATCTCGCGCAATTCTGCCGTGGGTGTGAACGGCTCGCCGTGCTTCTCCGCGTCGGTCCGGGCAGGGAAAACTTTCTTGACGCCGAACACCCTGCCGCCGATCACGTACATCTTCCGGTCGCGGCCCTGGGGCGGGTGGTAGCGCTGGGCGAAGACGGGATCCTTGCCGGCCGGCACGGCCGCGAGCTCGGCGACGCTCCGGACGACGCGAATGCCAAAGCCATCGGACCCTTGATACGGCTTGACAACGAGCGGTCCCCCGCCCAGGAGCGACTCGAGCCGCTCGGGGCGGGAAGCGACATAGGTGTCTGGCGTGGGTACCCCTGCCGATTGGAGAATCCTGGAGGTGATGATCTTATCGCGTAGCGCCACGGTCACCGGATACGGATTCACAATCACGGCGCCCTGGGCATGCAGCGCACCGGCGATGCTCAAGGCGAGGCGGCTCGTCTTCTTCAGGACATAGAGATCATGCTCGACCCGCACGTCTGACAACTCGAGCATCTGCTTCACCGGGTGGATGACGTCGACGACCACCCCAGCGTCTGAGAGCGCCCGCATCACGGTCGGCATATGGCTCGTGCTCTGAGGAGAGTAGGACGGCACCAGGAATCCGATTCGCAACTTCCTCATCCCCCGCACACCTCCCGTCACCGCCGCCAGATCGGGTCGTTCACCACGCTTCCTCAACGAGTGCGGTGTGTTGTTGCCACGAATGGTGTGGCGCTCCCCGCTGGGCCTGTATGCTGACAACAACCGAGTTGTCCGATCGCGTGGGCCAACTCGGCGTCGTACAGCCGGATGTTGCTGATAGACCTCGAAGCCCACTCAGTCGCGAGGTTGCACGATTCCCAGTGCAGCGCGGCCAGCGCCCGGAACACGGTCCCGCAAGAGGCCAGCCGCTGCACAGCCTCGGGGCTCGTGTCCGGCCAGCGCTCCCGCACCGTCGAGCAGTAGGTCGAAATGTCGGGATTCGCCGACAGGCCGCTGGACGGCACCCCCAACTGGGCGAGGTCGACGGCGGGGACGCCCCAACCGGCGGCCTCCCAGTCGAAGACGAGGATGGTGGTGTCCCCGTTCCCGGATCGCAGACGTATGTTCTTCCCATTGAAATCGCCGTGCACCAGCGTCTGCGGTACGCCGTCGCAGATCTCCTCCACCAGGTTCCAGCGTGTCGCCAGATCGTCGAGGCGAGCCTGGACCCCTTCGATGAAAATGACGTCTTCCGGCGACAGGACGGGATTGTCCAGATGCTCCTTCATCAATCCACGGACCGCCCGCACGAGGTCCAGGTAGCGGCCCGGGCCTGCATCGGGTAGCCGCCCCCTGGTGGCAGCATCAGCCGCCCCCGTGTGGAGCAGACCGAGCCAGCGAGCGGCCTGGACGCGGTGCTGTGCGAGGAGGTTCGAGTAGTCGACGCCAGTGGCTTCCTCCATGAAGAGCCAGCAATGCTCGCCGTCCTGCTCCTCAAGGGACCCGTAGTGGCGGAGCGACGGAACCGTGAGGCGGGGGAGAATCTCCTCGTAGACGGTCCGCTCGACCAGGCCGGTCTCTTTCCCGCATCGCTTGGCGACCACCGCGCCGCCAGCCCGACCGGCGCCCTCGAGGCGATACACCTTGTTCTTCTTCCGGCGGACCTTCAAAGGGGTGATCCGCAGCGGCTGACTTTCCGGATGCAGCAGACACCAGGCCTGAACGGCCGGGTGGCACGTGAGGCTCGAGCGCCGATCGGCGATGGAGGCCTGTGCAGCAGGAACCTTAGCCGTGGCGGGCGAGGGTGTCGTGCTCGTGATGACCCGCCCGTTCTCAAGGACGACGAGCGCCGCGCAGCTCTCCAGCATGCTCGAGCGATGGGTGATCAGGATCACGGTGCGGCCGCGCATCAGCCGCCGGATCGCCCCGAGGATCGCCGCTTCCGCCTCGGTATCGACGGCGCTCGTCGGCTCGTCCAAGATGAGCACTGGGCTGTCCTTCAGGAAGGCCCGGGCGATGGCGATCCGCTGGCGCTGGCCCCCCGAGAGCTGGACCCCGCGCTCACCCACCTGGGTGTCGTATCCCTGAGGGAGCCGGATGATGAACTCGTGGGCGTTCGCCGCCTGCGCCGCTGCAATCAGTTCGTCCTTAGTGGCCTCCGGCTTCGCGTAGGCAATGTTCTCGGCGATGCTGGCTGAGAAGAGCACCGGATCCTGAGGCACAACCGCGAACTGACGGCGCAGATCCTCAAGCCTGAAGTCGCGGAGGTCGATCCCGTCAAGGAGGATGGCGCCGGCCGTCGGGTCGTAGAACCGCGTGAGGAGGCTGATCAGCGTGCTCTTGCCGGCGCCGGACGCGCCCACGATTCCCAGGCGCGTGCCGGGCTCGACGTCGAACGAGATGTCGTGCAGTACCGGACGATCCTTGCCGTAGGCGAAAGAGACATTCCGAAACGCGATGGCGCCGCGGGCGCGCCCGAGGAGCTGGGCATTCGGTCGCTCCTCGACATCTGATGGCTCGTCGAGCAGGGCAAAGGCCCGCTCGGCACTCGCCAGATGGAGCTGGAGAGTTGCGGCCTTCCGGCTGATCGTCTTCAGGGGCTCATAGAGCTGGTTCATATAAGCCATCACCATGAGCAGCTCGCCCAGGGTGAGCACTCCGGCGCCGACGTGGCGGACGCCGATGAGAAGCACGGCGGCCATTCCGAAGGCAGTCGCGAGCCCGACCAGGGCGTTGAAGCTGCCTTCCAGGCTGGCGAGGCGCAGCCGGACCCTCATGCCTTCCGTGGAGCGGTGGATGAAGCGCTCCTCTTCCCGCGCTTCCTGGCCGAAGGCCTTGACGACACGCAGAGCCCCTAGAACCTCCTGCACGATCGACATGGTGGAGCTCTCGAGCTTCTTCGCCTCTCGCGAGTGCCGGCGAAGATGCCGGCGGAAGATCCGCCCGGTCACGACCAAGCCCGGCGAGATGGCGAGGGCGATCAGGGCCAGTTGCCAGTCAATCCGGGTCATGACGTAGATCATCCCGACGAGAGTGACAGTGGCGGAGATGAAAGGGATGACGCTCTCGATCAGGACGTACTGGATCGCCGTGGCGTCGTGTTGGATCCGGTAGGTGGAGTCGGACGTGCCTCTGGCCTCGTGGTAGGCCAGGGAGAGGCGCTGGACGTGGCGGAAGAGCCGTGTCCGGAAGTTTTGGACCAGCTTCTCCTTGACATAGGCCTGCAGCAGCGTGTTGGTCAATCCCTGGAGCTGGCGCAGCAGTGCGACCCCCACTAGGAGGGCCACCGCCAAGGCCAGCAGGCCTGCCGGAGAGTGCGCGATGGCCTCCGGCACGAAAGGGGAGATGACGTGCGGGATCGGGTGCGAGCCGATCACGCTGTCCACGGCGATCTTGAGCGGTAGCGGAGTCAGCAGCGACAGCGGACTGGACAGCAGGCTGAGCAGGAATAGGGCGACGACATGCGGCCAGTAGGGCCGGGCCTGGCTGAGCAACCGGCGGAAGAGGACGACGTCGCCCATTATGCGCCTCCCTTACGGAGTCGTCTCAGGCCCCGGGTGATCGTGGCCATGGCGGCCGTGCACTGTTGGAGCGTGCGCAGGGCGAGCAGCAGAGCTATGAGGCCCAGAACGGCGGCGGCCGGCCAGGCGTGGTCGTGAAACGCGCCAAGGGCGAGAGCCGCGAAGCAGACGGTGAGGACCGGGCCCCATGCCGGGACGTTGGGCCACAACCGAAGGCGCACGAATTGCCCGCCGCCGTGGTCTTCGACCCCCATGAGCAACCGTGCGGCCCCGAAGAACCCGCACCGCACCTCCAAATCCCAGCGGTCATGCTCGCCGCCGCGGAGCACGCAGCCGCCCTCCGCCTGGAGGGCGGCTGCGATGGAATTGAGCCGACGGTCCGGAGCCTGCCAACGCTCGCTCCACGTGGAGGTCGTTACGGGCCAGAGCGGTGCTGGGCGTGAGGTGCCGCGGCAGCGCCAGGGAGTGAGGCCCTCTTTGAGCCGCCCGCGCAGGCGGGCGAGCGGCTGAAGCAGATGGAGCGCTGCTGTCAACAACCGCCGCTTCAGCCGGGCCGCCCTGCGGGACGGCGCGTCCGGGAATGAAGCGTGGGCCGCGCTCAAGGAGGCCTGCGCCAGCGGTAACAGGGCGGCGCCGATGAGCAACGGCAGCAAAAGCGTGAGCGGGCTCCAGATGAAGCTTAGCGCCGACAGCCCCATCAGGAGCGCGAACGCCAGGTGCCATTCCGGCATCTGCGGCAGCGAGCCAAGCAAGCTCGGCGCGGGCTCATAGAGCGACTGATACGGCGCGAGGCCCCAGATGCCGTGATAGACGCGCGCCCGGCGCCACCGGAGCGCGCGCGTCAGCCCGCTGCCGTAGATGCGGCCGGCCCAGCGCACGTGCCCCGGTCCGTTGTACTTCTCGGGCCACTTCCGCTCCAGCATCGCCTCCGCCCGGCCGTACCCGATCTGCTGTTTCCAGTAGGTGCGTAGCGAGTTCCGGCGGTGGTGCCAGACCATGGCGGCAGGGCTGAAGCCCAGCGTCCAGCCCCGCTCCTGCAGCCGCCAGCACACGTCCACGTCGTCGCCGGCGGTGCGGAATTGCGGATCGAACCCGCCGACCGCCTCGAGGCAGGCTTTGCGGAACGCCATGTTGCACCCGGGGATGTGCTCCGCCTCGCAATCGCTGAGGAGGACGTGAACTGGCCCGCCCGGCGCGCGCGCGATGCACTCGGCGATCGGTCCGTCGCCCGGCGGAGCGAGGTTCGGTCCACCCACGGCGGCGTGCGACGTGCTCAGGAACCTGGCCGCGAGATAGGTGAGCCAGTGCGGGTCGGGGTAGGCGTCGTCGTCGATGTAGGCGACGATCTCGCCCGTGGCCGCTTTCAGGCCCGTGTTGCGCGCATTGGCCAAGCCGCGGTTCTCGGTCCGGATCAGCCGGTAGTTGTACTGGCACGCGATGGCGGCGGTCGAGTCGGTGGAGCCGTCGTCCACCACGATGACTTCGTAATCGGGGTAGGCGAGTTGCTCCAATCCATCGAGGCAGTCCCGGATGGTGCGCGCGCCGTTGTACGTGCACACGACCACCGAGATGCGGGGCCACGGGAGGTTCGCCGAGAACGGCACCTCGGCGAACGCTTCTCGTACCGCTTCCAGCGCGGGCTTGGGCGAACGGTCGGCGCGCGTGAGGCCGAAGGCCCAGTCCTCCACGTCGTGGCCATGCCGGTACCACTCGTCGGTCCAGGAGAACACGAACACGCCGGCGCAACCGGCCGCGAACGCCGTCCGCACCTGCCAGTCAAGCGACCGCGCCTGGACGCCCTCGCCGTTGCGCAGGCCGTCGAGCCCGAGCTCGCTCATGATGAGCGGCCGGTCCCCGGCGATATTCTGAAGGCGCGCCAGGTATGCCTCGAACCGTTCCTGCGACTCGAGGTAGACGTTGAAGCACACAAGGTCGAGGAACGGCAGTTGGAGGTATTCTGTCGTGGGGTAGTTCACATACGTCACGAGCCCGTCCGGGTCCTCCTCCTTGACCGCATGGCACAGACGCTTGAGGTAGCGCTCGATCTTTCGGCGGCCCAGCCAGCGCGCCATCGTCGACGGGATCTCGTTGCCGATGGCGTAGCACAGCAGCGCCGGGTGACCGGCGCACTCCCGGACCTTCGCGCGGACCAGCGCCTCGATGTCGGCCACACTCTTCTTCCGATCGATGAGAAAGCCCAGGTATTGCTCGGCGGATAACCCCACCATGACCCGGAGGCCGTGCCGCCTGGCCGCGTCGAGGAGGGAACGGGGAGGCATCGTGTGCGGAATGCGGACGGTGTTGATCCCGTTCGCCGCCATCTGCGCGAAGTCGCGTTCAATGACGTCCGGGTCGTGGTACTCGTGGCCGCTTGCATCAGGTTGAAACGCCCCGTAGGTCACGCCGCGAACGTAGAACTTCTCCTCGCCGGCGAAGATGAATTTGCCCCGCACGTGCGGCCGGACGAGCGCCGGGACGCAGGTCGACGTGCTCGCGCGGAAAATGTCCGGGGTGATCGCCTGAGCGATCGGCGCATCTGTCGTGGGCAAGCTGGCTGGCGGAGCGATCGCCACGGTGGCCCCCTACACCGAGACCTGGGAATTTTGCCCGAGCGTCACGGTCACGGAAGATCGGCAGCGCGCGCTCATACGCGCACCCGTTTCGGTTCCGTGCGGAAGGTCGCCTCCCCGCGGCCGAGGCTGTAGTACTCGAACCCGGCCGCCTGCATCTGCGTCGGCTCGAAGAGATTTCGCCCGTCAACGACGATCGGACTTCGCATGAGCGACCCGACCCGGCCGAGGTCCAGAGACTGGAACTCCTCCCAGTCGGTGAGGATGACCAGCGCGTGGGCGTCCTGGACCGCCTCAAAGGCTGATTCCACATAGGTGAGGCGGTCATCGGGCGGATATAGCCTTTCGAGCTTCCGGGTGGCGGCAGGGTCGTAGACGCGCAGGATGGCCCCGGCGCCGTGCAATCGGGGGACGACCCCGAGGCTGGGCGCCCCGCGAATGTCATCCGTATCCGGCTTGAACGCCACGCCGAATACGGCGATGACCTTATTCCGCAGCACCCACAACGCCCGCTCGACTTTCGCGAGAAGCCGGTCGACACGGGCGGTGTTGATGCGCTCGACCTCTCGGAGCATGCCGACATCGACGCCGTTGCCCTCAGCCACCTTGATGAGCGCGCTCAGGTCTTTGGGCAGACAGGAGCCGCCGAAGCCCAGACCCGCGTTGAGGAAATGGCTGCCGATCCGGGGGTCGAGGCCGATGCCCCTGGCCACGGTCGCCACGTCGACGCCGAGTTCCTCGCACAGGTCGGACACCATGTTGATGAACGAGATCTTGGTAGCGAGAAAGCTGTTGGCCGTCTGCTTGATCAATTCGGCGGTCGTGACGCTCGTGGAGATGATCGGGCAGTCGAAGTTGGGCTCGTAGAGGTCGAGCAGCAGCGATCGCGCGCGGTCGGTATCGGCGCCGATGACGATCCGGTCCGGCTGCAGGAAGTCGCGGACCGCCGAACCCTCGCGGAGGAATTCAGGATTGCTGGCGACATCGAACTCATGCTCCGGTCCGGCCAGGCGCCGAATCGTGGTGTCGATCCAGTAAGCGGTCCGGGCGGGAACGGTGCTCTTCTCCACGATCAGCTTGTAGCCGTCCAACTGCTGCGCGATGGTACGGGAGACTTCCTCGACCTGGGAGAGGTCGGCCCGTCCATCGGCTCGGGGCGGGGTGCCCACGCAGAGGAAGATGATATCGGACGCGGACATGGCGTCCTCGGCCCGTGTGGTGAACCTGAGCCGGCCGGAGTCCAGGTTGGCGGTCAGCAATTCCTGCAGGCCAGGCTCATGAATGGTCGGCGTTCCGTCCGAAAGGCGGGCCACTATGTCGGGGTCTTTGTCGATCGCCGTTACCGTGTGGCCCACCTCCGCGAGACCCACCGCCGTGACCAACCCCGCGTAGCCTGTGCCGAAGATTCCGAGTCGCATGCCCACGGTCGTACCTCCTCTTGTTGGCCCAGCCCAGCGGCGGGATTACAAGTCTTTTAGGATGATTACAATTCTGTTACAAGCCAACGAGTATCAACCGTAACCCTGCTGCATTCAATTCCTGAAAAACCCGGTTTCGTTCTCGGGAAGGTATTCAGTTTGGTTCAAGGAAAAGCTGTAGCGGTTGGTCGTTACGGATAGATTTTTCTATAACGTGGGATATATATCTTGCGCAGAAGGAGAAGAGATGGCGCGAACTTAGATGAACCCTTTTTCTTGGGCTACCCGGACGAGCTCGCGCCGGCTGCTGACGTTGAGCTTTTGATAGATATTGTGCAGGTGGATCTTAATCGTGCCCGCGCTTATGCCCAGTCGGTCTGCGATATCTTTGTTCGGGAGGTCCTGAGCCACCAAGCGGACGATCTCGGTCTCGCGAGTCGTGACGAGGCTGGCGAGCCGACGCGCTCCGGCCTCGCGCTTGAGCAATTTTTCGATCGCGCGTGTGATGGATTGCTTCTCGATCCACTGTTGGCCGGCGTGCACTTTCCGGACGCACAGTAGCAGGAGGCGGGGGGCCATCTCTTTTAGCACCACGCCGCCGACGCCCAGCCGGATCGCTTCGAGGGCCTGGTCTTCGTCCACCATCGCTGTGAGGAACACCACCTGTGTCGGCAGCTTCTCCTGTTTAAGCCGCCGTAGGCATTCCAGTCCATCCATGCCCGCCATGCAGATGTCGAGAATCAGGATGTCCGGCTTCAGCTTGCGCACCGCCTGCAGCGCCTCCTCACCATTGGAGCAACGGGCGACGACGAGGAACTCCACCTCGGCTGCGAAGAGTTCCTGAAGGCTATCAAGGACGATCGGGTGATCGTCCGCTAACACGATCTTAATCGGCATCGCGCACTCCGGGCTTGGCATCCGGCGGGATGGTGATCTCGAGAAGTGCCCCATCCTGGCTTGAGTGGACAGCCAGAGTACCCCCGAGCGCGGTCACCCGTTCTCGCAAGGACTTCGGGCCCAGGTTGCAGTCGTTCAATGCGGTGTGGTCGTAGTGGCCTTGGAAGGAAAAGCCGCGGCCGTTGTCCGCAATAATGATCTGCAGACAGCCGTTGAGGATCTCGAGGCCAACACGTACCTCCGAGGCCTGCCCATGGCGGGCAGCGTTCACCACCGCCTCGTTGATCAGCAGGTAAAGTTCCCACGCGATGGCGCCATTCAGGCGCCTGCTCTCACCTTTGAGCTGCATGTCCACGAGCAGCCCCCATTCCTTTTCGATATGGCGGCGCAGTTCTGCAAGCCGGCTTGCCAAGTCCACTTCAACAGAGAGGGAGCGGAGGGTCGTGCCATGGAGGGACTGAATCAGGCCGCGCAACTCCTGTTGGTCCTCGCTGATCAGACGCTGGAGTGCCCGCACGCGCTTTCTGGCCTCCTTCGGCTCATCGGCGATGAGGCGGCTAATGCTTTGCAGCTGCAGGTTGATCGCGGTGAGCGATTGGAGCAGGCCGTCATGCAGGTCGCGCGCCAAACGGAGCCGTTCTTCTGTCACCGCGGCCTGCTGCTGACGTCGCATGCGATTGAAGTGCTCCATGGTGGAAGATAGCCGACCTGCATTCACATTAAGAAAGCAGCAACACTGGCAAATGAACTTTTATGCTAGGAACGATATATGCCAGGAGCGATAAGAGTTGTAGCCCTACTGATGTAGGGGGGGCCCCTTATTCGTAGGGGTCATTAGTCCAGCCATCTATCCATTACCCCAGGCTCGCATGGCGTCGGTTTCCGAGCATCTGCTGTGACAGGAGGAGAAAAATGGTGACAGGAGGAGAAAGGGGTGACAGGCTGCTTTAGGAGTTCTCCTGAGCGGCTAACGGTCCGTGCTTGATCGCCCAGAGCAGGGTGACACGGCAGATCGCGAGCGGCGCGGTGGCGGCGCAGATCACGACCTTGTTCAAGAGCTTGGTGTTGATGACGCAGTACCAGCACTCGGTCCCCTCGGGATAGCCGAGCGCGGCGAGGTTTTGGTGCTTGTGTTTGAAATGCGGCGCGCCGAAATAGACCCCGTCTTTGTGGATCATGGTTTCGACCACCATCCAGGCGGCCGCGATGTCGGTGGAGTAGGGCGGAATGAGCTGTCCCGGCTTGAGCCCCATCACGGTTTCCGCGATCAGTCTGTCCAGCTCGCGGCCCGCTTCGATCTTGGCCGGATCGATCATAGGGGGTAGAGTGTAGCACACCCCCGACAGGTGTTCTGACAAGCACGCATTGACGCTGACCGTACTGTGATGATACAGTCAGCGCCGTTCACTAACTGGAGAGTTCGAGGATGGCCGTGCCTGTCTCCCAGATGTTCACCGTCGCGACGTACGTGCTGACCCAGAAGCTCAAGGGGGTCAAGCGGTACCCGCTCGTGCTCATGCTGGAGCCCCTGTTTCGCTGCAATCTCGCGTGCGCCGGCTGCGGGAAGATCCAGTATCCCGATCACGTCCTGGACAAGCGCCTGACGCCGGAGCAATGCTGGGCGGCCGCGGAGGAGTGCGGCGCGCCGATCGTGAGCGTCCCCGGCGGGGAGCCGCTCATCCATCCGGAAATGCCGCTCATCGTGAAGGGGCTGGTCGAGCGCAAGAAGTACGTCTATCTCTGCACGAACGCCATTTTGCTGGAGCGCAAGCTCGCCGATTACACACCGTCCCAATACCTGACATTCAGCATCCACATGGACGGGCTCCAAGAGGAGCACGACATGGCGGTCTGCCGGGACGGCGTCTACGACGTGGCTGTCCGGGCGATCCAGGCGGCCCTCGCGCGCGGGTTTCGTGTCACAACGAATACGACTCTGTTCAACGATGCCGATCCCGAGCGTGTGCGGAAGTTCTTCGACGGGATGATGGAACTGGGCGTCGAAGGGATGATGATCTCGCCGGGGTACAGTTACGAGAAAGCGCCCGATCAGAAGAATTTCCTCAAGCGGCAGCGGACGCGGGAGGTGTTCGCGCGCATCCTGCACAAGCCCAAGAGCGGCTGGCGGTTCAACCAGTCGCCTCTTTTCCTGGACTTCCTCATGGGCAAGGTGGATTACCAGTGCACGCCGTGGGGCAACCCCACCTACAACATCTTCGGCTGGCAGAAGCCCTGTTACCTCCTCCAGGACGGCTACGCCGCGACGTTCAAGGAGCTCATCGAGGACACGAACTGGGATAACTACGGGACCGGCCGGAACGAGAAATGCGCGGATTGCATGGTGCATTGCGGCTACGAGGCGTCAGCCGTGAACGACACCTTCAGCACCCTGCGAGGATTTGGCCGGACCGTCGTGGCGACGCTGATGCCGACCGCCCGCTAGTTGTTTGCTTATTGTGCCTGACGCTCAGCCCCACAGCGTAAGCTCACCTTCCCTTGAAGGCCGGATCTTCCGGCCGGCGAACGAAGCAGAGCTGCGAGAAGCCGTCGAGCGCGCCTTTGACTACCGCGGCGATGTGACGCTGGAACTGACCTCCGGACAAAAGATCGAGGGGTACATCTTCAATCGCAACGCGTTGGCTTCACCACCGTTCCTGCAGCTCTTTCCCGAGGGACAACCCGGCGAGCGGAAGATTCCCTACGCTGACATCGTGGCGATCGCCTTTACCGGCGAAGACACGGCGTCCGGAAAGTCCTGGGAGGTCTGGGTGAAGAAGAAAGAGTCGGAGCGCAGGGCGGAAGCCGTGCGCATCGCGGCGGAGGCCCAGGCCCGCGGCCACTTGTAATCCACCCCGTCCCCGAGAGGCCTCCCGCGGTGATGGCCGACGACAGCACAGCTTCCGGCGCCCGCTCCATTGACGACATCCTCGCCCGCGGCTATACCGTCAAAACCGTCGAGTACCTCTGGCAAGGCTGGGACGCCTTTGCGGACAATCCGGTCGGGTTTCTCGGGTTCACGCTGGCGTTGACGTTCGCCTCCCAGGCTGTTCCGCTGCTGGCGCCCGTCGTCGGGCAAGTGCTCAGCATCATGCTCCAGGTCGTCATGTTCGCCGGGTTGGCTATCGCGACGTGGAAACATCCCGGGGGCGGGAACGCGGCGTTCGGCGATTTTTTTCCTGACTGGACAACCACGGTTCAATTAGTCTGGTGCACGATCATCGGTCTCTTTCTCATTGTGATCGGGTTCGCTTTCCTGATCCTTCCCGGCGTCTACTTGTTAGTTGCCTATACCTTTTCCTACCTGCTAATTGTGGATCGGCGATTGGGGATCTGGCAGGCGCTTGAAGGCAGCCGCCGGGTCGTGAACAAGCACTGGTGGAGCGTCTTCGGATTGACGCTGGTGATGCTCCTCCTGATCGGCGTCGGCGGCATAATCGGAGCCGGCGTTCTGGGGGTACCGATCGGCTATGGACTGTCCAGTGTTTTCCCGGAGGTGAACCTGGATGAACTGCCCTTCGCAGTTCCTGGCATGGGCCTCACGGTCAATCTGGGCGTGGTGATCGGGGTGGTGAGCGGAATGATGGTGGGCGGGGCCGTCGGGGTGGCGGTTTCCGGGAGCATGCTGGGCGCCGCCTATGCCGACATTTTCGGGCTGGCCGTGTCCTCACAGGCACACTCTTAGCTTACGGGTTTGTCCTATGTTCTACTCCGTTTGGGGAGGGATGTTGGTGGGGCTGAATTTATTGACAAAGGTGGACACCTGTGTTAGATAGGCCGGACTTTAACAGAGTTGGACGGACTATTTTCAAGGTGCTGAGTACGGGACCGTCGCGGGGTGGCGCGGCGGTTTTTTTCGGTCTGGTTGGACTCATCCTTCCATACTCAGCTTGGGCCACCCACGAGACTGATCACCGGTTCACCATCTCAGGCTACGTGCGGGACACGGATGGGAAGCCGGTCAAGGACGTTCGGGTGCAGGCACGGGACCTGCGCGACCAGAGCGTTGATCCCGTCAACACCTACGCAGATGGAAGCGGATTTTACAAGGTGGTCCTCCACCTGCATAACAGCAATGTGGGGGATCCCATCCAAGTCTCGGTCAAGGACGAGCGCTCTGGAGTCGACGAGGTCAAAAAGATCCGGGCTGAGTTTAATCCGAACGACCGGCGGACCGAACGAGAAGCGAGGGTGAATTTCGGCCCTGAGCTGGAACGGGCGCCGATTTCCGGAGTCGGGGGCTTGGTTGGGACAGCGGAGGCGTCCTCATACTGGCTATACGGGGTGGGCGCCATACTGGCCTTGGCGGCGATCGGTGCCGGGGTCGTCTGGGCCCGGCATCAGCAGGCCAAGGCGGTTCCGAAACGACGCGGAAAGAAACGTTGAGCACAAGAGGAATGTGAACTCGGGCGCTTAACTTCGGGGGCGTGATGCCCTGAAGAAAAGCGTCTTTTTTATGCGAGAGAATTGCAGGAGAAAAGGAGCTTGAGGGCGGCTATGAAGATCACAAGCCTGGCAATACTGGCGATCATTGGAAGTTTTGCGCTCATCATTGCAGGGTGCGGCGAGGAGGAAGGACCAATTCAGCCCCCTCCGCCTGCTCCTCCGGAGTACGCCGACAAGCACATGCCGGCCGGGTGGTGGGCCGATGAAAAGATCATCGCTGAGGGCAAAGAGGTTTTCGAAGGGGTCAAAAACATCGACGTGAATTGCTCGTCCTGCCATGGCAAGGACGGAAAGCCGGTCAAGGCGGGTGCCCGGGACTTCCGTAAGACCGAGCGGATGAAGCTCTACTCCGACAGCGTCTGGTTCTGGCGGATCTCGGAAGGGGTGCCCAACACCAAGATGAAGGCCTGGAAGAGCAAGCTGCCCGAGGAGGACCGGTGGAAGGCCATGGCCTACGAGCGGACCTTCGGGCTCAAGGGCATGGGCTACGATGTGGCTAGGAAGGACTGGGTCCCGCTGGCCGAACTCGGGAAACCGGCGCCGGCGGCCGCGCCCGCAGCTGGCGGGGCGACGCCGGTGGCCGGTGACGGCAAGTCTCCGGCGGCGACGCCTGCCAAAAATGCCCCGAAGAAGGATGGAAAATAGAGGGGGCAGTTAAACAGCGTAGAAAGGGAGCGAAAGGGCCATGAAGACCTGGCAGCAAGCGCCCGCGGCTTCCGTAGCCGCGAAGTCACGGCTGAGCGGCGTTCTCAAGGTTGTTCTGATCTTAGCGGGGCTCCTGTTTGTCGGAACAGCGGTCGCTTACGCCCAGCTCCCTGAGCCCAAGGTGCACGAGTTCCCCTATTTGGGAAACCGTGGGGCTGTTTGGGTCGTAGCCCAGCTCCATATCCTGTTCGCGGCGTTCATCCTGGGGGCGCCGATCTTCGTGGTGGTCAGCGAGATCCTTGGCTGGAAGAACCAGGATACCCGGTACGAGCGACTGGCCAAGGAAGTCACCAAGGTCACGGTGATCCTCTACAGCATGACGGCGCTGACCGGCGGTCTCTTCATCTTCGTGTTGCTGGCCACCTACCCGCAACTGACCGCGTGGCTGATCGGTCACTTCTTCGCCGTCTTCGCCGTCATGTATCCTTTGCTCTTTATCTTTGAGACGATCGTGCTTTATCTCTACTGGTACACCTGGGACGCCTGGCAGGGCCCGAAGAAGCTCCGGCACATCGCGCTGGGAGTGCTGCTGAACATCATCGGCTTGGCCACGCTCATCGTGATCGACGGCCCGACGGCGTTTATGAACACCCCGGCCAAGTTTGCAGAGGGGGGCATGGACCTCAAGACGTTCATCGAGACGACGGCGACGCTGTGGGACAAGATGAACAACTACAGTTGGTGGCCGCTGAACATCCACCGTACGGTCGGCAACGTGGTCTTCGGCGGGTTTATCACCGGCCTGATCGGGGCCTACATGTATCTGGCTGCCAAGACCGACGAGGAACGAGCCTTCTATGATTGGTTCGGATTTGTGGGCAATCTGATCGGCGTGGGCGCGTTGTTAGCCCTTCCTTTCGCCGGCTACCTGCTGGCCTACGAACTCTGCGACTACGACGCGTCCATCTGTCCTTATATGATGGCGGACCAGCTCTCCATGTTTTTTGAGATGCAAGGGGCGATGGTCGGGCTGATCTTCCTCGCCAGCAACTACTACATCTGGCTGAGCATGAAGCGGATCGAAGGGTTGGAACAGATCCGGATGAGGACCACCACGCTGGTCCTCATGGCGAGCATCCCCGTCGTGTTCATGCTGATCTGGACCAGGTTTCCGATCCCGGACAAGTTCGCCTTTATTTTGCCGGCTGGCTGGATCGCGCTCTTTCTGATTGCCGGCCGGTTCCTTAAGTGGACCGTTGGAGCACAGACCCTGGTCAAGGTGGCGTTCCTGATGGTGATCATCGGTAATGCGATCTGGATGACCCCCCATGCCTTCGTCGCCACCCAGGCCTTGGCACCCGACGACGGCTCGCTCAGTTTGCCGCATGGAGAACTCAGCCTGGGCTTTGTGGCGATATCGTGGGGTGATCTGGCGCTGATGCCCGCCAAAAATGCCGCGGCGTTCACCCTGGTCTTTGTCACCATCGTGAACTACATCCTCTACAATCGGGCTCTGCGTCGGGGGCGGATTGTGTGGGGCACGATCGACTTCGTTGCCCAGTTTGTCCTCGTCTTCCTGGCCTTTAGCGCGATCTGGACGATGACGCTGATGGGCGCGGTCCGCGAGCTCACCCGCAAATACTTCCACGTCTTCAATCTGCAATACGATTTCACGCCGGAATCGTTCACGCCCACGCTGGCATATTCCAGTTGGGTGTTCACCGGCGTCACGCTGACTTTTTACATCATCGTCAGCTTCGCGATCGTCCTCACGCTTCGCACGGGAAAGGAAAAAGCCCACGCCGAGGCGCCGAAAGGGATGCCGGTCGTCGCCGGCGCGGAGTAGGGAGGAGTGGTGGCTGTACAAAGAAGCTTCATCGAGGTGATTGTCAAGAGAGGGATCCAGGGAATCGTGGCGGCTGTGGTGCTTTGGCTGGCGTCCCGGTATCTCTTCCACTTCCCTCCGGTGTTTCAGGTCATGTTCGTCCTCTATGCTTTCCTCGGGACCGGCGTCTTTATCTTGCTGGATGCTCCTCCCCTCTCTCCCGCCAGCGGCTTCAAGGCAGTGGCCTTGCTGGTGGCATTTTATGTGGTGATCTCGCTGGTCTATATTGCCGGCGCCAGTGCACTCCCGCAGTATGATCCCATGGTCGAAAAAGGAAAGATCGAGAAGATTGTCAGGCCTAAGTTGGCGGCGACCGAAAAAGGCAAAATTGATGAGTTGATGAAACGTACGGAAGAACTCAATGCCGAGAGCCAGGCCATCCTCAAAAGGCTGGAAACGTTGGGGGGCGAGGAGGCGAAGAAGATCGAAGCCTCAGTGGGCGGCGGCCCGGCCGCGGGCGCCGCCCATACTGCGGCTGGCGGGAACCTGGTCGCGCTTGGCAAGGAGCAGTACGATCTCCAAGAGTGTTACAACTGCCACAAGATCGGTGGCAAAGGGTCGGTCAAGAAGCGGGGGCCGATACTGGACAACATCGGCAGCCTGATGAAGCCCGAAGAGATGAAGGAAAAACTCCTGAACCCCCGGTCGTGGATGGCCGAAGGGTTCGAGAAGGAGTACAACAAGAAACTGATGCCCGACAAGTACAAGGAGCTTATGTCGGACCAGGAGATCGACGAACTCGTGGCGTATCTGTCGACGTTGAAGGACGCGTCGGTCCAGACACCCAAACCCATCAAGAAGTAGGCGATCGCCGGATTCCACGCCATGGCCAGTCCGCAACCCAAGATCAAATCCAAGGTCCGCTGCGTTGACGGGGAGGTCGGGGAGATCGTCCACGTCATCGCCGATCCGCTCTCGCTGGACGTGAGCCACATCGTTGTGCGCGCGAACGGGACCGAGCGGCAGGTCCCGGTCAGCGCGATCGGTGCCATCCGTGACGAGTCCGTGGAGCTCACCTGCAACGCCGCACAATTATCAGGCTTCCCCGAGCTCAAGCGTCAGGATTATGTCTCCTCGAAAGAGGTCGAGATTCCGCACCTCGAAAACCGGATCCACGTGGAGCCTGGGGAGTTGTTGGTGCCGTTCCCCGAGCTGGAGAAGAATTGCGCGCGGCGGTCCTTCTTCGCCGGGTTCATCTACGTCATCGGGGCGCTGATCGGCCTGCCCCTCGTCTGGCCTGTCCTCCGGTTCATCATGAAGCCGATGTACGTCCCGTATGACAATCACTGGATCAAGATCGGCAACATCAGCAAGATCAGGACGGACGACGTCGGCGTGCAGTTCATCTTCAAGAAGTCCTTCAAGGATTCGGTGCTCCAACGGGAAGAAGAGAAGAATCATTGGATGGTCAAAGCATCCCCCGAAACGCTCAAGAAAATCTACCAGCACGGCGACATCCCTTTTTATGATGAAAAGGGAGAGGTCATCTGGGTGAACAAACAGACGATCCCCTACGTTGCCTTCTCCGGCAAGTGCCCCCACCTCGGATGCGGGTACAAGTGGCGGTCGCACAAAACGCGCGGCCAGGTCTTTCTGTGTCCGTGTCATCTTAGCATCTACGATGCCGCAGGGACGGTGTTGGACGGGCCGGCCCCGCGTCCTTTGGACGTGCTCCCGATCAAGGTCTCCGCGTCCGGGGACGTCGAGGTTATCGATGTCGAATACAAGGCGGGGCGGAAAGAGCAGATCCGCATTGCCTAGATGAACGGACTCCTCCAAAAGGTGTATGACTTCGTCGACGAGCGGATCGATCTGAAGACGCTCGAGGCGAAAATGATGAACGAGCCGATCAAGGGCGGCTCGCGCTGGGCTTATGTCTTCGGCTCGTGTCTGCTGTTCATTTTCATCATGCAGGCGATCACGGGCATGCTCTTGATGTTCTACTACATCCCCAGCGCCGACCATGCCTACGCCACCACCCAGTACATCATCCACGAGGTGGACTACGGGTGGTTCATCTTGAGCTATCACTTCTGGGGCTCGTCGGCGATGGTCGTCATGGTCTTTGCGCACATGTCCCAGGTGTTTCTGTGGGGGGCCTACAAGAAACCCCGGGAAATGATCTGGCTGGTCGGGCTGCTCTTGTTTGTGATCGTGATGGCCTTCGGCTTTACCGGCTACCTCCTGCCGTGGGATCAACGGGCCTACTGGGCCACGACAGTCGGCGTCGAGATCATGGACAAGACTCCCATCGTGGGCGATTTCCTTGCCCGGTTCTTAAAAGGTGGGCCCACGCCGGGACAAATGACCTTGAGCCGGTTCTTCGTCATCCATGTCATGATTCTTCCGGCTGCCCTGATGGGGCTGGCAGGGCTCCATCTCTTTCTCTTCCGCTCGGCAGGGCCGGCCGGTCCGTTCCGTGGGACACTGGAGGAGTTGAGGGCCAAGACCGATTTCTTCTTCCCGCGCCAGGTCTGGAAAGACATCGTGGCGATAGCCGTCGTCTTCCTCACGATCTGCTCGTTGGCCTTCATCGAACCGGTGCAATTGCTCGAGCAGGCGACGCCGGATCCGGGTGATTACCATCCGGAGCCGGAATGGTATTTCCTCTTTCTGTTTCAGATGCTGCGGTTGAAGGTCTTTTCCGGCGAGCTCGGCCAGTTCGTGGCTGGGGTGGCCATTCCAGGCGCGTTCATGTTGCTCCTGGCCGCGCTCCCCTTCATCGACCGGAGTCCGGAACGCAATATTTTCAAGCGGCCGGTCGCACTCCTGTCCTGGACTGTAGTCATGATTGGGATCCTGGTCCTGACCGTGTCCGCGATCCTCAACCGTGAATTCTTGGAATGAAGTGAGCTAAGGGCATGGCCCATCCCGTTGAAAGCAACTCCTCCATTAAACTGGCCTGGGCCGTGTCCTGGTCGGCTTTCTGGACAGGGTTCCCGTTCAAACTGATCGTCGCCCTTCTCCTGCTCGCGGGGCAAGTGCATCCGTGGGAAGGCGCGGGGCTCGTCACACTGCTCGTAGTGTCGGTGCCGATTGATATTTGGGCGGTGGGGCTGACGGCTAGGACCGTCTTCTTGGAGCGACTGGGAATGGAAGTCCGAGGGCCGGTAGGGGTGACCTTGTGGTGGCAGGGGGCGGTGTTGGGAGCGCTCGTGCTGGGCGGGGCCTATTACGCGGTAGGCGCCACTGTGGCCGTCAGTCAAAAGGTCGCGGCGGCAATGATCGCCCTCATCAAGAACGTCTACCCGACGCTTCCGATCGCCGAGCAGATCACGCTCGAGTTGCTGCTGTGGACCATCCCCACCGCGATTGTCATGCTGGTGTGTGGGCTGATTTGGCTGCAACTCTTCGGGTGGCGTGTCAAGAGGTTCGTCATCACCTCAGGCCAGACCACTTCAGCCAGCTTGCTAGAGCGCGTCCGTCAGTGGGATTACGCGCGCGTGCCGGCCGATCCGACGCTGGTGCTCGTCTCGTTCGCCGGGGTCATCGTGACGCTCACTGTCGTGTTCTGGGCCCTGCTGCCGGTTACGACGCCGACCCCCCACCCGGATTATCCGCTCCCGCCGGTCGAGAAGGCCGCAAAACCGGTCAAGCCGGAAGAGCTCATCAAGAAGACCGAGGTAACCCTGGAGAAAGCCGAGGCCGTGCTGACGGCCCTTGAGAAGGAAAAGAGCAAGGAAACGAAGAAGGGCAAAGGGAAATAAAAGGAGAGTTCGCCATGGAACCGTATAAGCGCCATTGGCGTTTGAGCAGCAGACAAGCACGGTTATGGGCCTACGCGGCGCTGTTCTTCCTGCTGTTCACGGTGGCTGCCCCTCTGGGCCTGGCCTGGGCGCAGGAGGCTCCAGCGGGGTCGGCGACGGAGTACCGTGACATCCTTCCCGGCATCCTAGGAAGCCGGAATCTGATCTG
>Ga0209802_1000145_pt1 | contig 52772 bp, 59 predicted proteins | sample GraSoiAngelo_129_FD_185886 | JGI IMG/M metagenome (GOLD analysis project Ga0209802, IMG submission 185886) | Grasslands soil microbial communities from the Angelo Coastal Reserve, California, USA - 14_0927_12_40cm (SPAdes) (version 2) | ecosystem: Environmental > Terrestrial > Soil > Grasslands ...
CGGAACCCACTAGAGAGAACGAACCACCCAGAGTCCTGAACAAGGAAGCGTGCTCACCGAGACTTGACGACATCGTCAGCGAACCTGTCAGAGTCCTGAAGAGCGAAACATGATCAACAAGACCAGAAGTCAGGGATATTGAACCAGTAAGGGTCCTAAAGAACGAAGTGTGATCAACAAAGCTCGACACTAGACCCAGAGAGCCCGGCAGACTCCTGACGAAACCCTTGCTCTCAGAACCACTGAGAAACAAAGAAGCAGAGAAGGTTCTGGACAACGAAGAATGTTCCGTAAGACTCAATGCAAAGCCAAACGAGGCGCTCAAAGCCTTACCCAGTCCCTTGGCTTGAGAAGCTACAATGCTAAGAGACCCAGACAGACCCTTGGCCAGTCCCTTGGTCTCGGAACCTCCAATAGAAAGTGAACCAGACATCGATCTATGGAACGACAGCTTCTCGGCGACCGCTGAGGACTGACCAAGAGAGCCAGTCAAAGCCTTGCCGAGCCCCTTGGTCGTGGACCCAACAAGAGATAATGAGCCTGTCAGGGTCCTGAATAGCGAAGTATGTTGAGTAAGGCCCAAAGAGAAACCGAGCGAGCTCGCTAGACTCTTGGCCAGGCCTTTGGTTTCGGAGCCAGTGAGCCCTAGTGAACCGGCCAAAAGTCTCGAAAGGGAAGTATGTTCTCCGACGCTAGAGACTGAACCTAGAGAACCTGTTAGACTCCTGGCCAGCCCTTTGATTTCTGAACCAGTAAGGCCCAGCGAACCGGTCAGCGACCTGAGCAACGAACTGTGCTCAACAAGGCCTGCAGATGAACCCAGCGAACCAGTCAGGGCCTTGGCTAGACCCTTAGTTTCAGTACCCGTGAGAGACAATGAGCCAGAGAGAGTTCGGGATAGCGAAGTGTGTTCAACTAGACTCATTGATGATCCAAGGGAACCAGTCAAAGCCTTCCTCAGGCCTTTGGTCTGGGATGCTGCTAGAGAGAATGACGTTGTCAGACTTTTGGCAAGACCCTTCGTCTGGGAACTTGCAAAAGCTAGTGAACCTGTGAGGATTCTGGAAAGACCCTTGATCTGGGAACTCGCAAGAGATAGTGAACCAGACAAGGCTTTGGCCAAGCCCTTAGCTTCGGATGCACTAAGACCCAATGAAGAGGTCAAAGCTTTGCCAAGCCCTTTGGTGCCGGAACCCACTAGAGAGAACGAACCACCCAGAGTCCTGAACAAGGAAGCGTGCTCACCGAGACTTGACGACATCGTCAGCGAACCTGTCAGAGTCCTGAAGAGCGAAACATGATCAACAAGACCAGATGTCAGGGATATTGAACCAGTAAGGGCCTTGGAGAACGAAAATTTCTCAGCAGTGCTGAGGGATAGACTGAGGGACCCTGACAGATTGGCTGAGCACGAACGAGGACTAGAATTACAGATCAACTTTCCAGAATCCACGTTAGCGACCATGTTACCGATCGTGAACGTGATTGAGGCCGCGACCGTTCTGAAGAAAGAATTCTTCTCTATTAGACTCGAGGCCAGGGTCAAAGAGCCGGTCAGACTCTTGGCTAGACCTTTAATTTGGGAAGCGGCAAGAGACACTGAACCAGACAGACTCTTCGCGAGACCTTTAGTCTCCGCACCGGCAAGGGTCAGTGAACCGGTAAGAGACCTCAACAGGGAAGTGTGCTCAGAAAAACTTGTGGACAGACCCAGAGAACCAGTCAAACTTTTGCCGAGAGTCTTGACCTGAGAACCGGCAAGAGTCAGTGTTCCACTAAGGCCTTTAGCATAGTCCCATCCGGGGGTCTTGAAGTCCATAGAATTATCGACTGTTGTAAACGTCATTGTGGTTGAAGACGTAGAACCGGAATACTGCCAAGCTATCCAGACTTCGAATGCCAGATAGTTGCTACTACCCCAACTGTTGACTTGAAGCTCGCTCGCAGTCGTATAGCCATGAGGAGTCTGAGATGTTGAACCGGCAATATTGGTTGCAGTATCCCAATTATTCCATAGAAAAGTTGCGGTCGTACAACTGTCAGTCGCGCATTGCCATGCCGTGACGAAGTATCGAGCCACGGGCGCGCCCGTGGTTAAACCAACAGCCGCTTTCATATCCAAAGCCCAAGTTGTTGCCTGAATGTCGTTCACCAAAGCAGAGGAATCTAATCCAGCAGTATCCCAGACCCAACCAGTGCCGGAGAAACCGTTGGCAGAGATTGAAGGCGTACCAGGCAGAGAAGCGGAAGTCTCAGGCTCGACTTTGTAGTAGGTCGGTTTCGATTGATAAGCATCGCAAATCACAACCCATCTGCTATCAGTCGCCCCAAACGGACAAGTCTCAGAAGCGGTAACAGTATCACTCTTGTGTTCAACTGCTACACTTGCAGAGGAAGCAACAGTCAAGTCTAGCGTGAATCCAGAACCAGCAGTTTCAGTCACAGAGTTCACGTCTCCAAACATGCCAATAATCAAGTCGTCAGCATTTAATGCGGTAACACCTGCTGCAAGACCAGGAGCAACATTGTTACCTCCTGCAGTCTTTGAGCCGGTTCCGGGATAGCCCGAAGCTTTGTCCCAGACAGTAAAAGTAGAAGTCGGGTCTTCCGCCCCGTTGATCGCAATGATTGCACCGCTTGCCGATGTAGGAGTCCCGCTCAGAGTAATTGTAGTCGTCACAGAAGAAAGAGTTGATGATGCAATACCATGCCACTCCTCCAGGTGCATGTTGAAACCTGCGGGGTTGATTATCGCACGCGAAGTACCGTCAAACGTGATACCCGGAGCCGACGGACGAGTCGAGGTCGAGACTGAAATAGTATCAGGATTCGTCTCTACCACAAGAAGAATGGAATCTGAAGTTGAAGTTGTTGAAAGACCCGTAATCGTGAAAGTTGTTCCAGAACTCCAAGTACCTGTCTTTTTTGAGTTGGAGTTTGCGTCAATAGTCGGACTTGCGGCTTCAGCAATATTGTTCACGACAGTTGACGTTGAAGTCGTACCGGGAGAGGTCGATAGCCCTTTACACAGAGTGCCACAAGTTCCGACGGTTGTTGTGTTTGTGTAGAAAGTATGAACGTTGGCTCCCGCGCGAACAACGGGCATACTTACCGCTACGACAATTGCAAGAATCATGATTGCAATCAATGAGACTTTTCGCGCTTCGATTTCCCTCCTGCAGAGTACCGGTTCAACGTCCCTCCGCTTCCCAATGGGTACACCATGCCACTACGCGGCGTATCCAATGGAGTCGCAACCGGGAGCTGCCCTACTTGAGAAGCGAAAAAGGCGATGATGGGAATACGCGTGTTGTAACACTTGGTGTTCGCCCATCGGAACCATGAAGACAATGCAACGGCTTAGCTAACGCACGTAGTTTTAGAGAAACCGGGCATGGGGTTATTTGGAATATTGGGCTGTTGTCATGTATGAGGATCCGAGTTCGGAATTTAGCGGGCCTTCAAAGGTGAGAAGAAACCATCCCTAGATAGATTAGGCGAAGTCAGGCTGCCGGTTCTTGACCATGAAGTTTCCATTGTTCAAAGCCGCAACACTGAGAGTCTCATTCAGGCGGAACCTCAGGGGCGCATTTAGGCAGTTACCACTGCCACTATTCCAGCAATAGTTTCCATGACCTTGAGTGCCAAGACCATTCAGCGCGACGTAGCCTGTGTTCACGAGGTAACCAATGTCGTTCTGCTGATAAATGTAGACCAGGACATTCCAATTAGTCCCGCCGCCGGGGTCCGAGTATTCATGGACCGCAGCGACGGTCCCGTTCTTGGTCCAGATCACTCGGCCGGGGTCAAACCAGTATGAAAGGGAGAGAAATGACAGTACGATTGCAAGGAGTGCTATTCCGATCATGAGCCTCTTTCTCGTGGCTTAGGCCTCCCTCGAAAGAAAACGGGTAGCTGGCGACTAAGCCTTCTGGGTGTCTAGCTCCATGTCCAGGTCAGTGTCCATGTGATCTGGATCGTGTCTAGGTTGTTGAGGGTTACAGCGGTGAACGAGGCGGCAGCAAGCTGGATGCTGTTTGCGTTGCTCGCAGTCGCGAAGCTGACCAGGCAAGCTAGTTGCACCGTTTGGGTAGCCCCTGAGGTGAAGGTCCTTTGCAAGACCGACGTGGTGCCAGTCGCACCTGATAGCAGAGTGTTCGTTGTGGCCGCGGCACGCTGAAGACCGTTAGCAGCAGTAATCTCAGTACCCCCTTCGGCGCCAGCCGCTCCACAGTTACCGGCGGTTACGCCCGCTGATGCGTCACCAGGGAGCAGTGTCACCGCACTGCCGGACAATGCAATGAAGCTCATACCGCACGTTGCGGATGGGAAGCACCCATTAGTCACGGTGCCCGTGGTGCCTTGGATAACTTGGTCGATCCATTGAACTCCAGTGTTGTACATTACATTGTGGACTGAGTTGCAGAAGTTCTGCGACCCCGCTACGCAGTAGCCAAAGTTGACATCCAGATTCTGGTAGTAGTGCCTGTGGCCCCAAGGGTTCCAGCTCCCAGTGGCCACGTAGCCTCCGAGAACGAAACTTGTGACGATCAGACCGGTGGCCAAGAGAGCGATTACGCCTCTCTTCTTTGTCCATTCAATCTTGAGGAAATTCATTCTTTCTCGCTCACCTCCCAAATGCACTTTCTACCGAGAATCCACGTGACAACCGGTGGACTCTATTCTGAGCTGTGTTACCTTGTGAAGCCGGAGGCAGTACTATCTCGTCTATCGGAAGTATTCTGCTCGCACCATTAGCTATTCGGCTGTGGCTGTTTTCTTATCCTTGGAATGCCAGAGTGCTTTGAGGATCTCATCGTCTGTTGTCTTGCTTTCGCCTTGAGTTGACGCCTCCTCCCACTCTGCCTTCTTTTGAGACCCGTAAATCGAGTCTTTGGGTGACGGCTTTCGTACGACAATTTCGCTGATGCGGTTGGACACGTTACGCAATGAGCCGAATATGCTGAGGATAGCGCCGAATCCCAAGATTGCTGCAACGACGATCATGGCGAACACGATGCCTACTCCCGCTGAAGTTGGAGGGCCTAACGCGGATTGGCCCGTGTTGCCTACTGCTAGAGGAAATTCATAGGTGATCCTATTGTAGGCGAGTAGACTCGTGATGATGATGACTGACGTTGAGACGAGCAAGAGCGCTAACCGGACCTGCCTCTCGGGCTTCAGCGTCATAATCTGCTTGATGCTTTCCAATCTTTTACCACTACTCTTTTTCCTTTGACGGCGATTCCTCCCAATCTTCTCCTTGCGCAGAGTGTTGATGCAAATCCAGAGCAGGCCCGACGCTCCCGGTCGATGCTGGTGCTGCGCTTGTGGGAAACGAGACTAGTCCACTTCTGATACTGCCATGCCTGGAGTATTCGCGTAGCAATCCGAAAATGCTCAGGTCAGCCACGAGCACCGAGACTGCAATGGTAACTATGGAAGCTGGCGAGAAGACTAGGTCTCCGCCGTTTCCTAGGAAAGAGGAGAGGAAGAGCGCTGAGATCATGACGACTGGCACTGTCATCACTTGCGAGAAGATTGAAGCTATGTTCATCCCTCGGCGAACTATTGCCAGTCTGATGTTCACGCCAACCAAGCTGGAAAGAGCAAATGCCAGGTAGACAATTCCGGCCCAAACGCGCGTTGGGCTGCTGAGTCCTTGGCTTAGTAGAAGCTCTCCTAACCCGGCGCCTGCTGCTCCTTGGAATAGGTACTGAAGAATCGATGGTAGATGGTGGTCAAGGAGGGCACTGATAACACTGACGGCCAGGAAGATACTGATTCCTAGTAGTACGAAAAACTCGGGAGCCAGCGCCACTTGTGCTCATCCTGTCTCTTTGTACGACTAGGTTTGCACTGGATTGCCAGATTTTTCTCGAATCGAGTAGACGAGGCGCTGTCCCCGGTCCGTGTCTTCGATTGTAAGACTGAGAATGCTCTTGTCATCGATCTCCAAGAGCTGCGCAAGATCTTTCGGGATGAGGAGGTATTTGCTTCCCTTAATCTTAGTAGGTGTCAATTGTATCGGCATTTTTCTACCAACCAGGCGGTTGGATAGAACTAAGCACATGCAATACCATAATCGCGGCGTAACTCTAGCGGCTGTCTGGTCGTCACAGGAGGCCAGATGGTCGGGAGTCGGCTGGGATGGATATGTCTCTGGAGATCTGGACAGGCCCGGGGGGTGGAAAAGATTTCACGCGTCGGGATGGAATCTTTTTTCTGGAAAATTCGGATCGACTGTTCCCCGTAGGGCTGTTTCGTGAAGCGAGTTGGGAAATGTTTCAACTAATGATTCTGGGATTTGTCTTTTTTCGGAAACGTGCCTTCAGGAACCGATTTCGGCCTATGTGTGTTGGTCGAGAAACAGGTCCCTGCTTCGGTTCGGGGTTTTAGAGCCCTTAAATATGACGTACGTCATACGCCGATCGTAATCGAGAGAATAGCTAAAGAGTGGAAATTGAAGCGGACGTGAAGCCCTAAGATGAGTCATAACGTGAGCCAGCTCGACATCAAAGACCTCCACGCCACAATCGATGGCAAGGAGATCCTCAAAGGAGTAGACTTCCAGGTCAAACAAGGCGAGATTCACGCCGTCATGGGTCCAAACGGGTCAGGTAAGAGCACCCTTGCCTCGACCGTAATGGGACACCCGAAGTACATAGTTACAAAGGGAGACATTCTCTTCGACCACGAGAGTATTCTGAAGCTTGCGCCGGACGTAAGAGCTCGTAAGGGGCTGTTCCTCGCCTTCCAATACCCTTACGAAGTGCCGGGTGTATCGCTAGCCACATTCCTCCGCACCGCATACAACGCGGTCAGACAGGGCGGCAAGAAAGGTGACCTGGGGCAGGAAATGCTGTCGGTCCTTGAGTTCAGGAAGCTCCTGAAAGAGAAACTGAAACTCCTAGACATGGACGAATCCTTTGCCACACGCTATCTAAACGAAGGATTCTCCGGCGGAGAGAAGAAGCGTTGCGAAATACTCCAACTAGCCATCCTCCAGCCAAAGATTGCGGTCCTAGATGAGACAGACTCGGGACTGGACATTGACTCTGTCAAGATCGTGGCTGAAGGAGTAAACAAGCTAGTGGGACCAGAGATGGGCGTCATGATAATCACTCACTACCAACGGATTCTAAGATACATCAAACCTGACCACGTCCACATTCTCCTAGATGGCAGAATGGTAAAATCCGGAGGCCCAGAGCTAGCGGATGTGCTTGAAGAGAGGGGCTACGACTGGATAAAAAAGGAGACTCTAGAAGCTGCTCCGAACGGGCACGGAGATGCATGATTTGTACCTTCAAGGTTAGGTTCTGTTAACTTATCATCGGATGCCTCTCTGACGTTTAAGGAGGGTAACGTCATCTCCCAACCAGGGGTCGAGGTGCGCTCTTTCACCCTCACTCGGAGCAGGCTCTGCCTCTCTATCGCCCGCAACGTTCCCACAGTAGAATGCACTTCCACGGTGGGTGTGGACCGTAATCTTCGTAATCTCACCGTTGGAAACGACGAGGGCACACGTCACTACGACCTCTCAGAGACAGTGCGTATAGCTAGTACTACGATGCATATAGTCGCATCTTTCAAACGAGACGATGCTAGGATAAGAGGACGGATAGCGTCGAAGTATGGACTCCGTAGAACCGCTAGGATAGGTCATCTGCTCCATACCGCCACAAAGATAGTCGTGGGATTGGCGGTCCAGTGGAGAGAAGCAATGGTCTCGGAAGATATTCGAGGCATACGCTGTCTCTACCGTAAGGGTAACGGTCAGGGTCGGAAGTATCGGGGTAGGATGAATGGATGGAGTTTCAGTGAAGCCCAGCGACAGTTAGAGTACAAGGCTAGATGGGTAGGCCTGCCCGTCGTTCGTCTGTCTAGGCGTGAGACCAGAGGTTCCAGCATGACTTGTCCGAGATGCGGGGAGAGACTCCAATCGGACAAGAGACTGGAACGCATGCTCTGGTGTGGAAAATGTAGAATCGTAATGGACCGGGACATGGTGGCTGCGGTCAACCTGGCTCGGCGGGGACGGGTGAGATTCGCACGTTCCCGGCCTCCCACCGTTATGGAGGCGCAAGGCGGGGCAGTTGAAGCAGTGATGGGGAATCCGACGCCTACGGTAATCCCCGGAGTCGATGCTCCGAAGCTAACTCATTCAACGGAGAGTTAGCAGAACCATAGGCTAGTGCGATGAGTGGATCTGTTCTTGGGTTTTCCTTCGAGAGCGATTCTTATAGCTTCGTTGCACATCAAACGGATTGTTTGAAAGAGCTAGTCTAGGGTTTGTGAGGGCTTGTAGCGGAAACGTACGGACCTTACCGATCGCACGCTGTGTTCAAGCCGAAACCAGAATTTTGGCTGTAGAGGCGCCCGAAGTTATTATCCTAATCCATCCGATAACAATTTGCCAGAAATCTGGTTTTCTCAAACCAAGAGGCTTGGTTACCGCTTGACTGGTTCGGGGGAGAGAGTCATTTAGAGGTGAGTCCTGAATAACTTATGTCCCTCCCAGTACCCGATAACGAGGGTAATTTGACTGTCAAGGTTAAAAAGGGGCAGAGGAACTAGGAGGTTAGAGAAGTATGGCAATAAGCATAACCGATAAGGCAGCAACGAAGGTCCAAGACTATCTGAAGCAGGTCAACGACCAGAACCTCGCACTCCGCGTATTCGTAAAGGCGGGAGGCTGTGCAGGCTACCAGTTCGGTCTCAAGCTCGACAAGACAGGCACCAGCGACGTTATCGAACACAGGAACGGAGTGAATATCGTAGCCGACCCTAAGAGCGCGGATCTCCTCGGCGATGCCGAGATTGACTACGTAGAGACTGAGATGGGTGGAGGCTTCAAGTTCAACTTCCCCGAAAGCTACCTAACCTGCGGTTGCGGCCACAGCTTCGTACCTAAGGGCAAAGAACAAGCCACCGGTGCGCGTAGTCCAGAAGAGCACCACCAGCACGTCTAAGACCCCATCCAAGATTTCTCCAACAATATTCATGTCCTCTGGGTCAGAGGACAATCCATGCAACGCCACGCCCAAGTCTACCCTAGCAAGAAAACTAGCGGGTACGATGTTGGGCGCGTAAGAGCTGATTTTCCCATACTCAAGCGAGAAATCAACGGAAGACCCCTAGTCTATCTCGACAACGCTGCAACCTCACAAAAACCAGTTCAGGTAATCGAAGCCCTAGACCGGTTCTACAACCAGTACAACGCTAACGTCTACAGAGGAGTCTACCGGATAAGCGAAGAAGCGACAGTAGCCTACGAAGACGCCCGGCGAAAAATCGCCCAACTCATCAACGCCAAGGACCCATCCGAGATAATCTTCGTACGCGGAACAACAGAGGCAATCAACCTCGCAGCCCATTCCTGGGGACGATCAAACATCGGCCTCGGCGACAGCATAATGCTCACAGAGATGGAGCACCACAGCAACATTGTTCCATGGCAACAGCTGGCGCGTGAAAAAGGAGCCAGCCTGAAGTATGTCGGAATCACAGAAGAGGGACAACTCCTCCGACAAGATGTTCGTCAGCATCTAGAAGAAGGAACAGTCAAGCTCTTCGCCGTAACCCATGTTTCCAATGTGCTGGGAACAATCAATCCAATTCGAGAACTAGTGCGGGAGGCCCATAAACACGGATGCAAGATCCTGGTAGATGGAGCCCAGTCCGTCCCGCATATGCCGATTGATGTTCAGGATTTAGACTGCGATTTCCTCGCATTTTCAGGCCATAAAATGTGCGGACCCACTGGAATAGGAGTACTCTACGGAAAGCGAGAGCTTCTACAGCACATGGAGCCCTATCAGAGTGGGGGAGAAATGATCCGAGAAGTCCACCTCTACGAAGCCACCTTCAAGGATCCCCCTTTCAAGTTCGAAGCTGGAACCACTGACATAGCGGGGGCAATCGGCCTGGGAGCAGCAGTCGACTATCTTTCAAAGCTGGGTCTCCGAAACGTTAGGGATCACGAAAGGGAAATTACGAAGTATGCACTGGAAGCATTGGGAGAAGTGAAGAGCTTGAAGATGTACGGGCCTACGGACCCCGAGACTCGCGGAGGAGTCGCTAGTTTCAACCTTGCAGATGTTCATGCACACGACATGGCGTCCATGCTGGACGAGGATGGAGTAGCCGTGAGGTCAGGCCACCACTGCGCCCAACCTCTCATGGAGAGGCTCGGAGTCGCCGCAACCACTCGAGCAAGCGTCTACCTGTACACTACTAAAGAGGAGATAGATCGCCTCGTCGCCTCCGTAGAGCGGGCAGGAAGAGTCTTCAAAATTTGAGTTCAGTCTATTCCGAAATCATACTCGATTATTACCGCCACCCTAGAAACAAGGGAACCCTAGATCATCCACAGATCAGTGCCAAGGACTCCAACCCTCTCTGCGGCGACATCATAGAGATGCAATTGGAGCTGGACAAGAACAGCAACGTTAGTGATGTAAAATTCAACGGGCAAGGATGCGCGATCAGCCAGGCCTCGGCGTCCATGCTGACGGAACTTGTGAAAGGGAAGAAGCTAGACGAGGTGCGGAATATTTCCAAGGAAGAGATACTCTCCCTGATCGGCGGACAGCTAAGCGCGGTCAGGCTGAAGTGCGCTTTGCTTTCGTTAAAGGTTCTGAAGACCGGAGTCTACAGCTATCTAGGCTCGGCGAGTAACTCTAAAGAGGAACTATCTGCACTTTAGAGCTGTCTAGCAATTTTCGGTTTGTAGCCTAGGACATGCGTGAAAGATTCCCTCTACTTAGCACTAGTACTGTCCGAAGGATTCCTTTTCTGTTCCTTTAGTTGTTCTTGGACATTCTTGAAAAACTCGTTGTTCTCGACCTTCTTGGCTTCTGCATGAATCGCTTCCAGGTCAACCTTCAACACTCTCCGCACCATCCTTCCCCGTCTATAGACGATAAACGTGGCGAGGACAGCCAAAGCTGCCACCAGAGCGATGACTATTATCCAAACGTAGTTGAACATCGAACTTTGCGGGGGTTGCTGTGTGGGTGCAACCGTGACTAGAATTGAAGTTGTGCCGTATCCAGAGTTGTCATAAGCATCCGTTGCGTTGATCTGTATGAGCCATATTCCAGATGGGTTGGTGGAGTTGATGGTGTAGCTCCCGACCCACTTGCCCCGGCTCTGGTCATAGGATAGCTGGAGAGAACTACCGATTTTTTGGCTGGAGTAGAAGGCGGTAGCTGTAACTGTGCCGCTGGTGAAGTTATCACCTCCAGGCGTTATTACTGAGCTATAGATGGCGACGACGTTGCCTATCGTGTAATTGTTGTTGGCTGTGATGGCGCTGATGGATAGGGTGGCTGATGAGACTGCGAAGCCTCTCACTGCGCTGGACGAGGGTCCTGTGTTGCCGTATCCGTCGTCGTATGCTCCTGTGTCGATGCTGGCGACCCAGACGCCGGTGTTCGCGTCGAGGGGTATCTGATAGGCTCCCTGAAACTGTCCGATGTTGGTTTTGTAGTTCGCTGCTATGTCATGGACGGTGACGCCGTCGGGCTCAGTTATTCGAATGGTTGCGGAGCCAGTCCTGGCTTGGACGGTGTTAGGATATGATGCGGTGAAACGAAAGTTCTCTGTCTGAGTTCTCTGCAGCGAGTTCTGGGTTATTGAGAGCTGGGGGATGGTCATATTTGCGGTGTTGATGAGGAATGGTTGAGTGTCGGGCGGAGTTTTTGTCGTCTTTGATCCGGTAATGGTTACTGAATAAGTTCCCAGCGAGATGGAAGCAGGGATAGAAGTCCAGGTGAAGGAAAGGACACCGATAGAGTTGGCTAGTCTGCTTGTTGGGAATCCAGGGGCAGAGCCGCTGTTGGAGGCTAGTCTGATGGTGATATTTTCGTTGGCGGCGTAGCCCTGTGCGCTCATGATGACGGAGTCCGTGCGCTGGTATGTGTCAGCGTTTGTCAGCTCAACTCGGAACGTGCTCGTTGCTACCGGGTTGCTGTTCGGTGGAGGAGTGGTCTGAGCGACACTGATGGAGTAGTTTCCTACCTCTGTGATAACTGTGCCGAAGTCAGCGGGATAGTTGACGCTTGTCGTGAATGCGGAGGGCACGGTGTTCACGTGCGTGGTAGCTGTGTCAGTTGTGCTATCTGGCTGTGTAACGGTCCAAGTAAACTGATAGTTTATTCCCGGAAAGGGAGTCGTCACGTTGAGAACAAAAGTGATGCCTATACTGTTGCTCTCTTGGATTCGGGATGCAGACTGTGAGAATGAGTAGCTCTCTCCGGGAGCGTGGACTGGGAGACCCGCGAAGGAGATGAACAATATCGCGACTGTGAATGAGAAGGCAATCTTGCTTCCTGGTTGGAAAAACGGTGCCTCCTAGGCCATTGTCCATTCTACGCCCGGTTCGAAAGAGGACATTGCTTGGAGCTGCAAAATTAGGGTGGGAGGACGAATTGACTAAAGGCTCGTGTTACTCGAAACTCGATCAGAGAGTAAGAAATGGAACCAAGAACTCTACTTTGCGAAATTCGCTGCAAACTTGGCGGTGCTTAGTGGTTGTTGCATTACGTTTTCTGGGCTGGTGGATACTTCAGCCTCGGCACTAAATGGCCCGCGTGAGCGCTTAAAGTCAACGCCCAGGGAAGCACAATTCAAGTGATCGGCAAGAAGAACTAGCCCAAAGGGCTCTCACCCAAAATTCTCTTTTTCCTTGCCGAGTTCCTGGTCGACGTTCTGTCCTACCTCGATGAGCATACTCGCTAGCTGGGGTCCCTTGTCGTGCGGGTCGAAGGCCGCTGGCTTCATGTCTAGGACGAGCAGTCTAGATAGATTCTGTCTTTAGGTAGGATGACTTGACTTGCATTATTCCCTTCTCTCGCTTCAACTCCCCCTCCAAACTCGCGATATCCAACACCCTCCCTCGGACCAGCAGGGCGCAGAGACAGTGTGCCTCGTCGATGTGAGCGTGGAGCGAAGAGAGTATCGATTGTCTATGATGATGAGATGTTTCTGTAATCGCCTCGTCAGTGCCCTTCGTCTCATGGTTGTAGACCATGACGATTGATCCGACAACGCTTCCTCCCTTAACTCCCGTTTCGAAATCGGAGATGAAACCCCGCATAGCAGCCTGCAAGGCCTTGGACCTGTCTCCGTAACCACTCTGGCGAGAAACCCTGTCAAAGGCCTCAAGGAGCCCGGGCGGGAGGGAGATGCTGATTCTGGTTGTTAAGTCGGTCATTAGTTAGTCATACCTCAACATGGTATTACTGGGAGCATCGAACTCCGAGAAAAGTATTACCAAGATGAAATTTTATATTATCCGAATCCGACTCGTCAGCCGAGTTATTCTGCGAAGCTCAACCATGAGCCATCTAACTCTTGAACCGAGCGGTTCCGACATTGACTGAACAGGCTCTAGAAAATTCTGGGCTCGGTCTCTCGCGAGGGGAGAAATTCTCGGTTCTCCTAATCTATTCAGCGATAGGCATCGCTACACTCATCGGGTTCGCGGCGTCCCTAGTAGTGGGCGCACTATCTGCTCGCTTAGCAGCACTAGGAATCCTCGCGTACACCTTCGGACTCCGTCACGGTGTCGATGCTGACCACATTGTCGCCATAGACAACACGACCCGGAAACTCCTACAGGACGGAGAACGTCCACTTACGGTGGGCACATGGTTCTCCCTCGGTCATTCAACCATCGTTGTTGGAGTGATAGTCGCCTTGGTGCTCGCAACCCAATCGGTTGTGAATCAGATACCTGTGCTTCACAGCTCTGGAGCAATAATTGGGACTACTGTGTCGGGGGTCTTCCTCTTCCTGATAGGGTTGATCAACGCGATCATAGTGCTAGGCATCTACAGGACCTTCAAGATGATGAAGCAAGGGAATCTAAACGAATCCGAGCTTGAGAACCTCCTACAAAATCGGGGATTGTTGAACCGATACTTCGGAAGCCTCTTCAAGATAGTCAGGAAGCCATGGCAGATTTATCCCATCGGAGCGCTGTTCGGGCTCGGCTTCGACACCGCAAGCGAGATCGCCTTGTTCGCGATAACCATCGCACTCGCAGTCTCGTCACCCATCCCACTCTGGATGGTGCTGCTCCTTCCTTTCCTGTTCACATGTGGGATGGTCCTCGCCGATACTACAGATGGCATAGCGATGCGAGCCGCCTATGGCTGGGCCTTCCTGAGGCCGATCCGGAAAATCTACTATAACCTGACGGTGACTGTGATTTCAGTTGCCGTAGCTTTTGCGATAGGGGGAGTAGAACTCTTACAAGTCATTGCTAGCGAGCTGAACTTGACCGGCCCATACTGGGACTGGCTAGCGAGGCTCGACTTCGAAACCATGGGATTCGGGATAATAGGAATCTTCCTCGCAGCATGGCTTGTATCCACAGCCTACTGGAAATTCAGACGATACGACGAATTATACAACTAGAATCCGTTTCGATGAGTACTCCAGTCGAAACTTCCGGTTTCTCTGGAGGATCGCTATCGGACTACTTTGAACACGTGATCCCATGTGTTCAGTGACATACCGACTCTTGCCCAGAGTGGGACGAAGGCTTCGAGCCAGCCCGCGTTTTCGATGCCACCGATATCTATTGCTCCTTTCCAGCCGAACTCTTTTAGTATCTTCATCACCTGCTGCTTCGCGGCGGGATCGTTTCCGCAGATCATCATTTCGACATCTTTGAACTTTGGATCGACCATCTGCGAGTTTGGGACAGTGTTGAAGCATTTGACGATCTTTGCGGATGGAAGCTTGCGTTGGACGCGTTGACCGAGAGAGTCTGTCGGTGAGTACAACATCCCTGGGGGAGGGCCTCTTGAGAAGTCGAGTTGGTTGGTCACGTCGATTACGAGTTTTCCATTGAAGTTTTGTGGCTTGGCGAGGTCGATCGCCGCTTCGATGGCCGAGCCGTTAGTGGCTAGGACGAGAATGTCCCCGAAGGCAGCGGAATCCGCAAAGGTTCCGGTTGACGCGTGCTTTCCCGCCTGATCGACCCATGTCTTCAGCTTGTCACTGTTTGGAGTGCGCGAGGCGATCTTCACCTCGTGCTGCCGACTGACGAATCCTTTTCCGAGGGCTCTGCCCACTTCGCCGCTTCCGAGAATTCCAACTTTCACCATTTCAACATCCATTCCAGAAGATCGGATACTGGGGTACTATTAACGTCGGTTCTGTTAACTCTTCGTTGGTTGAGTTAGCTTCGGGGCATCGACTACGGGGATTACCGTAGGCGTCGGGTTCCCCTTCACAGCTTCAACTGCTACGCCTTGCGCCTCCATCGGAGGCCGGGAACGTGCGAACCTCACCCGTCCCCGCCGAGCCAGGTTACGTCAGAGAGGCATACGACGATAAGCTAACAGAGCTTCAATAACCAATCGTTATATTATCTAAGCATCTTGCTGCTGAATGATGAAAGCGCGGAGAAAGACAATTCCACCCAAACTGAAACTAGTCTCTGAGGCTATCAACGACGCGATCGAAGAGGCGAAGAGGATAAAGGAGCTTTCAATTCAGGAAGAAGTGATCGTCGAACTCGACAAAGTGAACGCAGCCCTTGAAGTGGCGAAGGAAGAGATCACGAAGATTATGAAGTAGGTAGAGAATCGCTCCGGTGCCGTGTATCCACGCGTAAGTCGTTAGACACGCATTTGCCGACATTCCGCGGCCGTGGACGGCTTAGTACTGGCTTGCCCAAGTGTTAGCATTAACTATTAATAAATTGAGAGCTCAGCTGAACAGAGTTGGAAGAGAAACGCCCGCGCGCTCGCCACCGATTCGATTTCTCTGGAAAGACCAGAAACAGAGATGCTCAGACAACCACCGACCAGATTCTTAACAGCCTGAACCGTCAAGCACAAGCCACGCTGGACGTGAGCGAAGATCAAGAGAATCTTGTGGGAGAACATGCTCAGATCGTTGAGTTGGATCAGCTAGCCGAATATCCTGGGGGTAGGAGGCTTGGCCGTTGGCTATTTGTTGGAATCTTACTAGCTAGCGTTGTTTTTCTCTGGGCATTTGGCCTTTTTCCTAGGATCCTCTATGTTGAAACTGTCGGCAGTATCGACAATTTGATCTCGATGATTCCGAGTGGTGACATCGTGATTATCGTGACAATTTGGGTGGCCGCTATGGTCATTGGTCTGTTAGGAAGACGCGCTCGTCACGTATCGAAAAGGCGGATTGGCTGAGATATCATTCAGATTAGAACTTTCTTGAGAGGGGTCTAACTTCGACCTTTCTTGGGAACTTCCTGCGGACGTAGCTGGATAGGAGAGGACCTTGAAGAATTATGGAAGTGAACGCTACTCCTAATACCATCGAGGTGATCACGTCTCTTGATGGGATCGTGGCTGGTAGGGAGGCTACCAGTGCAATGGATAGGGCTCCTCTCATTCCCCCCAGCATTGCCACGTTCTTCCAAGATCTCGGAATAGGTTCTCCATTGATCTTGGAGGTTCCGAGTAGTGGGTAGACGGATGAGAAACGTGCGATTGTCACCGCTGTAAACGCAAGTCCGATTGGTAAGAGATTTGCTTGAATCCTAGCTAGGTCGGTGCTGAGTCCGATGTAGAGGAAGGCTAGTGAGTTGGCGATGAAGGCCGTGATTCTCCAGAAGTTTCTGACGGTTCGAGTAGTTTGAGGAAGAACCCATGTCCTTACCGTTGAGTTTCCATAGTAGAGCCCGGCGATCGCGACAGCTACTATTCCTGAAAAGCCTAGAGCGCTTGCGACGGTGTATGCGCCGTACACGGTGGTGATAGTTATCATGGTTTCGGACATGGGATCAGTTACAAGCCTTGAGAGAAAGTGAGCTCCCAGCGCGACCAGCAGGCCTACGACTACGCCTCCTCCGAAGATCTCTGCGAAACTGATGACCGCTTGGATGAGGGAGAGGCGGGAGACGTCTAGTGACGTGAGAAGTATGGTGAAGATGGTTATTCCCGTGGCGTCGTTGAACACGGCTTCTGTTTCCATCAGCGTCGAGAGTTTTCGTGGAAGCTTTGCTCGTCTGAAGATTTCGAGAACTGTAGCTGTGTCGGTCGGGGCGATAATGCTGGCGAACAGGAAGGATGGGAGGAGCGGGAGTCGGATTATCTGCCAGAGAAAGAGTCCTCCCACAACCGTTGCTATGACGACTCCCACCGTGGCGAGCCGGAGGGCGGGTCTCGCGACGGCTCGAAACTCTTCGAATCTAATATTCATCGTCGTCTCGAAGAGTAATGGTGGGAGGACAAGTCCGACGAAGAGGCCTCCTCCTACCAAGCTGTCGTAGAGCAGGGTAACTCCAAGGATGGATGAAAGTGACGAGCCCGCTATCGCGACTCCGAAGAGTACGAGAATTATTGTGTAAGGGGCTCTGGCCTTGCTTGAGATGATTGTCGCTGTTAGCGAGATTGCGAGAAAGGCAGAGAGTATGATCTCAAGGGACGGCAACGCTCAGACGAATGTTTAGTCGAATTGGTAGAAGTAGTTGCCTCTAATTCTCGACAAGTTTCTGCCAGAGAATGATTTAGTCAAGACGAGCGTCAGAAAGCCTAACTCGGCAAGACGGGCCTTCATGGCGGTGGCGGAGCAGGCGATCGTTTGAAATCGAAACAGTCCGACATGTCATCAGCCTGCGCGTCCGTTTGGTTAAGCGCAGGCAGTCCGAAAACCGATTCGCAGAAACGGACAAGACTCACGTGCGAGTGCAGCTTCTTCGAGATGTAGCCGGATCTCGCGAACGGGCTCAGGACAAGACAGCCAACCCGCGAGCCGTAACGGAACTGTGTTCCCATGTAGGATGGTTGCGGCGTCGCAAGCTTCCAGGCTTCGACGTTCGGCGGGTCCACGTGGTCATACCATCCACCCCAACAATCCCAGGTTAAGAAGATGGCAACTCTCGGCCAGAGCCCGCCCTTAACGATGGCATTTACTTGGTCGACAGTCCACTGCATGCCAGTCGTAACATTTCCCATGGGACCCCTCCCAGGGTCTTGTGGATGTTCGTCAAACTGGGTCGTAGCCAGGACCCAGGAAACACTGGGCAGTTTTCCAGCAAGCGCATCCTTCGCGAACTGGTTAGAGGTGAACTTGTTCCTCCTACCAACACCGCTAAGATATTCAAACGCGTATCCCCCGTAGTTGCCCCAAGTCAGTTTTCGGGCTTCAAGGCTCAGTGGAAGCGAGGAGGAGATTCTAGAAGAATCTCCGGGTTTCGGGTTGTCTATGAAGGGAGAGTCGGCAGCGATGAGCATCAAATGGTTCGGCGTCGAAGGCCCAGCCACGTCGGTGAAATACTGGTCGCAGAGCGTGAATTTTCTAGCATAGCCGAAGTAAGCTGGTACGTCAGCCTCGACGAACTGTTGCCGGACCGAAGTCGTATGGCGCGTTAGCCAGGCACTGTGACGATGGTCCGGGTCCCAAGGCGGTGGATTCGGGGACCTCGGCATTATCATTCCATTGGCTCCAGGGAAGGTGCCGAAGTAGTTGTCGAAGCAGTGGTTCTCTTTGACGATAATTACCACGTGATCAATTTTGCCGGAACTTAGCCCAATCGCCGGCTGCTTCACCGTAACCATGTGAGATTTGGAAGAATCCGAAAGAATCTATTTTACGCTTGTTCTACACCCATGAGCAAATCTCGTAGACTTGAGCTGTGTATGTGACATGAACTTCACATACTAGGCCCATCTTGCGTCTCACTGGATTTCGGGAGTCTCAAATTGAAAAGTTTCCTTTCAGTGACCGATGCTTCCAAACTAGAGATGGATAGAGTTCTCGCGAGAGCCAAAGCGATCAAGACTCTCATCAAACGAGGACGATCTCTCGCCACGCTAAGCGGGAAAATTGCTGGACTGCTATTCGAGAAGCCGTCGACCCGGACCCGGACGAGCTTCGAGGTTGCTGCCCGTAGACTTGGTGGAGACTCGATCTACCTTGCAGCTAACGAGCTTCAGCTTAGCAGAGGAGAGCCGGTGAAGGATACAGCAAGGATTCTGGGCGGGTACCTTGATGGGGTTGTCGCCCGAGTCTATGCGCACGACACCGTGGTCCAGTTGGCCAAGTATTCGCGGGTCCCCGTTGTCAATGCATTGAGCGACCTTGAGCATCCGACGCAGATCGTGTCCGATCTCTTCACTATTCAAGAGGCGAAGGGGAAGCTGAAGGGATTGAAGCTCGCTTATGTCGGCGACGGGAACAACGTCTGCAACTCTCTACTTCTTGGCGGAGCAGTAGAGGGAATGAGCATCTCGGTAGCATGTCCTGCAGGCTACGAGCCGAACGCGACAGTTCTCAGCGAAGCGGAGAAAACCTCTCGGTTCTCAGGCGGCAATATTGATGTGTCTCATGATCCCGTGGAAGCGGCTAAGGAAGCGGATTTGTTGTACACGGATGTCTGGGTCAGCATGGGCGACGAGGCTTCGAAGGAGAAGAGAATGAAGGATTTCGATGGATATCAGATCAACAATGATCTTCTGAAGGTTGCCAAGAGAGATGCCAACGTCATGCATTGTCTCCCGGCGCATCGGGGTCTTGAGATTACTGATGATGTGATTGAGGGTAAACAGTCGATTGTCTGGCAACAGGGAGAGAACAAGCTCTACGGTGCCGCGTCCGTCCTGGAATGGCTCCTGCGTCAAAAGTAGCAAGGCGGCTCTCTTGGATTCCAGAGTCAAAGCAGAGTGGGATGCTCTACAGGATGTTGTGATTCACAGACCCGGAACTGAGATGTTCTTTGGGCTAATCGAGCCCTTCGCTTTCCTCTATGAGCGAGCCTTCAACATGGACGAGGCCATCCATGAACATAGAGAACTCGAACACGCACTCGAACTGACCGGGGTAAGAGTCCACCGGCTGAAACATCTTGCGATCAAACTGGCGAGGGAGGACCCCGAGCTAGTTGGGATGCTGACGAAATATGCGAGAGGGATTGTGAAGTTCGAGGGTCCTGCTGCTGAAGTTAAGAGGGCACGTCGCGAGTTCGAGAGGAACTTACCGGAGCTCGGCGTAGAGACCATCTTCAGCGTCCTGGTCTTCCGTCCGAGTATCAGACTGGATCAGAAGAGAGGGGTGAGAATGATGTACCCTAGAGTACAGCTCGACGTGCCCCTGGCGAACCTGTTTTTCATGCGAGACCAGCAAGTTGCCTCAGACCTCGGATTGATTGTTGGCAGAATGTCCAAGCCGCAACGTAGGATGGAGCCAGACATCACCAGCACAATACTGGAAATGGCTGGCGCAAGAATCGTCAATCGCGTGAAAGCACCCGGAACGTTCGAGGGAGGCGATTTCATACCTGCAGGCAAGCTGGCGATGATCGGGATAGGCGACAGAACAAATCTGAATGGCGCCAGTCAGGTTCTCCGCCGCGGGACCAACTTCGAAGAGGTTGCTGCGATTCACCAACCAGCCCATCCACTCATCCCTGGGGACGAGCCCGACCCGATGATCAACATGCATCTGGACACCTACCTCAATTTTCCCGGAAAGAACATTGCCGTGGGATGCATACCGCTTTTGAAACGAGCCAGAGTTGAAGTTTACCGGAGATCATCTCTTGGACACTACAAGAGGATGAGCAAGACTCCTAACCTGTACGAGTACTTGATGGGTCACAGGTTTACGATTGTTCCAATAACGACGCTTGAACAGATGTGCTACGCTTCAAACTTTCTCTGCGTAAAAGATCACAGTATCCTTGCCATCGAGGTTGAGAAGGTAGTGAAGAAAGTCCTAAGAAACCTGGAGGCAAAGGCCCTCGCTGACCCGCATCGCTATCGCGCCCTCTTGGAAGAAGCGAGAAAGGACTTGGCGAGACTCAAACAGTCAGACCAGTTCTTCCCACACAAACGCGAGTTCCAAGAACTTTCTATCGACGTGACCTCGCTCCAGCTACAGGAGATTACAGGAGGATATGGAGGCATCCGCTGCATGACCTGCGTCCTCAACCGAAAACCCTCGAACTAGGTCCAACACATGAAAGTATTGGTAAGTCTAGGAGGCAACGCCATTCTCAAACACGGCCAGAAAGGAACAGCGGAAGAGCAAGAGACGAACGTGCAAAACACCGCCAAGCACCTTGCCGCGCTTCTTCGCAGAGGCGAGAGAATTGCCATCACACACGGCAACGGCCCACAAGTTGGAAACATTCTGCTACAGAACGAGATATCAAAAGAAACGTTGCCGCCAATGCCTCTGGACGTTTGCGGAGCTGAGAGCCAGGGAATGATAGGCTACATGCTTCAACGAGCACTCCGCAGCGAGCTAGAATCAGCGGGACAACACATCCCCGTTACGACAATAGTTTCCCAAACGCTCGTCGACCCAAAAGATCCAGCCTTCAAGAATCCAACAAAACCCGTAGGACAATTCTACACCGAAAAGGAAGCGCGACGCCTACAAGAATCGAAAGGATGGCATATCATCAGTGACAGCGGACGAGGCTATCGAAGATTGGTTCCCTCTCCCACCCCCTTGGACATCCTTGAGAAAGAGACGATCATCCGACTGTTCGAAACCGGGAATGTAGTGATTAGCGTGGGTGGGGGTGGGGTCCCTGTGATTAGAGACAAGGATGGTAGGCTAGGAGGTGTCGAAGCTGTTTTGGACAAGGATCGAACAGCTGCCTTGCTAGGCAAGACTCTCGGAGTTGAGACTCTGCTCATCCTGACTGATGTCGAGAAGGTGTTCATCAACTATGGTGAGCCGGATCAGCGGGGTCTAGATAGTATGACCGTGCAAGAATGTAGACGGTATCTATCTGAAGGCCAATTTCCTGCTGGCAGCATGGGTCCCAAGATCGAAAGCGCAATTAGTTTCCTGGCGGGATCTTCGGGAAAAAGAGTAATCATCGCTTCGCTGGAAATGGCTGAAAAGGCCCTCGAGGGAAGCGCTGGAACCATGATTACGAACTAGAGATTCCCCTTCATGCTAGGTCGTTAGTGTTCACAGTTTGAGCCCTAGAGAATAATAGGACCAAGGCCTTCTTGTCAGTCAGGGAACGGACGCAGAGACCCTCTCCTGAGAACCAGAAACATGTCTCAGACTCGAAAGCAGAAAATCCTGGGAGATGTGAAGCGAGCACGCCGTAGAAGAACACTCACAACCACCGCGGATAATCGTGGTTCTTATGACAGCAGTCGTAATTGGGCATCATACTCTTACAACGACAGACACAGGTAACCGACACGCTTGTTGGTACCCCCATATCTTCCATTATGCATGGATATTTGTGGGGAGTGAGCAACAACTCGCTAAACGCGGCCATAAACGCTCAAGGAGTAACTCCCTTGTAGCAGGTAGCCGGGACTAGTTTGACCTCAAAGGAAAGCCAGAGTTCCTTTACATTTGGGGCGGAGTTACTGTCCTTACTGCGCAGCCGAGAGATGGAGCATCATTGTCGCGCTTTCAAAGTTTGGAAATTTCAGTGGGCTGACCTACATGCTTTCTTCTGCGTCTGACATAGATCCCAGCACTCCAACCTTCTCATTCGTCCATTCCACTTATTCCAGCCAATATGTTTCATTCGTAAGCGTGGAGACACAAGATCGGTCAAAAAACACGCTACAGGTTCCCTCATCGGATGAGCAGAACTTGATGAATCAATGGGACCCGGGCGGTGCAATACCATTCATCGACGTGGGAGGACAGTACGTTGTTCATCCCGCTCCTAGTTCTCCCACACTTCATTCTGGTTCCCAATACGATCCAAGTACTCTTTCCGGCCAGAACTGGACCCAGATAGGCATACAATTAGACAGTCCAAGCAGCACCGTTGCTCAGCGGATAAACGGAGCAGCGGACACTCTGATATCTGCTATTTGCAAAATAGATAATGGTCAACCCGATAGTGTTTGCTCACAGTCCTACGCCCAGATAGCCATAACCCAGGCACCCATCCCCGACGAGCCAAACGCCTCTCACCGGGCAGTTCAATCCCGTCCAGGTATCGGATAGAATTGAGGCTCCGGTTCTTGGAAAGGCTGGTTAACACCTACCTCCTATTTTCTCTTATTGGGATCGGAATTGCCATTTATACCGCGAACGAGTATCTTACCCAGAATTTCACTTCTTGTAACATAAACCCGCAGGTTTCCTGCGGAGGAGTATTCCAGAGCGGGCAAACATCTCGCGTTGGAATCCCGTTCTACGCGATGGGCCTCGTATCGTTCCCAGCGGTATTTGCTATAGGTCTCTTTACGAGTCGGCTAGGGAAGAAAGCGGTCAATAGCCAGATACTGCTACCGGTCCTAATGGTCGGGAACGTCTTCACCGTCTACCTCTGGTACCTTGAACTCGCCGTCATTCACATTATCTGTCCATTGTGCGTCAGCCTGTACGCGGTGAACTATGCTCTCACACTCATCGTTCTACTCCAGTTTCTGAGAGAGCCGGATATTTCCAGTGGCGGTGTAGAACCACTGACTGCCCAGCTAGCAATGCTGAGGATCTGAGAAAAGAGTCTAGGCTCTTGCGACGCCTGACTTGTGGCTCTGAGATAGTCCCTCCCAGTCAGGACCCTCAGTCCTTTCACCTTTGACAACCAGCACCGATCGCGGACACTTGTGCACTACTCGCTCGGAGACGCTGCCGAGAACTAGGCTACCAATGTTCCCGAGCCCCCTACTACCAACAAGGACGATGTCAGCATTAACTTCCTCTGCACACTCGCATATCTTGTCGACAACATTGCCTGAGAGAATCCGCGACTGGATCCTAACTCCGACGGCACCGTATTTGTAAACTCCACCGGTTCCGTTATGTGGTTCCACTGAGAGACTATTCTCGGGAAAATGCTTGAAGATCAGGTCCCGGTGAAGGGTTGCAAATCGATTCTGCTCCTCAACGATATTGAACTGCTTCATCGGGTCCGAGCTGACGACGCTAAGAACAACTAGGTCGTTCCGTAGCACGACCGCCAGTTCAGCAGCCCGGCTCATCACATCATGAGCATGATGAGATTGGTCGACAGCGGCGAGAATCGTCCTCATCGTTCGAGCACACATCTTCATGGTTTGTATGAATTATGCTTGACATAACTGAGACATGCCTAGCGGAGTGACAGAACGAAGCGTGAAAGCGGCACAGCGGCGCCCGATGTACACCCGAACCGAGTTTGTGACGGTAGAGTCGAGGGCAAACCTTAGGACTAACGTGCAAATGGGTGTGATCGAGTCAAATGGAGACCCAGACACTTAGGCCACCTAGTCAATCTGCCCCAACATCCTTGAAATCCATGTTCAAGAGGCTGCTTGTCGCCTTGGATGGCTCTGAGAATTCTGCTCGAGCGTCCCAAGCAGCCCTAGAGCTCGCCGAGAAGCTCAAGGCTGAACTCATTGTTCTACACGCAATAATTCTCCCTGCACTCTACTACCACACGGAGATTTCACCGGAAGGTCCGGTAATCGAACCGCCCACTCACGAGAAAGAGATTGATCTGTACCTTGAATATGCTAGGAGAGTAGGTCACGTCATTGTTGAGGGGACTGTCTCCGAGGCAAAAAAACGTGGCATCACGGTCAGGGCCGATATTCCTGAGACAACTAGTTCCGTGGTAGAAACTATAGTCAATCAGGCTGTCAGAGAAAACGCTGATCTGATAGTTGTCGGGACCCGAGGGCTTGGCGGGTTCAAGAGGCTGTTACTGGGAAGCGTCTCGAGCGGAGTGGTGGATCACGCCCACTGTCCGGTGCTGGTCATCAGATAGAACGAGCCGCAGAACTAGGCGAGCTGTCTTTAAGATGGACGTCGAGAGGCGTCATATTCGGCTCCAGCGCCCCCGCGCGCTAGATGTTTGAAGAACAGCTCCACCAAGACTTGGGACTGAGCAGTGATATCAAATTCCAGAAAGGGCATGCTTCCAGAATAACAAGGCTGGTATTAGGTCGGACGCTAAGAAAAAAAGGGAAGTTGGAGAAAGCTCAGACTTTGTTGAGAAGAGCCCTTACGACGTCTTCTGGGCCCTTGTAGTTGTTGTCAGGGAGAGACTTGGTTACGAATTCCTTGTCGATGGATGGAACGTCTGTCATGTTGTTGCATGCTGCTAGGACCTGTGTCTTGTTCGCTGGGTACTTGATGTGGTGCTTGATGTGTTCGAGTTCAGTTTTCAAGTTACTCATGGAGTCCGTCGCGTTGTGAGATGGATAAGAACCTTCTTCATGACAACCCTTTCCGCTGCCATACGAGAATTAACGAAAGAAAAGAAGATGGCATACGCGGGCATGTGCGCGGCTCAATAAATTCTCAAACGTAGCAAATATGACCAGACTGGAGAAAAGACCGTAAGGGTTTTCAGCCCTCAAGGACGGGGAACCCTGCCCATGTCGAAGCGTATTGCGGCAGAAGGTTCGCCTGCATTGCCTCAGTCGGTAGCTATACCGCTCACCCGCGCCGCGATTTTTCTAGTGGTGACGGCTAAGCCTGGTGCTGGGAATCGAGGTGCAATACGATCCTTCTGTGCAGACCTTGCTGCCCTCGTTCGGTCGGTGGGTTTTCGCGAACTTGAGGGAAGCCTTTCGTGCGTATTGGGCTTTGGGTCCGAAGCATGGGATCGACTCTTCGGACAGCCGAGGCCTGCAGAACTACACAAGTTCCGTGAGATCCGCGCGGAGGAGCGTCACGCCGTCTCAACACCGGGCGACATGCTCTTCCATATCCGTGCGCAACGGATGGATCTGTGCTTCGAGCTCGCGACGCGAATCATGGCCCGGCTTGGGACCGCAATCTCTCCAGCAGACGAGGTGCATGGATTCCGTTTCTTCGACAGCCGCGACCTCATCGGCTTCGTCGACGGAACAGAGAATCCTAAAGCGCAAGAGGCCATGGATGTCACCCTCATCGCCGACGAGGACCCCGCATTCACCGCGGGAAGCTACGTGATCGTACAGAAGTACCTCCACAATCTAGCCGACTGGAATAGGCTACCGACGGAAAAGCAAGAACACATCGTCGGTCGAACGAAGCTGACCGACGTAGAGCTGGATGATTCCGTCAAACCCACCTATGCACATAACGCGCTAACCAAGATCGTGGAGGACGGGAAGGAGATCAAGATACTCCGAGACAACATGCCCTTCGGTCACGCCGGTCAAGGAGAGTTCGGAACCTACTTCATCGGCTACAGCCGCTCTCCTCGCACCATCGAACAGATGCTTCAGAATATGTTCGTAGGCAAGCCCGTAGGCAACTACGACCGACTACTAGATTTCAGCCGCGCAGTTACCGGGAACCTCTTCTTCGTACCATCCGCCACTTTTCTGGAGAACATTCAGGCCGGCTAATTACAAAGCCCGTTACTTGAGGTTCCGTCAACACCTCTTATCGGCCATGCGAAAACCTTACGACAGGCCTACAGTTGAGTATTCGTGAGACTAATGGAAACAAAGACCGTAAAACGCATGCCGGAATCCTCTTCCACTATGTCGAAACCCTTGTTCAACAAGCTTCTAGTGGCTCTGGATGGTTCAGAGAGTTCTCAGAGAGCAGCCCAGGCTGCACTCGAATTGGCTGAGAAGCTCAAAACGGACCTTATCGTTCTTCACGCGATCACCCCTCCTACTTCCTATTACCATTCCACAATCGCCTCGCCCACCGGAATGAGCCTTCCTGCTCCCTCACAGCACGAGATCGACGCCTACTACGCTTATGCGAGGAAGGCTGCAATGGGAATTGTGGGCGAGACAGAGTCAAAAGCCAAGAAAAAGGGCATCCACGTCAAGACGGAGATCCCTGAAGCCGTCTCCTCAGTCGTCGAGACAATACTCAATCACGCTACTAAGGAGAACGTTGACCTGATCATAGTTGGGACTCGGGGGCTCGGGGGATTCAAGAAGATGCTTCTAGGAAGCGTCTCCAGCGGAATAGTCTCCCATGCAAATTGTCCAGTCCTAGTAGTCAGATAGGTGATTGGGAGACTATCAGATGGCTGGACAAGAATTCGTAGACGTGCCTGTACAGGTACTGGGTCTCCAGAAGGATGACATCGAATCTCGAAAGGCAGAGCTGAAATTTCGAAGAACATTACAGGCCTTTGGCCGCATTCACCCAGACACTCTAGAGGCAAGAGCGATCGTGAAGACATCGCTTCTCGAGAAAGAGAGAAGGCGGTATGAAGTTCAAGTATTCATCAGACTTCCCAAAGAACAGTTCGACTTCGAAGAAGAAGGCTGGTCCATCGAGGAGGTCTTCGAAAAAATAGGCGAGAAGATAAAGCGACTCATGACCAAACCCCGAGACAAAGCTTCCCATAGGAGACATCCATCAAGAATGGAAATGGAATCCTCACGATTCGCTGAATAATCACTCAAGTGAGCGAGAATTCAAGATCCCCATCGGTCGCGCATCCATCCCCTGCGTCCAGCAAAGGTAACCCACATTATCGCTATTGCCGCAAACGCAAGGATTAGGGCGACAATCACAACAATGATCTTCTGAGTCAAGTCGAAGCTGCTAGCATAGAACCCCACGTAGATCAGCGACCCAATCAAGAATGCTGAAAACGCGATTATAGTCCCGACTATTCTCCACATAAGACCCGCGCCCATCCTCTCCACCTTTTCCATCGCGAATCAATCATCACCTCAAACCTCTAGGATAAAGGCTTACAGTTTTCGCTTCAACCTCAAATGATTTCTTTATGTACCGATGAGCCCTCAAAACTCTGCACAAGACAATCGGGTGAGCGAAGAATATGGCGAGAAAAGAGACCCGGTCAAATCAGCCAGAAGTCTCCAGCAAGTCCATCTCACCCGGGTTGGCTGAGGCTAGGAAGCTCCTTTCGATAGTGGAAAAGTCTCAAGTGCCCTTCGGAGAGTCCGCCCCGATATTCGCGAGGATCAAGGCAGAGATAGACTCTGGCAAGTCTCTAAGCGTTGAAGACCACGAACATCTATTGCGGCTAGTCAACATCGCCAAGGACTGGAACAAGGCCGAGGAGAGCTCGGCATTGACAGAGCCCGACGAAACCCTGTCTGGATAGACAGCCCGAAAATGATACGCCGATAATTTGGTAAATCGCTACTCTCAGCGAAAGGGGGACGGAATGAGCCCTGATCTGGACCCTGTCAAAGACACTCTGTTTTCTGAATTTTTCCCTGCTACTAACTATCGTTTCCTGCAATGCCCGACCGGCGCGTTACAAGCCCCGAATAGTGAGACTCGCCCAGAAAATAGGTTACCTAGAGAATTTCTCCGCCAAAAATACGAAAAAAAAGTTGTGACTCGCGACGCGAGACTCTGCCCCGAGGAGGGAATTAACGAGGCGTAATCTTCTCCGCCCCTGCTCTCCGGAGATAGCAATCACACAAACTGTTCCGCTCTAAACCTGAAAGGCGCAGAACAAGCCTGGAATTGCCCTACTTTTGGGGAGCGGCATAACACTGGTAGCACGGTAAAGAGCAGAGTTAGGCTTCCGGAAGGAAGAGGTCATAGCAAGAAACGACTAGTCTATGTCAGGCTAACGGACAACCTCCTACTTCAGCCATACCATGCCATTCGGTTCCACCTGAGACTTTAGTAGCCTAAGACTCACCAGGAGTTGTTCGCTTCGTTTCCATAAAACCGCACAAGGCTCTGTAGCTTTAATGAGATAGTTTGCTATCCGCCTGTTTTTGTTGAAGGCCTCGACGATCATCAACCGGCCCTCACAGAATTTAGTTTATAAACTGATAGTAGTTTATACATCGCGAACTGTTAGAGGTCGTTGATAATGACTAGCCTGGACCAGGGCGTCTGGCAACATTTCGGGTTCAGATCAAATCCTCTCGACCCCAGACCGTTAAGCGTATCGCATCAAGATAGAGAACTGATGGTTGGTCGGGACCAAGAAAATCGGAAATTTGCTGCGCTCTCCTCTAATGATCATGGTGTCATCATTGTCGAAGGCAACATAGGGGTCGGAAAGACAAGTTTCGTCAATGCAGCTCAATATGATCTTTCCAAACGAGGTTTCCTCCCGTCACATCAAACGATCGAAGTCAGGGAAAATATGGAGCCTTCTAACCTAGTTCTGTCAGCACTCTCAAACCTCGTCTATTCACTTGAACTCGCGAAAGGGAGAGACGCCAATATGAAGGACTTGTCTCTCAGAGAAGGTAAGCAACTTGTCGCTAACACAGTGAAGGGTGGATGGGGTGGCCAGCTTTCCATCCTGGGAACCGGTGGAGGCGTTCAAAGGCAGGAGACGATAGAGCAGGCACCTACAATAATAATCAACACGGCGCTCCAGAAATTGGATAAGTGGATCGAGAGGGCCAAGGAGAAATTCTCCTATAGGGCTGGAATAGTAGTAATCAACAATCTGGACAGACTCCTTGACCAAGAACTGGTAGAACTCCTCAACAGAGCGAGAGACGTGGCTCTCCTGCGGCCTAACATCCTCTGGACCCTAATTGGCAAAGTAGGCACCTTCACAACCATAGAAGGTCAGGCTCGGAGAGTCAGTGAAATCATAACGGGCCAGCCAATACTATTGAACCCACTTTCACTCGAAAAAATCCACGAAGCGATTCATGTACGGGTCAACAAGTTCGCCGCAAGGAAGGAAGCAAGGTTCCCCCTTGAAAGTAGGTTCATCGATTTGCTTTATGAGGTCTCCCAAGGAGAAATCCGCTTCATATTCAAACGACTTACAGACATAGTCTACGAAGTGGTAGCCGAACTTCCGAGCGTGGACATGATTCCTTCCGACCTGGCCTTCAAAGTTCTAACGAAGCTGGCGGAACAGAGGCTCTCCCAGCTGCCACTTACGGAAAGTGACAAACGTATGCTGCAGAACATGGCACAACATCCCTTTCGAATCAAAGACTACAAAGAATTCAAGCTTTCAAGCCAGCAGGCGCTCCTGAACCGAGTCAGGCGTTTGCAGAAGATGGAACTATTGCAGTCCGAGCGGAGAGATGCCAAGATGGTCATCTACAGAACAGTCGCCGATGTCAACATCGTGTTTAGAAAAGACAAGTAGCCATCCGAAAAAGGGTTGGTTAATAGACACTTGACTTTTTGGGTCTCCACTCATTATGTGACAGTTTGAGAGAACAACTTGACTTTAAGAACATAGTTTCCCCCTCGTATCTTGAGTGGTCAGAAGGGAAAAGCTGGGACAGACGAAGCTCGGCGTAGACAAATGGATTTGGACCGACGCAGATTTCGAGAAAATGGGCTGGCATGATGTTCGCCCGCACGGAATAGCCCGTTATGAGAAAGTAGACCGAGACGAAGAAACGGGATCGGAGGGACATTTCAGCGGGGTTGAACTGCTGCTTGACATCGACTACATTCTCAAAGGGGACACATCTGATCCAAAGCTTTGGAAGTTTTGGGTAGCACCATCGACGCTTGTCTTCGAAAATGTTGCCGACTTTCAGATGAAGTGGGTTGGAGTAATGTTAGATTGGGAAATGGACGATATTGGCAGAGAACCTGGTCGGTATCCAGGGGGTGCAGGTGGGGGCAACAATTTTTTTCTCGCAACGTGAGGGTGGTCTCTGACCCGAACCTGCTTGGCTGTCCGGTCGACTCCCACCAATAATTGTGTCCCGATGGGGGCTTTAGAATGCGAGTTTTAGACTAGGCGTTCTTGTCGGATGCAGCCGATCCGCCAACACTCTCTCTTTGAGGAATACGAACCTGTCCTCTATGGAATCCTCATAGTCGAAGTTCGCGCTCAAGGAGAACTCCTTGTACAGCTCAACCATCGTCCGGTAGGCAATCACACGCGCACTCGTCCCCAACCTCTCATGCAGAATCTTCACAACATCCCCGAACCTGGCCGGGATATCGTCCCGCTTGATGCCCTTCTTGTCCAAAAAGTCGTAGACCCAGTCCCGGATAGGCGCGCCCATCCCTTGGAGGACAAGGTCGAACCAGTAGTTGACCGACATCTGGAACCCTGAGATCAGGTTCGTCCGCATGACTACGACTCCTACTTATCGTGGTATTCGAAGGAACACCAAGATACGCATAGCGTCCCTATCCTCACGGTTTGAGGGTAAATTTCTTGTCTCTGAAAACTCAGTTCGGTGCAGAGCATCTAGGATGAAACGTAGGAGACTACCAAGCTAGGGAACGTAGACTCGTGGATCTTTGCTAATCTACTGGTTTAGAATGCGTTGGGGAGGAGCTAGGTCCAGAGGATGTCGCCTGTTCTTGAACTTCTCTGGGCGTCCACCGCTGGTCTTGTGGCAGCCGCCTGCATGACTATCCTTGAGCTCCCTTTCTGGAAAAAATGGGGGACGGAAGGAGTGGCCGAATGGCAAGTTAATGCTGTGATAGTTTCAATGATTATCCAAATTTTTACTCGGAGAAGAGTGGACAGTAAAATGTCGGTTGTAATGCACGTGTTTCATGGAGCCGCTTTAGGGATCGCCTTTCGTGTTCTTCTTAACTCGGTGGGAACAACGATTCCGTCGTCCTCAATCCTGATTTACGCCATTGTGTACAGCGGTGTCCTTTGGATAATTTCTCCTTTTCTAACAAGGAGGCTCTTCGAACTTGTAGGAGGCTTTCGAATGACAAGAAGAGGATTAGCGGTTAGCTTACTTGCACACGGTGTCTACGGTGCCTCTCTAGGCCTTCTGATTCCGGTACTTGTTTGAACATCAAATTTGTTTTTCCTTGTGGAGAATTATCGCGAGTGGGCACCTCATCGTGGACTGTCATTCTCCGAGTTTTCCGCCGCGGGCAATGTCGCCTTTCGCTGTACGTCGAAAGATGATGACCACTCGATCCGTCGGGTAACCCAGGGTCTCGGACACTACCTGCGTCAAGGAGTGCGCGAGTTCTCTCTTCTGGACTACTGTGATCTTCGAGTCGAGCAGGTCTACTCTGACTGTAGGCAAATCTCGCTAACCACTCTCGAGGACTGAGATGCCGGCTCGACTCATGTTCTCTCGTTTGTATTCTAGAATAGTCACGCGGACATCTTCTGGAGGGCAGTGTAGGATTCTTACAACCGCTTCTGTCGCTTTCTTCATAAAGTCAAGCTTCTGGATCACAGAATGGTCACCTTCAACCATGTTGATCTCGACCCTAGGCATGCCGGGTCAGTTTAGCTTCCGATATCGACGACCTATATGCCTGTTGGAAAGGTCATTCCATTGTGCCATCGATAATCCGGAAACCGACGACCAGATGTGGCCATTATGAACAGTTAAAGGTGGGCACGAATTGGAAGTGTGTTGCTTGTGGACAAATTCTTACAATTTCTGAGAGTATTCAGAACTCTATTGAACTGTCTGAAGTCATGAGGTCGGCGATTGAGAGTAGAAGACCATTGAGCGAGGGTCTAGATGATTTGCTCGGACGTAAAGAGTGGGAGGAAATTCGTGCGAAGATCCCGAGCGCGAAGAAATCATCGACACGGAAGGTCCGAAATCGAGCAAAGGGTCAGAGAACGTTCTAGGCCTCAGGATACACCTAAGTGATCGGCAATAGCCGGCTATTCATTACAATTGGAGCAATCCTCTACCGAATCCAACCAGTACACCGCGACATGCTTACGAAAGGCGCCACCGAATTCGAATCGCGCATTGTATCTGAACATTTCAACTACCTGGAACGACTTACGGAAGAGTGTGTAGTCCTTCTCGTAGAGCGTACTCAGAACAGGTTCTGTTAACTTATCGTTGGTACCTCTCCATCTTATGGGCTGGTCGTCGGGTCCCGTTGTTCATCCTGCTGGCTATCAAATCAGTCTGGCAATACTATGCTCCATCACGAGAGGTTCTCGTCCTCTTGGACGTGTTCAGGAGGATGATTAACGATTCCATACGTATCGGCCTGGTTAATGACGTGTCTTCGCTGAGGAGGATTTCACTCCTCTCCTATAGTCAGCTGGCTGATTATGATTCTCCCAGCTGCTACAGGCTCTGCGCCATATCCCGGGCAGCAGGAATATTAGCGGCTAGGAAGAAGAGCATCAAGAGAGGCTTCCCGACTAGACAGCCCTATGCTTTCAGAGCACAGCTCGTCTCCTGTTATGGTTTCAAGGCCAAGAATGGAGGATTAGAGATCGCCATCACGAAGGAAGCGTCTCAGGCTATCCCTGACCAAGCACACGTCAGATGTCATCTCTCAACCGGGAGTCAAGGTTCGCTCTTTCACCCTCACCCAGAACAGGCTGAGCCTATGCATCGCCCGCGACGTTGCCCCAGTAGAGTGCGCGTCTACCGTCGGCGTAGACCGTAATCTTCGCAATCTCACAGTTGGAAACGACGAAGAGACGGTTCGGTACGACCTCTCGGAGACTGTCAGAATAGGCAGGACTACCGTGCATATAGTGGGCTCCCTCAAACGAAACGATGTGAGGACTAGGGGGATCATAGCGTCAAAGTATGGACAGCGAAGAACCGCTAGGACTGGGCATCTCCTCCACAATGCGACAAAAACAATTGTACAATTAGCAGTCAAGCGGAGAGAAGCAATAGTTCTCGGAAGATATCCGGGGCATACGCTGTCTCTACCGTAAGGGTAACGGTCAGGGTAGGAAGTATCGAGCTAGGATGAACGGGTGGAGCTTCAATCAAGCCCAGCAACAGTTGGAGTATAAAGCTAGATGGATAGGACTCTCAGTCATCCGACTGTCTAGGCGTGAGACCAGAGGATCCAGCATGACTTGTCCGAGATGCGGGGAGAGACTCCAATCGGACAAGAGACTGGAACGTAAGCTCTGGTGTGGAAAATGTAGAATCGTAATGGACCGGGACAGGGTAGCAGCGGTTATCCTGGCTCGGCGGGGACGGGTGAGGTTCGCACGTTCCCGGCCTCCGATAGAGGCGCAAGGCGGGGCAGTTGAAGCTGTGAAGGGGAACCCGACGCCTACGGTAATCCCCGGAGTCGATGCCCCGAAGCTAACTCAACAAACGAAGAGTTAACAGAACCCCAGTACATCATCAGTGTCTACTTGGATCGAAGCTTTGAGCCGTTCCTGGTCAAGACGGATCATGTCCCTCGATGGATTCCGCTCTGTAGAGACAGCCCCATCTTTGGATCGTACCTGTCGGGGATTGTTGCGGCGGAGGGTTGCATTCTGCTCTATGACAATCATGGTCATACGGACACAGCATTAACCATCACTCTGAAGAAAAGAACCCTACTGGAGGATTTGTCAAGCGCTATTGGCGGGCGAATCTACGAAGTTGAACGAGCCTCTCGACTTGTTGTTTATGGAAAAGCAGCTGCGAAATTGATGGGTAATCTCACCACTCACCACGAAGAGAAGATTAGGAAAGCAGGTCTGGTTATGGATCATCTCGGCCAGCCCTGGCCCGATGTGAAACCCCTATGGCAAGCGCTAGTCAGAAAGATCAGGACTGAGGTGGTAGAGTACCGAGAAAGGGCTAGGTTGGGCTATATTCAGAAGCACGGCTCTATACATCCCAAGGACGAGGCACTAACGGAGGCGAAGTAGCAACGGCCAAAGACCCCGTTTGTGGCATGATCGTGGAGGAGGGCAAACATGCTCTCCAGACGACACGTTATGGAACCACGTACTACTTCTGTAGCGAGACCTGCCTTGCACAGTTCCAGGCGCCAGAGAAGAGTCTGGCCCGTCTAAAGCGGCTCGTCGCACTCGGCGCGGCATTCACGATCCCGATTGCTGCTCTGACATATCTTCCAATAATCCCGGACCATCAGATCAACAATATCGTAATGTTTGCTCTCTCGTTGCCCGTACAGCTTGTCGTGGGCCACCGGTTCTACCTGGGAAGTTACGACGCGTTGAGATCTAGGATTGGCAACATGGACCTTCTCATCGGCCTAGGAACAACCGCTGCCTGGGTCTACAGCACAATTGCCACCTTCGTCCCAGGATTCTTTCCTGGCAGCGGCACCTACTTCGAAACATCGGCCATCATAATCACCCTGATACAGACAGGTAATCTCCTCGAATATATCACGAAAGGTAGAGCGTCGGAGGCGGTTCACAGATTACTGAGCCTCCAGCCGACGATGGCGCATGTCCTACGAAACGGCAACGAGATTAGCATCCCCGTTGAGGAAGTTACGGTTGGCGATATTCTACTGATTCGTCCGGGAGAGAAGGTTCCGGTCGACGGAAGCGTGGTCGAGGGAAACTCCGCAATCGACGAATCCATGATCACTGGAGAGAGCCTCCCACGTGACAAGCGGGTCGGCGACGAAGTGATAGGCGCCACAGTCAACAAAACAGGATTGTTGAGGATTCAAGCGACCAAGGTTGGACAGGACACTGTCCTGTCGCAAATCGCCAAGCTTGTCGAAGAAGCTCAAGTCGGAAAGGCCCCTCTCCAACGCCTAGCAGACAGAGTCTCCGCATACTTTGTCCCAGCAGTCATATTGATCGCGACAGCTTCCGGCCTATTCTGGTACTTCGTCGCGGGAATCGGACTCACCTTCTCCCTCCTCGCATTCGTCTCCGTCGTAATCATCGCTTGTCCTTGCGCGCTCGGAATCGCCACTCCGGCCGCCTTGCTAGTGGGAACGGGGAAAGGTGCTGAGAACGGCATCCTGATCAAGGGAGGGGACCAGTTAGAGGAGGCTGGCAAGATCAACACGATAGTCTTTGACAAGACCGGGACCCTGACAAAGGGGCAACCGTCTGTTACAGACATTTTTCCGGTTGCAAAACTCACCGAGATTCAGATACTCAGCTACGCGGGAGCAGTGGAGAAGGGCAGCGAGCATCCCCTAGCAGCGGCCGTAGTGAACGCAGCACAGGACAAGAGAATCGAACTCTCGGAACCCTCACGTTTTGAAGCTCTTCCAGGTCTGGGTGTGAAGGCGACCATTCAGGGACACGAGGTTCTTCTGGGCAACTTGGAACTCATGAGCAAGTTTTCAGTTCCAGTTGAGGCATATTCTGAAAAAATGGCGGACCTTCAGGATCAAGGAAAAACGGTTAGTCTGCTTGCGTTAGACCGGGAACCAGTTGCGATGATCGGACTCGCTGACACGGTGAAGGAATCCTCGGCGCCAACCGTCGAGGCATTGAAGAGAATGGGATTGGATGTCGTAATGCTCACTGGGGATAACGAACGGACTGCAAAGGCGATAGCACAGACACTTGGCATCCAGACCGTATTCGCAAACGTGCGTCCCGGCGACAAAGAAGAAATTGTGAGGAAGCTTCAGAAAAGCGGGAAGGTTGCAATGGTCGGTGACGGAATAAATGACGCGCCCGCATTAGCAGCCGCCGACGTTGGAATAGCGATCGGTAGCGGGACAGACGTTGCGAAGGAGACAGGTGGCATAATACTCATCAAAGATGACATGACTGACGTTCCCAAGGCTCTTGAGCTAAGCAAGGCTACTGTTAGAAAGATCAAGCAGAATCTTCTCTGGGCGTTCGTCTACAATGTGGCCCTCATTCCAATAGCCGCAGGCGTACTGGTCCCATTTCTCGGACCAGGAATTTATCAGACGCTCCCCCTGCTTGCTGGGGCGGCGATGGCAATCAGCTCTGTAACAGTAGTATCCAACTCACTCTTGCTCCGAAGGTTCAACCCGAAAATTTAGGGAGGTGAGTAGTTGCAGAAGGATCCAGTTTGTGGAATGACTGTGGACGAGAAGAGAGCGAAGTTCACATCCAATCGCGGAGGAAAAACAATCTACTTCTGTTCGGCCGCATGCAAGACATCATTCGACAAAAATCCCCAGAAGTATCTCGCCCATGGCACGTAAAGATCGGTTCCTGTTCTCCCGCCCCGTCGAATATTCGAATTATTCAAAGGCTAGCTTCATAATCGCCCCGGCCTCATAGTGCAAACATGGAAACCAAGATGATGCTTGATGAGATAGAGCTGATGTATGTGTCCGTTCAGGGCATTTCTAATGCGCCAAGGGCCTTCGATAAATTAGAGTCGAAGCTTCCAAGCTTGAAGGGACGCAAGTTCTATGGATACTTCAATCCCGATACTGACGAATACCGAGCGTGTGTCGCTACGGCAGCGGAAGATCCTAGACCCGAGACTATCGGTCTACAGCAATGGACCATTCCGAAAGGGCCGTACGCATACGAGAAAATCGAAGATTGGAATAGTAAGAAACACCTCATAGCGCCTACTTTCGAGAGAATGATCAAAGAAAACACTAGTGTTATCGACTGGTCAAGGCCGATTCTCGAATTCTACAAGAGCATGACCGAACTCAGACTACTAGTCCCTGTTAAAGCGTAAGAAATGAAGTCAAGGTGAAGGGACTTTGTGTGTCTGACCCACTTTGAGCAGATCACCGTTTCCAGAACTTCCACCAAGGCGGTTTGATCGCTGCTCCTACTAGTCCGATTATTCCGGCTACGAAGACGAGTATTGCTGGTGTGGCGAAGCTGGTTATGATGATGAGTATGATTCCTCCAATAACGGCTAGGATTCCCCCGAACCTCATCGGTCCTGTGTAGATGATTACTCCAGCAATTATGGCCCAAAGTCCCAAGAATCCCTCTACCAGCCGAAGGAATAGAGACATCGGCGATAATCCGCCGCCGGTTAGCGCAGAGTAGCCAATCAACGCTCCTCCAATCAGCGCCAGCAGAAAGCCAGCGATGCCGAAGAGCTTCACGAACGCCCTTTTTGCAATTCGGAAAGCGAACATCCCACTCATAAAAGACAGCAGACCAGAGACCTATCTATAATTCAACATTTTGAACACCCGCCCCCGACGAGTGGGGGAGTTGTTGCAATGGTCCGTCTGATTGCCGCTAAAGACTAAGGTCCTGCCGGGTTCTGATAGTCTTCATCAGGTCTCCCCGAGTAATCATTCCCAAAATCTTATCACCATCAGTTACGAGTAATCGTCCAATATTCTTCTCCGCGATCTTCTGCAATGCTTCGGCCGCCGAGGCATTCGGGCCGATCGTCACTATTCGCTCGTAGGGAACCATCGCTTGCGCAACGGTCTCCATCTCCCGTTTCTCCGCGGGAATTGATCTGACAGAGGACATCGTAACGACTCCCTCAAGCTTATTGTTCCTCACGACCGGATAGCCACCATGAGGATGGATGAGGAAATAATCGGTCACGAGCTTCTGGACGCTAATGTCAGGCGAGACTGTCAGCAAATCCCTCGTCATAATGTCGCCGACGCTGATCCCGTGAAGCGCCTCAGTCATCTCGGTCTGCTTGAGGCTCGTCTCGGCCCCGGACCGGATAAACCAGCCCAAGAAGATAATCCACAAGCCGTTGAAGATATCCGCAGTCGCCACCACCAACAAGAGACCCGCGGCGATCATGATCAATGACAGCGCCTCGCTAACGCGTGTTGCGTTCCGCGTCGCCTTCAACAGGTTCTTAGACCGACCCCAGAGACTCCCCCTCAACACTCTTCCCCCATCGAGAGGAAATGCAGGGACAAGATTGAACGCGCCCAACGCCACATTGATCACGGCATTGTAGCCGAGGACAGCGATGATTGGAACAGGAGCAGAAACCAATCTGCTCACAAACCAGAAGGCGCCCAAGACTCCAGCAATGGCGAAGCTCGTCAAGGGTCCTGCAAGCGCCATGCGGACCTCGAGACTTGGATCCTTCGGTTCCTCGCTCATCTCTGAAACGCCCCCAAAGAAGAAGAGAGTGATTCTAGCAATCGGGAGTCCATTTTTCTTCGCAATGTAAGAATGAGATAGTTCGTGTAGAAGGACTGAGATGAAGAGAAGGAGGGCGGAGACAGCTCCGATGGCCCAATCAGTCGCGGCACTAAATGTTGGATAGACGGCGGGCAAATACCCATCCGCCAGCGACCAAGCTATCAAGAGAAAGACCAACCACAAGGTCCAGTGAATCCTTATCGGAATCCCAAGTATCTTCCCAACATTCACTGACACGATTCTCTACTTTCCTCCGCAGCCAAAGCACTGTGCTAGGACTTGAGCGTTTTCCTATCCAGCCTTCGAGACAGGTCGAGATGGCCGAACCGAGGGATCGTGATCAGGAATGTGCTGATTCATGAAGATCGCTTTGAGAGCCTCCAACCATGCACGCCTCGCCTCGTCAACAGACAATCCCGAGACGAGGAGAGTCTCGAGCCCGTTCCAGAGAGCGATGAGGGAATTTGCGAGAGGACGGAGGTCCAACTTATCCCCGACAATCCTTCTCTTCTGGCCTTCTGCAAGGAAACCAGTCAGAACTTCCTCATATTCGGCATGATTCTGCTTCAGAATTCTTTTCAAAGTCGGGTTACGCGACGCCTCGGAGAGAATCTCGAAGCTTAGTCCCGGATTCGATGCTGACAACTTCAGCATCTTGTCGAAGAATTCGGTGGCGCTCTGAATCGGGTTTACCTCATTGCCAAATGAGGAGTACAGAATCTCTTTGAACGCCTGAGGCGCTGTCTTGCACAACGCCTCGAAAAGATCCTCTTTGCTTGAGAAGTACAAGTAGATGGCCCCTTTGCTTACGCCCAGTCGCTTGGCAATGTCGTCCATCGTCGCTTCGTGGTATCCTTTTTCTGCGAAGACTTTGTTAGCGGCCTCTAGTATTCGGCTCTTCGCTTCCTCTTTGTATTCAGGCACTACCTTAGGCATTCAGCTCAGTGGTCATATGACAGTGCGGCTATTTAAAAATGACCGACGCGTTTAAATAATGACTAATCAGTCAGTTTACCTACGTGATAAAGCATGCGGAACAAAAACACTCCGCCTACTGCGGCCATGAAAGACAAAGTTGTCATGATCACTGGAGCTAACTCGGGGATTGGAAAAGCAGCAAGTCTGGCCATTGCGAAAATGGGCGCCAAGGTGGTCATGGTTACTAGAAACAAGGAGAAGGGTGAAGCTGCAAAATCCGAAATTATCAGAGAATCTCAGAACGACTCTGTCGATCTCTTACTTGCAGACCTGTCGTCTTTAGAGTCAGTGCGGCTCCTCGCAGCAGAATTCCAGAAGAAATACGCCAAACTTCACGTCCTAATCAACAACGCCGGACTGTTCAACCAGGGGCGTAAGGTCACAGCGGATGGCTACGAGAATACCTTCGCCACAAACTATCTCGCGCCCTTCCTCTTGACAAACCTCCAACTGCCAACGCTAAAGGCCAGCGCACCCAGTCGAATCATCAACGTGTCATCCGTGGGACACTACAATGGGCACATCAACTTTGACGATCTAAACCTAGAGAAAGAGTACGGTGGATGGAAGGCCTACGGACAATCCAAGCTTGCCCTCGTCCTCTTCACCCATGAACTCTCCAAGAAGCTCCGAGGAACCGGCGTAACAGTCAACTCTGTCCACCCAGGAACGGTTGCGACCAACATCTGGACAAGACCCTTCGGCCCAGTAGGCTTCATTACGGCACTGCCGAAATTGTTCATGGCAAGTCCAGGGAAAGGTGCGGAGACCATTGTCTATCTCGCCTCCTCAGTTGACGCAAAGGATCTCAACGGAGAATATCTGGAGAAGCTGAAGGTGAAGAAGTCGTCAGACGAATCCTATGATGAGGAGATTGCTCAGAGACTCTGGGACGTCAGCGCAAAACTAACTCATCTCTCCCACCCTCTTCCAACAGACGAATGGAATAGACCAATAGAGTAGGAAGTGCCCAGGTGAACGATACTCATCCGAATGAATTAGGTCTCCCGGCACAGCGAGATGTAATCACAATATGTAACTATGGAGCGTGCCCGACCATTAAAAGCAACAACACGATAAGTACGATAATCGTGGTGAAATTTGATGGAAACTTACACTCAATCGAAGCCAGAAGAAATTGCGGCGACGATAATTATTACGAACCTATTGAGAATCGCACGGTAGGAGTCCCGCTCCAATGAGCGACAACCCACCAGCGCCTCCGCTCGGACAATCCGATAAGGTGGTACAGGTAGACAATCTTTCCAAGAAATACGGCGACAATGTGGCCGTCAATGACATATCGTTCAACCTTACGAAGGGTGAAGTATTCGCCTTCCTCGGCCCCAACGGCGCCGGAAAGACCACTACAGTGGAGATCCTCGAGTGTCTCCGAAACCCGACCGGTGGACAAGCACGGGTCTTAGGCTATGACGTAAGCAAACGATCCGACCAGGCCGAGATCCGTAAACGGATCGGGGTCCTGCCCCAAGACTTCAACGCAATAGACCGGCTCACAGTCCGTGAAAACATCAACTACTTCGGAGCGATGTTCAAACACCAGCTGGACGCAGACAAGCTCATCGAGCTAGTCGATCTGAAGGATAAACGGGACGAGCAGTTCAAGAAACTATCAGGCGGTCTCAAACAGAGAGTTGGACTTGCAGTCTCTCTAGTAAACGACCCTGATGTCGTCTTCCTCGACGAACCTACGACAGGTCTCGACCCCAGAGCTCGCCGAGACGTCTGGGGCGTCATCGAGCGGCTAAAGGGCCAGGGAAAAACAGTCTTCCTGACAACCCATTACATGGACGAAGCAGAATACTTGGCGGATATCGTATCAATCATCGACCGCGGACAAATAATCGCATCAGGAACACCAGACCAGTTGATAGATACTCACGGTGGGAAAAAGACGCTCATCATTCGAGATGCTGGACAGGAAGGAATCAGACAACTTCCACTAGGATTACCCAAGGCCGAGCTTAGAAACGCGGGAGACATTGCCATCCCACTAAACAACGGCGAACTCACAAACATCCTCATGAGCTTAGCACAGACCCCGCTGCACGACAAGGAAATAGAAGTCAGACGTCCAACACTAGACGACGTCTTTCTCAACCTTACCGGGCGCAGAGTCTCGGAGGAAGGAAACTAGGCGTGAGAAGTCGAATCTACACCATAATCAGTGGACATTTCAAGAGCTGGTACCGCAGCAAGAGCAACATATTCTGGACAATAGCCTTCCCACTCCTCCTCATCGTTCTCTTCGGAGCGATATTCGGTAGCGGAAGCACCAAGTTCGACCTCTACCTACAAAACCAGGATCTAAGTGGAAATGTGCCAACTCCACTCTCACAAGGCTACGTTAACGTACTGAACCAGACCGGGGCTTTCAACCTCCACATGGTCGCGGCTGAGCAGCCAGACCCACTGACGTTTGTGAAGAACGACGCTCAGCTACATAATCGTGGACAGAGACTGCTTGTCGTACCGCTAGGTTTCAACGCCACTGTCATGAGTGGAGACAATGCAACCATAAAACTCTTCATGGATCAGAGCGACCAGGCCTCTGCATCTCTCCGGGGAATAGTGGACTCAGTCACCGTCTCGTACGCAGCTAAGATCGCCGGTGCGCCCGACCACTTATTTGTTCAACCAGTCGGGATTGTAACTAGGAATGTCCGCTACATCGACTTCTTCATTCCTGGAGTAATCGGTATGACCCTCCTGACTACGGGTGTCTTTGGCGCTGTCAACACCAACGGCAGATATCGGGAGTTGAAGATCATCAAGAAACTCGCCACCACACCCCTCAGCAAGATCGAATGGATACTCGGCATGGTTGGATACCAGATGATCCTGGCCACGATATCGCTCGTCGTCATCCTGTTCTTCGGCTATGCCATCTTCGGGGTGACGGTGACCATAGACATTTACACGGTAGGACTCGTTGTTGCAGCCGCCCTCCTCTTCCCAGGCATCGGCATGGTACTCGCAAACTTCGTACGGGAAGCAGAGAGCGCAGATGCTGCAGCCAACGCAATAACCTTCCCGATGATGTTCCTGGCCGGAACCTTCTGGCCCCGCGAGACTCTACCAGATATCATGAAGGTCATAGCCAACTTCATGCCATTAACATACGTGAACGACGGACTAAGAGACGCGTTGATCTACGCGCAACCAGCCCAAGCCCTTAACAACGCAATCATAGCACTCAGCCTAGCAGCGTTTTTCATCATACTAGGCAGTCTATTAATGAACTGGAAGGAAGAATAGCAACAACAAATCCACCAAGGAAAATCCGAAAGAAATCAGGCCGAATCTCCCGGCCTGGGCGGCTTTTCTATCAAAGCTTCAATTAGCACAACAGACCGCGTCGAATAGAAATCGGATTGAACCTCGCAGAACAGCTTGCAGATTATGTTCATTCCATAAACTATCAGGACATCCCCGAGAACGTTGTTCACGAAACGAAGAAACGAGTCATCGACAGTCTAGGCTGCGCGATAGGGGCTTTCAACGAGGATCCAGTCAGAATCTCCCGCAAAGTAGCGGAAGCCGCGAAAGGCAGTCAAGGTTCGACTCTCTTCGGGACCAGAAAGAAAACTAGTCCGGATCTTGCTGCATTTGTAAACGGGATAATGGTGCGATACTTCGACTACAACGACACATACCTTTCCAAGGAACCCGCACATCCCAGCGATAATATCGGCCCATGCTTTTCCGTCGCGGAATCGGCGCATGCAACTGGAAAGGACCTTCTGCTCTCCATCATTCTAGCCTACGAGATTCAATGCAGGCTCTGTGACGCGGCAGATATCAGACATCGTGGCTGGGACCACGTATGCTACGGTCTACCCTCAACCGCTCTCGCCGCGGGCAAACTTATGGAACTAGATTCCGAAAAGATGACTCAAGCAGTGAATCTCGCCCTAAACTCTCACATCACGATGAGACAGGTGAGGGCCGGAGAGCTGTCGATGTGGAAGGGATGCTCGTTTGCAAATGCCGCACGAAACGGGGTCTTCTCCGCCCTGCTCGCCCGGGAAGGCATGACGGGTCCCTCACCAATCTTTGAAGGAGAGATGGGATTCTTCAAACAAGTCTCAGGACCCTTCCAGATTAACATTGACGACTTCGGAGGAAAAAACGGATCGTTCAAGATCGCAGAAACATATCTCAAATTCTTCCCCGCAGAGATCCACTCGCAGACATCCATCTGGGCCGCACTAGAGGCGAGAAAGGAGATCGAGAAGGCTGAGGACATCGTCTCCGTGGAGATTGCTTCACATGAAGCCGGCTACACCATACTTGGGAAGGATCCTGAGAAGTGGAATCCGCTGACGAAAGAGACTGCGGACCACAGTCTCCCATACATTGTTGGGATGGCGTTGTTGGAGGGAAAGATTGACAATTCGACCTACAGCGAAAAGGAGTTCCGAAATCCTAGGACTCTCGACTTTCTGAAAAAAGTCACGGTTGTAGAGGACAAGACGCTGAGCTCAATCTATCCGGAAGCGGTGGCGAACAGGGTCACTGTGAAGCTTTCGTCTGGAAGGGTTGTGTCGAAACAAGTTGACTATCACAAGGGGCATCCCAAGAATCCAATGAGTGACAAAGAGGTCGAGGTGAAGTTCTACAGGTTGACAAGGAAGATTCTGGATAAGAATCGTGCCAGAAGAATACTTGACGCTATCTGGAACCTTGAGAAGGTGAAGGATATCTCGAAAGTGGTCTCGACTATGGCTCTCCGTTAGGCCCTTCCTTTTCACCTGGTGCTCGGATAGCTGAGACTTTTTCGTTTCCAGATGTCGGGGTCTCCCCAGAGTCCCAGACGCCAGGCGTTGAACTCGACAATTTGCGAATTGTCGATGAAGAGGTTGACGTCCTTTCCGAAAGTTTTGAGGTACCATTTGAAGACGGGCGGGTCCGAAGCCTCAAACATCCAGGTGTGGTAGCCGAACTTATCCACGAGCTTCTTGACCACATCCTTCCGCCACTTGCCAGGCGGAAGATCTTCCGTGATTCCTTCCGATTCGAGCATGAGAATCTTTGCGCCCACGTGGAGATGCGCAGTTGTCTCCTTGACCACATCTGCGAAGGTTCTCATTTTCGTCTTGTAGCCCACAATGTGAGTTCCAGCACCCGCGCCTATCATCATCGAGACCTCCGGCTTGGCCTTCATTCCTAGATTCTGCACCTGTTTGACGATCGCGACCTTGTCTTCGAGCTTGATGGGTGCGAGGCCGCTGGAGACTTCGACCATGTCAAATCCTAATGATTTGCATTCCTCCAGATATTTGTCGACCGCGTCTGCTCCCTGGACGATTACTCGTTCGACGAATCCTCCGGTTGAAACATAGACATCGTGCTGGTGGCAGAGCTCGATCATTTTCCGCGTCTTCTCGCGGTCGAGCAGGCGCATACTTCCACCTGCGAACTTGAACCCGTCAACGTACTCTCCCCAATCGTCGAGGAGGTCGCTGAGATATCCGTACGTGACGGGAGTGTAGTAGGGACCCCTGAACTCGATAACCCCCGTCTTCCGTGGTTTCTCGGGAAGTTCGTTTAGTTTAACAAAATCGAAAGTCTTGGCATGAGAACTCATAACGCGAAGTACCTCTCGTTCTTCGCGGTTGGTCAGTAACGTATGTTTGGTTTTCGGTAACTATCTTGCGGTGCGAATCTAATGAAGTAAGCCTGGGCGCAAGATCGTGCCCAGATTGCGAGTTGTCAATATTGAAACGATCAGTTTCTGACGTGACTGGCGACGAAGTGTTTGTCGACGTCTTCGGCGACGAGGTTGTAGGATTTGACGAGCTTCCGGATCTCCAGCTCAAGCGGATCCTCCTTGGCCTTCTTCTCGTCAAGAGGAACTCCGACCACCATACAGAACCACTCGGCCAGCTCCTTTGAATCGGCGAAGACAAACATGTTCCCGTCGCTGGTCGCGACCGTCCATCCATTCTCCACTTGGTCTACTTTGTAGGAGGCTCGAATGGTTCTAATCGTCGACTGCTTGTCCATACTTCCTTACTCTCCATACCATGACTATGAGCCTATTTCGGACTCCCAGGGCTGAGATTCTACCTTGAGTGATTCCTGACAGAATCGGGAATATTAGAATGGTGTTCCCAATGTGAACCATATCACTAATGAGAGCCCTTCCAGGGTACTAGGTTGGACGAAGCTATTGACTAGACATCCGCAGGCTTAACTAACAAAAACTAGTCGAAAGTCTCTTCAATCTTGGCGCCCAACCCATGTTAGTCTGTTATCTTGTCTTTTTCTACCAACTTTCCTTTCTTGTCATCTTTTTCTCGACCCCCGGGGGTATGTCAACACACAAAAAACTCCTTCACACTTTCATCGCCAAAAAACAACTCTTTAACCCCTGAAAGCGCAAGAATATCCAACGTCGGTCCTTGTTCCCAAACCCTGAACGTCTACATATCGGCTGCAGCGGCTGGTCCTACCAGGACTGGGTCGGGCCCTTCTATCCGAGAGACGCGAAACCCGGCGACTATCTCAAACTCTATTCAAACGTCTTCAACGCCGTCGAAATAGACTCAACATACTACCGCACCCCCTCACCACTAATGGTCGCCAACTGGCGGAAGGTGACCCCGGAAGCCTTTGTCTTCACCGCCAAGTTTCCGAAGAAGATAACCCATGAACTGAAATTGCGAGACAGCCTCGCACAACTGGAACGTTATTACAAGTCTATTTCCGAGCTAAGAGAGAAGCTCGGTCCCCTACTAATCCAGCTTCCACCCTCCTTCAACTACAAGAAAGACAGAGAGGCCTTAGAGCAATTCGTCGGGCAGATCGACCAGAAATACAAACACGCGATAGAGTTCAGAAACAAGTCCTGGTTCAAACCCGAAATATACAAACTACTCGAAAGCAAGAACGTAGCACTGGCCTGGTCGGAGAACCAGTACGCATCCACACCGCCGGAAGCAACCTCGGACATAGCCTACCTTCGAATGGTGGGAGACAGAACCATCACCAACTTCGGCGGCACACAGAAAGATCAATCTCAAGTCTTGAAGAAATGGTACGACACGCTGGAGGAAAAATCGAACCTCTTCAGACAGGGATTCATCTTCTTCAACAACCACTTCGCAGGATTCGGCCCGGGATCAGTCAACGAGTTTCGTAGGCTAGCAGGATTGGCAGAATTAGACTGGAAAGGATTATCGACTGAAGTTGGCCCATTGCAGAGTAGCATCAGCCAATTCCAACAATAGCGCCCTTTGTGAGCATCGTGAATGATAGCATTCAGCGTGCAGAGGCTCGCGAGTCAGGCAGGATGGAGGCGTTCAGCGACGGCGTCTTTGCCTTCGCGATGACTCTACTTGTCCTAGGACTCAGAGACCCTACAATGGGTTCGACTGATTCCCTCCTCAAAGGACTGATCGGCGAATGGCCAGCTTTCCTAGCTTTTGGAATAAGCTTCACTACAATTCTTGTCAATTGGATGAACCACCATAATTTGTTCACGTATGTCAGACGTATTGACGGGTCTTTCATGCTTCTCAACGGCCTACTGCTCTTGGCCACAACACTGATTCCGTTCACGACATCCCTAGTCGCCGACCACATCAGATTCGCGGACTCGGACTCTGGCGCAGCCGCCCAAGTCTACTCCGGAACGTTCCTGTTCGCGGCTTGGCGTGGAATCTGCTCTGGCAATATGCCATCAGACACCCTGGAATTCTGGCTAGCAGTGTCAGCGACGCGGAAATAAGAACGACGACGCGCCAGTTCCTGTTCGGGCCAATGCTCTATGTAGTGGCGTTCATTGCTGCGTTCTTCAGCGGTATCGCTAGTCTGGCTATCAACTTGGTCGTATTGGCGATGTTCGCGTTCTTCGCGGCTATTACGACCATTGGCGGAAGGTTAGAAGAAAATGTTCAGGGTTGATCTTGGCCTAGCTTGAGGAGAACAGTTTCTCCTGTCCATACTTGGTGAGTGTCCATCTGCCTACGCGGCCTGACTGTGCCACAGTTACGACCCTCTGTTTCAAGAGAAGCTTGAGATGATATCCGACACAGCTCTGGCTTAGCCCAGCTTTTTCGCTTATCTCGGGAATGTTGTTCTTTCCCTTCTCCATGATCTCGATAATCTTCGTTCTCGAAGCGAGTCCCCTGCTAACATTCCTCATTCCTGACACGTAGGCTCTCGGATGATAGGCAGGACTCAGACTGTGACCCTCAAGCGAAGTCGGCTACGAACAACTTCTGTTGCTCCCTGTCCACCGGCAATGCCTTGAAAGTTTCCGCTAGTTCCACTTTGATGAGTTCGAGTCGCTGCCGGTAGTATTCTCGGATGTTGTAACGCTGAACCATCTCAGTCGCTACGTCTAGGTATTTCTCGACGCCCATTCTGAAGACGGTGGCAGAGAGCTTTCCGCCGCATCTGTGGCATGATCCTCCCAACGGGACTCGGCGGGGCTTGGACCCGCACTTTGTGCATCTGACCCGCTGGCTGGTGAAGGTTCGAAGATTACCGACCAGATCTCTGAGAATATGTGTGGAGAGTACCTTGACGGCTACTTCTTCTCCCTTGACCGCAACGATCTGATCTGCGAGACGAAGTTGCTCCTTGACCTTTTCAAGCATGGTGGGGAGTTCCTTGTAAGAGCTGATCAACCTTCCATTATCAAGATCCTTTGTCGGGTGTGTGAAGCCGATAGTCCACTGATTCTCACCGTTCCCTAGATTCGAGTTAAGCGTCGGAACTAGACTCTCAACCTCGCTAGGGTGTGCCCCTTGCCATGTCTTCTCATAGAACTCGACGGGGAGTTGCGAGATGTTTTCGATGTTGAGGGCCTGCCGCGCAACCTCGGCCGGATTGAGCAGAGGTGAAAGTAATAGCGGAGCATCCATGAGGCCGCCAATTCTGTCAGGCATGAACTCTCGAGAGAAGTTCAACAGCACGTCAAGCAGAAGGGTTACTGAATCCTCGTCCCCGTCACAGTCTCGTCTCTTCGCCGCGTGCCAGAACGGATGAGCATAACATACGCTTGCTTTTGTAAAACCTACTATCCGGCCGACGACACCAACGGACGTGTGGGGAGAGAGGCCTACGACGAGGCGGCCGATCAAATCCTCCGGCTTGGAAGCGTTGTAGAACTTCTCGAGGCCGTAGTAGGATGAGAGCAGGTCGTCTAGAAACTTCGAGGCCTTCAACAGATATTGTGCGCATGTCTCTGGGACAACAAGGTCCTGGACCTGAAGAGTGCAAAGCTGCTCGGGGGATTCCAGTGGTTTCCCATTCATGTCGTTCTCATAGCCTAGGGTGTGAGCCTTCTCGACTGAGAGACCTACTTCGCCCGGCCGGAACTGGGTAAGGATAGCATTCGTCGCGTCGAACCGGATAGTCCCATCCTTGAAGATCGACACCTCTGCCCTCGCTCTCAACAACCCCTTCTCAAGCGGTTCAGGGGTCTTCGTCTTGTTCAGCAAGCCCTTCGTTCCCTTAACGACGTCAGGTGATTTGGTGAGTCCTACGCGTTTTACCGCCGCCTCCAGTACCTGTTTGAGGTCGACAGGCTTGTTCTTGTAGGCGACAGTTTCAACGTTACAATTCTTGCAAAAGTCGAGACCGGCCAAGCCACATCTTGGACAGGACCTGTGTTCTACCGTCAAACCTCCACAGGTGGGGCACCTTACGCGAGCCTCCCAGACGTCGCAGTTGGGACAGACCCTATCAACAACCTCCAGGCTGACAGCCAGTTTACGTGACGCCTCCACAATATCACGACGCATTCCTCCGAACTGACCAGTTGGGAAGAGACAGTGAACCTTGGGCGTCATCACGCGCTCCTTAGCCTTCTCAGGTCGACCCATCCGGGCCCCCACGTAATTCGGAGCCTTGCTCTTCACGGGGAATCCAGCGAGGAGACTGATGCGCTCTAGATTGTTAGAGCCGTCGTGAACCGGTTCTCGATCTTCAGGTTTGAGCATCGATCGCAGTACCAGAGTCTCATCCTCTCCGATCTTTACAGACTCGCCTTGGACGCGGTGGGGCAGACAGAGCCGCTCCAAGAGTGATTTGATCTTGGTATCGTTTGGAAGGAATATCGTCGCTTCTGATGGTTCTGATAACTCGCTGATTCTCTCTCGCAAGTATTGAAGCTCCTCGGGTTTGATCGCGTCCCAGAAGAAGGTATAGAATGGATGCAGTGGAATGCTGAGGCTTCGTGATATTTCCAACGCGTCGATTGCAGAGGGTTTTGTGGAGAGTGGATTGGTGGCCAGGTTCTGAAGCCGTTCTCGAGGAATCGAGAGCGGCGGGACGGTGCCTGCCGCTTCAAGCGTCTTCAACTTCTCGGCGAGGAGCTGACCCCACCACTCCTCTACAAAGCCGGATGGAATTAGTGTGCGATTGTTTTCCAGAAACTCGCCGTAGCCTACTATTAGGTCGCCGAGGAAGAGAATTCGATCAATACGATCCTTGACAGCTCGGGCCTCGCTCGGGTTGTCGATCCTCACGACCGAGCCATCCATCATTCTGACTACTGGCGGTTCGATCGAGTCAACAGCCGTAACTATCCCCGCTTTGCCTGGACGCTCCGTCCTCATCTGTACTCCGACCGCCAAGAATCCTCCGAGAATCTCCATAGTTGCTGGATGGACCCCCACAGATGCTAAGCCAGTATTCCGGGATCGACCATACCTTACTCGAAATCCACCTTGGGCGCCCGGAAAGGCGAAGATGGGTCTCCCGCCGACAACGTCCTCCATGAACATGAACTCTTTCGCCTCTTCACCCTCTGCCGAGGACGTCTTTAGGGGACGTAGCCATTCCCAGCCTTCTAGGCTGAGTCTCTCGACGATACGGAGAACCTTCTGAGAACGCCCTAGGAGACCATCGTTAATGACTCGCAATGCTCCCCCGCGGACCCTGTTGGTCTCTATTCGGGCAATGTTGCGATTCACTGCCACTTCCACGGGGTCTGTCTCGACGCCGTTTGGCTCGACTGGGAGTCTAAGCATCGCGTCGTGCAATACTGTATCAGAGTTGCGATATTGGAACCGGGCAACTGCCCTTTCGTAGATTCGGAGCTCTTCCACGAATCGGCGAGCTTCGGGCTCAGTTGCTTTGTAGGGTTGGAGGTTTAGCCTTCGACGAACGTGATCTCCAACAATCATGGTCATGCCCATCTCAGTACCTCCAGCTGATCGCATTGGCCCCGCGAAGTAGATGGCTAGATGTCTAGTGCGATCCTCGTTCCTGCGGATTCTGACATCATGAATTCCCTGTATTGGGGCCACGGTGACCGCCTCATCCAGGACTGCGAGAGCAGTGCGAATCGCTTGCTCGGCAGCCTGCTCTTCGTCAAGGCTTCCGAACCGGCCCAGGACGATCTCTTCGCTTACCTTGAGAGCTGTCTCTTCTCGTGAGATAATTTTCACAAGCTCTCTAATTCGTTCAGCGATGCCAACGGGACCCACGGCTTTCTCGACCCTCTCAGCCAAGTCATAGGTGGTCTGGGATTCCACTTTCGTAGACGGGTCCAGACCCTTTGACCTAGCTAGGCTGGCGAGAGAATATTGACGGTTGTACTCATCATGCAATCTTCGGGCGTAAGGATTGCTGAGTCGATTCTCCAAAGGATCCAAGCGCGACTCGTCTCTGCTGCTTCTCGCGTAGGTAATATGCTATTGTGGATTTCTTGTAACGATAAATGAAATTGTCAGCACAGTGAAAGTAATCATGGTTCGAGCGATTCTCAGAAAGCCCTTCACGTCACGGCCGGCCTGGAGGTCTGAGACTATGCCGATAGGGGAGGTGCGGCTCTCGCTTGGCCACAGTTGGGACAGAACTTTGACTGGGACTGAAGGTTTGCCCCACATTTCGAGCACGAGACTGACGTAGGTCCTCTGAAGACCGGAATCCTCGCCTTCCCAGTTGTGACCTGACCTCTTCCAAGTCTGGAGTTGAATAACAGGCCCCCGATCAAAACCAGCACTGCTGCCAAGAAAACATAGAATCCGATCTGGAATCCCCAAACAACGCCGAGTCCCGCGGCTCGAGAAACCGACTCACTGCCGACTGGTCCAGACACGCAGAAGGGAGTAATGCAGTAATTCATTGTAACATAGTTTATCGCAACTGCGTAGACGACTGGCGCAAGAGCCGACAGAACGAGCCCTCCCAAGAGATAACGTCTGAGAAGGGTAATGCTGCCCACAACGACCAGGGCTGTAGCAACGAGCACCAAGACCAACACCGATACGCTGGAAATCGTAAAGTTCCATGAAACTGAGGCTGCTCCAGGGACTTGGGTCTTGAGTCGCGGTGGATTCCAGATGGTCCAACGACGCGCCTGAGTGGAGATAATACCTGAGACATCGAAGCCCCACCAGGGTAGGAACGCACCGATCAGAGCCATTGCGGCCCAAGATTGAAACAGGATTTACTTTCCACGAAATAATGCTCAAGCTATCCATGCAGAGTTACGATCCTGGGCTTTAACTCTGGCTATCCAAGCCGCGTCTGTCGTCCCTCAGCCGGCTTCAGGTCTGATAAGCGAGCTCCCACAAGGCGGATTCTCCGCTTATCCTTCTCGAACTCTCGAAAGAGAGATTTCACATATTCGCGAACTACGTCTTGATCGTCCACATATCCCGTGTGAGTCTTTTCACGAGTGAAGGTCTGAAACCCTTCAAAGCGGACTTTAATGCCCACAGTCCGGAACAGCAACCTCTCCGCGAGGAGACGTTCGTGGACCTCTAAGACAAGAGATTCCAGAGCTTCCTTTACGACTCCTTTGTTCTGGATGTCTCGTTCAAAGGTCTGCTCGACGCTGATGGATTTGCGGAGAGGCCGTTCTTCGACTGGTGTTTCTTCGATCCCATTTGCAATGCCCCAGAGCCAGACTCCGCCTTTGCCGAACCAGTCGGTGAGCTTCTTTGCGGGGATTTGGCGTAGCTGTCCGATCGTCTCGACTCCGCGCTCTTGCAAGAATTCAGTGGTCTTCTTGCCAACTCCACTGATCTTGTTAACCGACAATGGTTCGAGGAATGCCTTGACATCGTCAGGCCTAACGGTTGTTAATCCGTCGGGCTTGTTTATTTCTGAAGCCATCTTTGCAATTGACTTGTTGGGTGCGATCCCGACACTCACTGTGAGCCCTTCACCATTCTTGAGCTCAGTCTTCACCTTCCGTGAGAGGTCGATTGCCTCATCAAAACTGGCACATCTGTCGCCTACATCGAGGTAGACTTCGTCG
>Ga0209802_1000146_pt1 | contig 52772 bp, 59 predicted proteins | sample GraSoiAngelo_129_FD_185886 | JGI IMG/M metagenome (GOLD analysis project Ga0209802, IMG submission 185886) | Grasslands soil microbial communities from the Angelo Coastal Reserve, California, USA - 14_0927_12_40cm (SPAdes) (version 2) | ecosystem: Environmental > Terrestrial > Soil > Grasslands ...
CGACCTCGCACATCTCACGAGTCACGCGCAGACAAACCTCGAGCAGCTCGTCGTCGCCCACGCCGGCGAGCGCGTCCAGGGCTTCCTGCACCTCCAGGGCGTTACCGACTGAGCGCCCGAGAGGGTTGTCCATCGCCGTCACCAGCGCCACCGTGCGGCGCCCCGCCCCCTCTCCAAGCTCGACCATCTCGGCGGCCAGCTCCTCGGCCGAGGCGACGTCGGGCATGAACGCGCCCCGGCCGAACTTCACGTCCAGCACGATCGCATCGGCGCCGGCGGCGATCTTCTTCGACATCACGCTCGAAGCGATCAGCGGAATCGACGGCACGGTCGCGGTGACGTCGCGCAGCGCGTACAGCAGCTTGTCGGCCGGCACCATGCGAGGCGATTGCGCGGCCACCGCAATCCCGACCTCGCGTACCTGCTCGATGAACCGCTCGGGCTCCAGGTCGACAGTCAGCCCGGGCACCGACTCGAGCTTGTCCAGCGTGCCCCCTGTGTGCGCAAGCGCGCGCCCGCTCAGCTTCGGAACCTTGACGCCACAGGCCGCCGCGAGTGGCGCCGCGACCAGCGTCACCTTGTCGCCGACGCCTCCAGTCGAATGCTTGTCGACCTTGATCCCCGGGATCGCGCTGAGGTCGAGCACCTCGCCGCTCGCCACCATCGTCTGGGTCAGCGCAAGCGTCTCCGCGGCGGTCATGCCCCGAATGCAAACTGCCATCAACCAGGCCGCCATCTGGTAGTCGGCGATCTCGCCGCGGATGTAGCCGGAGAGGAGAAACTCGATCTCTTCCGGCGAGTGCTCATGCCCGTCGCGCTTGCGTCCGATGACCTCCAAAGGGTTCATCGGAGGCAATCGTAAGCGGGTGTACAATCCGCCCGATCAAGGGAAACGCGCCTGGGATTCACCCGGGCTTCAGTTCTGATAGGGAGCGATGAGGATGGGTCACAAGCGTCTTAGGTTCGTCGGTTTGATTGCTGTCGCCATGGTCCTGGTCGTGGCCTGCGGCTCAAGCGGCGGCGGAACGCCGGCGAAGACATTCAAGATCGGATTGGTCACCGACACCGGTGGCCTCAACGACAAAAGCTTCAACCACCTGGCGGATGTCGGTCTCGAGAAGGCCAAGACCGACTTCAAGATCCAGGGCGACGTCAAGGAGTCGAAGACGGGCGCTGACTACATCCCGAACCTCACCGACTTCGCGAGCAAGAACTACGACCTGGTGATTGGGGTCGGCTTCCTTATGCAACAGGCGGTCGGTACCGTCTCGGGCACATTCCCGAACATCCACTTCGCGATCATCGACGGCGCCGGCACCGACGCCAACGGCGTTGACCTCAAGCACTCGAACGTCGTCTCGCTGTTCTTCAAGGAGCAGGACGCTGGCGCCATGGTCGGCGCCATGGCCGGATGGCTGGAGAAGAACGGCAAATCCAAGAAGAACCAGCACGTGATTGGCGCCGTGGGCGGAGTCAGCATCCCGCCGGTCAACCACTACATCGCGGGCTATAAGTGGGCGGCCAAGATGGAAGACCCGTCGATCAAGGTCCTGGTCGGCTACTCGAACAACTTCAACGACCCCGCCAAGTGCAAGTCCGTCGCAAAGGCTCAGATCGACCAGCAGGCCGACATCGTGTTCCAGGTGGCCGGCGGCTGCGGCCTGGGCGCCCTTCAGCAGGCCGGACAGTCCGGCGTATACAGCATCGGCGTCGACGCCGACCAGAAGGACGCCGACCCGTCGGTCATCGCCAGCGCCCTCAAGAAGGTCGACGTGGCGACATACACAGCGATCCACAACGTGGTGCAGGGCCAGTTCCAGGGCGGTGCGCTGACGTTCAGCATCGCCAACGAAGGAGCGGGCTACGCGGTCGACAACTTCGACCTGCCGGCGGACCTGAAGGCTGAGTTGGACAAGGTCCAGGGCCAGATCAAGTCCGGCGCCCTGACCCCGCCCGCGGACATTCCCGCATAGCAACTGCCTCGGGGACGGGCGCACGCGCCGCCCGTCCCCGACCGCCGGGGCTGCCACCCGCGATCCGGCGTCTGGCCGGCGGCCTCGGAATGCCGCTCGGGTCCGTGCTCTTCGCGTTCGTCGTCGGCGCTCTCATCTGTCTGGTCACTGGCGCCAATCCCGTGGACGCCTATTCCGGGCTCCTGTGCGGCGGTATTGGTATCGCATGCGCGCAGGGCGAGAACTCTGCGCTGCAGATTTCCAACACGATCGTCTTCCTCACCCCGCTCATCACGACCGGAGTCGCGGTGGCGCTTCCGTTTCGGGCCGGCCTGTTCAACATCGGCGCCGAGGGCCAGCTGATCGCCGGGGCGATCGCCTGCACGGCGATCGGGGTCAAGTTCAGCGGTCTGCCTTCGCCCATCCTGCTGCCCATGGTGCTTCTTGGCGGGATGGCCGCCGGCGCGCTGTGGGCCGGAATCGCGGGGTTGCTGAAGGCTACCGTCGGTGCTCACGAGGTCGTGACGACAATCATGCTGAACTACGTCGCGCAGTGGCTCCTTCGCTACCTCATCATCGGCGGCCCGCTGCAATTGCGCGAGGGCACGTCGACCTCGCTGCCGATCGGCCATGGCGCACGCCTTCCGACGCTTTTGCCCTCGGACAATTCACTGATCATCTTCGGTTTGCCCGCAAGCGTGTACCGCGTGCATACCGGGTTGCTCATTGCGCTCGCGGCTGCCGCAATCTTCGCCTTCCTGTTGTGGCGGACGTCGTTCGGTTATGAGATCCGGGCGGTCGGTCAGAGTCAGAAGGCGGCTCGCTACGCTGGGATCAGCGTCCGCCGCACGATCATTCTCACGATGCTCATCGCGGGAGCCTTTGCGGGGCTGGCGGGAGCGATCCAGGTTGCCGGGGTCGACCACAACCTGACCGACATGTACTTCAGCGACACGACCGGCTTCGACGCGATCGCGGTCGCGCTACTCGGCCTGGGTAGTGCTGTCGGCATCGTCGTCGCGTCGCTGCTGTTCGGCGCTCTGCACGCGGGCGGGTCGATCATGCAGAGCGATGCCGGGATTTCAAGCAACCTGGTGCTTGTCCTGCAGGCGCTCATCCTGTTCAGCATCGCCGCCAACTTTGTCGGCGCGATCCGGAGGGGCCTGCCCTTCGGTCGCGCGTCGGCCGAGCTGCCGCCCGAGCTTCCGCCGGCGGCAGGCTTGATGTCAGAGGCGGCAGTCCCTCCCCCGGAGCCGACATGAGCGCGCTCGGCGATGTCGGCCAGCTGCTCCTGACGGCGAACCTGTGGCAGGCGGTGCTTGCCGCGGCCGTCTTGCTCCTGCTGCCCGCGCTCGGAGGCGTCATCTCTGAACGCAGCGGCGTCGTGAACATCGCCATGGAGGGCATGATGCTCACCGGCGCGTTCTTCGCGGTCGTGGCGGACCTCGCCTGGCACAACGCTTGGCTGGCCACGGCGGTGGCGATCATCGCCGGTGGATTGATCGCTTCGATCCACGCTGTGGTGTCGATCCAGTTCCGCGCGGACCAGATCGTCAGCGGAATCGCCATCAACATCTTCGCGGCGGGACTGACCGTATTCCTGGTCAACCGCATCTACGGCCTGCAAGACATCGGGCATATCGGGCCGACCGAGGGTCTCCCGTACATCGACATCCACGGCCTCGACCAGATCCCGTTCTTTGGCAAGGTCCTCTTCCAGCAGAACGTGGTCGTCTACCTCGCGCTGATCCTGTTGGTCGGGATCCATATCCTCTTGTTCAGGACCAGGCTCGGGCTTCGGATCAGGGCGGTCGGCGAGCACCCGCAGGCAGCCGACACCGCAGGCATCAACGTTTTCCTCATCCGCTACAGCGCTGTGATCTCGAGCGGGCTGCTCTCAGGCCTCGCCGGCGCATTCCTCGCGATCGGCGTCTCGAACACGTTCGTCCCCAACATGACGGACGGTCGAGGCTACATCGCGCTCGCGGCGGTGATCTTTGGCAAGTGGACGCCGTTTGGCGCCTTCATCGCGTGCCTGATATTCGGACTTGGGCAGGCGATCTACGACAACAACTCGACCATCCACATCTCGCCGTATCTCCTGAGCATGCTGCCCTACATCCTCACCCTTGTCATACTGGCGGGCCTCGTCGGCCGCAGCACGCCGCCAGCCCATGATGGCCTCCCGTACGTGCCGGGCTCGGAATGAGCGACCAGCAGCTCGCGGTCGAGATGCGCGGCATCACCAAGCAGTTTCCGGGCGTGCTCGCCAACAACCACGTCGACCTCAGCGTTCGCACCGGCGAGATCCACGCGCTTGTGGGCGAGAACGGCGCCGGCAAGTCGACGTTGATGAACATCCTGTACGGGCTCATCCGCCCCGATTCAGGCGAGATCCTCATCAACGGCAAGCCGGTGCACATGGCGGGACCGCGCGATGCCATCTCGCTGGGCATCGGCATGGTGCACCAGCACTTCATGCTCATACCGGTTTTCTCGGTCGGGGAGAACATCATGCTGGGCCGGGAGCCCGTGACCGGGACGGACCTCTACGACCACGCACGCGCGCGCAATGCGATCAACGACCTGACGAAGCGTTACGGCCTTGCGCTCGATCCCGACGCGCGAATGGGTGATCTGCCCGTCGGGTTGCAGCAGCGAGCCGAGATCGTCAAGGTGCTCTACCGCGGCGCCGGCATCCTGATCCTCGACGAGCCGACGGGCGTCCTCACTCCACAAGAGACGAAGGAGCTGTTCGTCGTCCTGCGCGATCTCGTGAAATCCGGCAAGACGATCATCTTCATCAGCCACAAGCTCAAGGAGGTGCTCGACATCTCCGACCGCATCACAGTCATGCGCCGAGGCCAAGTCGTCGGTCACCTGACGACGAGGGAAACCAACGAAGAGGAGATCGCGACGCTCATGGTCGGCCGGGCGGTCCTTCTGCGCGTAGACAAGAAACCCGCCAAGCCTGGTGCCGTCGTGCTGAGGGTCGAGGACGTTTCTGCGAACTCCGACCGAGGGGTGCCGGCGCTGAAGGGTGTCACGTTCGATCTGCGCCAGGGCGAGATTCTCGGTATCGCCGGGGTCGAGGGCAACGGCCAGAGCGAGTTGATGGAGGTCATCGCGGGGACGCGTCATGCCGCCGGCGGCCGTGTGCTCCTCGGCGACCGGGACATCACCACGTACGACGCCCGGACGGAGCGCGATGCAGGGGTGGCGTTCATCCCCGAGGACCGTCGCGGCACAGGCTTGGTGCTGAGCTTCTCGATCGCGGAGAACTCGATCCTCGGACGCGAGCGCTCGCCACGCTTCTCATGGAACGAGTTCGTGTTGAGATTGGTCGCCATCCGCGACTGGGCGCGCCGCCTGGTCAAGGAGTTCGACGTGCGGACTCCGAGCATCGACGTGGCCGCACGCAACCTATCCGGCGGCAATCAGCAGAAGGTCATCGTCGCCCGGGAGATGGGGAGCAAACCAAAGGTTCTTCTGGCGGCTCAGCCGACGCGCGGCGTGGACATCGGCGCGATCGAGTTCATCCACCGCCGGATCGTGCAGGAGCGCGACGGAGGCACGGCGGTGCTCCTCGTGTCCGCCGAACTCGACGAGGTGCGCTCCCTGTCCGACCGCATCGCGGTCATGTACGAAGGCAGGATCGTGAGCATCGAGAGCCCGGACACGCCAGAGGAACGCCTTGGCTTGCTCATGACCGGAGGCGGCAAAGCGCGCGAAGGCGCCGCCTGAGGGTCGGGCCGAGCCTTTAGAGCTCGTCGAGGAGCGCCGGCAGCTCCGCGATCGTGGTGATCCGGCTCCAGCCGGCCTTCGGCATCTCCTCTTCCGGGACGTGCTCATGCTGCCAGGTCACCTCGTACGGGATGTGAACAGCGTGCCCGCCGAGCGACACCACCGGCACGACGTCGGAGCGCAGCGAGTTGCCGACCATCACGAAGTCCGCTGCGTTGATGCCGCGGCGCTGAAAGATCCGGCTGTATGTTTCGACGTTCTTCTCGCTGAGGATCTCCACGCCCAGGAACAGCTCACCCAGGCCCGACCGAGCGAGCTTGCTCTCCTGGTCGAAGAGGTCGCCCTTGGTGATGAGCAGCATGTCGTACCTCTCACTAAGCGCGCGCAGGGTTGGCTCGACGCCGTCGAGCAGCTCGGTCGGCTCCATCAACATCCGCTTGCCCCAGCCGAGGATCACCTCGAGGTCGGTGGCGGGGATGCTGGACTTGGTCAGCTCGATCGCTGTTTCGAGCATCGAGAGTGTGAACGACTTCACGCCGTAGCCATAGATGGCGAGGTTCTTCATCTCCATCTCGGCGAGGCGCGTATCAATGTCAGCGCCGGGCGCGTGACGCGCGAGCAGCTCGCGAAACTCAGCCTGGGTGACGTGAAATCGCGTCTCGCTGTGCCACAGCGTGTCGTCGCCGTCGAACCCCACCACCCGGACCGCCACGAAGCCGAATTATCCGGCCTTACTAAGTGCCTGGAGTCTTGATGTACTTCCAGTGGAGCCCGCCATCTTCGGTGCGCTGGATCGAGCCGCGGACGGTGGCGTAACCGACGGACGCGTCCCCGAAAACGACCTGCGGTGAGACCGGGGCGGCCTGGCCGTAGTCAGATGCATACGCGTGCCAGCTGCGGCCGGCATCGGTGGTCTCAACTGATTGACCAGGCAAGATGACTTGCAGCCACCGCGACTCGGTGACGAAGGCCACCGCTATCGCCGGGGAGGGGATCGGGGCTGTGTATGTCCAGCCGGCCCCGCCATCGATCGACTTGAACACGTAACCCTTGCCGCCAGACTCCTGCATGCCGTACGCGGTGACAAGGAGCACGTTTCCCAACCGGTACACGTCTTGAGCGCGCAACGTGAAACCGCCGGTCGCGGTCTGGAACCCGGGCGGGTCGGGCAGGCGAGAGCTCTTCCACGTCGCTCCACCATCAATCGTCCGGTAGATCGTCGGAGGTGAGTTGTCATCCCACGCCGTCACAAACCCGCGGGCCTTGTCGACGAAGGAGATGAACTCCTTGCACTGCTCGGCGCGGATTCCGTTGCCGCCGGCGCGCTCGGCGGCGACCGATGTGATCAACCTCCACGTGTTGGCGCCGTCAGCGGTATGCCAGATTTGCGCGCCCTCCGCCTGGCATTGCGTCGCTGGACTGATAGCGAGCAACGCCCAGCCGTTGTCCGCGTCGGCAAACGTGAACACCAACCGACCGGTATCCACGCCCAGGGGCAACTGGCGCCGTTCCCAGGTTTGCCCGCTGTCTTGCGAGCGGAACAGGAGCCTGTAATCGACGAACGCCCATACGATATCCCGCGACGGCGCGCTCAGATAGGCCTGGCTGGGCAGAACCACCGGTGACTCAGTCGGGCTGGTAGTCGGTGAGGCGGTTCGCGCTCCGCTCACCAGGCCACCATGTGGTGGGTGCGCGAGGTTGCGAGCCGCGAGCAGCACACCCACCGACGCCACCGTCAGGACGATCACAGTCGCGACCGCGATCGCGGGTATCCAGTTCGCCGCGGGACGGCCGCGGGCGAGCGCCTGATGTAGCCCGCCGCGAAATTCCGGTGAAGGCTCGCCGCTGCGTGCGTCCAGCGCACGCCTCAGCTCCGGATCGTCGGGAATCATCCATCCACCTCGATGGCCATCGCCGGACGGAGGGCGGCCAGCGCCCGATGGATGCGGACTCGCGCCGCGCCCTCTGAGCAATCCAGGACTCGCGCGACTTCTTCGATCGGCAGATCAAGGTGGTAGTACAGCGACAGCGGGAGCAGGTGTTTCGGCGCAAGGCGTTCGAGCGCCGTCGCGAGGTCGATGCGCTCTTCTAGGTTCACCATAGTTCCGGTCGATCTGACCTCTGGAAAGCGGAGCACCTTCCACCATCTCCCGCGCCGGGCCGAACGGCACTCGTTGGCGACGATGGCGAGAAACCAAGGTCGCAACGGCGCGTCGGGACGTACGCGGTCGAGCTTCCGCCAGGCTTTGAATGCGGCGTCCTGCACCGCATCCTCCGCCGCCTCCCGGTCGTTCAGCATCGTCATCGCCAGTCGAAACGCGACCTCCAGCACAGGCGTGAGCAATTCTTCCAAGGCCTGGCCGTCGCCGGCCTTCGCGCGCTCGAGGAGTCGCGGCCCGTCGTCGCTCACGCGGCTAATGGTTCTACGCGCGGACCGAGTCTTCTGTTACATCCGGGGTGGAACAAAATCGACGGGAACCTGGGTAGGAAAGTACCGAACATGAACCCACTGAACGGAATCCACCACATCAGCGCCATCACCGCCGACGCAACCAGGAACCTCGAGTTCTATGCCGGGGTCATGGGCTTGCGACTGGTCAAGAAGACGGTCAACCAGGACAACCCGGCCGTCTACCACCTGTTCTACGCGGACGAAGATGGCAGCCCCGGTGCGGACCTGACATTCTTCGAATATCCAGGCCTCGTGCGCGGACGTGCGGGCGCGGGGATGATCCATCGGATCGGCTTTCGGGTGGGTTCCGAGGAAGCCCTCGAGTTCTGGGCGCGGCGCCTGAAGGCGGCCGGGTTGCAACCCACGATCGAAGACGACCGTCTCCGGTTCGAAGACCCAGAGGGTCTCGGTTTCGAGCTCATCGCCGGCACGACTCAAGATCAACCGCTCGTGGCGCGACATCCCGAGATTCCCGAGAAGTTCGCTCTGCAAGGGTTCGCCGGCGTGAGGGCTCTCGAACGCCGTCGTGGCGCAAGCCATGCGTTCTTGGCCGAGACACTCGGTTTCCAAGGCACGGGTGATGACGCGTACCAGTCCCGGGGGGATTCGCGCGGTTCTTTTTACGTCTATGACGCCGCTCCGGAGGCGCGCGGCCTCGGCGGGTCCGGGACCGTGCACCACGTCGCGTGGTCGTCGACGATGGAGGACCACGTCCCGTGGCGAGACCGTGTCATTCGGGGCGGCGGTGACCCGACGCCCGTTATCGACCGCTTCTACTTCCGGTCGATCTACTTCCGGGAGCCAAGTGGGGTTCTGTTCGAGATCGCGACCGTGGGCCCCGGCTTCTCATCCGACGAGCCGAAGGAGCACCTCGGCGAGCGCCTGTCGCTGCCGCCGGCATTTGAGTACCTGCGCGCCCAGGTCCAAGCCAACCTGACGCCACTCCACAATCCGAGGGAGACAACCCGAGCTAGATAAGGAGCCGGTGGCGCAACGCGCTGAGCGCCTCGGTCTCGCGGGGCCGAGCGCGGCGACCAGAGGCTTCAACCGAGCACCCAGTTCGAGCCTCGGGACCTCGAAACGGTCCCAGCGCGGATCGCCCGAGGCAAGACACGAGAACTGCAGGGTTACGCGACCCGCCCGCTCCGAGTGCTCGCGGTATGCGAGGTGGTTGAAGTCCGCTGAGGGCACGAGCCAGGTTCTCGCGAGAAGATGCTGCTCGACATCGAGCAGGCAGACCAGATAGAGAAGACGAGCACTCTCCGGAACGGCATCGACCGCGTAGTTGGCGAAGGCGACGATGCGCCCCTCACTGTCGGGGTGGCTCGTGCCCTTCACCTGCAGCCAAAGCACTCCAAACCCTCCGACATCGGCAACCACGATGTCGCGATGGTCCACGTCAGGCTCCATGCGGGACGGGATCAGGCGACCGCCGGAACCCGCCAGCACCTCGGCCTCGACCATGAGCTCGACGAGCGTCCCGAGCGTGGTCCCGTCAAGCACGCAGCATCTGCCTTACCAACCAAACGACGGAATCCGGAGCGGACAGAACGTCAGCCGCGCTGAACCGAAGCAGCGTAAAGCCAGCGTTCACCATGCGATTCTGGCGGCGATTATCGGCCGTCAGGCTTTCGCGATGAGATGCGCCGTCGTACTCGATCGCCGGCCGCTGCATCATGTGCGTCGTCGTGCGGCAAGAGAACTCTGGTCGTTAACTCCAACGACTGTCCCCAAAGGCCGGTATCAAGGGTCCTCGAAAGCCAACGGAACGGACAGTCGTGGACCGAACGCGATTAGGCGGCAATCCTCAAGTAGTCAGGCAGGAGCTGCATCCGCGTTCCCTGAAGGGCTTCCAGCGCGTCGTCGACGGTGACCTGCCGGCGCCTGAAGTTGCGCAGCGCGAACCGGTCGCACGCGGTCTCGGCGCCCGACCGCCGACCCCGCACCTCGCGGAGGTACCAGTGCAGCCACTCGTGGCAGTAGACAAAGCGGAGCACCTCGCGCCGCGTCCGGAACCTGACCTTCTCAGCCACCCAGGCAAATCGCATCCCGGCGCCGCGCTTGCGCCGTGCGTTGAAGTAGACAAGCTCGTCGAACGGCCGGAAAGGCTCGGGTATGCGGACGATGATGCGGCCAATGTCGAACTCACAGAGGCCGGAAAGGCTTGGCCGCGTGCGGTAGCGAAGCGGCTTGATCACGACCCTGTAATCGCCAGGTGTGGGCAGTCCCACCAGGGCCCGGCGGGCATCCGCGACCTTGAAGCCGTGCAGGTCGCTTCGGATGAGGAGTCCCCGCGAGTGCGACTTGCCTGCGTCCAGCTCCAGCTTCGCCACGGCTCGGCGCACCACCCCGGGGTCGAAGTGGAGCTCATCGGCCAGGGCGATCGGCTGGCGGCGGAGAGGGGTTCGGCTGGGGGGCAGGATGAGGAGGCTCATGGATTGCTAGATAAGCGCCCACCCCGGTGCCTTTACCCGGGGGCGCCGCACCTCCTTGACGAGGCGCCAAACACGCGGCGCCTGGAAGGAGTTCTCCTCCCGACGAATCGGGAGAATTAGAGCGTGCAGAAGATCAAGCTCGAATCCGTTCGGCGCAAATCAGGCGGGCGGATTCATTTGACTCCGAGGGTTCCGAGATCGGGACCAGTGACGACGCTCTGCAACCAGACGCTTGGCGATGGCTCGTACACGGCCGTCGACTCCGAACCCGACTGCGCGAACTGCATCCGGCGCTCCAAGGACCAGGCCCGCATCTCGGGCGCCTTCTTCGCGCAGGAGGAAGGCTCGGAGCTGCTCCGGCTGTCGCTCGAACAAGCGAGGTCGCGAAAACCAAACCTGCGCGTCATCCGGAGTCCGGCCCACGACCGGGACAAGCCCGTCGAGTGGCCCGCGCCCAAAGCTCCCGAGGAGACGACTCCTGACGAGCTGGGTGAGCTGATCACCCGTGGGTTCAAGCCGTCCGGGGAAGGCGTGTGGCGAAGTCCCGGAGGCGTCATCGTCCGCATGCGCAAGCACGGTAGGGATTGGCGCTTCGCGGAGCTGCTCTTCGAAGGAGAGGTCGTCGCCTCCCGAGTCGAGGCAGGCATGCGAATCAGGGCCGGAGACGTCGAGGTCACGCCGACCGAAGACGGGTTCGAGGTGCGCATCAAGCTGCAAGGTCCACGCCGCTAACCGCGTGAGGCTGGTCGCCGGCTCGTTCGCGTGGCCTTTCCGCGGACGGTCGCGCTGGACGTGGCCGATCGGCGTGGTGACCGTCCTCTTGCTGCCGCTGCTCTTCATCCCGCTCTTCGGCTACGCGGTCGCCGCCATCCGCGCCACCGAGGCCGACGCGTCCACGGGGCCCCCGCCCTGGCGGTGGTCGGCGCGGCTGCTGTGGGACGGCGCCTGGGTGGCAGTGGCGGTCGCGATCTCCGCAGCTCCCTTCGCGCTTGCGTACAACCCGCTGGCGACAGCGCTCGTGCCGCGGTTGGGCGACCTCACCGGGGGCGCGGTCGCGCTGTTGCTCCTCTGGTTCGGATGGGGGCTCGTCCTGCTGCTTTTGGCTCCTCACGCGACCGCCCGATTCGCAGCCTCAGGCGACTTTCACGATCTGTTCGACGTTGCCGCAGCCATCCGCGGGGTGCGCGCCGACTTCGCGACCTGGAACCTGGTCGCCGCTGCCATCGTCACGGCATGGGCGATCGGAATCGCGTGCATAGGCCTTCTGTGCATCGGTCTCGTGCCTGGCGTCTTCTACGCCATCCTTGTGAGCGCACATGCAGCCGCAGCGCTCCACCGTCCGGGTACGCGTCCATCCACTGGGTGACACCGCGCTCATCGCGGAGCTCGGCACGCGACTCGACACCGCGCTCAACACCCGGGCCATCGCGCTTGCGTCGGCGCTGAAGAAACGTCGCGACGTACGGCAGGCGGTACCCGCCCACGGCAACGTGACCGTGCAGTTCGACCCTGACCAGATCGCATATGAGGCGCTGGCCGCCGCGATCCGACGCCTCGCCACCAAGCGCCCGCCGGTCGAGGAGCCCGGGCGCCTGCACCGGATCCCGGTCGTCTACGACGGGCCTGACCTGGAGAGCGTCGCGACCGCGCTGGGCCTGCCGGCTGGCAAGGTGGTCGAGCTGCACAGCCGCCCGATCTACCGGGTGTTCCTGGTCGGTTTCGTGCCCGGATGGGCCTACCTTGGCCCGCTCCCCGACGAGCTCGTGCTGCCGCGTCGCGCCGTGCCGCGCACGCTGGTGCCCGCTGGATCGGTTGCCATCGCCGGCCAGGAGACCGGCATCTATCCCCTCGCCAGCCCAGGGGGTTGGCACCTGCTCGGGCGCAGCACGGTCAAGCTGTTCCTGCCCGACTCCGACCCCCCAAGCCTGTTTCGCGTCGGTGATCGAGTGAAGTTTTTCGCCGCGACCTCATGACGGCTGCGCTTCGCGTCCGGCAGCCCGGCCTCTTGACGACGATCCAGGACCTAGGACGCCCGCAAGCGGTCGGCGCGGGCGTGACCCCTGGCGGCGCCATGGACAGATTCGCGCACGCCGCGGCCAACCTGCTGGTGGGCAACGACCGCGGGGCGGCGACGCTCGAATGCACGCTGACCGGACCCCGCCTGGTTGCGCTCCGCCAGTGCCTGGTCGCCGTCACCGGCGCCGACTTCGATCCCCGCGTCAACGGCGAGGCCGTCCCGACGTGGACGGGCATCGACCTGCGGGAGGGCGACGAGATCGGTTTTGCCGGCAGGCGAACAGGGGCGCGGGCATACATCGCCGTGGCGGGCGGTGTGGTTGGCGATCGATGGCTCGGATCGATGTCGACCAACCTGCTCGCCGCGCGCGGAGGAATGAATGGCCGCGCGCTTGCGACCGATGACGTGGTGTCCGCGGCAATCCAGGAATATCCCGACGTCGCGGGCCGAAGCCTCGCCGGCGACCAACGGCCGCCCTACCACGAGCACCTCCTGCACGCGGTCGTGGGTCCCCACGCGAATCGTCTCACCCCCGCATCGCGCCATGACCTGTTCAGCGCAAAGTTCACCTTGACTCACGACTCCAACCGCATGGGCTACCGCTTCGAAGGCGCATCGCTCGAGGCTCCGGGCGACGAGCTCCTCTCCTTCGCGCTGACCCCAGGGGCCGTTCAGCTTCCTGCCGGCGGAAGGCCCATTCTTCTGATGGCCGACCATCAGACGGCAGGTGGCTATCCGGTGGTGGCCGTGGTGATCAGCGCTTCGATGCCCGTAGCGGCCCAGCTCGCGCCGGGTGACGAGGTCCGCTTCGAAGAGGTCTCGATCGCAAAAGCGCTCGAGCTGCGCGCCGTTCAGCGCGCCGCGCTTTTGTCCTTGATGAGCTGATTGATCCAGTCGATGTGCTCGGCGTAGTGCTCCCACGTGTTGCCCGCCACCCAATCGAGCGCGGGCCGATCGTCGCTCGGGTCTCGCGGCTGGTTCGGCTGGTAGTGGTTGTACGGAAGCTGCATATCGGCGTCGCTCATCTTTCCGAGCAGGCTCATCAAGGCGGAGTGCGTCTCGCGGAAATATTCCACCGCCTTCGCGGGCGTCTGGTCATGATGCAGCGACCAGATCGCGGCGTTGATCGAGTCGGTGTCCTCATCGTCCGAAGCATTGATATCCATAGCCGCGGCGCGGTCGCTTCCGTCAAGCAAGCCGATCAGCGAAGCCTCCCAGGCGGCGACGTGAGCGAGGTGATCCTTCACGGCCCAACCGTCGTCGCCGGTCAGCATGAGGCCCTCCTCGCCGAGCAGGTCAACCAGCGCATTCAGCTCGTTCCATCCCTTTTCGATGGGCGCGATCACGCTGTTCGGCTCGTTCATCCGCCGGCCGCGACCTGCTTGGCTTCGCTCAGCACGGCGTCGTAGTCCGGCTGCGGCTTCTCTCGCGAGGAGACCCACGTCGAGCGGATGACGCCGGCCCTGTCGATGATGAAGATGCTCCGGCGCGCCAGGCCCGAGTAGCCGGCGACGTCGTCGCGTCGCACGCCGTAGTCGGTGACCATCTTGCGCTCGAAGTCACCGATCAGCTCGTAGGGCAGACCACCAAGCTCTTTGGCAAAGGCCTGATGCGAGAACACTGAATCGACGCTGATCCCGTAGATGCCGACGCCGTTCTCGACAGCGTCCTCGTTCCGTGACCGAAACTCGGTCAACTCTGTCCTTCAACCTCCTGTGAAGTCGAGGACGTAGAAGAGAAGGACCAGCGCGCGATATTTCTGCAGCGCGTCGGCGAGGGTGACCTCGTGACCGCCGGTGGTTGGCAGCTTGAAGTCGGGAGCCTTGTCCCCCACTTGCAGCACGCGGCAAATATTAGGTGGATTCGAGAACGTACCAGCCTGCGCGCGTCGCACCCGTGATCACATAACGTGCCGCCATCGCTTCGGTCATCGCCTGGCGCAGCGCGATACGCCACGAACGGGCGAGGGCAGGATCCGAGCGTCGCACCTCAACGATGTCGTCAGGCACCTGACATAGAAGGACGCGAGCGGAAGAATCCCTCGTCACCGGCTCGCCGCTGGAGCCGACGGCGAGAATCGTGCCGCTGCTCCAGCTGCGCAACCGTTCGGCGTCGAGCTCGCCCAGCTCGCCCGCCGCCGCGGCTTCGGCCCGCTCCGAATCCAGGTGCCAGCGAATCAGCAGGCGGTCCGATTCCTCGCCGGCGTTGATCCCGTCGCGCATCTGGCCGTAGACGTTCACGAGATACTCCGGCGCCTCGGCGCCGAGCTTGGTGAGGTTGAAGTAGGCGTTGCGACGAACCAGCGGGTCGGTCGTCCACTCCATGACCTTGACCCCGCGCGCCAGGCACCAGCTCCGCTGGTGCTGCTTGAGCTCGAACCCGAGACCGTGGCGCTCGCTCCCGGGGAGCACTCCGAGGATGTGCGAGTGCATGTGCAGGTCGTGGGGCGGCGCCCCGCCCAACCACCCGACCAACCCTCCGATCAGGCGGCCATCTGCAAACGCGCCCGAGAGGTAGTTGCCGGACAGCGCGAGGGCTTTGAGGATGTCGGAGTTGATGGGCGGTTCGCCTGTGCGGCCCCAGATCGAAGAGAAGAGCTTCGCCAGCACTTCCAGGTCTTCGATGTCGTGGAGCTCTCTGATCTCCATGCTCATGCGAGCCCCACACGCCGGCCGATGAGGAGGGAGGCTCCGTGGACCACCAGCGCCACCACTATCGCGCACGCGAACGCCAGTGCGACACCGCGGGTGAGCAGCAGCGAGAGGACCAGAAAGAAAGACGAGAACGCGAACAGCCCCAGCAGGAGGCCGCCCACCACTCCGATGGCGGGGCCTGCGCCCTGGATGCGGTGCGCGAACGCCGCCAGCACCGATCCGTAGAGCGGGAAGGGCGCCAGCAGCCCGGCGAGCCGCGCACCGAGCAGCGGTGCGACCGCCGTGAGGACGACGACGAACGCGGTCGCCACCAGCATGCGGGCAGGTAGGTCCCACGCCGGAAACTCGATTGGCTCCGCGCGGGTTGGGGCCGGCTGCGGCATCAGGAAGAGCGAGACCACGATGACCACGATGATGACCACGAAAAATCCTGCCGTCGGAAGCGCCACCGCGTTGAGCACGATCGTGATCGCCACAAAACCGGCCGCTGCTGCGATCAGCGAGACCGTCCAACCCCAGCGTTGGGCGGTCCACGCGTAAGCCACGCAGAACGCCGCCTGCGAGATGGCGCCCGCCATGACGCCGGCCGCGGCTCGTGCGGCGAAATCCGGTCCCGGATCCAGGGCAAGGAAGAAGGCGATCGGGCCGGAGGTGAAAGGTATCCCGATCAGCCAACCGCCCACCGCGGATCCCCACCTCCGTCCGGCAAGGCTTGCCGCGCCGACAAGGGCCGGAGTCAGGACGAGCTTGAGCGCCAGCGCGCCGGCCGGGTTCAACCAGCGAGTGGCGCAGTCTCGATGCCGGCCTCCCGCAGCGCGCCGCGGACCGACGACGCGATCTGTCCCGCGCCGGGTGTATCGCCGTGGACGCAGATCGTGTCGTAGCGACCCGAGCGGGCAAGGCGCACCGCCTGCTGGGCGGCAACCGATGGATTCAGCAGCGCGCCGGCCTGCGTGCGCGGCGCAAGGCTGCCGTCCGGCAGCATGAGGCGGTCGGCGAAGCCTTCCCGATAAACGGGTAAGCCCGCGCGGGTGGCCGCCGCGACGATCTCGAATCCAGGCTGACCCATCAAGCCGACGCCATAGGTCTTCGCGACCCGAGCCAGGCCATCTGCCGACGCCGCGTCCCGCTGGCAGCGGTGGTACAGCGCACCGTGCGGCTTGATGTACGCGATCGGCGCGACGGCCGCCAGCGCGGCGACCTGGTACGCGATGAGCGCCTCGATCTCGTCCGCCGCCAGCGATCGCTCGATTCGCCCGAACCCCGCGCGGTCGTCGTAGCCGGGGTGCGCGCCGACCTGGATCCCCAACGCCTTACAGCGGCGCGCCGTCGCGATGGTGAGTGAGGGCGACCCCGCGTGCACGCCGCACGCGACGTTGGCGCTGTCGATGCACGCCAGGACCGCCTCGTCCTCGCCGGCACCCTCGCCAATGTCGGCGTTCAGGTTCATGAGTGTTTCGTATGACCGTGTAGCAATTGGATCGCGTGGCCGAGGATGGGCAGCACCGCCTCGAGCGATTCGGTCGCGCCCTTCATGCTGCCAGGCACGTTGAGGATCAACGAGTGCCCGCGCACGCCTGCAACGCCGCGGGAGAGCGACGCCATCGGTGTGCTCGCCGCGCCGGCCAGGCGCATGAGCTCGCCGAGCCCGGGCACCTCGTAGTCGATGAGCAGAGAGGTCGCCTGGGGCGTGACGTCGCGCGGGCCCAGCCCGGTCCCGCCTGTGGTGACGACGAAGTCCGCACCTCCGACGACGGCCGCGACGATCGCGTCCGAGATTCGCTCGTGCTTATCGGGGACGACCTCGGGACCCGAAACCTCGAAGTCCGCGTTTATGAGCAGGGTCCGCAACGCAGGGCCGCTGATGTCTTCGCGCGTCCCCGCTGATACGCCGTCGCTCACGGTGATCACGTGGGCGCGGTGGGTCACTCCTTCCGCTTCCACGTGCCGGAGCGCCCGCCCGATTTCTCGAGCAAGCGCACCGACTCGATGTACACGCCCCGTTCCACCCCTTTAGTCATGTCGATCAGGGTCAGGCCGGCGACGGCTGCGGCGGTGAGGGCTTCCATCTCGACCCCTGTCTGACCGAGGACCTTCGCCGTGGTCACGATCCGCACGCCGCCGGCAACGTACTCGAAGTCGACGCCGACGCTCGTCAGCGGCAGCGGATGGCAGAGCGGGATGAGCTCGGACGTCCGCTTCGCGGCCATGATTCCGGCCACCCGCGCCACCTGCAGCGCATCGCCCTTGGGCGTACCTTCGCGCACCGCGTTCACCGTCTCGGGCGCCATGCGCACGACGCATTCGGCGGTCGCCTCGCGGACCGTGGCGATCTTGTCCGCCACGTCAACCATCCGCGCCGCGCCCTTCTCGTCGATGTGGGTCAAGCGCTTTGCCATTGGGCATCAGGATATGCGGATGGGTGACGTGCAAGGCGTGCTGTTCGATTACGGCCGCACCCTCGTGACCTTCCGCTACCCGACCGACGACCTGCTGCGCGTCCTGGACGAGTTCCGTCCCCGTATCGAGCGGGCGCTGGGCCTGCCCGCGCCCGAGGCCGAGACCATCCTCGAGGACGTCCTGCTCCCGCTCGAGGAATACGTCGGCAGCATGAGCGAGGACGAGGTCGACTACATGGACGTCTACCGCAAGACCTGGCAGCGCGCCGGTTTGAGGTTGCCCGACGACCTGCTCCACGAGATCCTGGACGCCGAGCAGCAGTGTTGGGACCGGGCCGTCGAAGTCGACGATGACGCGGTGCGCGTGCTGGCGTGGCTGGCTGAACGCGGAATCAAGCGCGGCGTCTGCTCCAACGCACCGTTTCCGCCCGAGATGATGCGACGCCAGGTCGCCAGCAACGGCATCACCGAGCTCGTCGACGCGATCGTGTTCTCGAGCGAGGTGGGGCGACGCAAGCCGGCGCCCGAGGTCTACCAGGCGGCAATCGACGCGATTGGGACCCCGCCCGAGAAGACTGTTTTCGTCGGCGACCGCGTGCGCGAGGATTACGAGGGGCCGCGTGCGGTCGGGATGCGCGCGATCGTCGTCACCGCGCACGCCGAGGACGAGCCACGCGACGGCGTACCCACGATCGCTTCGCTCGGCGAGCTGACCTCATTGTTGTGAGCGAACCGAAGAAGAGGCCTGGCTTCCTGTGGCTGCTGTTCTACGGACGGCGCCGGCGTGGCTTTCCGTGGCTGCTGGTCATCGTCCTCGCGGCGATCCTGGCCCTTGGGCTTGTTTTCGCGATTCCCGGCGGGCCGGATGCGTCGCGGGCCGTCGCTGCCGCCGTGTTCGGATTGCTCATGGTGGGTGCGGTCGTGCTCGCGATCGTCGCCGTGCTTCGTCCTCGACGCCGTCCCTGAGCGGCCCGCGCCGCAATCAGCACCGCGGCGGCCCCCGCCCCGATGCCATTGTCGATGTTCACGACCACAAGCCCGGTCGAGCATGACTGCAGCATGGTCGTGAGCGCGCCCTCGCCCGCGCCGCCGCGGCCGTAGCCCGTCGACACCGGAAGACCGATCACGGGAACGTCGACCAGCCCGGCGATCAGACCGGGCAACACCCCGTCCATCCCGGCCGCGACCACGATCACGTCGGCGCCCCAGTCGAGCGTCGCGGCGAGCGGACCCACGAATCGATGCAGGCCGGCGACGCCGAGGTCGGATTCGAGCCGCGCCTCGAGCCCGCCGGCTTCGACCACCATCCGGCACTCGTCGGCCACGGGGACGTCGGACGTGCCGGCGGTCAGGATGCCGACCTTGCCCCGTATCGCCTCGGGGGCAAAACCGTCGCGCAGCACGCGCGCCGAAGAGTGGTACGGGACTACCGTCATGTTTGCGCTCTTCACCGCATCACCCAGCGCGTCGCGGTGCGCGCCGGTCATGCGGCTGATGAGCCCCTGACCCTGCTGTTCCGCCATCACCACCGCCAGGCGCGCGGCTTCGGTCGCCGACTTGCCCGTCGCGAGCACCACTTCCGGGATCCCGCGCCGCATGTAGCGGCCAAGGTCGAGCCGCGCCCGCCCGCCAAGCTCGTCCAGCTGCATCCGGCGCAGCTCTGCCAGGGCGTCGTCTTCGGACAGCTCGCCGGCGACCAGCCGCCGCAGGACGTCTCTCACAAACCCAGCAGGACCTCGCGCATCCGCTGCCAGTGCGTCCCGGCCCAGTAGATGCGGCCGCACTGCGGGCATTCGGAATAGCGCGATTGCGTACGCCTCACGTAGGGAGGGACGCGCTCCGCAACCATCGCGGGCACGCGCGACTCGAGCTCGGAGTTGCATTCGATGCAGCGCGTCAGCGCTTCCTTCAGCTCGAGGCCGAGCTCGGCGAACACCTGGCGCAGCTGCTTTGTCACCTCGTCGTCGCGGATGAGGATCGCGCGGACGATGCCAGTCGTGATGACTCGCCGCTTTGTCAGGTCGCGATCACGCGTGAGAAGGACTCGGTTTTCAGCCGCGGCTTCTCGCACCAGCTCCGAATCGCCGATCCGTGCGTGATAGGAGGCGTCGTAGCCGAGAGCACGCAGCCAGCGCGCGAGCCGCCCGACGTTGCAGTCGGCGAGAAACCGGGGCTTCACCGATCCAATCTTAGAATCGGGTCGTGACCACGTTGGATGAGCTCATGACCAAGCTGCAGTCAGAGGCGAGCGGATGCTACTCGTGGTCGAATGGGCCTGGAGACCGCTACGCGGCCCATACGCACAACTACGAAAAGGTCCTCTACTGCGTCGACGGAGCGATCACTTTTGCGCTGGAAGGCGAAGGCCGGACCCTCGAGCTCAAGCCCGGAGACCGCATGGTCCTACCCGCCGGTACCGTTCATTCGGCAGTCGTGGGACAGGCGGGATGCACGTGCATCGAGGGTCATCGCTAGCCCCGTCTGCTCTCAGATTCGGGGCGTAATATGGCGTCTGCGATGAGCATCATCGAGTTCATCCGCGACCGCGCCAGGTTTTACAACTGCCCGGTCTGTGGACGCAGCCTGAAGGGCTGCGACGTGCAGGTCCTCAGCCATGAGGACGAGCGGTTTCACCTCCAGGTGACGTGCGCGCAGTGCCAGGTCACCTTCATCGTCGTGCTCGCCATTGCGGGAGGCGCCGTGGAAGAGATCGAGAACACCGCGATTCAAGCCGTCGAGGAACCGGTGGCCGTGGCGGAGCCGATCAGCGTCGACGAGATCATCGACCTTCACCTCTACCTGAAGACCTTCCAGGGCACGCTCAAAGAGCTGATCCACCAGCCAGACCACAGCCGCGGTTAGCTCTTCGCGCATCTACCTGGACGACGCCGGGTCGGCGCCGATCCTCCCCGAAGTTGCCGACGCTCTGCGCGCCCTGCCCGCGGGAAACCCGTCGAGCCCGCATGCGGAGGGACGGGCCGCCCGAGCCGCCCTCGACCGCGCGCGTGACCTGGCCGCCGACTCGATAGGAGCCCAGCGGACCGAGGTCACGTTCGTCTCTTCTGGGACCGAGGCAGTCAACCTCGCCCTGTTTGGGACGCGGGGACCGCTCGTCACATGGGCCGCGGAGCATCAGTCGGTGCTCGGCGCAGCCCGGCGCTTGCAGATGTCCGGACGCCCGGTGGTCATCGCCGGCGTGGACAGCAGCGCGACCGTGGACCTGGACGCGATCACACCCGGAACCGCCTTCGTTTCGATCGGCCTAGCGAACAACGAGGTGGGCACCCTCCAGCCGGTGGCCGCGGTCATCGAGCGCGCGCACGAGGTCGGCGCTCTCGTCCATGTCGATGCGTGCGCCGGGCCGCGCTGGGTGGCGATCCCCGACGGCGCCGACCTTGTTTCGATCAGCGGCCACAAGCTGGGCGCGGGTCGCGGCGGAGCGCTGTTAGTCCGGGACGGCGTGCGCATCGACCCGCTTCTCTTCGGCGGGCCGCAGGAATGGGGACGTCGCGCCGGTCGCGAGGATGTCGGTGCAGCGACGGCGATGGCGACGGCCCTCTCGGTGTGCGCCGCCGTCCGCGAGTCGCGGTCCGAGAACGCGCGGCGTCAGCGAGATGCCCTGTTGAGCGCACTGCAAGAGCTGGGCGCGACGGTGACCGGCGCCCAGGCAAGAACGCCCAATCTCGCTTCGTGCACCTTTGAAGACCGGCGCGGCGAGGACATGCTCCTGGCCCTGGACCTCGCCGGCGTGGCCGCCTCCAGCGGCTCCGCCTGCGCGTCCGGCTCGCTCGATCCATCACACGTGTTGCTGGCGATGGGCTTGAGCCTGGAGCAGGCGTTGGGAAGCCTTCGTCTGTCGACGGGCTATGCGACCACCGAGGAGTCGATTTCCCGCGCCATCGCGATCCTGCGCTCGGTCCTCACGCGGGCCCCGGCGCGTGCCTAGCGTCGAGGAGGAGCTCGCGCGGCGCCTCGCAAGTGGCGAGGAGGTCGTGCTGGCGACGGTGGTCAAGCTCGACGGCGAACCGCCGTCCCAGGCGGGAGCCAAGCTGCTGATGTCGCGCGATGCTTCCCTCGCCGGCACGTTGGGCTGCAGCGAGTTCGATTCGGCGGCGCTGACCGACTCGGCGTCGATCGCTGGGGGCACCTCGCCGCAGCTGCGCACATACAGGCACGACCTGGGCTCGATCGAGGTCTATCTGGAGCCGTACGCGGCCGCACCGACCCTCCTCGTCTTCGCCGCGACCCCAGTCGCCCGATCCCTGGTGCGATGGGCGGAGGAGGTCGGGTTCCGCCCGGTGCTGGTCGAAAGGCTCGCTGACCTGCCGGCACCAAGCACAGGCGACCTGTACGTCGTACACACGAACCACGACTCGGAGGACCTCGTGGAGACGCTGGAGGCGGTGCTGCCTCGCAAGCCTCGCTTCATCGGCCTGGTTGGGAGCCGCCGCCACACCGGCCACCACCTCGAGGCACTGCGGGCCAAGGGCGTGCCCGAAGAGGTGATCGGCCGGATCCAGAGCCCGGTCGGGCTCGACATCGGCGCACGTACGGCCCAGGAGATCGCTTTGTCGATTTTGGCGGGCCTTGTTGCGATCCGACGCGGCGGTCCGGGCGTTTGGAAGTCAAGGAACGGTTAAGGCGATCTGAGTTCGATCAATCCAACCGCATAATCAGCAGCCGTGTCGATCGGGCAAGGAACGAAGCTAGGGCCTTACGAGGTCCAGGATTTCATCGGCCAGGGAGCGATGGGCGTGGTCTACCGCGCCTATCACGCGCAGCTGGAACGGACCGGTGCGATCAAGGTCATGCAGGCGATCACGCCTGACCCTGACACCGTCGCCCGCTTCCGCCACGAGGCCCAGGCGATCGCCAAGCTGCGGCACCCGAACATCGTCGACGTCTACGACTTCGGCGAGTACCAGGGCACGCCGTACATGATCGTCGAGTACATCCCAGGCGGCAGCCTCGCCGGCACGATGGCGCACGGCGCACCCGACCAGGCGACGGCTCTGAAGTACCTCCGCGGCATCGCCGCCGGGCTTGACTACGCGCACGGCCACGGCGTCGTGCACCGCGACATCAAGCCCGCCAATGTCCTCCTGACGAACGAAGGCACGCCGGTGCTCGCCGATTTTGGTCTTGCCAAGCTCCTACAGGGCTCATCGCTCAAGTCGATGACCGGCGTGACCACCGGCACCCCGGCCTACATGGCCCCGGAGCAGGTCACCGGGCACCAGGTCGGCCCGGCCGCCGACCGGTACTCGCTGGCGACGATCGCATACGAGATGCTGACCGGCGTCATCCCCTTCGATGGCGAAGGGCTGATGGAGCTTCTCTACGCGCAGGTCCACCGTCTCCCAACCCCGCCCAGCGCACGAGTCGCGTCCCTCGGCACGGAAGTCGACGCGGTGCTGATGAAGGGGCTGGCCAAGGATCCAGCCTCGAGATGGGCCTCAGCCACGGAGTTCGTCGACGCGCTCGAGTCGGCGCTGAGCGCGCCTCCCGCGGAGGTGCTGGCCAAGACGATGGTGATGGCGCCGCCGGTCGCATCGACCCGGCGGCTCACCAAACGGGGGGCCCCGCCTCCACCACCAGCGGAGACCGTCCCGTTCGACCCCGAGACGGTTGCGGTCGCGTACCCATCGCCTCCGCCGCCCGCCGCCCCGGCCCGGCGGTCGCGCCGCCGCCAGGTGATCGCGCTTGCCGCGGTCCTGATCCTGCTCTTGATCATGGGCGTTTGCGCGGTCATCACGACTCAGGCGATCACGCTGAACGTGAATCCGAACCTCACCGTGCCCGGAGGCGTGGTCAAGGTCACGGCAACGCACCTGCCCGCCAACCAGGCCGCCGAGGTCGAGCTCTTGAGCTCGGTCCATACGTATTTCGTTGCGGCCGACCCGGACGGAAACGTGGCGCTCGAGATGACGGTGCCGAGCGATATCGAGCTGGGCAATCACACGGTGAGAATCTGCTGGGCTGGGACCTGCCACCAACAGACGCCGCTGCGAGTCGTCTCCGGCGTCGGCGAGGTCCCGTCGTCGACTCCCGTGGGCAACAACACTCCAGGCTCAACGCCCAGCTCCAGCTCTTCTCCCACTCCGCGCGTGACACCGAGGCCTGGATCTACTCCAACTTCAACGCCTAGATCGACGCCGACCTCGGGTTCGACCTCGACTCCAGGCTCGACGCCGAAGCCGACGCCTACTCGACCACCAAGCCCGACTCCTACTCAGAACCCATGCCCTGTTTCGGCACAGGCCGCCAAGCTGACGGCATCTCCGACGAGCGTGCTCGGGGGCGGAACAGTCAACCTGGCCGGCGGAAATTTCACGCCCGGCACGCAGGTCACGCTGAAATACTTCGCGCCCTATAACGCCGCCACGCCCACGACGATTTGGTTGGCGGGGCCGGTTGCGTGCGGCGGCACGTTCTCCTCGACGGTGACAACGAAGGCCACAATCCTCACGACGCGGACGGACCGAGTCAGGGCGTGCGACACGAGCAGCAGATGCGCCGAAGTGACATTCAAGGTGGTTCTGCTCTAGAAGATTTCGGCGGCGAGCAGGTCGTCCAGGGTTTCCCTCCGCCGCATGACCGTCGCCTCGCCGTCGCGCAGCAGCAGCACCTCCGGCCGGGGCATCCCGTTGTAGTTGCTCGCCATCGCCAGGCAGTAGGCCCCCGCGGCCGGCACCGCGATCACGTCTCCAGGCTTCAGGCTCGGCATCTCGATGTCCGTGATGAGGATGTCGGTCGACTCGCAGTACTTGCCGGCGATCGTCACCTTCCCGTTCGTGGCCCGATCGGGGCCCGAGGCCAGGAACGCCTCGTAGCGCGCGCCATAGAGCTTGGGCCGAATGTTGTCGCCCATACCGCCATCGACGGCGATGTAACGGCGGACACCGGGAATGTCCTTGATCGAACCCACGGTGTAAAGCGCCATCCCGGCGGGGCCGGCGATCGACCGACCCGGCTCGACGACCAGCTCCGGCGTTTTCAGGCCGCGCCGCGCGCACCCTGTCGTCAGAGCATGCAGCACCGTCTCCACGAAGTGTCGTGGCGTCGGCGGGTCGTCGTCGCGCGTGTACGCGATGCCCAGGCCTCCGCCCGCACCGAGCCTGCGCGGTTCGAAGCCGAGCTCGTCGCGCAGCTGCGCGAGCAGCCCGAGCATCATGTCCATCGCGTCCTCGTAAGCGCGCAGAGCGAAGATCTGCGAGCCGATGTGCGAGTGAAGCCCGACGAGCTCGAGACGGGGATGCTGGAGCGCGGTCTCGACCGCCCTCCGCGCGGCGCCCGACTCGATCGAGAACCCGAACTTGGAGTCGAGCTGGCCGGTGGAGATGTGGTCGTGCGTGTCCGGTTTGATGCCAGGGGAGAGACGTAGCATCACGGCGGCGCGACGGCCGTCGGGGACGACCTGACGCAGGAGGTCGAACTCGTGGTCGCCGTCGATGACGATGGTGGCCCCGGCCCGGTAGGCCGCCTGCAGGTCCTCGATGCTCTTGTTGTTGCCGAGGAAATGGATGCGGTCGGTCGGAAAATCCGATTTCAGCGCGAGGTGCAGCTCGCCGGCGGAGACGACGTCGAGTCCGAGGCCCTCCTCGGCGACCACGCGAAGGAACCGCGGCGACGCAAAGGCTTTCGCCGAGTACAGCACCTGCCCGGCGCCGCCCATCGCGGCCACGTACTCGGACGCCCGCTGGCGGACCGTCGCCTCGTCGTAGACGTAAAGAGGAGTGCCGTGAGCTCGGGCCAGCTCGACGAGGTCGCAGCCGCCCACCTCGATGTGGCCGGCAGCATTGACCCGGTACGTGACCGGGAACAACAAAACCTAGGTCGCTAGTTGGGCCCGGAGCCGCACGAGCCGCACCCGCCGCCGCAGCATCCGCCGCCGCTCGACTCGCTCGCGAAGTCGGACGCGGACGGCCCGCCGCCGGCGACCGCGAAGCTCGAGACCAGGACGCGCGTCTTCGTCGACTCGCACACCGGGCAGATCTGCGCGGTGTCGCGCTCGGCGAAACGGGTCAGCACCTCGAACTTCCCAGCGCAGCTCTCGCACCGATACTCGTAGATGGGCATCTCAGTGAACGATTCTAAGTTGTCGCAACTCGCGCGGATGATCTCGGAGTGGCCGGGCCTGGTTTCGGGGCCGGCCGATCAGCTCATCGAGGACGCCCTTGTGCTCCTCGACCACCTCGGCGATGCCAAAAGGCTCGTCGACGTCGGGTCTGGCGGCGGGCTGCCGGGTCTCCCGCTCAAGATCGCCCGGCCCGAGCTGGCGGTGACCCTGGTCGAAGCCGACTCGGGAAAGGCGGCGTTCCTCGTCCAGGCCTGCGCCCGGCTCGGACTCCTCGATGTCGAGGTGGTGGCGCGGCGCGCCGAGGAGGTGGGACACGACGCGCGATACCGCGAGTCGTTCGACGTGGCCGTGGCGCGCGCGCTCGCCCCTCTGCCGGTGCTGGTCGAGCTGTGCCTGCCCCTGGTCCGGATCGGTGGAAGGCTCCTGGCCCAGAAGACAGATAAGGAAGAGGTCGACGCTGCTCGGCGAGCGATCGGGCTGCTGGGCGGCTCGCTTGACTCGGTCTCACCGGCGCCGTCGGCGGCCCGGGTATCCGGCACGGTCGTCGTTATCGCCAAGATCAGGGCGACGCCGCCGGGATATCCGCGCCGCTCGGGCGTTCCGGCGCGAAAACCGCTGCCGTAAAAGGCTCACCCGGAACGCCCTAACCTTAGGCGGGTGGTGACAGGCTGAGACTCAATCTGGTTCCGCGCGAGCGCCGCTTCTACGAACTGTTCAGCGAGCAAGGCAGGCTGGTCAAAGAGACACTTGACGAGCTGCGTGCGTCTCTGTGCGATGAGCGCAGCCACCACACCGTCATGCGCGATCTCGAGCATCGATGCGACGACATCACTCACGACCTGTACAACTTGACCAACAGCACCTTCGTGCCGCCGATCGACCCGGCCGACATCCTGCACCTCGCGCATTCGGTCGACGAGATCGTCGACCTGGCGGAAGAGGTATCGGACAAGATCGGCCTCTACGAAATTCGCTCGATCACCGAATCGGCGAAGAACATGGGGCAGTGCCTTGCCGATGCCGGATCAAGACTCTCTGAGGCTCTCGACCATCTAGCCGACTTCGAGGGCATCGCCCCAGCGTTGGAGGACGTACACCGCCTCGAGAACGACGGTGATCGGATCACGCGCGACGCCCTCCAGAAGCTCTTTGATTCGGAGCATCAATCCGCTGAAGAGCTCATCAAGTGGAAGGATCTGTACGCGCTTCTCGAATCAACCCTTGACGAATGCGAATCGGTGGCCGAGATCGTGGAGACGATGGCGATCAAGAACGCGTGACCGTGGCGCCGTCCAGGTCGAGCTCGGTCAACCCGCCCAAAGATTTCACTCCAGGTTCGCCGACCTCAAGCACGTCAAGCCGATAGCCGATCCCACGCAGGGTCGTCACACGGAGTCCGCTGCCCTCCAATTTCGGGCGCAGCCAGGCGACATGAACGTCGACCGTCTTGGGTTCACCCACGAACCCGGAGTCCCAAGCGGCGGCCAGGATTCGATCCCGACTCAGAACGACTCCTTGATGGGATACGAAAACCTCGAGCAGACTGAACTCGCGAGGACTCAACTGGAGTTCTCGGCCATCGACCTCGACGCGACGCGCCCCCGCGTCGAGCTTGAGGCGTCCCGCCTTTCGAGTCGATTCAGCCAGCACCAGTGGGCGCCGTCGCATGAGTGCCTCCACCTGGGCGGCGACAAGCGCGGGTGTGCTCGTCGCGGCCAACCACGCGTCAGCGCCCATGGCGAGGCATGTCGCACCGACAAGCTGGTCGCGTCCAATCACGAGAAGCGGCGCGGCGGTTGCCCGCCGTACGGCGGCCGTCCCGTCGATCACGTCACCTCCGTCGAGTACGATCGCGTCCGCAAACGGCTCCCGCTGGAGACCTTCGACGCGACGATGCGCTGTGACGTCAGTTCCTCTGGCGTCAAGCCTGCTCTTCAGGTAAGCGGCCGTCGCGGTCGACGGACCAATCACGACCACCCTTGCGCGAGGGGCCTCAGTACTTGGAGACGTTCAACTCCTCCACATGTCCCGTCGCGAGGTAGACCACGCGCTCACACACATTCGTTGCCCGATCAGCGATTCGCTCCAGGTTATGAGTGATCCAGAGCATGTAGGTCGCTTCGGTGATATGACTCGAATCAGCGACCATCGTCGAAATCAACTCTTGATAAGCGCGGTCGTAAAGGGCGTCGATGTCATCGTCCTCAAGACAAATTGCGCGAGCCATGTTCGCGTCCTGCCTTTCCAGTGCGCCCAGCGTGCGCTGGACCATGGAAAGCGTTCGGCGGCCCAATTCATGCACGACACCGGGCATCGCGAGAGTCGGACCCGGGCCAAGCATGAGCGCGACTTTTGCAATGCCTTCTGCATGGTCGCCCATACGCTCCAGTTCCGCCAGCACGTAAAGCGCGCCCACCAGCGGGCGGACGTCTTTGCCTGTCGCGCTAGAAAGCTCTTCGGTGATTCCCTCCTCCAGCTCGTAACGAAGGCGATTGACCTTCAAGTCGTCCCGGACGACGCGGTCGGCAAGCGCCAGGTCTCCGCGCTCGAGAGCGGTCAGCGCCTCCTCCAAGGCGTGCAATACGAGCCCGCCCAGCCGGCGCAAAGCGTCGTCAGTCACTTCCAGAATGGTAGAGCCGCGTTAACGACGCCTTAACCAAGCTCGCCATAACCTTTCGACGGAGGATGCAATGAAACTCACGCCAGTCACACCGGGCCGCCGCTTCTACGACCTGTTCCGGACCCAGGGAAAGCTGGTCAGCGAGACGCTGACCGAGTTGAGCAAGTCTTTGCTGGAGGGCAAAAGCCGGCACGCGCGATTGCGCGATCTTGAGCACGAGTGCGACGAGGCGACGCATCAGATTCATAACCTGGTCAACAGTGCATTCGTGACTCCAATTGACCAGGAGGACATATTGATGCTCGCCTCCAGCCTGGACGATGTCGTCGACCTTGCCGAGGAGACGGGCGACAAGATCGACCTGTACCGGATACCGAACATCTCGGATCCCGCAAAGGAGATGGGCGAATACCTGGCCAAGGCCGGCATTGAGATTGCCGCCGCACTCGATCGGTTCGAGGGATTTGCTGAGCTCAAGCCGCACCGCCTCGAGATCCACCGGTTGGAAAACGAAGGCGACCGCCTCACACGCGCAGCGATCGGTGACCTTTTCTCGCGGGAGAAGGACGCCTCCGAGCTCGTGAAATGGAAGGACATCTACGACTTGCTCGAGGCGACGATGGATGCATGCGAGCACGCCGCCAACGTGATGGAGACGGTCGCGATCAAGAATGCATGAGACCGCGATTCTGCTGTGGGTCACGATTGGCGTGGCAGTCGTATTCGACTTCACGAACGGCTTCCACGACACGGCCAACGCGATCGCGACGTCCATCTCCACAAGAGCCCTTTCTCCACGGGCGGCCGTAGGTCTGGCCGCTGTCTTCAATCTCGTTGGTGCCGTTATCACGGTCGCCTTCTTCCAGGCCAAGGTCTCGAATACGATCGCCAGCACGCTGGCAATCAAACCCGGGCTCGTCGTCGTTATGTCGGCCCTCTTCGGCGCCATCGCATGGAACCTGATCACGTGGTATCGAGGGCTGCCCAGCAGCTCCACTCACGCGTTGATCGGCGGCTTGTGCGGGGCTGGGGTTGCCGCTGCGGGCGGGCTTCGTGGGGTCCAGTGGTCGGCGCTCTTGAAGCAGGCCGCAAGCCTCGTCATCTCACCACCGCTCGGGTTCGTAGCCGCGGCGATCTTCGCTGTCGCATTGATCACAGTCGTGCATCGCGCGCGCTGGCGCCCCGCGCCGGTCAACCGGACACTCCGTGGCTTGCAAATCGCCACGTCTGCCTTCCTTTCCTATTCACACGGCGCCAACGACGCGCAGAAGACGATGGCTGCAATCACCCTCGCGCTGGTTGCCGCAGGAGACATTCCGAAGTTCCAGGTACCGATTTGGGTGGTGGTGCTTTCCGCTGCGGCGATCGGCTTCGGAACGTACGCGGGTGGGTGGCGAATCATTCGCACGCTCGGCTGGAGCATTTTCAAACTCGAGCCGGCAACTGGATTCTCTGCCCAGCTGATGGGAGCAAGCGTTATCCAGGGCGCCACGCTCATCGGTCTTCCAGTCAGCACAACACACGTTGTCACAGGGTCGGTACTGGGGGTTGGCGCAAGCCGCAACCTCGGGGCAGTCCGCTGGGGGGTTGGCGCAAACATCGTTGCGGCGTGGATCATCACCATCCCCGCCTCAGCCCTCATCGCCTGGGTCGCGTTTGCGATCCTTCACACAGCAGGCCTGCGCGGCTAGCAAAGGCTCTTTCATTAAGTGGCACCTCGCGTTTAAACTGGCGCTCAGCGCTGAGCCCAAACGTTTCAGCAGACGAAGGAGCAACGGTGGCAACAAAGATCCTTGATGTTGCGGATGTAAGCGTGATCAGAGCTGCGGGCGGGGTCGTCGTCAGGAATTCGCGGTCGGGTGAGCCCGAGATCGCGGTCATCCATCGTCCCGAATACGACGACTGGACTCTGCCGAAAGGCAAGATCGAGCCCGACGAAACTCCCGAAGACTGCGCGCTGCGTGAGGTTCGCGAGGAGACGGGCCTGCGATGCGACCTGGTGCGGCCGCTCGGGTGTACCGCTTACGTCGACCGTCGCGGGCGCGACAAGGTGGCGTGCTACTGGGTGATGGAGGTGCGCGGCGGACGCTTCAAACCGGGGATAGAGGTCGACAAGCTGCTGTGGCTTCCCCTGGGCCATGCGTTGAAGCGCCTAACCTACGGCCGCGACAAGACGCTGCTGCTGCAGCAGGATCTCTAAGGAAGGGAACTCTTCCCCATTCATGGGGGGTGGCCCGAAGGGCAGAAGGGGCCCTCCCGTATTCTTGGATGTGTGCAAATCCTGACGCACGCCGACCCTCTCGTCGTCGCCGGCGTGACGTTGCGCTCGCGCCTGTTTCTCGGCACCGGCAAGTACGCGAGCGATGAAGCGATGCTGGCCGCGCTCGAGGCCTCCGGATGCGAGCTCGTCACCGTCGCCCTGCGCCGCCTCGACCTCGACGACCCGAAAAAGAAGACGCTCCTGGACGCGATCGACTGGTCCCGCTACCGCATCCTGCCCAACACCGCGGGCTGCCGCACGGCCGAGGAGGCCATCCGCATCGCGCGCCTGGCCCGCTCGATGGGTCTCTCGGACTGGGTCAAGCTCGAGGTCATCCCCGATCCGCGCTACCTCTTCCCCGACCCCGAGGAGACGCTGAAGGCCGCGCGCATCCTGGTCGAGGAGGGGTTCAAGGTCCTGCCCTACATCAACGCCGACCCGGTGCTTGCGCGCAAGCTCGAAGAGATCGGCACCGTCACTGTCATGCCTCTGGGCTCTCCGATCGGGTCCGGCCAGGGCCTCCAGACCCTCGAGCAGATCCGGATCATCGTCGACGAGGCTCACGTGCCTGTCGTCGTCGACGCCGGCATCGGCGTTCCATCCGACGCCGCCCTGGCGATGGAGCTGGGCGCGGATGCAGTGCTCGTGAACAGCGCGGTCGCGCTCGCGAAAGATCCGGCGCTCATGGCCGAGGCGATCAAAGAAGGGGTCGAGGCGGGACGCAAGGCGTACCTGGCCGGCCGCATCCCCAGGCGCGGCGAAGCCAGCGCGAGCTCGCCGACCGAGGGGGTTTCGCGACCCAGCTAACCCGGCCGGTTGCAATGGCGATCGTGTCGAGCGCGGACGGCGGCCTCCGCGCGGCTTCCCTGGCCACCATCCTCCAGCTGCGCGCGCCTTCCCTCACCGCAAAACAGCTCGAGCAGGAAGCTATGCGCCTGGTCGTCGCGTCACCGGTTCCGGTGCTGATCAGCTCCCGATGCGATATCGCCGTCGCCACCGGCGCTGCGGGGGTCAACCTGCCCGAGCGGGACATCGGAATCGAATTCGCCCGCGGCTTGATCCGGCGCGGACTCGTCGGCCGCTCGGTCCATTCCCGTATAGCCGCGCAGCGCGCGCAGTCCGAGGGCGCCGATTTCGTCATCTTCGGTCCGGTTTGGGAGAGCACGACGCACCCGGACACCAGAGCCGTCGGCCTCGACGCGCTGAATGCCACCGCCCACTCGCTTCGCATCCCAGTGCTCGCGATCGGCGGAGTCACTGAGACCCGCATCACCGAATGCCTCGCAGCCGGCGCGGCGGGCTACGCCGCCATCAGACTCTTCGAATGATCTCCCTGCAGGTGAACGGCAAGAAGGTAGAGCTCGATCAGCCAACCTCCCTGCTCGACTACCTCGAGCGGCTGGGCGTCAACCCGCGCACGGTCGCGGTGGAGCACAACGGCGAGATCATCCCGCGCACTTCGTTCACGCGCGTCACATTCCGCGATGGGGACACTGTCGAGATCGTGCGCATGGTAGGCGGCGGTTCACGCCCCTCTCCCCAGATCCCTCTCCCCGACGGGGAGAGGGTGCCTGGCTAACCCCGCTCGCGAATCGCGGCCTCGGCCTCGGCGCGTTCGTCCCACGGTTCCGACCCGCGCGAGGTCCGCATCGAACGTTCGTGGCCCTTGCCGGCAAGGAGGACCGTGTCGCCGGGTCGCGCGATCTCGATCGCGCGGCGGATGGCGGCCCGGCGGTCGATGACGACCTCGTAATCGAGGCCGGGCGCCTTGCTGGACGCGCCCGCTTGCACGTCGCGGGCGATCTCCACCGGATCTTCAGACAGCGGGTCGTCGGTTGTGATGATGAAGAAGTCCGAGAACTCGGCGGCCGCGCGGCCCATGCCCGGGCGGTCATGGTCAGAGCGGGCCGTTGAACCGAAGACGACGATCAAGCGTCCCTGTGTGAACGGACGCAGCTCCGCGAGCGCGCTCGCAAGCGAGCCGGCCGCATGCGCGAAGTCGATGTAGACGCGGAAGTCCTGACCGAGGTCGACAGGCTCCAGCCGGCCGCGCACGCCTTCGAACCCGGCGAGGCCACGCCCGATTTCCTCCACCGGCACGCCCATGGCGACGCAGACGGCCGCCGCGCACAGCGCGTTGTAGATGTTGAACTTGGCGGGCACGTTGAGCGTGACCTCGGTCTCCCCCAGCGGCGTCTTCATGCGAAACCGTGAACCGGACCCCGTGATGGACAGGTCGAGCGGATAAAAATCGGCTCCGGTTTTCAGGCTGTACGTCCAGCGACGAGAGATCGGCCTTCGCGCGAGGCGCTCGTAGCTGGGGTCATCGCGATTCAGAACAGCGGTCTTTTCGACTCCCTTGTCCGCGGCATTGGCTGTGAGATCGATGAGCCGAGCCTTCGCCTCGAGGTAGTCCTCCCAGGTCGCGTGGTAGTCGAGGTGGTCGCGGCCGACGTTGGTGAACGCGGCGACGTCGAACTCGCATGCGCGGACGCGCTCCTGCACAAGTGCATGTGACGTGGTCTCGATCACGACACACTGCGCGCCTGCGTCCACCATCCTGCCGAGCCACGCCTGGACCTCGGGCGCCTCCGTCGTCGTCTGCCCGCTGACGTTGTCGACCTCGCGACCACTCACCTTGAAGGCCACCGTGCTCATCGCGCCGGCCAAGATGCCGCTTGCCTGCAGGATGTGCTCTGACATGTGGGTCACCGTCGTCTTGCCGTCGGTCCCTGTGATGCCGGCGAGCTTGAGCCGCCGGGACGGCCGTCCAAAGAACTCGGCGGAAAGCTCCGCCAGACCGATGCGCGTAGAGGGCATGCGCAGCACGGGCACCCCCGCCGGCACCTTGACGTCGCGCTCCAGCGCGATCGCCGCCGCGCCCTGGGCGGCGGCCTCGGTGACGTAATCGTGGCCGTCGACGTGAATGCCCTGGACCGCCACGAAGAGGTCACCAGGACCGACGCGTCGAGAGTCGTAGACGATGCCGCTGATCTCGACGTCGCCATCACCGTCGAGCACCGCACCAGCTCCGCGCGCGAGATCGGCCAGCCGCACAGTCCGCAGGATAATCGCGTCGTGATCGCCGAAATCGGAGGGCGGCGTTTCGAATGGGGAACCCGCACGTACGTGATGGGCATCGTCAACGTCACGCCGGATTCGTTCAGCGGCGACGGCCTCGGCACGGACGTCGAGGCCGCGGTCGCTCAAGGACTCCGCATGGTCGAGGAAGGTGCCGACATGCTGGATGTCGGAGGCGAGTCGACCCGTCCCGGCCACGTGCAGGTCTCCACGGTCGAAGAGATCAGCAGGACCGAGGCCGTGGTCAGGCGCCTGGCAGGCCCGGCCAACGTCCCGATCTCGATCGACACCTACAAGCAACAGGTCGCAGAATCAGCCATCGCGGCCGGCGCGACGATCCTCAACGATGTGTGGGGCCTGAGCCGATCGCCCGCGATCGCGGACCTGGCGGCGAGCCACGGATGCGCGATGGTCCTGATGCACAACCAGGACGGGACCGATTACGCGGGCGACCTGTTGCAAGAGATCAAGCGCTTTCTTGGCGCGGCCGCCACGCGTGCAGTTTCCGCCGGCGTGCCGAAGGAGAAGGTGATCCTGGATCCGGGCATCGGCTTCGGCAAGACGGCCGAGCACAACTGGGAGGTGATGCGGCGGCTCCATGAGCTGAAGGAGCTCGGCCATCCCATCCTGATCGGCACCTCACGCAAGTCGTTCATCGGCAAGCTGCTCGACCTCCCGGTCACGGAACGGCTCGAAGGCACGGCGGCGACGGTGGCGGTGGGGGTGCTGCGGGGAGCAGACATCGTGCGCGTGCATGACGTCCTGCAGATGACGCGCGTCGTGCGCGCCGCCGACCATATGCGTTGACCACTGTCTACCTCGGCCTCGGATCCAACCTCGGAACACGCCCCAGAAACCTCAGCGCCGCGCGACGACGCTTGCGCGAAAAAGGCGTACGCATCCTTCGTCAAAGCCACGTCATCGAGACCGAGCCCTGGGGCGTGGCCGACCAGCCGAAATTTCTCAACCAGGTGGTCGAGGGCGAGTGGGAAGGGTCACCTCGTCAGCTCTTGCGCGCGGCCAAGGCCGTCGAGCGCGAGGGCGGGCGGCGAGCGGCGAAGCGATGGGGACCCCGGGCGATCGACGTCGACATCCTTCTGTTCGGGACTCAGCGCGTCAAAGAGCAAGACCTCGTCATCCCGCATCCGCTCATCGCGGCGCGCCGATTTGTGCTCGACTCGCTCGGGGAGCTAGGAGTTAAGCCGGGCGCGCGTTCGTGAAGCGGTAGCCGATCCCCGGCACCGCAAGGATGTAATAAGGACGCGAGGGCTGCGTCTCGATCTTGCGGCGCAGGTTGCGGATGTGCACGTCGATCACGCGCGTCTCGATCGGGTACTCGTAGCCCCAGATCGAGTTGAGGATCTTCTCCCGGCTCAGGACCTTACCCGCGTTGCTGGCGAGGAACGTCAGCAGGTCGAACTCGGTGTGGGTCAGCTCGACCTCTTTGCCCGCCTTGTACGTCCTGCGCTCGTTGACGTCGATCGTCAGATCGCGGAACTCGAGCCGGCTGCGCATCGCCTCAGCGTTTTCCAGCCGCGCGCGTCGCAGATGGGCGGCCATGCGGGCCACGAGCTCGCGGAGCCGGAGGGGCTTGGTGACGTAGTCGTCGGCGCCGATCTCGAGGGCGACCACAGCGTCGATCTCGTCCGACCGGGTGCTCATCATGATCACCGGGACTCCCGGGTCCATCTTGCGCAGCTCGCGGCAGACGTCGAAACCGGCCGCGTCTGGCAGGGTCACCTCGAGCAGCACCACGTTGGGCCTTGAGCTCTCGACCTGGCGCAACGCCTCGGAGCCGGCGTCGGCCTCCACGACCAGGTAGCCGTCTTGCTCGCACGCGACCCTGATCTCGCGCCGTGTCAAGTTATCCGGCTCCACGACAAGGACCTTGCGGGAAGACTCCGCCACACCCATCCCCTTCATCCTAACCGATTTGAAGGATTGTTAGGGAATGTTTCGTTTCAAGCCCCGAATGTAGGCTCGTGTTTTCCGCTCTGCGCTCAGCAACCGGGCGCCGACAGTCGAGAGCACCAGCTCCCACGAGCCCGCGTAGGCGACCTCCTCGCCGCCGAACTCCGACTTGAAGAAGCCCAGACCGTGCCATGGGTGGTCGGGCCCGGCGCCCGGGGGCGGCACTCCCCAGAGGTCGAAGTCGTCGCAGCCCGCCTCGGCGGCGGCTGAGATGGCCGACCACCAGGCGAGGTCGTTGCCCATCAGCTCGGGATGCGCACCGCTCCGGCCCGCGAACAGGCTGTAGGCGCGGCCCGCGTGCCGCGCCACCAGCACGGTCGCCAGCGGCTCGTGCTTGTCAGGTGAGAACGCGGTGTAAGTGCGGCACCACGGCAGCAGGCTGAGCAGCAGGTCGTAGTACCGCCTGTCGGGAAGGTTGATCGACTCCCTGCGCTCCACGGCAGCCGACTGCCGCGCGAGCTCGGCCGCGTCCTTGCCTTCCTCGACGACGACACCGCGTTTGAGTCCGGTCCGGATGTTGTAGCGGCGACCGTGACGAAAGGTCGTTAACAACTTTTCGGGAGGGAGCAGCTTGATGATGCGGGTGTGCTGCGGCTGTGTCGGACTCGTCCGCGTGAATCCTCTCTCCTTCAAGGGGTCGCGCAGATCTTTCGACGCCTCGGGCTCGACGACGATCTTCGCTACCCGTGACCGACGCGCCCACTTGACAAGGCCGTCGATCGCCTCGATCGTGGCGGGCAGCGGGCCACGCGGCACATACACCTCACGCGCGAGGCCGACTTTGCGGATCTGCACGCTCGCCATCGCGCCACCTGGCGAGATGCGCAGACGCTCGACGCTCCATCCCGCGCGCGACTGCACCTCTCCCCAACCCCACGACTGGAGAAGCGGAGCGCGTGGCGCTCGCTCCGCGAGCTCGCGATCCCACAGCTCGGCGTCGGCGGTCATCTGGATTCGTGCGCCCTACTCGCGCCCGGCGAACCGACTTCGGTGATCAATCCCGGCTCGAGATGGGCGATATCGTTCACGCCCCCGATCACCATGCGACCGTCACGCCTCTCGATCAGCGAGATCGAGGCGTTCTGAATCCTGAAAGGAAAGATGCCCTGCGGCGGCTTGCCGACGATCCTGTGCAGCGCTGCCTGGATCACGCCGCCATGCGTGACGACCAACACATCGCCGTGCTGATGCCGTCGCATGATCGTCTCGACCGCGGCGCCAACTCTCGCATCGAAGATGGCGGCGCCTTCGCCACCAGGCACTACATCCCAGTCCGGCTCTTCGACCCAGCTCGCCCAGGCTTCGGGAAATCGTTCGGCCATCTCCTCGGTGCGCAGCCCCTCCCACTCACCGAGGTAGATCTCGCGCAGCGTTTCGGTCGGCTCGGGTCGCACGCCGACCGCCTTACCGATCACCTCCGCGGTCTCGAAGGCGCGCTTCAGGTCACTCGCATAAAGGCCACTGAACTTGCGACCGGCAAGTCGCGCCCCGACGAGGGCGGCCTGCCGGCGCCCTTCGTCCGAAAGTGGAGGGTCGAGCTGGCCCTGGATGCGATGCTCGCGGTTCCAGGTCGACTGCCCGTGGCGGATGAGGAAGAGGCGCGCGGGAGATGGCCGCGCCGGTAGCGGGAGTTCAGGAGGCTCCGGGCGCGCAGGTCTGATCTCGATGCCTATACTAACTTTCTCTTAGATCTCGATCGGGCTGGGCCGATCTCAGGAGAACGCCTTGCAATCTCACGGCTCGTTGGCCGAAACCCCCCTTCGCTCGCTGTTGGAATCCGCTCAGGGCGAGCGGTCCACCGGCACCCTCGTCGTCCGCAATGGGAACGGGCAGTCCACGTCCCTGTACTTCCTGTTCGGGCACCTGTTTCACGCCCAGGGCGAGGGCAGGTCGGGCGACGACGCGGTGGTGAGTGCCCTCAACTGGACGAAAGGCGACTTCGAGTTCGACGCCAAGGCAAAGCTGCCGGCCGATGAGACGGTCAAGGCAGGAATCCCAGAGCTGGTCCACGCCGCGGAGTCCGCACCCAAGCCCGTCGGCGCCGAGACCACCAAGCCTGAGCCGCCCGCGGAGCGGCCCCAGCCGCGCGCAGATCAGAGCCCAGAGCCAAAAAACGAGAGGAAGGAGCATGCTGAATCGGAACGAAAGGTGGAAGCACCGCAGCCGAGGCGTGGCGTGAAGCACCGCCCGCAACCGAAACATGGCCGCGAGCCGATCCCTGTCCCGGCGGGGCAGATCCTCTACGACTCGCTGAAGACTTCCTTCGTCGATTTCCCTCGCCTGCTGACCACGCTCGAGCGCGAGGGCTACACCGGTTATGTACGCCTACTCACCGATGACGCGGCCGGTCTGATCCTGTTCCGTGAAGGCTCCGCGCTCGAGTGCCTGTACGACGGCGCCGCCGACGCGGGCAGCCTCGTCCTTGGCAAGCCGGCCTTGATGCACTTCAACGACGACGTAACGGCGGGTCACGGCGTGCTGGACGTCGTCGGCCTTTCCGCTGAGCTGATCGACGGCCTTTACGAGCTGACCGTTTCCCGGCCCATGTACACCGAGCTGTACGCGGGATGGGTCGACATGAAGGCGCTGCTGAGCTTCTTGAGCGATCGCAAGCTGAGCGGTAGCGTGATGATCCGCTCCGGCGCGGGCACCGGGGTCCTCATCCTCGCGCACGGCGAGCTCGCGGGGGCGTACACGAGCGAGTCTCGCGACATCTCCGACAAGCCGGACCGTGCGCTCGCGCTCTGCGACGACCCCAACGCGATGATCGAGGTGAAATCGGCGGACGCGACCAAGCACCCTCCGCTCGACGTCGACGAGGTGGTGAGCGGGCAGAGGAATCGCGCTGCCGCGCAGGCTCCGTCGTTTGCTCCAGCCCCTGCCCCCAATCCCGAACCGGTCGCCGCGACCGCGACGCTGCCGGTGATTCCGCCCATGGCTGCGGAGCCTCCGACAGCGCAGATCCCCACGGGCTCCTTCTCCAACTACACACAGCCGACGCCGCCGACCCAGCCGACCAACCCATCGGTGCCGGTGGCGCCGACCACGCCGCCAAGGCCGGCCGGACCACAGCTCGACTGGGGCAGCATCGTCTCTGAGCTCCAGGCCATGGCCGAGGAAGCACTCGGAAACAGGGCGCGCAAGGTGAAGGACATCCTGGGCGCCGCGGACCCGTCGCTCGCCGGGATCGAGGCGGCGATCGACCAGATCCCGAGCATCTCGCTCCTGTTCGTCGACTCTTCGCGACTGGAACAGCTGGCCCAGGAGATGAGGGCGCGCCTCAAGTCCCACCTCTAGTCGTTTGGTGTAAACCCTTAACAGGGTGGATTGGCGCTCGATCGATTTCAGGTTAGCCTCGCTCCAGGTTGGTTTGGCTCGGGGGAGGGGGCCGACGGGAGAGGGAGGGCCCAAGAAGGGGCGCGCCATTTTGGCGGCGGCCGCTCTCGTGGTCGGTCTAGCCGTTACAGGTTGCGGGGGCGATCCGCCGCAGATCGTTGACTACGCGCCGCAGCGCAACACGATCGACGTCTCGACGGCGGCGCCCATCCGCATCACGTTTGACCACGATGTGGACCAGGCCTCGGTCGCGTCACGGCTCCGTCTCGCGCCGGCCACCATCGGCTCCGTCAGGTGGCTCAGCGGCCGCCAGCTCATCTTCGACCACGTAACCCTTCTCACGAACACGAACTACGAGGTCATCCTCGAGTCTGGCTACCGCGACCCCGCCGGCAACACGTACACGCTTCGCCATCACTGGTCGTTTGTCACCGAGGGCCCGCCTGGACTCACAAGCTCGAAACCGGCCAGCCGCGAGACGGGCGTCGATCCCTCTGCTTACCTCAGCCTCCAGTTCTCGCGCGGCATGGATCCGGTCCATCTGAAGGACGCTATCTCGATTCAACCGAGTGTCCCATTCGACGTCAAGCTCGACCCGACGGACAACCGGCGCGCGATCATCGCGCCGTCCCAGCTGCTCGCCGCCCATACCGAATATCAGGTCGCCGTCAACGTCGGCGCAACTGACGTTGACGGCAATCAGCTTGGGCGGTACGCCAGCATCAGCTTCACGACTGGCGCTGTCCTGCCGCTCCGCAACTGGATTGCATTCGCGGCCGATTCGACGGGCGGATCACCGGCCGGTCTGTGGATCGTCAACGACGAGTACGGATTTCCGCGCCAGCTTTTCGATGCGACAGTGGTCCATTCGTTCAGCTGGTCTCCGTCGGGCGACTGGCTGCTGATCCAGGGCCAGGACGAAAGCTGGGTGCAGTTCACGCCAGGCAGCCCGGCCGCACCGCTCACCTTCAAGGGCGTTTGGGCGGCGGCGCTTGCCGCGGGCATGGGTTATGTCTACATTGACGATTCCGGCGTGCTGCATCGTCGGACCGCAAGCGGCGGCGACGAGGTCATCACGAACGACGTCGAAGAGGCGGCGGTTGCTCCCAACGGGCTTCGAGTCGCCTTCATCCACCGCACGTCGAACGCGAACGAAGTGTGGGGATATGACGTCGGCCTGCGTGCGAGCTACCTGCTCGTGCTGGACTCCGCGCCTGTGAGCTCGGTGTCATGGGACCCGGCCGGCAAGCGCATCGCCTACCTTCGTCACGACCTGAGCACGACCAGCCTGCGCGTGCGCAACCTGACCGGTGCCGCGGCGACTTCGACGATCACGAGCGGCCAGATCGGACGGCCGGCCTGGCTGCCCGACTCCACGCATCTCGTTTTCGCCGCCGCCGTCACGACACCGACCGCGACGCTGCAGAAGGCGTTCGTGGTCAACGTGGCCTCGCCGCCCTCGGCCCTCAGTCCTACGACCGCGATTCCTGCCGATCCAGGCATCGAGGTCGCGTCGCCGGTCTCATCGCCCGACGGACATCAGATCGCCTTTCTCAACGGCGATCAGGTCTGGCTGATGAACGCGGACGGCACGCGCCCGACCGCGTTGACCAAAGAGGACCCTGCCTCTTTTCCCTATTCCTGCCGCGCGCTTGCGTGGACGCGGACCTGAGCTCGCTCGACGACTCCGTCGAACAGGTCCTCTAGACGGTCCGCGGTCCGATTCCATGAGAACCGCTGTGCGAGGAGGCGTCCCCGCCGTCCCATCTGCGCGGCGAGCTCGGGGTTGTCCAGGAGGCGCCCGATCCGCTCGGCGTAGGCCGCAGGGTCGTGACCACCTATCAGGTATCCGCTGACCTCGTCGCGAATTACCGATCGCAGGCCGGTGACGTCCGACCCGACGACTGGCCTGCCACACGCCTGAGCTTCGAGACCGACTAGCCCGAACGACTCGCTGTAGGACGGCATCACGCAGACGTCGGCGGCGGCGTAGAAGAAGGGAAGCTCGTGGTGGGCGACGGAACCGAGGAAATCGACTCGATCGCGAACGCCGTGCTCGGCGGCCACCGCCTTCAGCCGGTCCTTCTCGCTCTCATCGCCCTCCTTGCTGTCCTCACCGAGGATCAGCAAACGGACGTCGTCGTGAGTGCGGTCGCGCAGCAGCGCCAGCGCGCGAATCGCGACCTCGACGCCCTTCAGTCTCTCGAGCCGGCCGACAAAGACGAGCAAGCGGCCCGGCCCGTAACCGATCTTCCGCCGCGCTTCGCTCCGGTCGATGGGCTGAAACATCGAGAGGTCGACGCCAGGCGGGACGACAAACACGCGCTCTGGGTCCGCCCCATATGCGTTGACGAGCTCGTCGCTCTCGTCCGCAGTCGACGCAATCAAGAGGTCGGCCTGCTGAGCGATCTCGCCTTCGACGCGGATGCGCAGCGCGGGTTCCGGACGAGCCCCTGTCGCCAGCGTCTGATTCTTCACCAGGCCCAGCGTGTGCGCGATGTGCGCCCAGCCGCCCGCGAACCCAGGACGCAGCAGGCACGCGACCTCGCCCGACAGCCAGTAGTGAGAGAAGAGCAGGTCGTAGGTGATGCCTTCTCGCTCGGCGAACTCCGCAATCCGCAAGGCGAACCCGGGCACCTCGTCGTAGAGCGAGTATTTGTCAAGCCCGCGACCAACAGGCAGGTAGATGACTCGAGACAACTCGGCAAGCTGCTCGATGGAAGGGTCGTCGGGCGTCTGGCGCCGGGTGAAGATGTCGGTCGCGATGCCTCGCTCGCTGAACGCGGTAGCGACTTCCCGGACGTAGACATTGAGGCCGCCGTTGCCGTTCTGGCCCAGCGAAGCCGTCGGCGACGTGTGCATGGAAATGACCGCGATCCGCCGAGCGGCGCGGTCGGAGATCAGGCGAGTCGCTTCAGCCACGGTACGCCGATCTCGTGTCAAGCCAGCGTCGAGAGACGCAGCAAAAGCCGGAACGGGAGACCGGCGAGCAAGATCCCATAACCCCTAAAACCCACCCCTCCGCGGGGTATTCCGCCCGCCACCCTCGTGAACTAGGCTAGATATGATTTGGCCTCGATGAGGGTGACCCGCGGGCTGCTGCTGGCGCTCGGGATTCCGGTTTTTGTCGTCCTGACGGCGATGACCACGATGGCCGACAGCTCACCATCCCCTGCGCCGAGCGGATCGGCCGCCACGGGCTCGACGGCTCTTCCGGGCGACCCCAGCAAGGGGGAAACGCTCTATGCGCAGAACTGCGCGACCTGCCACGGCGCCGCCCTCGAAGGTGGGATCGGCCCCGCGCTCAACCCCATCGAGAAGCTACCCAATATTTCGGATCCGCTCAGCGCGGCATTCTTGATCGACATCATCACCAACGGACGTCAGCCGCAGCCGGGTGACCCCAAGCAGGTCCCGATGCCGAAAAAGGGTGGCAACGACAACCTCACCGCGCAGGACGTCAAAGACCTGGCTGCGTTCATCATCCAGTCGAACCGCACTCCGGGAGGCGGCGCGCTCTCGCCAGGCGAGCTCGCCAAGCGAACCATTCTTTGGGTCAGCATCGGGATCATCGCCATGGTGTTCATCACGTACCTGCTGTCCACCTACAACATGCGATGGATCGCGCGCCGCGCAGCGGCGCGACGCAAGTAACCGAAGGCCTCTCCCTCTACCCGACTCCAGCCGGCGGGTCGCCGCGCGTCCTCATCCTCTTCAGTGACACCGGCGGTGGACACCGGGCGGCTGCGCGTGCGCTGACCGACGCGCTCAAGCTTCTGGATCCATCCTGCGTCGTGACCGTCGCGGACCCGCTCATCGGGCAAGGGCCGATCGTCGTCCGTAGGCTTGCCTCGCTCTACTCGCCGGTGATCCGGCGCTCGCGCGCGGCATGGGGCGCCGTTTATCACTCGAGCAACACGAGGCCGACCTTCGCCGCCATCCGCGCCGTCTTCGGACCGGCAGTCCGCCGGGTGATGTCGCAGCTCTTGCAACAGCACGATCCCGACGTCGTGCTCTCCGTGCATCCGCTGTTCAACCATGTCGCTCATCAGGCGATCCGCAAGAGCGGCCGCCCGCGGGCGCTCATGACCGTGATCACCGACCTCGTGGATTTTCACCGCGGATGGACGTTCAGCCAGGCTGACCTCGTCGTCGCGCCGACCGAGGATGCCCGCAAGGTCGCGCTGCGCCGCCGCGTGCCGGCCGACCGCGTGAAGCTCCTCGGATTGCCGGTCGACCTCCGGTTTCGGCCGCCCGCACCAGGAGAAAAGGAAGCACTCAGGCGCCGCTTCGGACTTGATGAGCATCGGTTCACCGTGCTGGTCATGGGCGGCGCGGCAGGCGTCGGCCACGTCGCCGCCCAGGTCCGAGAGCTGAGCGAAGAGGTGAATGCGTGGCAGCTGATCGTGGTGTGCGGCCGCAACGAAAAATTGCGACGTCGTGTCCTGGAGTTCGAACGGTCCACCCCGATGCTGGTGCTCGGTTTCGTCGATTACATGCCGGAGCTCATGCGCGCGTGCGACCTCATGGTCACCAAGGCCGGGCCCGGCGCGATCGCGGAGGCACTGGCGACGGGCTTACCGCTTGTGATCACGGGCTTTTTGCCCGGTCAGGAGACGCCCAACGTCGACTTCGTCGTCGCGTCTGGGATCGGCGCCTTCGCGCCGAAGGAATCCGACCTCCGTGACGAGGTCCGGGTGCTGGCCGAGGGCGGCCCAACCTGGCGCGAGATGTCGCGCCGCGCCGAAGAGCTGGCCCATCCGTACGCGTCATCAGACATCGCGCGCGAGTGTCTGCTGCTCGCGGCCCGCTACAGAGCTGCTGCGCACGCAAGCCGATAGGGGCACAACCGGCAGCGGCGCCGTTCGGGTTTCGGCTCGAAACCTCCCGACGTGATGCCGGCCGCTACGGCCGCGCCTTCGGCCTCGGCGTCGTGCTTAAGCAAATCCACCTTATCCACGTGGACAGACTCACCCGACGCGAGATAAACCACCTCCAGCTCGACGGGGTCAAGCCGCAAGGCCGAGGTAGCACCCAGCGCATAGAGCGCGACCTGCAGGTCGCGCCGCCTGCGAGCGATCGGCCTGCCGCTCTTGTAGTCGATGATCCGCCAGCCCTTCTCCGTCCGGTCGATGCGATCGATCACACCGCGCAGCTGCCAGCCGTCGACCGCGATGTCGAACGGCTGCTCCACATAAGCGGGAACGTCCATGAAGCCACCCCGCGCTCGGTAAGCCTCGAGCTCGGCCGCGCCGTTGCGCTTGAACGCCGGCGCGCGCCGCGGGTCCGGGAAAGGCGTGGTGCTCCAGACAGTCTCGTGAATCGACTTCAGACTCGACTTTGTGACCGGCTTGCCCTGTTTCCTCAGCTCGCCCGCGCGGCGCAGCACCTCGTGGACGATCACGCCGTGCACCGCCTCCGCGCTCTGGATGACCGGAAGGTGCTTGACGTGCCGGTACCAGTACTGGCGCGGGCAGTCCATGTACGCGGTGATCGCGCTGTAGGAGAGCACCACCTCGCCAGGGTGGCGATGTCCGTTCACGCGTGCCGGCGCCACGGCGTCGGCCGGAATGTCCTTTTCCACGATCCCGCCGCCAAGCTCCTTCAGAAACCGCGACTCGCGCCACCTGCGGCCACCGTCGTAGTGCGAGGCACATGTGAGGTAGAGCCGCCCACGGGCGCGCGTCATCGCGACATACAGGAGCCGGCGCTCTTCGGCGATCACGTCCTCGCGCCCCCGCACCAGAGGCTCGAGCACAAAAGGTGGAAGCTCGAAACGCGGAGAGCGTGCCGACTGCGGAAGTCGGCCCTCGACCAACGACGGAACGAACACGGCGTCGAACTCGAGGCCCTTCGATTGATGGATCGTCATGACCTGAATGGCGTCGCCCTGCTCGGGCGCGGCTGGCTCCTCGTCCTCTCCTGACAGGAGTACCAGCTCGAGGTGGCGCAAATAGGCATGCAGAGAATGGTCGGGCGACGTCTCGCAGAACTCGGCGATCTGCTCGCCAAACCGGCTGACATTGGCCGTAGCTCGCTCCGCCTCACTGGCTTCCAGGCTTGCCCGCAGGTGATCGAGGTAGCGTGTCCGCTCCATCAGATCGAAGAACAGGTCGCGAACGTCGATCCGCGTAGCCGCCGCGGCAAATGACTCGAGCAGCGGCCGCAGGGCGACGGTCGCGGGCCTGTCGTTGATGCGCTCGAGCGCGACGAGATCGGCCGGATCCCATACAGCACGAAGCACAGCGATGAGGTCTTTGACCTCAGGCCGGTCGAGGAATCCATGACCGCCGAACACAACATGGGGCAGGCCGGCGGCGACCAGGGCCGCCGCGATCGGCCGCGCGATCGCGTTGGTGCGGCAGAGAATGGCGACCGTGGACAGCGGGACTCCGCTCGCCGCGAGGTTGCCGGCCTCGCGCGCGATCGACGCGGCCTCGGATGACCCGTCGGCGCAGCGCCAGACCTCGACCGCCGGTCCGGTCTGCTCCGCCCGAAGCCGCTTGAGGAGGCGCTCTGGGTTGTGTCCGATCAGCGCCGACGCGGCCGCGACGATCCGGGTCGAGCTTCGCCGGTTAACCCCCAGCGTGACTGTCCGCGCCTGGGGAAACGTGCGGAGGAATCGCTCGAGGCTCGCCCTGGACGCTCCGCGGAAGCGATAGATCGACTGGTCGTCGTCGCCGACGATGAATGGATCACGGCTGGCCGCCACCAGCTCGACCAGGCGCTCCTGGGCGAGGTTCAGGTCCTGGTACTCGTCGACAAGCACATTCGGGAATCGGCTCGCGTAGCGCTCGAGCACCGCGGGGCTCTTTTCCAGCATCCTCACGGCGAGCAGCAACAGGTCGTCGAAATCGAGCAGCCGCTGCTTGCGGCACTCCCTCTCGTAAGCGCGAAACAGCCTCACGCAGGCGCGCATGAGCTCTGCGCTCTCGGCCTCGTCGCTCGAGGCGGCCCATCTCTCGATGCGATCGAGCGGCACCAGCTCTTGCTTCATGCGTTCGAGCATCTGCAGGACCGGTGAGACCAGGTCGTCCGGTCGCTCGTCTCCGACCAGCGCGCCGTCGCCGATCTTCCACATCAGCTCGCGAGCGAAGATCCAGCGCTCAGCGCCGGTGAGGATCCGAAAACCAGGCTGCACCCCGATCGTCCGGCCGTCCTCACGCAGCCAGCCGAGAGCGATCGAGTGAAATGTGCCGACCCCGGGGGCCGGAGCGTCGATCAGCTCCTCGATGCGCTGCCGCATCTCGCGTGCGGCCCGCTCGGTGAAGGTCATCACGAGCACCTGGTCAGGCGAGATGCCGCCCGCCACGAGTCGCCGGTATCGCTCCGCAATCACGGCCGTCTTGCCGGTGCCCGCGCCTGCGACCACCCGTACCGGTCCGCCCGTGATGGCCGCGGCGAGTTGCTGCTGGCGACCGAGCCTGAGTCCGGCGCGAGAGCTCATATCGGCGTCGCCCGGCCGATCCGCACCCGCAGGGTGCGCACCTTGCGTCCCAGGTCTGACTGGTTGAGCCTGGCGACGATCGTCTCGGAGTCCAGCCGCAGCTGGTGAGCCAGGGCCGGGCTCGAGGTCGTGACCAGCAGGGTCCCCGCGCGCAGCTCGACCTCATCGCACAACCGGGCCACTTCGGGACCGATGAGAACCCGAAAAGCAGTCGCCACCTGCATGCCCATCAGGCGGGCTCCGCCGGGTTGCCGGCGGAGGATTCTCGGCAGGATATTGCCCAATTTATCCACAGGGCTCAATCCTTCCGCTGTTGACGGTCCAGACCATGGCTTGGGCGATCAAAGCTGGCGGAAACGGGCCGGCCTCGACAGAGGTCACGATCACCTGGCCACCTGAACCGACTTCTTCCAGCAAGGCAGCCCGACGCTCGCCGTCGAGCTCCGACAGGACGTCGTCCAGCAAGAGCACCGGCCGTTCACCTGCGCGCTGGCCGATCAGGGCCGCTTCGGCCAGCTTCAGGCTCACGACCGCCGTCCGCTGCTGACCCTGTGACGCGTACGAGCGAGCCTCGTGGCCGTCGAGCATGACCTTCAGATCGTCGCGATGGGGACCCACGCTGGTCGTGCCTCGGCGAAGGTCTTCGGCAAGTGAGTTATTCACAGCCTCGGCCAGGTTTTCCGGAGGCCCCTCGTAGCTGATTTCAAGGCTCTCGCCGGAGGCGATCCGAGCATGACATCGTGCGGCTTCAGGTTCGAGCTCGCGGATGGCTTTGGCGCGCGCCTCGACGATCTCGCTCCCGACCTTGACCAGCTCGTGGTTCCAAGGGTCGAGCATGTCCTCACCACTCTCGCCCGACGCTATGCGCTTCAAGAGGTTGTTGCGCTGCTCGAGCACGCGCCGGAGGCCCGCGATGGCCCGCGCATAGCCCGGCTCGACCTGGACCAGCATCTGGTTGAGGAACCGGCGCCGCAGCTCGGGGCCGCCCTTGACCAGGCCCAGGTCGTCGGGCCAGAACAGCGTCACCCGGAAGTTGCCGGGCAGGTCGACCGCCCGCCGGCGTGCCCCGTCGACCTCGATCGTCCGACGCGCGCGCCCGCCCTCGACATCGAGCGTGATCGCCAGCTCCCGCCTGGAGCCACCGGTCTCCACCTCGGCCTCGATCCGAGAGGCGGGTCCGACCGGACCGACGAGCTCCACCTCGCGGCGCGCCCGCGGCGACGAGGACAGGGCGAGCATCGCGACCGCCTCCAGGAGGTTGGTCTTGCCCTGGCCGTTGGGGCCGATGAAAACGTTGATGCCAGGGCCCGGCGACAGCTCCAGCTGCGCGTAGTTGCGATGGTTGCGAAGGCGCAGGCGACGAAGGCGCACCTGTCTGGTGCGCTTAAGACATCGCGACCCGCACGGGCATGATCACGTAGAGGTAGTGCTCCTTGCCCGGCGGTCGCATGAGCCCCGGGCTGAGTGGACCGTCGAACAGCAGCTCGACCTCATCCTCTCCGATCACCCCCAGGGCGTCCAGGACGTAGCGGGCATTGAACGCGATCTGGATGTCCGAACCGTCGACGTTGGCCGCCATCTCCGCCTTGCTGTCCCCCACCTCATTTGTGGTTGCGGAAAGGGTCAACGCTCCGGCCTGCGCTTTGACGCGGATCACGTTGGCGCTGTCCCGGGCGAAGAGCGAAACCGCACGCACGGTCTGCGTGAGCTCACTCGTGGCAACGAGAACCGTGGTTGAGCTCTTGCTGGGGATAACCTGTGCGTAGTTTGGATACTTTCCGTCGATAAGCCTCGAGGTCAGCTCGGAGCTGCCGGCGCGGAAGAAAACCTGGTTGCGGGCCTTGGAGATGATCACCTCGACCTTGCCAGGCTCGCCCTTGAGGACGCGCGAGAGCTCGGCCAGCGCGCGAGCCGGAACGATCAGGCTCGCCTCGAGGTCCGTGGGCCCGGCGGCCGCCAGCTTACGCACCGCAAGGCGGTGGCCATCCGTCGCCGCCAGGGTCAGGCTGCCGCCCTGCACCTGGACCAGGACCCCGGTGAGCACCGGACGTGCCTCGTCGGTGGACGCCGCCATCTGGGTCTGCTCGACAGCGCTCACCAGGTCGTCCAGCGCAACCTCGAGACGGTCACCCTCATCCGGGCGAGGTCCGGGAGGAAATTCCTCCGCTTCGATGCATTTGATGTGCGTGTCGAAACGCGCGCAGCGCAGGTTGAGCGACTGGCTCGCACTGTCGAGCGTCATCTCCAGGTCGTCATCCGGCAGGGTACTTACGAAATCGGTCAACAACCGGGCCGGGGCGGTGGTCGATCCTTCAGATGCGACCTCGGCGGGAACCAGCTTGCGAATGCCGATCTCGAGGTTGGTCGCGGTGAGGGCAAGTCCGTCGGATGTCGTTTCGATCAGGATGTTGTTCAAGATCGGCAGCGTCGTCCGGCTGGAGATGGCCCGCGACACCACCTGGAGCGCTTGGCCCAGCACTGCGGGCCTGCACGTCACCTTCATCTGAGTTGCAAGAACTTTGGCATTCACGACAGTTGTCCCCCGTTAAAAGAGATTCTCTTTATAGAAGTCATCCGTAACCGATAACAGTAAGCGCTGTGCGAACTGTGGATGTCGAGATCGTTTACAGATCGGAACGGTCCGTGGATAACGTCTGCGAAATCTTGCCCGGACCGGCCTATCGCTGTTGATGAGGTGGGGAGGAAACAGCGCCGGTGCATCCGTCCCACACGTGTCCCGACCCGGATCTCATAACTTGTGGAAACAGTCACTGCACGTAAAGCTTCTCGCGGATCGACTGCACCTCGTAGCGCAGCCGCTCGTCTTCCTTGAGCTCGTTGGCGATCTTCTCGATGGAGTGCAGGGCCGTCGTGTGGTCGCGTCCGCCGAAAGCCTTACCGATCGCCGGAAGGGAGGATGGCGTCTCTTCGCGCACCAGGTACATCGCCACCTGGCGGGGGAACACGATGTGCTTGTCACGTCGTTTTCCCTTCATGTCATCGAGGGTGACGTTGTAGTAGTCGGCAACGAGGGCCTGTATCCGGTCGACGTTGATCGGTTTTCGCGTGCCGGCCGGGATGATGTCGGACAGGAGCCGCGCGGCCTCTTCTTCGTCGATCTGCCTTTGGTGCACGGCGGCGAAAGCCTGGATCCTCGTCAATGCACCTTCCAGCTCCCGGATGTTGCGCTGCACTTTGTGTGCAATGAAGCTCAACACTTCCTCCGGGATGAGGCTCTCGTTGTCGCCGAGCTTGGAATGAAGGATGGCGAGCCGCGTCTCGAAGTCCGGAGGTTGAATGTCTGCGATGAGCCCCCATTCGAACCTCGACCGGAGCCTGTCCTCGAGGGTGGGGATCTCCTTCGGCGGGCGGTCCGACGAGATGACGATCTGCTTGTTGATCTCATGTAGTGCGTTGAAGGTGTGGAAGAACTCTTCTTTCGTTCGATCCTTGCCGGCCAGGAACTGGACGTCGTCGATGAGCAGCACGTCGACGGTGCGGTACTTGTGACGGAACTCGCCCATCCGAGCGGTGGCGATGGAGGTGATCACCTCGTTGGTGAACTGCTCGGAAGTGAGGTAGACGACGCGCTTGCGAGGGAAGCGATCGTGCACCTCGTGACCGATCGCGTGCATGAGATGGGTCTTGCCGAGGCCCACGCCTCCATAGAGGAACAGCGGGTTGTAGCTGTCGCCGGGCGCCTCAGCCACGGCTTTCGCCGCGGCGTGAGCGAACTGAGAGTTATGACCAACGACGAATGAGGAGAACCGAAAGCGGGCTTGCAGCTCTGACGGCGTGATCACGTTGACGTCAGGTGCGCCATCGCCCGCGTTCTCGTGACCGTTCTCCGGGATATGGTCGTCGTCTTCATCGAACAACGTGTGCGCGGGCCGATGGCCGGAGGGAGCGATCACAAAATCGATGTCGACCTCGGAACCCGTCACCGCTTGCAGCGTCTCCTGAATGAGCCCTGAGAAGCGATCCTCAAGCCAGTCCTTCGCGAGCTTGCTCGGTACACCGATGCGAAACGTGCCGCCATCCGCCGAAACCACCGATGTGTTCTTCAGCCACATGTCGTAGGTCCGCTTGGCGAGCTGAAAGCGCAGCTCCTCCTGGACCTGTGACCAGATCTGGTCCTGGTTCACCCCACCTCCTCCTTTTCCAACCCGCGCCACAGCCTGTGGATTGGGCTCCCCCCACCTGTGGAGCGCCGCCGCGCTCGCCTGGCAAAACCTGTGGACAAATTGGGGTCGACCGCTCCGACATCGGTGAGCACGCAGCCACCCGGCCTGCGACCACGAGATCGCGCCGCTGGCGACCACGGATTCAACCGAAGCTCTTCGAGCATGAGCTCCGCCTCCTTGGTGCCTGTGGAAAAGAGCGGACCGGATTTCCACAGGCTGGCGGCGCCGACCTGTCCGAAATCCCCTATCCGGCCATTCCCGAAATATGGAAGCGGTGCTGTATGACTAAGTGTTGCTTACTTGTAAGTATTGGTTAGATCAGGTGCCGAGATTCGTACTGTGACGAAGTTTTGTGAGTTTGCCTGCCTGCTTCCGGCCGGGGAATATAACACCGGCCTGTGGATACCGCAAGGCACTTTGCGCGCGTGATGAAGTGATACAAGCGGTATCACGAGCCCCCAGAATCGGCTCCGGTACACTGGCGCGATCAAACGGACCTACCAACCCAAGAAGCGGTATCGCCGGCGCGTCCATGGATTTCTGCGCCGGATGAGCTCGCGCGGCGGGGCGCGCGTGCTGCAGAACCGGCGTCGCAAAGGACGCCAGAGGCTGGCCGCCTCGTAGTAGAGCGCGCCACCCAAAAGTGAAAAAGGGCTTGCGTCTCCGCCAACGCTCGGTCTTCCAGGCAGCGGTCAAAGGCCATCGATTTCATTCCGGCCGCGCCCTGGTCGGATTTGCTGTTCCCAACGCGGAAAGCCAGTGCCGGGTCGGGGTCACCGTCAGCCGCGCGATCAAGACTTCGGTCGAGCGCAACCGGGCCCGCCGGCGCCTGCGCGAGGTGGCAAGGGGGGCACTGCTCGGTATGGGTTCGCCGCTCCGCCAGGTGGGAATACGATATGACGTGGTCCTGATCGCCCGCCCGGCGGCGCTCGAGGTTTCGTTCGCCGACCTGAAGGCGGAGGCTTCGCTGGCAGCGCTCAGGCTCGCCAAGTTCAAGCCATGACGAAGCTTTTCCTGCTGTTGATTCGCGGTTATCAGCTCACCATCGCCCGGATCCTGCCGCCCGCCTGCCGCTACTACCCGTCCTGCTCGCACTACACCTATGAGGCGATCGAGCGGTACGGATGGGCCAAGGGCGGATGGATGGGAGCCGCGCGGATCGCCCGCTGCCATCCGTTCGCTGCCGGCGGATACGATCCGGTCCCTTAAGGAGATCAGCACATCTTTCTAGCCAGCTCGCCTTTCGACATCTTCCACCCCATCCACTCGCTGTGGTGGAACGTCTTCGGCGTCACCCTGCAGTCCGCCCTGTCGTTCATCTACTCGCACGTCGTGGGCATTCCGGTCCTCGACGTGATCGGACCGTATGGGGTCGCGATCATCCTCCTGACAATCGTCATCCGCCTGATCCTTGCGCCGCTGCAGCAGTTCCAGCTGGTCAACCAGAGAAAGACGATGGTCGAGCAGCGAAAGCTGGCGCCGGAGATGGCCGAGCTCTCCAAGAAATACAAGAAGGACCCGCAGCGCCTGAACGCGGAGCGCATGAAGCTGATGCAGGAGCACGGCGTCAACCCGTACGGCATGCTCCTCGGCTGTCTACCGCTGATCGTCCAGCTGCCGATCCTGACCGCGCTCTACTACGTGTTCACTGGTTTTGCGCGCAGCAACAATGTGATCGCGCACTTTCTGTTCATCCCGAACCTGAACGAGAATCCCAACCACCACCTGCTGTTCAGCGGTCTCCCCATCCCGACCATCGCGTACCTGATCTTCCCGCTGCTGGCGGCGATCACGACGCTGGTCCAGTCGCGGATGCTGCAGATGCCGCCCTCGCCGACCCCAACCGATCAGGAGCAGCAGACGCAGCAGATGCAGCGGACGATGTTGTGGATCTCGCCGTTGATGATCGGCTACTTCGCGCTGAACGTTCCCGCCGGCCTCGGGCTGTACTGGTTCGTCGGGAACCTGGTCAGTATCATTCAGCAGAGTTTCGTCGTGGGGTGGGATAACGTCCTTCCTGCCCGTTTCAGGAGTGGCACTGGAGGAGCGCCGTCGGCGCCGGCCAAGGGGATGCAGAACGGTCAGAAAGGCCCGCCGGGGAGTCGCAAGGCTCTGCCGCCCACGGTGCAGAAAGCTCCCC
>Ga0209802_1000149_pt1 | contig 52371 bp, 40 predicted proteins | sample GraSoiAngelo_129_FD_185886 | JGI IMG/M metagenome (GOLD analysis project Ga0209802, IMG submission 185886) | Grasslands soil microbial communities from the Angelo Coastal Reserve, California, USA - 14_0927_12_40cm (SPAdes) (version 2) | ecosystem: Environmental > Terrestrial > Soil > Grasslands ...
GTCTACGACCTGGGTGCGATCGACGCGTTGGCGCGCTCAGTCCACGGCATGATTCAACTCTTCGCCGGCATTGCCTTCGTCGCCAGGCCCATCCTCCGGTCGCGCAATCGCGTCTCTTCGGCGATTCCGTTCGCGCGCGGCGTGCTGATCGCCCTGCCGATCGCCGCCCTTCTGGCAGGGCTCCTGGCCGCGGCGGACCCTGTGTTTGCCTCCTTCTTCAACCTCAACATCGACCTCGGGCAGCTGCTGCTCGACGTGTCCTTCGTCGCCGTTGGATCGTTCGTCGCGGCGGGCCTGCTGCGTCTGGCGCTGGCGGAGCCGCCGGACCGAGTGGACGGACCCGCTTGGCGACTGGGGGCAACAGAAGCGCTGGTCGTCCTCGCGGTCCTCGATGCGGTCTTCCTGGCTTTTGCGCTGGCGCAGGTCATGGCGGCGAGCGGCGCGGCGGCAGAGACCTTGAAATCGGCGGGCCTCACGTACTCCGACTACGCCCGGTCAGGTTTTTTCCAGCTGTTGTGGGTCAGCGGCATCACGCTCGCGCTGCTGATCATCTTCAGCCGGATCAGCGCCTTCAAAGAGCCCAAGACCCGTCTCGCGTTTCTCGTCCTGGCCGAATGCGCGATCGCATTGACCCTGATGATCGTCGTCGTCGCCTTTCGCCGCCTGAACCTTTATGAGGAGGCATACGGGTTCACCATGCTGCGCCTGTACAGCCACGTCTTCGCGGTGTGGATCGGGCTCGTGTTCCTATTGCTGGCCGCGGACTTCATCGGCCTCTGGCGACACCGCCGATGGTTCATCGGGGCCGCGGCGACCACCGCGGCGGCGGTCCTTCTTGCTTTGAATATCGCGAGTCCCGAGGCAATCGTGGTCGCCCTCAACACGAACCACGCGCAGATCACGCACAAGATCGACGGCGCCTACCTCGCGGAGCTTTCGAGTGACGCCACACCGGCGCTGCTCGCCTCACGCGAGGAGCTGGACTCCGGTCTGCGTAAGCAGGTCACGGATGCCGCGTGCGCCGGTCCGCGAAGTTATTCGCCGCCAGTCGCGGCATTCAACTGGGCGGACGCACAGGCCACAGCCGCCCGCCAGGCCGGGTGCTAGGCCATGGAAACGGCGCCTCGCCCAGACGACATCTCAGCCCATTAGGTTCGCACTACGATGATGCCGCGTGGTTCGACCGTGGCTATCTCATGTTTGCCGATAGAGAATCGATGTCACGGACCCCTGGCCACGACGACGAGCGCGTCTTGGAGAACTTCGTGGACCTCGCGGGACGGTTGATCAGCATCCCGGTCCAGCACAAAAAGCGCCTCGCCGTGTTGAAGTGGCTCGTCGAAGACTTTCAGCCGGGCCGGCTCTACCCGGAGTCAGAGGTGAATCGCGTCATCTCGCGCCGGCATCCGGATTTCGCTGCGCTCCGGCGCTACCTGGTCGACGAGGAGCTCATGCAGCGCCGGCGTGGCGTGTACTGGCGGACAGGCACCATGCCCAACGTGGGGTTCGACCCGCCATCGTTCCCGGATTTGGACCGGAGAACTGATTGAGCCGGATCTAAGGCGGCCTGTTACCTGGGGCTGTCCGGTGGCGTTTCCGCAGGCACAAGGAGGTCACGCCACATGCCCCAATCCTTCCGCCTTCTCGTCATCCCCATCGCCGTCGTGGTCGCTTGCTCGGTGGCCGTGACGGCCGTGATCGTGGCCAGTCGTGCCCCCGTCCTCGTCAACGTGCGGTCCGCCACGACCGCTTCAGGGATCGACTCCGCGATCCTTGCAAGCGGCGACGCGACCGTGTCTAAGAAACCCGACCTTGCCCTGCTGAACGCCGGGATCGAATCGCGGGCGAGCACGGCCGCCGCCGCTCAGAGCGACCTGGCGACCAAGGCGGCCAAGCTGATCGCGAGGGTCAAGTCGCTCGGCGTCGTCGACAAGGACCTCAGCACCTCGGGCTACTGGATCGGCCCGGAATACGGATCGACCGGTCAGACGATCACCGGCTATCGTGCCGGCGAGCAGCTGCAGGTCAAGTGGCACAACGTCGACACGGTCGGTAGGACATTGGACGCCATCGTCCAGGAAGGCGGGGCGACGAACATCTCGATCGGCTTCGGGCTCTCGAACCCCAAGGCGGCACAGGCGGAGGCACGCGCGCTTGCGATCGCCGATGCGAAAGCCAAGGCCCAGGCAATGGCCTCCGCGGCGGGGGTGCATGTCGGCCAGGTGATTCGCGTCAGCGATGTCTCGATCATCAGGACCCCTTATCCGTACACCTACGGGGCGGCTCTAGCCGCGCCGGACAAGGCGGTGACGCAGGTCCCGGTCGGCGACCTGGACGTGCAGGTCAGCGTGGAGGTCGATTACTCGATCGCGTAGGTCGCGTCCCCGCCAAGTCGATCCAAGCCTGAGCCCCTCGCGGCTCGGTTTGGCGGCCGGTGACTTATCGTGCGCGGGACGATGATGCTCAAGCCTTACCCGGACAGCCGATGGCCTGCATTTCTGCGGGTTCTCGCCGACACGGTCGTCTTCTTCTGGACGGTTGTCTGGGCCTACCTGGGATGGCTGATCTACCAGACCGTGATGGGATTGCAAGCCATCGCCGACGGCATGACCAATACAGGCGCCACCTTCAACAAGTGGATTGCCGCGTTCAGGCAGGTGATCCCGAACGACGTTCCTCTCTTGACCAAATTTCTCCAGGACATGGCAAATGCTCTGCAGCACTACTCCGGCGACCAACTGGTCTCAGCCGGTCACAACATCCACGACGCGATCATCCGCGTCGCCATCACCCTGGCGCTGCTCGTCGCGCTGCCGCCCATCCTTCTCGTGTTGCTTCCCTACGGCGGGTGGCGATGGCGCGACATGCGAGAGACAGGCGCCGCGCTCGCGTTCGTGCGAGTGGCGTCGATCACAGGGCGGGCCGACGCCGCCCGGGCCGTGCTTGCGTATCGGGCCGTGTCCACCTTGAGCTTTCGCCAGCTGATGAGCGCAAGTGCGGATCCGGTGGGCGACCTGGTCGAGCATCGCTATGAACGGCTGGCGAACGCGATGCTGAAACGCGCGGGGCTCGACCCCACGCGGCTCGCGCCGCCTGACCTGCCTGAGCTGCCGCCGCATCGCGGCCCGTAGCGCTCTCTATCGTTGTGAGCCATGTGTCGAAGCATCAAGACCCTCCGTCATGCCGACGTTGTCGCCACCGATGACGAGATCCGAGAGGCCGCGCGACAGTTCGTCCGTAAGGTGAGCGGGTTCACCAAGCCCTCGAGCCGCCACGCGGCGGCGTTCGAGGTGGCGATCGACGAGATCAGCGTCGCTTCGCACCGCTTGCTGGAGTCGATCGCGGGCAACCTCGCCGGAGCCGGCCACCGCTCTTAACGGGCAGGGTTGACGCCGGCCTTACGCTGAATTGAGGTTGGCCGGTTGGGGGAGGGGCCGGAAGCAGAAGGGAGGGCCCGCCAGAGGTGCGGCTTTTTAGAGCTGGCAGCCCCGGCAGAAGTTCAGCGGCTCCCGGTTGGAGCCGAGCTGGCTGATCCGATGGCCGCACCTGGGGCACGTCTTGCCGCCCTTCATATGCACCGACATGAAGGTCCGATCCTGTTTCGATTCGTCGTAGTTGGGGTTGGCGAGGATGGCTTCGACCGCGCGTGACAGGACCAGAGGTATGGCTCGGAAAAGCGCCTCTTCTTCCTCCGGCTTGAGCGAGGCGCGGCGCCGTAACGGCAAGAGCCGCGCTTCGAACAGGATCTCGTCCGAGTACGCGTTGCCGATGCCGGCCAGGAACTCCTGGTTGCGCAGCAGGTCCTTCAGCTCGTCGCGAAAGCGCCGCAGGCGCTTGCGAAACACGTCCAGGCCCATCTCGCCAACTGAGTCCGCCTCCGGACCCTGGCCGTCCCACGCCGGCACGTCACGCGAGCAGTCGCTCACCCAGTAGATCCGGCCCATATCGCGGAAGTCCAGGTAGCGCAGCTCCTGCTTGCCCTCGACTCGCAGCGTGAAGACCTCGGTCGCCGGGACCGGAGCGTCGCCGCCGACGATCTGAAATCGGCCGCCCAGCATGGGGTTGATGACGAGCCACCTCGGCTGGCCTCCGCCGCCCAGCTCGGTTGCGAAGACCATGTGCTTTCCGCGGCGCGTGAGCGCAGTGACCCGCCGAGCCGGCAGCTCGAGGGCGAAGTTGTCGACTGGGTAGCGGAGCAGGTGGGCCTTCTTGGGATTGACCGTCGCAGCCGTGATCAGCTTGCCCTCGACCCGCGGCCCGATTCGCATCCGCAGAGCCTCCAATTCGGGCAATTCAGGCATGCCGAAAAGATACGGACAATCTGTTTGGCCCCCTAAACCGCTTGGGATAACTCCACCGTGAGACTTGACAGATTCACAGACAAGGCCCAGGAAGCTCTGCAGGAAGCTGCGGAGCTCGCGCGGGCGACCGGCAATCAGGCCGTCGAACCCGAGCACCTCCTGCTGTCGCTTGTCCGCGAGGATGAGGGCGTCGCCCGGGCTCTCCTTGAGCACGCAGGCGCATCCTTCCAGGCGCTGCAGCCGGCGCTGATCTCAGCGATCGAGCGCTTTCCGAAGGTCAGCGGCGCCGGTCAGCCCTACCTCAGCGAGGGCCTGAACAAGACCCTTGAGCAGGCCGAGCGCGAGGCCGAGCGGCTCAAGGACGAGTACATCTCGACCGAGCATCTGCTGCTGTCCCTCAGCGATCTGAAGATCCTGAAGGACGCCGGCGCTACCCATGAAGCCCTGCTCCGGGCGCTCCGCCCCCTGCGCGGCACGCAGCGCGTGACCGACCAGAACCCCGAGTCCAAGTACCAGTCACTCGAGAAGTACGGTCGCGACCTAACCAAGCTCGCCAAGGACGGCAAGCTCGATCCGGTCATCGGCCGCGACGAGGAGATCCGTCGCGTGATCCAGGTCCTGTCCCGCCGGACCAAGAACAACCCGGTCCTGATCGGTGAACCGGGCGTCGGAAAGACGGCGATCGCCGAAGGTCTCGCCCAGCGAATCGCCCAGGGCGATGTGCCCGAAGGTCTCAAGGGCAAGCGCGTGATCGCGCTCGACCTGGGCGCGGTGGTTGCCGGCACCAAGTTCCGCGGCGAGTTCGAAGACCGCCTCAAGGCGGTGTTGAAGGAGATCGAGGGCTCAGACGGCCAGGTGATCCTGTTCATCGACGAGCTCCACACGCTGGTCGGCGCGGGCGCGGCCGAGGGCGCAATCGATGCCGCGAACCTCTTGAAGCCCGCCCTGGCGCGCGGTGAGCTGCGTGCGATCGGTGCGACCACCCTGGACGAATATCGCAAGCACATTGAGAAGGACGCGGCACTCGAACGGCGCTTCCAGCCCGTGCTGGTCGACCAGCCGTCGGTGGAAGACACGATCAGCATCCTGCGCGGACTGCGCGAGCGCTACGAGGTTCATCACGGCGTGCGGATCAAGGACGCCGCCATCGTGGCCGCCGCTGTCCTTTCGAACCGCTACATCACCGACCGCTTCCTTCCCGACAAGGCGATCGACCTGATCGACGAGGCGGCCGCGCGGCTGCGCACCGAGATCGACTCTATGCCCGCCGAGCTCGACGAGCTCGAGCGCCAGATCCGGCAGCTCGAAATCGAGCGCCAGGCTCTCAAGAAGGAATCGGACCGCGCGTCCAAAGAGCGCCTCGCGGCGCTCGAGAAGCAGCTTGCCGAGGCGTCGGAGAAGCGCACCGCGCTGCGCTCCCGGTGGAACCAGGAAAAAGAGGCGATCGCAAAGATCCGCGCTCTGAAGGCCAACCTCGAGGAGGTGCGCGGGGACGCCGAGCGCGCCGAGCGGGCAGCCGACTTCGCCAAGGCCGCCGAGCTCCGCTACGGCAAGGCCGTCGAGATCGAAAAGCAGCTGGGGGAGGCCAACGCGCGACTCGCGCAGCTGCAGGGTGGACATCCGCTGCTCAATGAGGAGGTCACCGAGGAGGACATCGCTCGCATCGTCGCCAAGTGGACGGGGATCCCGGTCTCCAAGCTGATGGAGGGCGAGGTCGCCAAGCTCATCAAGATGGAAGACCGCCTGCACGATCGGGTGATCGGCCAGGACGAAGCGGTCAGTGCAGTGGCGAACGCAGTGCGGCGCTCCCGATCAGGCCTTGCCGATCCGAACCGGCCGGTTGGCTCGTTCATCTTTCTCGGGCCGACGGGTGTCGGAAAGACAGAGCTGGCACGTGCGCTCGCGGAGTTCCTGTTCGACGACGAGCAGGCGCTGATCCGTCTCGACATGTCTGAATACCAGGAGAAGCACACCGTCGCGCGGATGCTCGGCGCGCCCCCCGGCTACGTGGGTTACGACGAGGGCGGCCAGCTCACCGAGGCCGTCCGGCGCCGGCCGTACTCAGTCGTGCTGTTCGACGAGATCGAAAAGGCGCACCCTGACGTCTTCAACGTCCTGCTGCAGATCCTCGACGACGGGCGGTTGACCGATGGTCAGGGCCGGACGGTCGACTTCCGCAACACCGTGCTGATCATGACCTCCAACCTCGGCGGTCAGCTGATCCAGGACATGTCAGGTCGTTCGTTCGATGAGGTTCGCGAGGCGGTGATGGCTGTCCTGCGCGACCAATTCCGCCCCGAGTTCCTGAACCGCGTCGACGACATCATCGTGTTCAAATCGCTGACCCAGGAACAGCTGGGCGCGATCGTCGATATCCAGCTGGCCCGGCTGCGGAAGCGTCTCGAGGATCGCAAGATCTCGCTGACGGTCACCGACGCGGCCCGCAAGCTGCTGATCGAACGTGGGTGGGACCCTGTCTATGGCGCGCGCCCTTTGAAGCGTGCGATCCAGCGCCTGGTCCAGGACCCCCTTGCGATGCTGCTGTTGGAAGGGACTTTCACCGACGGAGACGCGGTCGAGGTGGACATCAAGGGCGACCAGCTCACCTTTGCCAAAACGAAGTCGCGCGCCGCTGCTCCAGTCGCCTAACCCGAGCAAACAGTTCCGGCGGCGGGAAGGGTCAGGCTGATCAGGTAGGCGTCTTCAGCGGCATGCGCGCAGGCACTCGAGTCGTACGACGTATGGCCGTTGCCTTGTCGCGTCAGCAGCACTGAACCCGCGATCTGCCGGTTGACGGACTGCGCTTCGGCGTAAGGGGTCGCCGGGTCGTTGGTGCCGCCGACCAGGAGGATCGGGGGCGCTCCGCTGACCGTCAAGGGTCCCTGCCGGTTTTTCGGCTTCACGGGCCACAGAGCGCACTGCAGGTTGGAGTACTGGAACCACGGCCCGAACAGCGGCGAGGCTTTGGCAAACGCCGGACCGAGCTCGTCATACGCGGTGATGTCGGTGGGCACCGGGAAGTCGAGGCAGTTCGTGGAGTGAAAAGCTCCGTTGAAGAGATTCGAATAGGTGCCGTCCTTGTTGCGATGGTTGTATGCGTCAGCGAGCAGTAGAAGGATGCGGCCGTCGCCGCTGTCCGCTGCCGTTAGTGCCTGGTCGAGGTAGCGCCACAGGCTCTGGTCGTAGAGCGTGACGAGCAGCCCCGTCATGGCGAGCGTGCGCGTGAGCTGCCGGCCACCGAACCGGAGCGGCGTTGAATCGAGTCGCGCCATCAGAGCCGTGAGCTTCGTCCCCGGGTCGCCGGACCGTGCGTAGCCGCACGTGCTGCGCGAGCGGCAGTCGGCCAGGAAAGCCTTCAGGTTTTCCTCGAAGCCGATGACCACGCCGAGGAGGCTTTCGTTGGCGGGGACTGTCGGATCGACGACGCCGTCCAACGACAGCGCGCGCACGTGGGTGGGGAAGAGGTGCGCGTACCACTGGCCGATGTACGTCCCATAAGAGAATCCAAGGTAGGTGAGCTGCGGATCGCCAACCGCAAGCCGGATTTGATCCATGTCTCTAGCGGTGCTTGCCGAGTCCATGAACGGAAGCAGGTCGCCGCTGCGTCGTTGGCACCCCGCGGCAAAGTCCTTGTCCGCCTGGATCGCGGTTTGTTTCTCACCTGGGTCGTCCAGCACCGAATCGATCGCCAGGTAGGCGTCTTCCTGCGGGCCGTCGACGCAGGTCACTGGCGTGCTTGCGGCGACGCCCCGCGGGTCCCAGGTCACCAGGTCGAATCGACGATTCAGGTTGCTCAGCGAGGAGAGGTCGCTGCGCAAGAACTCGATGCCGGACTCGCCAGGGCCGCCCGGGTTCATCAGGAGAGAGCCGATGCGATTGGCCTGATCTTTCACCTTGATTCGGATCAATGCGAGCGAGATCTTTCGCGCGTCCGGATGGTCGTAGTCGAGCGGCACCTGCAAGGTGCCACATTGGAAGCGACCACCGCAGTCGGTCCATGCGACGTTCCCAGGCAGTGGCGGGTTGCTGGGGCTGTGCGATGGCGCCGGCGAGTTTCGCGTGCACGCAACGGCGAGGATCGTGACGAGCACCAGGAACTTTGCGACGCGACCCGTCACGCCTGGAATGTAACCACACCCAGTTCCCAGCTAGCTCTCAGCAGCGGATTCCGTCAACCTAGCCCCGGTGCGAAGCGCTGCTTGTTGCATTGCGATTCTCATCGCGGTCAGCTGTGCCGGCCAGCAGAACAAATCTCAGGGGCGGTCGCCGTCTCCATCCCTGTTCTGGAGTCCCACCAATTCGCCTTCGCCGACCCCGTCGCCGCCTTTGGCGTCACCCATTTCCGCGACGGTCAACAGCGGTTCATTCAAGCTCACACGGGTCGCGGCGGGCTTGAGGAGTCCGGTTTACGTAACGAGTGCCGGCGATGGCTCTGGTCGTATGTTCATCGTTGAGCAGGCGGGGCGCATCCTCGTCATGAAGGATGGGCGTGTGCTGCCCACGCCTTTCCTCGACATACGCTCGTTGGTCGTGGCAGGCGGAGAACGTGGACTCCTGAGCGTCGCTTTTCATCCTGATTTCGCGACCAATGGAGTTTTCGTCGTCGACTACACCCGCTCGACTGGCCATGTGGGCGACACGGTGATCGCGCGCTACAAGGCCGTGCCTGGCTTCGACGTGGCGGACCGCTCCTCGGGCCAGGCGTTGCTTACCATCACGCAGCCGCAGTCCAACCACAACGGCGGTCTGGTTTCGTTCGGACCCGACGGATACCTGTACATCGGGATGGGCGACGGAGGGAACGCAGGCGATATCGGCACGGGCCACGCGCCCCAGGGCAACGGGCAGAGCCTTACGACACTGCTCGGAAAGATCCTGCGGATCGAGGTCCAGGCGACCGGTCCATACACGGTGCCGGTCGGCAATCCCAACCTGGGAAGCGGGACTCGTCACGAGATCTGGGCATACGGAGTGCGTAATCCCTGGCGATTCAGCTTTGATCGTGCCACGCGTGACCTCTACATAGGCGACGTCGGCCAGAACGCATGGGAGGAGGTCGACTTCCGCGCGTCGTCGAGCAAGGGTGGCGAGAACTACGGCTGGCCGGTATTCGAGGGGTCGCATGTGTACCGATCGGGGGTGCGGCTGACGGGCGACGTCAAGCCGGTGGCGGAGTACTCGCACGCCGGCGGGAGCTGCTCCGTCACCGGAGGCTATGTATACCGCGGTTCGAAGATTCCGTCGATGTTCGGTTTCTATGTGTTCGCGGACTACTGCAGCGGAGTCTTGCGGACGCTCGTCCTGTTTCCCGGACACTGGACGATGGCGACGCTGATGGACACCGCGTTCCTGGTCTCGTCGTTCGGCGAGGACGAATCAGGCGAGCTGTACCTGGTCAACCTCGGTGGTGCTGTTTACAGGTTCGACCCCGCGTAGGGGCTCTACGCAGCGCTAGGCCGCCGCGCGGCGATTGGAGACTTTGCGCCGATATTCCAGCCGGCGCAGGCCTTTTCTGCGCTCTCGAGAGCGAAGCGGAGGGCCGGGTCCTGCGGCGAATCGGTGGTGAAATATGGGAATTCGGCGCTCGGACGTGCGTCGCTCCGCCCCCGAGCGCCTGGTGGCACTCCTCTTTTCGTCCATTTCGCATTCCCCCTTGCCGGCGCCCGCGCCAATGAGGCTGCCCGTCCAGGGCAGCTCGCCGCAACGTGCCGGCGCTGCGGGTTGCTGTTCGGATCGGTGAGGAGATTGAGCGGGTCAGCCTCCTCACTCACTTGGAGAACGCCTGGTTACGCCAAAAAAACCGTATAAATGTCGCTGAGCGACAACTTGGTGGGTTGGCCTGGTCAGCGCGAGTCCCGTAACGGAGCCACGGGCTGTCTCGTTTGCGGATCATGAGGCGAAGGCTTGGCGGTACGACCTTTGGCGCAGCCGTGGCGGTCGTGTTGCTCGCCGCCTGCGGCGGTGCTTCCCCGGCTGCCTCGGTTCACTCACCGACGGCCTCTGCTCCGACGACAAGCGCCAGCCCATCGGCCGGCGCGACCGCGTCGCCGTCATCGTCGGACATCCGGCTCGTGATCGAGGATGTCCAGGGCAACCAGGTTCGCCTGGCGAGGCTCGACGCCCGCGACACGGCAAAGGTCGCTGGTTCATACCAAGGCATCGTCAACGATCACGTGATTTTGCTCAACGGACGAATCCTCGAGTCGCTCGACAGGAGCGGGACGGTGCGCAAGCTTGGCCAGCTCGCGCCGAGTCTGAGCGGGTTCGATAACGGCCGAGTCGCGGTAAGTCCTGACCTCTCTCGTTGGATCTACACGCTGACCGACTCCGAATTCACGACGCACATACACCTCGGAACCCCGACGAGTGACAGCGAGATCGCCGCGGTGCCTGCGCCGGCCAGAGACACCAGTTACGGCGGTTTCACCTGGAACGCCAGCGGTGTCTATCTGACCCAACAGCCGACGGGACTCGGCGGCGCCGGACCCTTTCTCGAATATCGCTTCAGTCTTGCGAAGTTCGATTTGAACAGCCACAAGGTCACGATCGTGTCGCCGACGTGCACCGTGTACGCGGTTCTCGATGACGGCACGATGATCTGCCGCAGATCGTTCGCTGACGGCCGGATCGACGTTCGGTCGCCGGCGGGGCAGACGCACTTCATTCAGATGACGATCGGTGGCCCCGCCAACACGACGGATGCCTTCGCGTACGTCAAGGTCGCGGTCTCGGCGGACAACAAGCGCCTGATCGTAGGCCGGAACGGAGCCAAGGATCCGGTGATCAACTACCAGATGGCCGTCGCCGACCTGACGTCCTCGGCGGCTGGCGCGTTCGGTCCGATCGATTATCTCCCCGACGCGTGGCTGCCCGATGGGCGAGTGGTCGGAACGCACGTGTGCGCCTACGTGGATTGGGGCGGTGGACCATGCAACGCGAGCCTGGACGGGACCTACTTCTTCAGCGCCGATGGCAGCTCGCGCACGCTTTTCTTCAAGCTGACTCATGGCGCTGTGGTGGGCTACTTATAGCGCGCCGGCAGTTCCCCGCTCGACCGGGCGGAGGCGATAGGACAGGCGCCCTATTGAGGAGCCGGCGGGGGTGGAGTATCGTCCCGAACCGCCAACCGCGATATGAAAATCCCGGCCCTCCTCACCATTCTGATTTTGCCTCTGTCGCTCCTGGCCGCGCGCCCCACGAATGCCCAAGCCGCCGCGCCCACTTTCCCCATCCGCGCGGCGTTCTACTACCCCTGGTTCCCGGAGACCTGGGGCCCCGTGAGCAACCGGTACACGCATTACACGCCAACCCTCGGCTACTACAACTCGAGTGACGCGGCCACCATCGATGACCACATCGCTCGCATGGAGTACGCCGGCATCAATGTCGGCATCGCTTCCTGGTGGGGACAGGGGAGCAAGACTGACCAGCGGATAAGTCTCCTGCTCGCGGAGGCTCATTCCAGGAACTTCTACTGGACGCTGTACTACGAGCCCGCATTGAGCAGCACGCAGGTCGCCTTGGACCTCACCTACATCGCCACCCACTACGGATCCGACCCGAACTTCCTGCACGTCAACGGCAAGCCCGTCCTCTTCATCTACACCCGCGCCGTCAACAGCTGCACCGACGTCGCAACATGGGAAACCGCAAACGCCGGGCAGTTCTACCTCGACCCCCAGGTGTTCGCCGGCTATCGCCTCTGTTCTGTCCAGCCCGCGAGCTGGCACCAGTACGCGCCGACATCCGCGGAAGACAAGCAGACCGGTTACTCGTTCAGCATCAGTCCCGGCTTCTGGTTGGCGACCGACGCCGCGCCGCGGCTCGTGCGGGATCCCAGCCGCTGGCGCCTCAACGTCCAGGACATGGTCGCGTCGGGTGCGCCCTGGCAACTCGTCACGACCTTCAATGAGTGGGGAGAGGGAACAGCGGTTGAAGATGCGGTGCAATGGCAGAGTCCCAGCGAGTACGGCGTCTACCTGGATGAGCTCAGCTCGAATGGGCACGGCTTGCGGGGGGCGGCCCAGTCATCGGCCCCGCCACTGCCGGTCCGAACTTCTGCTAGTCAGTCAAGCCCTGCTCCATCCGATATTCGCATCCTTGCTGTGGAGCCGGCATCGAGCAGCGCATCGGCCTCTGTCACGCCGTACTCAAGTCCAACGGCCTCGACGGACGCTTTCACGTCGGTGCGCCTGGCGATTCAAAGCGCGTTGATGCGTCGAGCCTGGAGGGTGCTGCCAAGGTGATGTTGGTCGCATTCGCGATTCAGTCGGATGGCGGGAAGGGAGGGAGCTCATGCCCTAGGTGGACATACCGTGCAAGGTTCACCTGAGATGCCTTAGCCGGTCGCAACGGCGCCAGACTGCGATCGCAGCGCTGACCGGGTCGACGCAGCGCCTGTCGAAATCGTCCGGCAAGCGACAGTGCGAACCTGTGGCTCAGGCCTCCAGGTCGCTCGGAAAGATCGCAACGACAATGCCGTGCGCGGCGACCGGCGTAACCGCGCCCGAGGTCAGGTCGACCACGCTGGGTGTGCCGTCCGAGCTCTGATAGAAGCCCGTCACTAGGTGGCTGTTATCGAGCCACCCAGCCCAATCGCCGGAAGTTGTGGTTGCCTGGAGGATGCGGGATTGGTCGTTGGGAGACCAGATCACCAACTGGCCCTGGCCGGCGGGTTGCTCGCAGCACGCAGCGATCATCGAGCCATCGGATGATAGCGATCCTGCGGCGCTGAAAGTGCCGTAGTCATGCGGCGAGTTCCAGGAGATCCACTCCCCGTGCCATCCCGCCGCGTCACCCTGAACGACCGCGGTTCCCGATTTGCTCAGGAGCCCGCTGGCGCCGCCACCGCTGATGATCGCGGACCTCTTTGCGGTGACCGGGCTGATCACGTGGAAGTTGATCCCGCCATAAGGGTTGGGGCCGTAAGGGTATCTGGCGAGGTCGCGACTCGAGTAGAGGATTTCCTTACTTTTGAAAGGGACGGCGTTTGGGCCGAGATAGGCCACGACAAGCTGACCCGCGTGCCATGCAACCGGCCAGACGTAGCGGCTCGTGGAGGTGAAAATCACTGCATGATGTGAGTGGCCGAGATCCTCAACGTAGAGGGTCAAGCGCACAGGCCTGGCCGAGTAGTCAAGTAAGGCGACGGCGATCCGTGAGTCGTCGGGGCTCACAGCGAAGGTGGCGTGGACTTTGCCGGTGCCCGATATGGACGTGACGAGCCCCGTGGTCCCGTCCGCCTTGAGGTAGCGGACCGCGCCATCTCCGTCGAGGTAGTAAACGCGTGATTTCGATACGCTCACGTAAGGCAGCTCGATGGAATCTGCGATGTCCGATCTCCTGGCTGCCTGCGCGTGGGCCACAATCTGGGCATCGCCGTCCACCAGGGCGATGGTGTATGTGCCACGACCTGCGAACAGGTCGACAAGTACGGCGTACGACTTCACGACCTGCGCCGCAGGCACCGGGCTCGGCGATGCCTCGATCCCCCCGGCTTCCCCGCCCAGGTCGCTGGGGCTGGCGGAAGCCTCCGCCGACATCGTCGAAGGGGAAACCTGTGCATGGCTGGACGGGGCCGGGATCGATGCGCTGGGTCCTGACGAGCATGCCACCGCTCCAAGCACAACCAGAGCCAGCGGCCACCTCACGAGTCGTGCAACGTTAGGCACTCAGCCCAGTTACGTGGCCAACCCCACCCCCGCTCCCGGATCTCCGGAAGATCGATGACGTCCTTCAGGCGCGCTGGCACCTGGGATATACATGCAGCCCGCGCGTCGAACCTGCGAATCAGCCCTCGCGCTCGACCCCCCGCTCGGCCAGGTGCATGCCGAGATTGATGGCGTGGCCGAACAGGCCGGTGCCCAGGCAGGCGACACCCAAGGCGGCCAGCCAAGGGTCCATCCCGAATAAGTAGATGGAAGCCACCGTGCCCAGGCCGAAGCTGATCAACACATTGCACAGACCAACTCGAAATAGGACCCCGCGACTCACTTGACCCCTGACTCAGCCGGGGCGGTGATGATGGGGCTGTTGTGGCGGGCGGCAGGGGCCCTAAGGCGGTTACTCCCAGCCAAATCTCCCCTCCACTGAAAGACGGCCTCTGCCTCCCAATCGCAACTTAGGCGGCTACAAGTCCCGCGTAAATGGGACTTTGTACCCCCATCCCAGACGGCCCACGGAGCAGAACCCAGTTACCAGCGGGTACCAGAAATCAGCTGGTCTACGATGCCGTTAGACATAGGGTGAAACGAGTCCACTATGTCGTGAGACATCAGATGGCGGGAAGGGAGGGATTCGAACCCTCGAGGGAGCTTTACACCCCCTACCCGCTTAGCAGGCGGGTGCTTTCGGCCACTCAGCCACCTCCCCGACAAGGGAGCCTGTCGCTCGATTCTATCCACCCCAGCCTGCATCCATCGCTCTCCATACTTACAAGCCGATGGAAGCTCCCGGCGGACCAGGCGCGCCCCCGATGTGGGGAACTGGACGCAAGATGGCGTTCGGGGCGGCGCCCGGTTCCCGGAGCAAGGTCTGGTACACCCTCGCCGACGGCAACCTCAGCGAGGTGTTCTTTCCATATCTCGACCGCGTCGCGCTGCATGAGCTGCGTTTTTTCGTGTCCGCCAGCGGCGCCCCGCCGGTCGATGACGCGGCCGACGGCCAGCACTCGATCAGCTGGATCAGCCCCGGCGTACCCGCCTTTCACGTCGATTCGACGCATCACGAATACAGGCTGACCAAAGAGTTCTTTTCCGACCCGGAAGAGAACGCGATGCTCATCGCGGCCACGTTCACTCCCGAGCTGCCCGACCTACGCCTCTACCTGCAGGCCTCCGCCCACTGGCAGCCGGGTACCGAAGGTAACTTCGGCAGCGTCCTCGACACACATCCTCCGGCCTTGTTGCTCCAGCAGCAGGACGTGTGGATCTGCGTCGTCGGGCCGTTCAGCCGTGCCACGGTCGGCTACTTCCGCAGCTCTGACGTGCACATCGACCTGAGCGACGCGGACGGATACCTGACCGCCATGTATGACCGGGCCGGTCCGGGAAACGTCGCGGTCGGCACCGAGCTCGGCGTCCGCGCGGGCACGTTCCAGCTCGCCATCGGATTCGCGCACTCGAGAGCCGACGCGGAGGAGGTCGCCCGGAACGCGCTGCAGAAGGGCGCGGGAACGGTGCGTCAGGCCTTCGAACGTGCGTGGCATGCTCAGGCCGAGATCCCGCGCGCTCTCGAGAAGGTGAGCGGTGACGAGGGGATGCTCGCGCGTGCCTCCTTCGCTCTGCTGCACTGTCTCGAGGACAAGTCCCACGCGGGAGCCTTCATCGCGGCTCCAGCCGCGCCGTGGGGTGAGTTGAATCACGACGGCAGCCACCTCTACCAGCTCGTCTGGCCGCGGGACCTCTGCCGCATCGCCACCGCGCTTCTCGATGGCGGCGACAGCGAAGCGGCGCTGCGCGCGTTCCGCCACCTGCAAGCGCAGCAACGTCCGGACGGAGGCTGGTATCAGAACTGGACCATCGACGGGACTCCTCACTGGCAGTCGACCGAGCTGGACCAGATCGCGCTCCCGATCCTGCTTGCATGGCGGCTCGGCGTGGCGGGCTGCCTAGACCACGATCCTTACCCGACGATGGTCCGGCGGGCAGCGCAATTCATCATCCGCGAGGGTCCGCTGACGACCCTCGACCGATGGGAGGATTCAGGCGGTCTCTCACCGTCGACGCTGGCGGCGTGCATCGCGGCGCTGATCGTTGCTTCCGAGTTCGCGAATGACGCGGGGGAGCACATCGCCGCGGGTCACTTTCGCGCAGTGGCCGACTACTGGAACGACCGGGTCGAGGCCTGGTGCTCGCTTTCCTCCGGACAGTACTTGCGGCTGGGCTCCGATCCAGACCGGCGGCCGACCGAAGGCGCGATCGCGCCCGAATTCCTCGAGCTTGTTCGCTATGGGCTCCGCAGGCCCAAGGACGAGCGCGTCCTACGCAGCCTGCAGGGCGTCGACACATCGCTGAAGGTGAGTCTCCCAGCGGGCCCGAGCTGGCGACGTTATGTCGGCGACAGCTACGGCGAGCACGAGGACGGCTCGCCGTGGGACGGCGGTGGGCGGGGCCGCGCCTGGCCGGTGCTCACTGGCGAGCGCGCGCGTCATTTCTTCTCCATGGGGCTGCCGGCCGCCGAGCTCGTGCGAACTCTCGAAGGATTTGCGGGGCAGGGACTCGCGCTTGCCGAGCAGCTGTGGGACGCGCCGGACGTTCCGACGCGCCGCCTTCAGTTTGGCAAGCCGAATGGCTCCGCGTGCCCGCTCGGCTGGGCACACGCCGAGTATCTCGAGCTCCTCGTGACGATCGCGCTCGCCGGGTTTCCCGACATCGTCATGCCGGCGCGCCGCCGTTACACCGAGGGGCAGGCGCAGGAACCGCCGTTCATCTGGTCCCACAGGCACCAGATCACACGCATCGCCGCGGGCCGGCGTCTTCGCGTCCAGCTGCCGAGGCCCGGCGCCGTCCACTACACGTTCGACAACTGGGCCTCGCACGTGGAAGTCGACGCCATCGACACAACGCTCGGCGTCTGGGTCGCCGAAGTTCCATGCCACGAGCTGCCCGGCGGGGCGGAGCTGTCCTGGACCGCGCACTACATGACCGGTTGGGAAGGGAAGAACTTCTCCCTGACAGTGGACTAGCCCCATCCCCCGGCTTCGCCGGGTACTTCCCCATGAATGGGGAAGAGTTATTCCCCTAGCGTTCTTCGGGCGGCTCCAGGTCGTCGAGCCTCAGCCCGTTGCCGGTCTCTTCGTCGAACTGGCTGTGCAGCTCCCCGCAGTCCGCGCACCGGTAGTACTCGCCGACAAAACCCTTGTGCCACACCGCGTAGCTGACGATGCCGGGTTCCTCGACCAGGATCTCCTGCTCGAGGCGGTAGATCACCTGCTCCCATCCGCCCGCCTCGATTTCGTCGTCGAGCACGACCACGCAGTAGGGATGCGGCTCGCCCCACAACATGACGACCTCGCCCCGACGCTCGTCCTCAGCGTTGACGATCGACCATGCCTCGGCCGCCTGACCGCGGCTGCTTCTCACCAGCCGAAGCTGGGCCCAGAAGCGTTCGGCTGACTCGCGTTCGGCCTTGTCGTGCTCCGCCTGCGCTTCCTGAAACGCGCTCCACATGCGCAGAAGGTGGTTGCGGAACCGGTGATAAGTCGGCAGCAGCTTGGGCTGCTGCTTCGGCGAGCCGATGAGCTTCTCGAAGGCGTGCTCGAACGCAGCCTCGACGCGCTCCTGGCGGTCGGACACGTCGGGCGCCCACGCCTCGTCCTCGGACAACCGCATGCTCTCGTTCAAGACGACCTCGAAGTCGAGCCAGTCATCGCCGAACTCGGGCACGAAAACGGACTCGACTAGGTCGGCCAGGCGGTGCTCCTCGAGCAGGGCGGGAGTCACTTTGCCACGCGCTTCGGGCCAGCCCTTCCAGCCCATCACGTTGTGGATCCAGTAGTCGAAGACGGTGACCGCGTACTGCAGCGCAGCGGGAGAGCTCCAGATCCCGGTCGGCCAAGTCTTCTTGCCGGTTCGAACCTTGTTGTAGAGGGAGATGACCTGCTCTTCGTCCAGGTATTCAGTTTCCATGGCGCCCTCCAACTATAGGAATAAGCCCGAAAGCACCCTGGGTATAGTCCCTATAGACATGACTCAAACTCGAAGCTTCACCCCTGACCAGGTCGCGCGGTACGCCCGCCACCTGATCCTGCCCGAGGTCGGCGGCGCCGGCCAGCGCAAGCTGCTGAATTCGAGCGTCCTGCTCCTGGGCGCGGGCGGGCTGGGCTCGCCCGCGGCCATGTACCTGGCGGCGGCCGGCGTGGGCAAGGTCGGCATCGTCGACTTCGACGTCGTCGACGCGTCCAACCTGCAGCGCCAGCTGCTCCACGGCAATGACGACATCGGACGTCCAAAGGTCGAGTCAGCGGCCGAGACGCTGCGCAACCTGAATCCTGATGTCGAGGTTGTCGCGATCAACGAGCACCTGAACTCGGAGACGGCAATGCGCATCTTCTCGCCGTATGAGGTGATCGTCGACGGCACTGACAACTTTCCGACGCGCTACCTGGCCAACGACGCGGCACACTTCCTGGCCAAGCCGCTCGTGCACGGCAGCATCTTCCGGTTCGAGGGCCGCCTCGCCCTTTTCGACTCCGCGAAAGCCACCGGCTGCTATCGCTGCCTGTTTCCCGAACCTCCGCCTCCTGGCAGCGTGCAGAGCTGCGCCGAGGCAGGCGTGTTCGGAGTCCTGCCCGGGATCATCGGCAGCATGATGGCGTTCGAGACGATCAAGTACCTCCTCGACATCGGGCGGTCGATGATCGGCCGGTACCTGCTTTTCGAAGGCGAGGAGATGTCGTTCCGCGAGCTGCGGCTGCGCCAAAACAAGGCGTGCCCGTTGTGCGGCGAGAACCCGACTGTCGACTCGTTGATCGACTACGAGGCCTGGTGCGGCACACCGGCGATGGAACCCTCCGAAGCCCAGGCCAGCTAACCTCCTAGCTGGGTGATGATCCAGCTCGACCGCTACGACGCGACGCGGGTGAAATTGGCCCGGGAGCGCGTGCGCGGTCTGGGGTCGGTACTTGTCGCGTATTCGGGCGGCGTCGATTCGACGTTGCTGCTCAAGCTGGCAATCGACGAGCTCGGCGATCGCGCGGTCGCGGCGCTGGCAAGCTCGCCGGCGTACCCCGAATCCGAGCAGCAAGAAGCTCGTGACCTGGCCCGCTCCCTGGGTGCACGGCTGGTCGAGGTTACGACCAGCGAGGTCGAGCTCGATGCCTATGCTCGCAACAACCCGGACCGTTGCTTCCACTGCAAGGAAGAGCTGTTCGACACCCTCGCACCGGTGCAGCAAGATCTCGGCCTCGCGCATCTCGCGTATGGAGCGACCGCCGACGACGCCGGTGACCATCGACCTGGCCACGGATCGGCCGTCCGCCGCGGCGTGCAGTTCCCCCTTCTCGAGGCCGGCCTGGCGAAGTCAGAGATCCGCGCGGCGGCGCGCGCGCTTGGTCTCCCGAACTGGAACAAGCCGTCCTTTGCCTGTCTGTCGTCGCGAATTCCGCACGGTACGCCTGTGACAGTGGCGGCGCTGCGCCAGATCGAAGCCGCAGAGGCGGCGCTGAAGGCGCTCGGGTTCACGCAGGTTCGGGTCCGCCACCATGGCGATGTCGCGCGGATCGAGGTCGACGAGGTGGACATACCGCGCCTGCTAGCTGAGCGAGGACGCGTGACCAGCGCACTGCGCGAGGCCGGCTACAAATTTGTTTCGGCCGACCTCGAGGGGTACGCCACCGGAAGTCTCAACCGGACCTGGAGAAAGGGCAGCTGATAGCCCCTCCGGCCCTTCGGGCCACCTCCCTATGAATGGGGAGGAGGTCGTCCTGAGCCTCGACGAAGGGACGACCGGCGCCACCGCGATCGCGGTGGGCATCGACGGTGAGGTACGCGGCAAGGGCTACGAAGAGATCGCTCAGCACTATCCGCGGCCCGGTTGGGTCGAGCACGACGCAACAGATATCTGGTCTGCTGTTCAGACAAGCGTGCGTCAGGCGCTCGACGCAGCCGGCGCCAAACCGAGCGACGTGCGCGCCGTGGGCATCACGAACCAGCGCGAGACGCTTGTGTTGTGGGACAAGGAGACGATGCAGCCAATCTCGCGCGCGATCGTGTGGCAGGACCGCAGGACGGCGGACGAATGCACACGGCTGCGAGCGGCGGGCCATGAACACCGCGTACGGGAGATCACCGGGCTGGTCCTCGATCCCTACTTCACGGCGACGAAATACGCCTGGGCGCTGAAACACATCGAGGGAGCGGGAGAAGCGGCCGCCGGCACCGTCGACTCCTGGCTCATCGCGCGCCTCTCCTCGGGTCGCGACCACGTCACGGACGCCTCGAACGCATCGCGCACTCTGCTGTTCGCCATCAGTAGCGGTGAATGGAGCGACGAGATGGCCGAATTGTTCGGCGTCTCGCTTCGCAACCTGCCGCGCATCGCCGATTCGAGCGGGCACATCTCGACCACGGATCCTGATGCGTTTCTCGGCATCCAGGCCCCGATCGCTGGCGTCGCGGGCGACCAGCAGGCGGCGCTGTTCGGTCAGGCCTGCACGAAGGACGGCATGGCCAAGAACACGTATGGCACGGGCTCGTTCGTCCTGATGCAGACCGGCAAGCGCCGCGTGGCATCAGGAGCGGGCATGCTGACCACCGTCGCCTGGCGCCGCGCCGGAGAGCTCAGCTATGCGCTCGAGGGCGCGATCTTCATCACCGGCGCGGCGCTGCAGTGGCTGCGCGACGGGCTAGGGATCATCGCGAGCGCCGGCGAAGCCGGCCCCCTTGCAGCCTCGGTTCCGGATGCCGGTGGTGTTTTCCTGGTGCCTGCCTTTGTCGGACTGGGCGCACCACACTGGGATCCTTACGCACGCGGCACGATCGTGGGCCTGACGCGCGGGAGCGGACGCGCCCAGCTTGTGCGGGCTGCCGTCGAATCGATGGCCTACCAGACCCGCGACGTCATCGACGCGATGGAAAGAGACACCGGACAGCGGTTGACCGAGCTGCGGGTGGACGGCGGGGCCGCTGTGATGGACGTGCTCTGTCAGCTCCAGGCCGACCTTCTCGGCATCCCGGTGCGCCGTCCCCGGCAGACCGAGACCACTGCGCTGGGCGCGGCGTTCCTTGCCGGCCTGGGAGCAGGCCTGTGGACAGACGCGGACCTCGCCCGCTTGTGGAAGCTGGATCGCGAGTTCGAGCCCACCTTGTCGCGCGACCAGGCCGACGCGTTGCAATCACGCTGGCGCCAAGCCGTCGAACGCAGCCGTTCCTGGGAGCGACCTGAAGAAGCCCTACCGGATAATCAGTAGTCCCGTGAGCACCGAAGCCGCCTCGCGTCCCGCCCGACACCAGGTCCTCTACGCTCACCACCTCTGGTTGCAGCAGCGATTTTTCGCCGGCCTGCTCCTCCTGGCGGGCGTCGTCGCGACCGGCATCGCCATTTATCAGGGTCAGCTCTTCTCCCCGGCATTCGCGGTGTGGCTCGTCTACATTCCGACCGGCATTCTGCTGGGCGGTGCGATCCTCCTGTACCGCTGGCGCAGCAACCTGCGCGTGCTGGACGACGGCGTGCGAATCTCGAGCATGCTCCAGAACGTGGTCCTCGACTACGACTCGATCAAGTCGGTCAAAGCACTGCCCCTGCGGCAGCATTTTCAAGACAAGCGAAGCCGAATGATCGCGCCGATCATGAAGCAGCATATCGACAAGCCCGCGGTCTTCATCAAGGTTCGCGGTGACGAGACCGAGCTCGCTCAGATCAAAAAGCGCCTCGGCATCTTCCGATCGCGGCTGATGTACGACGACACGATCGCCGTCCCAGTCCCGGACGCGGACACCGTTGTCTGGGAGATCAGCGCGCACCTTCCGGAACGACTTGGACAGAACCAGGGCGGGGCCAGACGACGCAAACGGAAACGGTGATCCGGCCCGCGGGCGGCGAACCGCAGGACGCGCCGGTGATCCCGAAAAAGGCGACGGCGTATTTCGACCGCGTCGACCTGATCGCCATCCTCGCGCTGACAGTGGTCGCGTTCGTCATTCGCTTCTTCAGCCCGATCCTGCCGGACTTCTTCCTCCATCCGTTCCAGGGGCCACTGGTAACCGACTGCGTGTCCCGCACGCCGGTCGATCCGCAGGGCGACCTCGGCACGATCTGCGGCCTCGCGTATCCGTTCAACCGCGGCTCTCCCGACATCAACGGCCAGCTCTCGCCGCCCAACGGACAGGTCTTTGACGAGGTCTATTTCCCCGTCGACGCCTACGACGACGTCAAGGGCATCGAACAGTGCAAGCCGACCACCGTGCTCTGCAAGTTCAACTACTTCGACCCGGAACCGCCGCTGAGCAAGGAGATCATCGCCGCCGGCGAGCTTGGTTACGGTTGGTACCGAGCGCATTTCCAGGGCGCGACGGGCGATTACATCGACCTCGGTTTCAACACCTTCGGATGGCGAATCGCCGCATGCATCTTCGGCACCCTTTGCATCCCGATGATGTATCTCTTCGCCCGGCGCTTGTGGCCGAATCGCCTCTTTGCCATCGCCGCGGCCACCCTCGCATGTTTCGACGGGATGTTCTTCATCCAATCGCGAATCGGGATGATCGACATCTTCCCGATCTTCTTCATCCTCGCGGCGTACTTCCTGTTCCTCGTCCACATGCAGAGCAGGTCATCCAGCTTGTCACTGCTTTCACTGGTCGCGCTGGGCACAGTGCTCGGCATCGGCATCGCGTCGAAATGGATCGTGCTCGGGGCCTGGGCGTCGATCGTGTTCTTTCTGGTCGTCAGGCTCGCGCTGCATGCGTTCAAGATCGACTGGGGCCCGCCACTGTTCACATCCTCAGGCTGGTTCTTGCCGCGCTATATGGCCGTTGGACTCCTCGCGCTGGTGGTGGTCCCGCTGGGCATTTACCTCCTCTCCTGGTACCCGTTCTTCGCTCGCGGGCAGTTTCACAACCTCACCGACCTGATCAACTACCAGCTCGAATCCTTCAACTACCACAAGAACCTGGTCGCGACGCATCCGTACGGATCGCCCGCGTGGTCCTGGCCGTTTCTCGCCCGGCCGGTGCTGTACTACGCGCAGTACGACGGACTTGGCAATGACGTCTTCACAGGTCAGGTCCTGTGGGCGCGGATCTCCGACCTCGGCAATCCCTGGATCTGGTGGACGAGCCTCCCCTGCGTCGCCGCGCTGCCGTACTTCATCGTCCGGCATCGCAGCTTTCCGGCGGCGGTGATCCTGCTCGGATTCGTCACCCAGTACGCGCCGTGGTTTCCGATCACGCGCGTGTTGTTCATGTACCACATGTTCGGCGGGCTCATCTTCATGGTCCTCGCCCTGGCCTTCGTGCTCTCGTACCTGGCATCCAAGCTGCGCCCTCCGAACCGGGAGGCACTGGTCGCGGTGCATCTCGCGACGGCGGTCTTCTTCTTCGGCTACTTCTATCCGGTCTGGACCGCGGTACCGATCTCGAGCTCAGCCTGGTTCGAAGGCTCCGGCACACCGCCCTGGGGGCCGAAGATGTGGCTTGTCAACTGCCGCGACTTGCCCGCGTCGCAGCCGCAGATCTTCTGTTGGAACTAATAGCCGGCCTTTTCCTCGCCGCGAGCGCGGTCGCGGGGTTCGGCATCACCTATCTCTCAGGCGTCGCCTTCACCCTCGAAGAGCGAATCGTGTTCGGTGCGGTGCTTGGCGCGATGACGGTCGCGCTCACGACGTTCGTCCCTGCCTTGCTGATCAGGGACTTGACGCTCATCACCGTCTTGCTCGGGCTGGCCGTCGCTCTTGGAGCGGGCGCGCTAGGGTTGCTTCGCGGGCGCTCGGTGCTCAGCCGCGACTGGAAGGACTGGCGCGCTCGTTGGCTGTCACCTCCTCTTAAGCCGGGCCATCCCTGGCCGCTCGCCGCCGTGTTTCTCATTTGCGCGGCGTGGACCATGCATTTCCTGCACCAGGCGTATGTCTATACGCCAGACGGTCTGTACGCCGGTTACGGCAATATCTGGGGCGACTGGGCCGCGCACCTCACTTACGCGGGCTCGTTTGCGTTCGGACACAACTTTCCGCCCGAGTTTCCAGTCGACCCCGGACATCACCTCGGCTATCCGTTCATGGTCGACTTTCTCGCGGCCGACCTCGTTCCCCTGCGCCTGTCCCTCACCGAAACCCTGACCGCGACGAGCGGCATGCTTGGGTTGGCCTTTCCCGCGGTCCTGTACCTGGCGGCACTGAGGTTCACTGGTGGGCGCGCCGCGGCCGCGATCGCGGTCTTCCTTTTCCTGCTGAGTGGCGGACTCGGTTTCATCTACCTGGGCGACGACCTTCGGCGCTTCGGTCTGAGTGCGCTCACCCATCTGCCGCGCGAATACACGCTCAACCGCGACGTCAACCTCCAGTGGCTCAACCCGGTGCTTGCGTACCTGGTTCCTCAACGTTCGACCGTGTTTGGGTTCAGCCTCGTTTTGATCGTGCTCGTAACGCTCTGGATCGCATTGCACGAAAGGCTGGGCTGGCGTTCGTTTCTCTTTGCGGGGCTCGTTACCGGAGTCATGCCAATCTTCCAAGTCCACGCATACGGCACAGTCGTCGCGCTGCCCGCGTTCTGGGCGCTTTTCAACCGCAGGCCTGATTGGGTTGCCTATTTCGTGCCCGCGCTCCTTGTCGGCGTGCCGATCCTCATCTGGATGTGGCCTCCGGACAACACGAGCGTCTGCGGCGCTATGCCTTCGATCTATGGCTTCTGCATCCAGCCGGGTTGGTTGTCCTCGGGCAACCTGCTGACCGACGGGCCGGGCGCGTTCGGGGCGAAGTGGCTCTGGTTCTGGATCTGGAACACCTCGCTGCTCTTGCCGATCCTCCTGGTCGCCCAGCTGGTGCTCCGATCGTTCCCAACCGCATTCCCGACCTGGTTCGCGCCGATGTGGCTCTGGTTTGTCGTTCCGAACCTTGTCGTGCTCCAGCCGTGGGTTTGGGACAACACCAAGTTCTTCATTTTCTGGGCGCTGCTTGGCAGCGTGCTCGTGGGAGCGCTGCTTGCCGCAATGCTGAAGCGCGGTCCGCTGACCGCCGTTCTCGCCGTCGCCGTGATGGTTGTGTTGGGCCTTTCGGGCGGGCTTGATCTCGCACGCGCGTCGGACTTCAAGGTAAGTGCCAATCAGTTCACCGACGCGGGCGGACTCAAGGTCGCGGATTGGGTGCGCAACCACACCAGCCCGACCGCCTTGTTCGCCGTCGCGGACGATCACAACAGCCCGATTCCCACCCTGGCGGGGCGGCGTGAGCTGATCGGCTACTCCGGGTGGTTGTGGACGTATGGCCTCGCCGATTACGTTCGGAAGGGCGCCGACGACAAACTCATCCTCGGCGGCGATTCGTCGACGCCGGCGCTTATACGCAAGTATCACGTCGACTACGTGATGATCGGTCCCCAGGAGGTGCCACTCGGCGGCAGCCGTGCGTACTGGGAGCAGCACGCCACGCTCGTCTACAACGACGGCGAGTACGCCGTGTACCGGGTCAGCGGCTAGGGAGCCGGGACGCTGATCGGCGGGCGTTCTGACCCGGCGGCCTGCCCAGAGGGCGCCTGGTTTCGCGCTTCGATCACATCCTCGAGCCGGCGCGCCAGCCGCTTCATCTCGCGATCGCCGCGGTCGAGGCGGTTGACGATCTGCAGCAGGATCTCGTCCTGGTGCATCAGGTGGTTCATCAACGCCTTCAGTTCTTCCTCGGCCTTGACGTTGAGCTCGTAGTCCTGCTGCGCGCGTAGGCGGTCACGGTCGGCGATGCGGTTGAGGGCCATCAGGACCACTGAAACCCAAAGCGCGGCCTCGAGGCTGACGATGAAGTTCAAGAATTGAAACGGGTACCTGTCCCACGGATGGAGCAGGTTCACGACGTTAAGGCCGACCCACACAACCATCATCCCGATCTGGACCAGAACGAACACCCAGCTGCCGACCAGGCGTGCGAAGTCGTCTGCGACGCGGTCGGCGAAGGTGCGGCGGCGCTCGATCTCGCGGTTGAGATCGCGGACCGGTGGATGGTCGTGCTGATGCTTGATCAGGTCGCGCGCGATGTCTTCGATTTCTCGGGCGATCGACATTTTTTCGGGTGCTTTTCCTTTGGGTTGCTGCGACGAAGATTGGCTGTAACTCCATAGCTTGGCGCAAAAGGCCCCGGTTCGGCTACGGAAAGTAAGGACTTGTCATCGGTAGTCGTGGGAGCGCTGGGCGGGACGCGGTGCGCCTTCGAGGGCCTGAATGTGGCTGGCCAGGACCGAGTGCACGCCGTCCTGGCGCTGCATCACGCCGTCGATGATCAGGATCGGCTGGCGGTTGGCGACCTGGCGGTAGCGGTCGTAGACGTCGGGCTTGATCGTCACGTTGACCTGGCCGAACTCGTCTTCGAGGGTGAAGAACCGGATCTTCTTCGCCGTCGAAGGAGCTTGCCGGGTGATGACCAGCCCGGCGACACGGACCTGTTTGTTGTTGGCGATCGCTGGGAGTTTGTTGCTCTCGAGGGCGCCCATCGCGGCCAGGCGATCGCGGCAGAAGTGGATCAGGTGGTGGCCCGTCGAGAGGTCGGAGATCCGGTACTCGAGCTGGTTGGCGTCGAAGTCGTCAACATCGGGAAGGGAAGGGGCGGTTCCGTTGAGCCTGAGCTCGGACTGCTTGTCGATGCCCCGACGCAGGCCCTTGCCATGCCACCGCTCCTGCCAGCCCCAGAGCAGCTCGCGCCGCGGCTGGCCGAGAGCATCGAAGGCGCCGACCATGACCAGGTTGCGGACTGCGCGAGGGCCGATGGGTCCGCCGCGCATGCGGTTGATGAAATCGTCGAACGATAGATATGGGCCGCCTCGATCGCGGTCTTCAACGATTGCCTTGCGGCCCTCTTCGCCGAGGTCACGGACATAGTTGAGACCGATGCGCATCGCGTACCTCGCCTTAACAGGCAGGGTTGACTCGGTGAGTACGCTGGATTCGGTTGGCAGGCGGGGGAGGGGCCTGGAACCAAAGGGAGGGCCCCCGGCGAGTTGTGGGGTTGCCGAAGCGCTGCCCGATCCCCCGCGAGTGCCGGCAGATGCTGGATACATGTCTCGCTGTATGCCGCGAGTGCCGGCAGTCGCGGGAAATTGACCCGGTGCGACCTCAGGCAACGCCTCGGGCAGGCAGCGGATGTCGGATAGGTTGATGTCGACAGGCAGCGCCTTCAAACCGTGGCGTTTCAGGTCCTCCACCAGCACGCTTGGGTGGTAGAAGCCCATCGGCTGGTTGTTCAGCAGTCCGCACCCAAACTCGACCGGGTGGTGCAGCTTCATCCACGCGGTCTCGTAAGACGTGCGGGCGAACGCCGCCGCATGAGAACGGCAGAATCCGTAAACCGCAAATCCCTGCACCGCCGCGAAAAGCTGGTCGGCTACCTCGCGCGGCACCTCGTTGGCGAGGCAGCCGCCGATGAACTCGTCTTCCAGGGATGACATCTCGACCCGATTGAGGTGGCGGGTCATGGCGCGCCGAAAGCCGTCCGCGCGTCCCGGCTTCATGCCGGCGACGTACATCGCGATCTCGATGATCTGCTCCTGGTAGAGGATCACGCCAAGCGTGTCCTTGAGGATCGGCTCGAGGAGCGGGTGCGCGTACGTGACCTCCTCGCGTCCCTGCTTGCGGCGGATGTACGGATGCACGGCGTTGCCCTGGATCGGTCCTGGCCGGATGATCGCCACCTCGACGACGAGGTCGTTGAACGTCTTCGGCCGCGTGCGGGGCAGCGTCTGCATCTGCGCCCGCGACTCGATCTGGAACACGCCGATGGTGTCGGCCTCGCCGCACATCTCGAAGACGGCCGGGTCGTTCAGAGGCAGCTGGTCGAGGTCGGGCCTGGTCCCTGTCGTGTCCTTGATCAGCTCGAGCGCCTCCGCGACCACCGACAGAGTGCGCAGCCCGAGCATGTCCATCTTGATCAGGCCCAGGTCTTCGACGTCGTCCTTGTTGAACTGGACGACGCGGCGCCCTTCCATCGTCGCGGGCTCGACCGGCGCGATGTCGACCAGTGGCTCGCCGGTGACGAGCATGCCGCCGTTGTGGATCGAGAGGTGGCGGGGAAACTCGATGACCTCGCGGCACAGCTCGAGGAACTGCTGCCAGCTCTGAGGCCGCATGTCGGGTGGGGGCACAGCACCAGTCATCGAGTCCTCGACGTCTTCGGTAAACCAGCGGTCTACACCTTTGGCCAGGCGGTCGAGCAGCTCGGCCGAAAAGCCAAGCGCTTTGCCGACCTGGCGGATCGCCATCCGCGGCTGGAAGGTGACGATGTTGCAGACCATCCCGGTCCGCTCCCAGCCGTACTTCTCGTAGATGTACTGGATGACCTGCTCGCGATGCTCGGTCGAGAAATCGATGTCGATGTCGGGTGTGCTGGTCATCTCTTCGTGCAGGAAGCGCTCGAAGAGCAGGTTGTGCTCGATGGGGTCGACCCGCGTGATGCCGAGCACGTAAGCGACGATCGAGTCGGCGGCGGAACCTCGGCCCTGTCCCGGCACCCCGTGCTCGCGGGCAAAGCGCATGAGGTCCCAGTTGATGAGGAAGAACTCGGCCAGGCCGGTCTTCTCGATCACCTCCAGCTCGCGCTGCAAACGCTGGGCGACCGCGGGGGTGATCGGCCGGTAGCGGTCGCGGACGCCTTCGAAGCAGAGCTTGTAGAGAAACGAGAACGGGGTCTCGCCGGCTGGGACCGGGTAGCCGGGGAACCTGACCTTGCGGAAGTCGAGGTCGACATCGCACTCCTGGGCGATCTCCCATGGCGTGGCGAGCGCTTCGGCGTGGCCATGGAAGTGCGGTCGCAGGTCCGCGCCGCCCTTGAGGTGGTGCTCCGAGTTGGGGAAGAGGTGAGCCCTCGCCTCATCGAGTGTCGCCCGGTGGCGGATCGCGACCAGGACATCGTGGAGACGGCGCCGCTCCGCGACGTGGTAATGGACCTCGTTGGTGGCGGCGACCCCAGCGCCGCACCGCCGCGCCATCGCGGCTCGACCTTCGAGCACCCACTCGTCCTCTGGCCGCCTGTGATGGTGCAGCTCGCTGAAGACGTTCTCTTTGCCCAGGGCGCCCTGCAGCTCGCGCATTCTCTGTTCGCGGTCGGTGGGGCTGAGATAGAAGAGCTCGCCGCGATGCTCGGCCACCGTGTCCAGGGTCGTGCGCGCGTCGCCCTTGGGCTGGTCGGCGTGGGCGAGGGTGAGAAGGCGGCACAGGTTGGAGTAGCCGCGCAGGTTGCGCGCGATGAGGATCAGCTCCTCGCCGTCGACCTCAAGAGAGGCGCCGATGATCGGCTTGACGCCCAGCTTACGGCACGCCTGCAGGTGGCGGACCGCTCCATACACACCGCCACGGTCGGTGATGGCGAGCGCCGGCATCTCGAGCTCGGCGGCCCGCATCGCCAGCTCATAGGGATGCGAGCCGCCATCCAGGAACGAGAAGTTGGAGTGGCTGTGGAGCTCGACATACGGCGCCGGCATCAGTCATAAACCCGCTCGACAAACCAGTCGTTGCTCGCGACGTCGTGATAGAGCTCGCACAAGAGGTTGCTGTTGAGCACGACCTTCCAGTACTCGCGGACCACGGGTTTGGTCCACCAAGACGTCTCGACCTTCCAGCGGGCGATGGGGTCGATCGAGCCGTTGAGCACACCGGAGATGGACTCGGGTGCGCCGCCTGGTCCAAGGACGACATCGATCGCGGCGGCAGGAGTGATCAACCTCGTCACGCTGGCTGCGGTTTCCAGACCACGTCATCGCCGAAGCGTTCCTGCAGCCGCTCCAGCGCGGCGGTCACCTCTTCGCTCGATCCATCGCCGCCGGCCCACAATCGCAGCTGGCGCCGTCCCGCGCCCTCGAGCACAGGCAGCTCGATCCAGAGCTCGGTGATAGGCGCGCACGCTTGCCATTGCTTGATCCACCCTCCGATGAGCCCGAACAACTCGGCAGTGCTGCTCAACGGATGCCGAACGACCGACTCACGATTTTCGGATACGCCTGATTCGAAGACGAGTCGCACCCGCACTTGTTTCGCTCCTGCGCCGCGAAGCCCCAGCTCGTCCGCCAGGTCGCCGCACAACGCGCGCGAGACAAAGAGCAACGCCTCGCGGTCCTCGACCGGTTCGCCGAACTGCCGATGCGCGCTCGTGAAAAGCGGCGGTCGCCACGCCTCGAGCTGATCCGGCTCCAGGCCGCGCGCGAGCAGGACCGCGTGCCTCCCGTCGCGACCGAGCTGGCTTTCCAGCTCGCGTGGACCGATCGCCGCGACCGAGCCGAGAGTGCGCAGGCCAAGTAGATCAAGCCTTTCGAGCTGCTCAGCGTCGAGCGGCAGCTCACGCGAGCGAAGAGGAGCGAGGAATGCCCGGGAGTCTTGCACCTGCATCAGGCGACCTGGCCTGGCGCGTGCCGCCGCGAGCCGCGCCGAGAACGGACCAGGCGCGAGGCCGAGCCGGGGTTCGCGGCCGATCGCCTTCAGCAATCGCCTGCGCATCTCCCTGATCGATTCGCCCGGTCGCACGACCCCACTCAGGTCGAGCCATGCCACGCCTTCGTCGCGCACCTCGACAATTGGCGCGAGGTCGTAGAGCGCGGTCGAGATCAGCTCGCGAATGCGAGCGGTCGCTTCCTCATCCGGTAGAACGAAAGTCGCCTGTGGGCACAGATGCTCCGCCTGCCGCATCGCCATCCCAGTCATTACCCCGAGCTCCAGCGTCTCTTCGGACGCAGCGACGACGTGCTCGTCCCACCGGCCGACTATCACCGGCGACCCATAGAGGTCAGGGCGCCGCGCGAGCTCGAGGTGATTGGTCAGACCGCAGCAGACTCGCGTGGTGGCGCCTCCTCGAAATGAACGGGCATCTCGGTGACGCCGACGGCATAGTCGGCAAGCCGACGCTCGCCAAGGGGATAGCGAATCTCGAGCTCTATCTCGCCGAGCGGCGGCGCGACACGGTTTTTCACGCAGCGCGCCGAGGCGCGAAGGCCGGCAAGTTGGCCACGGTCCCACATCCAATCGGATCGCGAGAACCCAAGGCTGAAGCTCGACGCGTGGGCAAAGGCGCGACTGGGAGCGTCGATCACTCCCACAAGCACTGTGCCCGAGCGGTTGGCGCCCGACTCGAGAGGTCCCAGCCAGTGCTCTGGGACCTCGCCTGTCAAGAGGAGGAAGCCGGCGCCCGCTCGAGCGAGAGTGGCCGCCGCCTCGCCGGCGATTTCAGGAGCCGGCGCGCGGACGACGGTCAGCGCGCCAAGCTCCGCAGAGAAGGGAAGGAGGCTTTGGGGGTCGAATCCGCCCGCGTCGATCACGATCGAATGCGCGAACTCATGCGTCGCATTGGCGAGCAGGGAGAGGGCGAGCGTGAGCTTGCCGCAAGTACCGCTGCCAATGAAAAGCGAGAGCCGGCCCCGCGGCAATCCGCCGATGCCGGTGAGGCTGTCGACCGGTGTTCCGCTGGACCACGCCTGGGGCGGCGGCAGCTCGGCCGCCCTGGTCAGCGCCTGGCTGCCAAAGCGGACCCGGATCGAATCAATGGCTAATTCGAGTTTCTGTCCCTGCATCTTTCAGGGCCTCGGAGGAAGACGCAGGGGGTAACTGGAGGCCGAAGAGAAAGATACCGAACGAATGTTCGCGGGTCAAGAGGCTTGACCGAGGCACGGCTATCTTCCTTATATGTCGCGGGTCGTCGTGATCGGAGGCGGGGTCATCGGCTGCGCCGCCGCCGAGCGTCTGACGCTCGACCACCACGAGGTCACCCTCTTCGAACGTGACCAGCTGGGTGCGCACGCCTCAGGTGCCGCCGCCGGTGAGCTGAGCCCCTCGGTCCTGGACTCGGACAACCAGGCCCTAGCCATGTTTCCGGAGGTCGTGGCCAGGATCGAGAAGGACAGCAGCCTGAATGTCGAGTACCGCACCCAGCAGGGCCTGAGGCCCGCATTCACGCCGCAAGAAGCCGAGCTACTCAAGGCTGGGGAGGGACGCTGGCTGGACGCAAGCGAGTGTCGGCAAGCCGAGCCGGCGCTGAGCTCCGACGTGTTGGGCGCGTTGCTGCTCGAGCACGCGCACCTCACACCGCCGCGATTCGTGCGAGCCCTTGCTCGAGCGGCCGCCGTTCGCGGTGCCGCTATACGCGAGGGAACGCCGGCCATCGGTTTCGCGATCGAAGACCACCAGGTCCGGGGCGTCACCACGTCGAGGGAGACGATCGACGCCGATTGGGTCGTCGTCGCCGCGGGCCCTTGGACACGCGAAGTCGCATCCACCGCGGGTGTCGACATCGATGTCCGCCCGCAGCGCGGCCAACTTGTCGCGTTGGATCCGGGATCCACAGTGCTCCGGGGCAGCGTCTTCTGGTCTAACGGTTACCTGGTGCCCAAGGGCGACGGCACGATCATCGCGGGAGGCACCGAGGAAGACGCGGGATTCGATGACCGGCCGACGGTCGAGGGCATCGCGTCGCTCCTGACGTTCGCGCAGAAGCTCGTGCCGGCTCTGGCGACGGCGAGTCTGCAGCGCGTGTGGGCGGGGCTGCGACCGCTGACCGGCGATGGAAGACCGATCGTCGCGATCAGCGAGGTCGGCAACCTCATCGTGGCCACGGGTCATCACCGCAAGGGGATCCTGCTGGCGCCGCTCGCCGCGGAGCAGGTAGCGGAGCTGATCAAGGGCACTAGATAAACAAAGGGCCGGGGCTCCACAGAACCCCGGCGCGTAACGGACTTACGAAATGACTGAAGAGAAGTGTCTTACTTCTTCTTCGAGGTCTTCTTGGCGGCCTTCTTGGCCGGCTTCTTGGCAGCCTTCTTCTTAGCCATCATCTATTACCTCCTTCTCCTAAAGATATGGACCCGATAGGTTCGATCGGTTTGGCGGGTTCCATGTGGTGGTTAGACGTGGTCAGGATGTCTCCTACACGCACCTCCTCTGCAACCCCACGGGCTTCGCCACGGACCCTCATTGATAAGGATTCCGAGACGTTGGCGGTTTGTCGAAATGGTCCGCTTTCTCGCGTCGGGTCCGTTGCCTCTGTGGTGGCAACCACGAGTCGCATCGCCATACAAGGTGTTGTGATACTCGATGAACCCCACTCACGTCAACCCTCGTGAAGATTTTTTTTCCGAGAGGGTTGTGGAAATTTCTGCGGATGTCGTCGTGATGACGACGATGATCGACGTCTTCAAGACTGCGACGATAGACATCATGCGAGTCGTCCTCGGACATGGAGCATCTGGCACCGCGGCGTTGATGAAACCTTACGTCGTGGGTTTCAAACGACGAGGAATCGATGCCATCGCGGTCGATCTTCCTCGCGGTGTGGCGGAGAAAGCAGTGCCTGTCTTCATCAAGACCTCGGGTCGAGGACATGAGGTCATCGGTGGTGGTCAATCCTTCGGTGGAAGGGTCGCGAGCATGGCCGCGGTCGAGGCAGACTTCGGCGGTCTGATCCTTTTTTCATATCCGCTGCACCGTCCGGGCTTCCCCGATCAGCTCCGTACGGAGCACTGGTCTCAGATTCGTTGCCCGACTCTATTTCTCAGCGGTGATCGCGACCCGTTCGCGCGCCTGGACCTGCTGAAAGAGAAGATCAAGCTGATCCCAGGCGCGCGCCTCGAGGTGTTTAAGGGCCAGGGCCATGGTTTGCTCGCGGTTCTCGACCAGGCACTCGATATCGCAGCCGCCTTCACAAAAGAAAACCTCAAGTGACCGCCAGCCAGCACATGGTCGAAGCCAACGGGTTGCGCTTTCGGACGATGGCCGACGGTCCAGCCACCGGCGAGCTTTGCGTTTTGCTCCACGGATTTCCCGAAGGCGCCGAATCCTGGTCCCGGCAGGTCGATGCGCTGGCTCGTGCAGGCGCCCTGGCGGTGGCGCCCGACATGCGCGGCTACGGTGGGACCGATGCCCCGAACGGGGTCGACAGCTACAACCTCGACCACCTGGTCGAGGACGTCGCCGGAATCATGTGGGCCTTCGGCCGCGACTCGGCCCACATCGCGGGGCACGACTGGGGGGCGCTGGTGGCGTGGTTCTTCGCGGGGCTGCACCCCGAGATGACCATGAGCCTGACTGTGCTGTCGGTCGGGCACCCCGCGACCCTGGGCGCCGCGACCGCGGCGGACGAAGATCAGAAGGCGCGCTCTCAGTACATCAGGCTCTTCTTGATGGAAGGCAAGGCCGAGGGCGTCCTCGCCGAGGATGACTTCCGCCGACTGCGTGCGATGTTCGCCGGCGCGGTGCCCAAGCCCGTGATCGACCGATTCGTGCGGTCTCTGTCGAGACCCGGGCGCCTCACCGCGGCGCTCAACTACTACCGCGCGAACCTTTCGCGGGACAACTGGTGGGCTGGTCTGCGACCGGATCTGCGGGTCACCGCGCCGACAGTTCTCCTGTGGGGGGACCAGGATCCGGCGCTCGGACGTTGGCAAGCTGAGAGCACCGCGAAGCACATGGGTGGCGACTTTCGGCTTGAGATTCTTGAAGGCGCAGGACACTGGCTGCAGTTCGAGCGGTCGGACGAGGTGACACGGTCGCTGGTGCAACGCGTCACCAAAAAGTAAGCTTTCACCGATGCTGCAACGGGGAGACCAGGAGCGGCGGTCCGGTCTGCGCCGTCTGGACGACATTCTGGAAAGCCTCGAGCAATTGAATCTTCACGACAAGACCGAGTTGCCGGATCACATCGCGGAGGCGCTCGTGATGCTGGGCATCGAACAGCCTCACGCGATCGCGATCCCGCAGCTGATTGAACGCGTGTGGGCGATGCAGCAGCCGTACCTCATCACAATCGTGGTTGAGCGACGACGCCGGCGCCGGCGCAAAGTCTCGACCGAACCCAGCTCGACCGAAGCTCCCAACTGAAACCCGGCGACTGGCTCGAGGTCTTCTCTCGCATCGGCGAGGGCGTGCGCAGCGCGGTGCTGCCACTCGCGGGCACGGAGGCTGGTCGCGCTGCCCTCACCGTGGGTGCCGGTGGCGACACGACGATTGAGCTCGACCGGGTGGCGGAGTCGGTGGTTCTCGGCGAGCTTGCCGGGCACGCGGATCGAGGAGAGAAATTCTCCGTCCTCTCGGAGGAGGCGGGGCGGCGGACCTTCGGTGCCGACTTCCCGCTTGTCCTGGTCGATCCTGTCGACGGCAGCTTGAACGCCAAGCAGGGCGTCCCGTTGTTCGGGCTGATGCTCGCGGTCCTCGACGGGCCGCTCGTCTCCGACAGCTACGCGGGCGTCGTTTTCAATCTCGCGACCGGCGAGCACTGGACAGCGATCCGCAACGAAGGCGCCCGGCGCAATGGCGAGCCCGTGACCGCGATGCGCCGCTCGCTCGCCGGTCGCATCGAGCTGCTCGGACTCGAGAGCACACCACGCAACCTCAAGCTCGCTCAGCCGCTGGTCGAGCGCGCCGCGAAGATCCGCATACTGGGCTCGATGGCGATCTCGATCGCTCTCACGAGCGCCGGCGCGTTCGACGTCTTCTGCGCTCCATCGCCCGTCCGGGTGTTCGACATGGCGGCAAGCCTCCTCCTGCTGTCCGAGACGGGAGGTGTCGCAACGACGATGGAAGGCGAGGCGATCGGAAATCTACGCTGCGATCTCGATAGCCGCTCGACGCTTCTGTGCGCCCCGACACCCGAGCTCCACGCCGAGGCGATGAAGATCCTGCGAGCCTCGCGGTGAATCTCGATCCGGCCCGCACCGTATTTGTGATCCTCAGCTTCGAAGGACCTGACGTCTACAGCCGGGCGGGAGGGCTCGGGGTCAGAGTCACAGGGTTGTCGCGGGCGCTGGCGCTGATGGGTTACACGACATATCTCTTCTTCTGTGGCGATCCCCAACTGCCGGGTGAGGAGGACCTCGAGGGAGGCAAGCTGCGGCTGAGGCGCTGGTGCCAGTGGATCTCGGCCCAGCATCGCGGCGGCGTGTACGACGGCGAGGAGGGGAAGATCCGCGACTGGAACTACAGCCTGCCGACAAGTCTCGTCGACAGCGTCATCGTGCCTGCGATCGCCGAGGACAGGTACGTGATCGTGTTGGGTGAGGAATGGCACACCTCGTGGTCGATGAGGCTCATCTCGGATTCGCTCTACTACCGCGGCATTCGCGATCGGGTGGTGATGTTATGGAACGCCAACAACACGTTCGGCTTCAACCGGATCGAGTGGGCACCTCTAAACCTCGCGAGCACCGTCACTACGGTGAGCCGCTACATGAAGTTCCGGATGTGGGAGTGGGGGCAGAACCCGATCGTGATCCCCAACGGCATTCCACGCGAGTCGATAGGCAACCCCGATCCGCAGGCGGTGGCGGAAGTAATGTCTGCCGCCGGGGCCGAGCACTTCTGGTTCAAGATCGGCCGCTTCGATCCCGACAAGCGCTGGCTGATGGCGGTCGCGGCCGCGGCCGAGTTGAAGCGACGAGGGCGCAGCGTCAAGCTCCTGATGCGTGGGGGCCGCGAGCCGCACGGCAACGAGGTCATCGGCCTTGCGACGAATGCAGGCCTCGCGGTGCGCAACGTGGCTGCACCTCCCGATGCGGCGCGGCTCGCGAGCGTGCTCCGGGAATCCGCCGAGGCGGACGTGATCAACGTGACGAGCTTCATCGAAGAGTCACTCGTGCGTGTGATCTATGCATCCGCCGACGCCGTGCTGGCCAACTCCGGTCACGAGCCGTTCGGCCTGGTCGGCCTGGAGGTCATGGCGGCCGGCGGTATCGCAGTGACCGGTTCCACGGGCGAGGACTACGCCGAGGCGTACCGCAACGCCCTCGTCCTCGAGACCGACGATCCCCTTGAGATCGTGACCGAGCTTTCGGTGTTGAAGGAAAAGCCGCGAGTCGCCGAGCACCTGCGCAAGCGGGGACGCATCACAGCGCGCGACTACGTCTGGGAGAAGGTGATCGACCAGCTGATCCTGCGCGTGGACTTCGCGGCAGAGAAGCAGGCAGTGGAACCACCGCAGTCAGGGCCCGCCAGGAGGCGGATAAGCCGAACGCGGACGCTGCGATCATTGACGTAACCGCATGACCAAGCCGCTTCAGGTCGCCTTCGTCTGGCACATGCATCAGCCGTATTACAAGGACGACCTCACGAGCACCTACCTTCTGCCGTGGGTTCGGCTGCGATCGGCCAAGGACTACTACAAGATGCCAGCGCTGCTGGACGGATATCCCAAGATCCGTGCGACCTTCAACCTTGTGCCGTCGCTGCTCGCTCAGATTGAGGACTACGGCAAGGAAGAATCCGTCGACCTGTTCCTCAACCTCAGCAAGCGCGCCGCCGGCGAGCTTTCCGCCGAGGAGCGGGAGTTCGTACTGCGGTGGATGCGAGAGTCGCCTCGGGCGCTTCGCGTGCAGCAATCGCCGCGATACCTCGACCTGGCCTCGCGGCTGCCGGATGCCCAGTTCACCGACAAGGACATCCGCGATCTCCAGGTCTGGTTCAACCTCGCGTGGTGCGATCCCGTTTGGGTTGAATCGGACGCGCGACTCGCGGAGCTGAAGCGCAAGGACCGTGACTTCACCGAGGACGACAAGACGATCCTTTTTGGCGCGCAGCTCGAGCGTATCCGCAGCGTGATCCCCAAGTACCGCGAGCTTGCGGAGCGTGGGCAGGCGGAGCTGACGTTTTCTCCCTACTACCACCCCATCCTTCCACTCATCTGCCACGTCGACTCCGCGCGCAGCGCCAACCCGCATGTCGAGCTGCCGGAGCGGCACTTCTCGCATCGCGAGGACGCGGAGCGCCAGATCGAGCTGGGCATGGGGCTTTTCGAGCGGATGCTCGGGCAGCGGCCGAAGGGCATGTGGCCGTCCGAGATGGCGGTTGGGGAGAGCGTGATCGGGCTCGCCGAGAAGGCCAAGGTCGATTGGATGATCAGCGACGAGGAAGTGCTTGCCCGTTCTCTGGAGGGGCAGTTCAACCGCGACGAGCATCTCTACCAGCCGAAGCGAGTGGCGCGAGAGGGCGGTGCGGTCTCGATGGTCTTTCGCGACTCGCAGCTGTCGAACGTGATCGGCTTCGACTACCAGCGCATGTCGTCGGTCGACGCGGCGCGCGACCTCATGGCCAGGCTGCGTCGGATCCGCGACGCCCAGGGCGACCGCGATTTCCTCGCGGTGATCGCGCTCGACGGCGAGAACGCCTGGGAGTTCTATCCACGCGACGGCCACGATTTCCTCAACGCGGTCTACACCGAGCTCGAGTCGACATCGGACATCGAGACCACGACGGTCTCCGACTTTCTGGCCGAGCACGCCCCGCAGCAGCTGCTGCACCATCTTCATACCGGCAGCTGGATCGGCGCGAGCCTCGACACCTGGATCGGAGACCCGGAGCACAACGTCGCGTGGGACTTGCTTGCCGAGACTCGCGATTGGCTCGAAGCGCAGTCCCAGCAGCGTCCAAAGGATTCCCAGCAAGCCGCGCTGGCGTGGCGCGAGATCCTCATCACCGAGGGCAGCGACTGGTTCTGGTGGTTCAGCCGGAAACATGACTCGGGCATGGACCCGATCTGGGACAACCAGTTCCGCCTGCACCTGCGCAACGTTTACAAGCTGATGGGCGCGCGCGCACCAGCGCGTCTGTTCCAACCGATCATCAAGCGCGCACCGTCGGCTGAGCGGGCCGTTCCCTCGGCTTCGATCAGTCCGCACTCCCGACGCGATCCGGTATGGAGCCAGGCGGGCTACTACCTGGTCGGATCGGGGTTTGGGGCGCTGCATCGGCCCGCGGGTGTCGTCGAGCGCGTGTTCTACGGCAACGACGACGACAACATGTACTTCCGAATCGACTCGCCTCGGTCAGGGGCCGAGCTTGAGGCGCAGAAGATGGAGTTCTGGCTTTACGTCTCGGGGCCGCCGGCCGCCGACGGCGGGGGAAACGTCGATCTTCCGCTGCCGAGAAGCGCAGTGGGCGAGCTCGGGTTCGACCCCGCCTACGTGGTCCGTATCTCCCCGCGCTCTCAAGGTGGGACGGTCTCCGTGGCAAGGGTCGTCGAGTCGCAGACCAGCGCCATCGCCGAGACGAGCTGGGACGTCGACGACCCGTTCGCGATCGGGATTCCATTCAGCGAGCTCGGCAAGCGCCTTGCAGACGCGTTCGAGCTGGTTCTGGTCGTCAGTCGCGAAGGCAAGGACATCGAGGTTGTGCCGCCGTCGGGCGCGCTCGGGATCCGTGTGCCGGGTCAGACTCTCGCCATCGAGGTCGAGCACGCGAACCATCTGAAGGTTCTGGTCGCGACGGCCGAGCTGGCGCCGTTCGCCAAGCTGGGCGGCGTTTCCGATGTCGCCGCCGCGCTGTCGAAGGAGCTCCTGCGTCTCGGACACGACGTCCGGGTAGTGCTGCCTCGATACCGCCAGGTCGACATCGGGCGCTATGGCTTGCGACCGATCGTGACGGATCTTGCGGTGCCCCTGGGGGCAGACAAGATGAGCGCTACGATCTTCGAGGCCCGGCTCGGCGAGATGGTCGTGTACTTCGTCGACTGCCCGGCTCTGTACGACCGCGACGGGATGTTCGGCTTCGGCGACGACGACGCGCGATCCGTCTACTACTGCCGGGCGGCGATGGAAATGATGCCCGCGCTTGACTTCTTTCCTGACGTCGTGCACGTGCACGACTGGTACGGCGCGCTGATCCCGAACCTGCTAGACCGTGTCTACGACGGCGAGGGTTACGCGGACATCGCGACGACGCTGACGATCCACAACTTGTCGGCCCAAGGGGTCTTCGGGTTCGGGGCGTTGATGCTCGCCGGACTGCAGGAGTGGGGCCTGATCCGGCTGGGAATCCCGGGGCTCGACAACGTCGTTAACGCCCTCGGCCGTGGAATTCACTTCGCTGACGTCGTGAACACCGTCAGCGAGCGATATGCGACCGAGATCCAGACCCCGGAGTACGGCGAGGGCCTCGACGAGCTGCTGCGCCGCAACACGCAAAAGCTGCACGGGATCCTGAACGGGATCGATTACGAGATCTTTGACCCTCAGCGCGATCCCAACATCCCGATCCACTATTCGGCGGAGGCGCCGCAAGGAAAGGCTTTATGCCGATCCGCGCTCCGGACAGAGCTCGGCCTAGAGGACTCGAACAAGCCGCTGTGCGCGATCGTGTCTCGCTTCTACGACGTGAAGGGCTTCGACCTCATCGAGCAGGCGATGCCCGAGCTGGTGCAGCTGGGCCTGCAGATCGTGGTGATCGGGACAGGGGACCGGCGATATGAGGACATGTTCCGGCGCTGGGCATCGGAGCTGCCACGCCAGGTGGCGGTTGCGATCGGCTTCGACGCTGCGCTCGCGCAGCGCATCTACGCCGGCGCCGACATGCTGTGGATGCCGTCGCGGTTCGAGCCCGGCGGCCTGGCGCAGCTGATCGCGCTGCGCTACGGGACGATTCCCGTCGTGCGGGCGACGGGTGGCCTGGCCGACACGATCCGCGACTACGACCCGGTCGCGCAGAAAGGGAATGGGTTCCGTTTCGGCCCGTACGACCCGTGGCAGTTCTTCGCCGCCGTGGTCAGGGCAGCCGAGACGTTCCGGCATCCGACGGTTTGGCAGTGGCTGATCCAGCACGACATGCAGGAGGACGTGTCGTGGTCGCGCTCGGCCTACAAATACGTGCAGCTCTATCTGGCCGCGATTGCCGCCCACCGCGAGCGCCATGGGCTGGTCGGTTCCACGGAAGCCGGGTCGGCTCCTTCACCCACCCCAGTCGGGCAGTAGCTGCCCGGTTGGCTCATAGCCCTCGGATTCCTACCGGCGTTACTTTGGCGGCGGGGTTCATCCCGGCCGCGACTATGTCTTTCAGGCCGCCCAAACGTCGCTCCGAGTAACTACTTCGACAAGTCCAAACCGTATTCCGGAAAGAGAGCAGGCCCGTCGCGAAGCGACCGGCCGATGAGAGGGAACCATCTGGGTTCCCTCTCATATTCACCCACACCAGTCGGGCAGTAGCCGCAAGCTTTCGAGCACCTCTTGTAACCGGCTTCCGCGCGCTCCGTTACACGAGCAATGAAGCGCCTCGTAACCGTCATTTTGTTCACGTTGACGAGTGTCGCCTGCGCCAGTCCTGGCGGGAGCCAGACAACTGCGAGGCCGTCGCTTGCATCGCAAACCGCCACCCCGGCACCTAGCCCGACCCAGGCAAGCGCAAAGGCGCTCATCATCGTTCCCTCTCCCGACGGAAAGAAGACTCTCGTCGAGGACTTCACCGACCCAGTGCACCCGGTCTCCGTCTACACGGTCGCGATGGCTCTGCGCAATGCGCGATTCATCTCGGCAACTGAGATTGGCTACACGACGACAAACCAGCCGGACAGCCCGATTGATGGCGCGACCACGATCTGGCGAATGAATCTCGACGACATGCAGCCTCACTCTGTGGCTACGCTGCAAGGCGACGCAATCGCTCTCGCGTGGAGTCCTGACGGCTCCAGCATTGCGTTCATCGCATACACGGGCCCGCTCGGTGAAAACCGGCTGTGGCTCAAAAGTGGCAGTTCAGAACCGAGGACGATCACGCCGCTGATCCCCGTCAGCGGGCGCGAATAGATCAGCACCGACCAGATCACGGTCGCCTTCTCGCCCGACGGGAAGTTCCTGTTGATGGTCGACACGATCGTGACCGGCGACGGCTCAGACGTCAGCGCAACATTTCAGATCCGCCAGACGTCAGACGGCAGGCTCTTGTGGGTGCCACCAAGCGCACGGAAGGCGAACGCCTACGGCACCTCCATGGCCGTGTGGTCGCACCTCAGCGATCGTCTGTACTACGCGGATCCCGATGCCGTCGGCGGTAAGACCGGCATCCACGTCTGGGAGCCATTCGACAAAGTCTCAATCCTTGCCGGCGTCACTGGCTGGACTTCGCCCTCGCTCTCTCCCGACGACCGATTCGTCGCTTATGAGGTCGACGGGACCGATGGCAAGCCGCACATCACCGTCCGCGATCTACAGTCAGAGACTGTCCGGTTGGTGACTCAGGTCGCAGGGCAACCGATCATGCTGTCCGACTCTGAGCTGTTGGAACGGCATTTCGTGCGCCAGATTGACGGAGCACCCGGACCGCCGTACATCGCGGACCGCTACTTCGCACTCAACCTGACGACGAATGCGGAAACCCCAATGCCCGCAGGCTTCGAGCCCATGGACATTTGGCCGCACTGATGGCGGCCATGTGGCCTCAGCCTCCCCAGTCGGGCAGTAGCCGCCCGGTTGGCTCATAGCCCTCGGATTCCTACCGGCGTTACTTTGGCGGCCGGGGTCATCCCGGCCGCGACTGTGTCTTTCAGGCCGCCCAAACGTCGCTCCGCGTGACTACTTAGACAAGTCCAAACCGTATACCGGAAAGCGACCGGCCTTATTGGGGGCCCCTACGGGGACACATCTGGGTTCCCTCGCATATCTACCCGCCCCAATCTGGGAGCAGTCGCAGCTGCTCGACTCGGCGGGCGCCGGGTCCGTAGGCGCTGGTGAAGTAATCGATGACCATGCGCCGCGCAGAGAACTGCGTCGCCACGTTGCGCATCGACGCCTTCATCATCTCCACCCACCGCCGCGGGATGCCCGCCTCGTCACGCTCGTAGAAGGCGGGCACGACCTCGCGCTCCAGCAGCCGGAACAGCCCCTCGGCCTCGGCGACGTCGTCGATCTCGGGCCGGTCGAGCGTCGCGCCGGAGGGGATCGCCCAGCCGAGCTCAGGGCGGTAGGCCTCGTCCCACCATCCGTCGAGGACGCTGACGTTCAACGCTCCGTTGGCGCCGGCCTTCATGCCGCTGGTGCCGCTTGCCTCGAGAAAGCGCCGCGGGTTGTTGAGCCAGACGTCGGCCCCCTGCACCAGATGACGCGCGAGGGCGATGTCGTAGTCCTTTAGAAACACGACGCGCGGCTCTTCGCGGGCGAGGCCGACGATCCCCGCCACGATGTCCTTGCCCGGCTGATCCGCGGGATGCGACTTGCCCGCAAAGAGAATCTGCACCGGTCGCTTGGTGTTGCGGAGCAGCTTCGTCAGGCGCGGCCGGTCCCGCAGCAGCAAGTTCGCGCGCTTGTAGGGAGCGAACCTGCGGCCGAATCCGATCGTCAACGCGTTCATATCGATCTCATGCGGCGTCTCGGCGCGCTCCTTCGAAAGCTCGAGCAGCCGTCGCTTGAGGTCGCCATGGATCGTCCACAGCTCCGCCGCGGGTATCTCGTACACGGCGTGCCATCTGCCATCTGCCGGATCGAGATCCCACCAGTCGGAGCCGACGTACCGGCTCAGCAGCGAAGCGATCTCCGGCGCGACCCAGGTCGGCATGTGGACCCCGTTGGTCACGGATCCAATCGGCACCTGCGCGTCCGGCAGTCCGCGCCACGCGTCCTTCCATAGCCGGCGCGAGACGGCCCCATGCAGCCGGCTGACCCCGACCGACTGGTCGGCGAGGCGGAGGGCGGCGTACGTCGTGCAGAGCCTCTCGCGCGGATCGCCCGGGCGCTGCCGGCCGAGGTCCATGAAGCGATCGAAGGAGATGCCCACCTGCGCCAGGTATGGGCCGAGGAGGTCCCACACCAGGCCGGCGTCGAAGTAGTCGCTGCCCGCCGCGATCGGCGTGTGAGTGGTGAAGACGATGCCCGCGCGGGCGACGAGCCGCGCCTCTTCGAGGGTCATCTGACGCGAAGCCCTGAGCTCCCGGATCCGCTCGATTGCGCAGAGGAAGCTGTGTCCCTCGTTGAGATGAAACACGCCCGAGTCGAAACCGAGCGCGCGCAGGATACGAACGCCGCCGATGCCGAGCACGATCTCCTGGCGCAGGCGACGGTCCGGTTCGGGCACGTAGAGGCGGTCGGTGATGTTGCGCAGGTCGTTGGGGTTGGACTCGAGATCTGTGTCGAGCAGGAAGAGCGGCACACGGCCGACCTGGGCGCGCCAGACCGCGATGCGCACGTTGCGCTGGCCGATCGGAGCGTCCACCTCGACGCCTTCGACCTTGTTCACCGGCAGGTCGGAGCCACGATTCTCGGCGTAGACCTCGAACTGGCGGCCGGCGGCGTCGATGTCCTGCCTGCCGAATCCCTGCTTGTAGAGGAGGCCGACCGCGACGAGAGGAAGGCCGAGGTCGCTCGTTGCCTTCAGGTGATCCCCGGCGAGCACGCCGAGGCCGCCCGAGTAAATCGGCAGGCATTCGGAGAGTCCGAACTCGAGCGAGAAGTACGCGATGCCGAGCGGCGCCTGCGCGTCCATGAACCGCGGCTTGCGCTCGTAGTACTCGTGGTAGGCCGTCCGTGCATCGTCAAAGGCGCGCTTGACCTCCTCGCGTTCGGACGCCCGCCGGACGCCTTCCTCGCCGAGCTGCGCGAGGAGGAGGACGGGATTTTCACGCGTCGACTTCCAGAGCTGGGGGTCAAGAGCGCGAAACAAAGCCTCGATGCGGGGCTGCCAGGTCCAGAGCAGGTCGTAAGCGAATTGATTTAGTTCCTCGACCACGGACTTAAGATCCTATTGGGTTGGGGAAATGAAGGCGGTCGTCATGGCCGGCGGCGAGGGATCGCGTCTGCGACCGCTCACCAGCAACATGCCCAAGCCCCTGGTCCCCGTCGCCGGGCGCCCGATCATGGAGCACATCCTTCTCCACCTGCGCCGCCACCAGCTGCGCGACGTGGTGGCGACGGTGCAGTACCTGGGCGCGTCGATCCGCAACTACTTCGGCGACGGCTCCGAGCAGGGAGTCGCGCTCAGCTACTCGGTCGAAGACTCGCCGCTGGGAACGGCCGGTTCGGTGATGCTGGCTCGGCAACAGCTGAACGAGCCGTTTGTCGTCATCTCGGGCGACTCGCTGACGGACATCGACCTCGGCGCCGCCGCCCGCTTTCACCGCGAACGCAAGGCCCTCGCGACCATCGTCTTGAAGCCGGTGCCGAACCCGCTCGAGTACGGGGTCGTCGTTGTCGACGAGGGCGGCGCGGTGCAGCGCTTCATCGAAAAGCCAAGCTGGGGCGAGGTCATCAGCGATCTGGCCAACACGGGCATCTACATCCTCGACCCGTCGGTGTTCGAGTTCTTCCGGCCCGGCGAGGTCACCGACTGGTCGGGCGACGTATTTCCGAAGCTGCTGAAAGAAGGCGAGCACGTCTTTGGCTGGATCGCCGACGGCTACTGGGAGGATGTGGGCAGCCACTCCGCGTACATGAAGGCCAACTTCGACTGCCTCGAGGGCCGCGTCAAGGTGCAGCTTCCAGGCGAACGGGTTGGTGAGTCGACGTGGATCCATCCGGACGCCGAGGTCTTCCCCGGCGCGAGAGTCGACGGCCCGGCGCTGATCGGCGCCGGCGCCAAAGTGCGAAACGGGGCCTGGGTGAACGGGCCGGCAATCATCGGCGCGTACACCACGGTCGATTCCGGCGTGAAGATCTCGAACTCGATCGTCTGGGACCACAGCTATATCGGCCTGAACTCACGCCTGCGGGGCGCGGTCGTGTGCCGGTCGGTCACGGTCAAGAACGGCTGCCTCCTCGAAGAAGGAACCGTCATCGGCAGCGACGTGACGATTGGCTCGGGCTCGACGGTCAATGCCAACGTGCGGATCTGGCCGAACAAGGAAGTCGAGCCCGGCGCCGTGGTCCGCGAGTCGATCATCTGGGCCGGGTCCTGGAAGAGAGGCCTCTTCAGCTCCTACGGCTTGAACGGTTTGATCAACATCGAGATCACGCCCGAATTTGCCTCGCGACTGGGCGCGGCGATCGGGGCGCTCACGCCGAAGGGGACGGAGATCGCGTTCTCGCGCGATTACACGCGCTCCGCACGCATGATCGGGCGGGCGTTGATGTCAGGGATCATCTCGTCAGGCAGCAACGTGATCGATCTGTCCGTGCTACCCGCGCCAACGTCGCGCTACTGGTCGCGTCGCAACCACGTGTCCGCGGTGCACGTGCAGACGTCGCCAGTCGACCCGCGCGCGGCGGACGTCCGCATCTTCGATGACCACGGCCTTGACGTCGACAAGCGGAGTGAGCGAAAGCTCGAGGGCCTTTTCTTTCGTGAGGACATCCGCCGCGTCTCGCACTACGAGATGGGGCGGATCACCCGGCGCGACCAGCAGACCGAGCGCTACATGGAGGATATGCTCGCCGCGCTCGATCTCGAGGCAGTGCGAGGCGCTGCATTCAAGGTCGTCATCGACTACAACAACGGCGCGTCGGCGATGGTGCTGCCGCAGGTGTTACGCGAGCTGAACTGCGCGGTGATCCCCCTGAACGCGGCTCCCGCGGAAATTCTGGTCGAGTCGGACGACGCGACGTTTCAGGCCCACCTCCAGGAGATGGGTGTCATCACCGCAGCTGTCAAAGCCAAGCTCGGCGTCTTCATCGACGCTCCGGGCGAGAGGTGCTTCATCGTCGACGAGACGGGGACGCTCCTCAGTCATGACGAGGCGTTCGAGGTCCTGACGCAGCTGGCCCTGACGACCAAGCCGGGGATGGTGCTGGGGCCCGCATCTTCCTCGCTTGCGTTTTCGATGATCGCCGAACGGTTCAACAGCCGGTTCGTGCCGACCAAGATCACGCCCGGTGCAGTGCTGCGGGCCGCTCAACACGCCGAGGCGGTGCTGGCGTCGGACGGGGGCGGAGGGTTTTGCTGGCCGGACTTTGCGATCTCGTTCGACGCCATCTTCACCGTGGCGCGGGTGCTCGAGATGCTCGCCAAGACGGGGACATCGCTCGGAGCGCTCCGCTCGCGCATCCCGCAGGTCACCCACCGGACCGCGGTCGAGTTTTGCCCGTGGGAGGTCAAGGGGCGAGTGATGCGGACGATGATGGAGCGCCATCTGCGGGACCGTGTCGACCTGACCGACGGGGTGAAGGTGTTCGTGGACGACGGGTGGGTCCTGGTGGCGCCTGACGCCGACCGGCCCGAGTACTACATCATCGGATCGACGACCGACCCGGGCCACGCCGGTCGGCTGGTCGAGGAGTACTCGCAGCTGGTGCGGTCGGTGGTCGCCGAGGCGGCGCCCCAGGCGGAGGCGGTCGTCGAGACCTAGAATCGATTTTCTGCCGAGCGGGCGTAGCTCACCTGGTAGAGCGCAACCTTCCCAAGGTTGAGGTAGCCGGTTCGAGACCGGTCGCCCGCTCCAACTCGGCCTCGCTGCGCGGGGAGCCCGTAGGACGCTGCAACACGCGGTTATCGTTTGCCTCGATGCTGATTCTGCCGGTTGCCCTCGCGGTCGGCGCCCTCGGTTTGCTTGCCCGCGGCCGCCGGCGCGTCGTCCTGACCCTTGCGGTAGCTGCCCCGATCCTCTCCGTGCTCGCCCTCGCCGCTCAGTACCTCCCCAGCGGGCTCGAATCCTGCACTGCTTCGACGTCCGGGCCCATGGTCTGCCGTTCGCTGCCGGCCGTCTACGCGTGGGCCGGGCCCGTGCCCTACCTGATCGCCATCGGGCTGATCGTGCTTTCGCTGGCGCCGCTGGCCAGCGTGCGCGTCGGGAAGTGGTGGCCGGCCGCGGCATCAGCCTCGCTGCAGGCCATTCCTCAGGTGATCAGCTTCGGCGGCTTCATCGATTGGGCCCCCGCGCTGGCAGTGACGATCGCGGTTGCCTTCGCCCTGCTCGGACCTCGCACCGCCGGCCAGCCAGCACCGGCCGCTTCAACCGCTGATGGCCAATAACTGCTGATGGCCAACAACATCTCGAATCTCATGTTTCGGGCCATGTATCGGTTCGGCTTCAAGCCCTGGGACTCCGGCATCCCGCCGCCCGAGCTGAAGGAGCTGATCGAGGGACCACAAGCCCGAACTCCCGGCAAAGCCCTCGACCTCGGCTGCGGCACGGGCACGAACACGATGTACATGGCGCAGCACGGTTGGGACGTGACCGGTATCGATTTCGTCTCGACGGCCATTGCAGCGGCCCGCAAGAAAATGCAAGCCGCGAACGTGGCGCCGCGGCTCATCCAGGGCGACGTCACCCGCTTGAAGGAGCTCAGCCTCGGCGCCGACTACAGCCTGGTCTTCGACCTGGGATGCCTGCATTCAATCCCTGAGGTACGTCGTGACGCGTACGCGGCTGGTGTCAACGAGGTGACAGTGCCAGGCGCCGACTTTCTCGTTTGGGGTTTCTACGCCAAGCCCAATTTCTTCGTGAACGCCAAGCTCGCACAGGAAGAGCTCGAACAGCTTTTCGGCAAGTCGTGGGACATGGTGCGAGCGTGGGGAGGTGAGCAACCCGACCGCTTTCCGGGTCGCTGGTACCACCTGCGTCGCAAAAGCTGATGGCGGGAACTGTTTTCGACTTCTACACCGGGTGGGAGCAGCACAACGCGCTGCTCATCAAGTCGATCGCCCCACTCCAAGTGGAGCAGCTGATGTGGTCGCCGGCGGAAGGCCTGTGGTCGATCCGCATGCTGGCCTGCCACATCGTCGCGGCCAGAGCGTGGTGGTTCCACGGATGGATGGGCGAAGGCGACGATGACCTCCGCGGCCTGATCAGGATGGATGACGACTCCGACTTGACCAGGCCGGACGCGTCGACGATCTGCGCCGCGCTCGAGAAATCCTGGTCCGACGTGCATGCGTGCCTGTCCAGGTGGACGGAAGCCGACCTGTCTGCGAGCTTTCAGCGTCCTCGGCCCAACGCCCAGGGCGAACGCCCGTGGCGAGACCGCCGCTACATCATCTGGCACGTCGCCGAGCACGACGTACACCACGGTGGTGAGATCTCGCTGACGCTGGGCGTGCACGGGCTCCGCGGGCTGGACATGTAGCAAGAAAGAGAGGATCGGGCGCGGCGGCCGGATCCTCTCCTCGAACGCCTTGTTATCTACGGGTGCGAGGTCGGCGGTCCAGTCGGGTGGTCCGTCGAGTTGGGATGGCTCGTCGGCTTCCCGCCGGGGTGATCGGTGGCGGACGGGTGATTGGTGGCCGACGGGTGGTTGGTGGGCGCCCCGCTGGATCGATGCTCGGAGCTCACCTGCTTTCCATGCTGGTTGGCGAAGGTGCTGACGCACTCGCCGATGCCGTGCGATCCGGGCGCTAGCGCGTCCTTGCACGTTTGAACCTGCTTGACGACCTGCTGCCCCCAGTTGCTGGGATTGGCGCTGCCGGTCACCACCGTCTCCGTGGTCGCCCCGGCTGCCCCGACAGCGAGTACCGCGACCGCCAGCCCTGCCGCCCCTTTGGCGGAGATCAAGCTGGCCGCTGTGGCGAGACCTGACATCTGTAGACCTCCCTGGAGATATGCAGCGTGGTAGGTGGCCTGGGCCGCGTCCGGGCTGGGACCTCCGCGTCCGGCGGTCTCTTGCTGCAGCGTTTGCTCCAGCCACTGGTCGAAGCCTCCGCCATTTACCACGTCATTCCTCCAGAGGGACTGGTTCGGGCATCGAAGTACCCATTTCGGTATTCATCCGCTCCCCGAGCCGGCTGCGGAGACGACCTTTGGCCGCCGCGAGTCGGGAGGCGACAGTCCGTTCGGGCACGTTCAGGACCGCTGCGATCTCCCGATTGGTGAACCCGTGCAGATGGCGCAACACGATCGCGCTCGCCTGCTTTGGCGGCAGTGCGCGAAGCTCGCGAACAAGATCGGACTGCATAGAGTCGGTCGGATCCGGATCAGCGGGACGCCCTAGGCGTCGCAGGATTGCCCCTATCTCGAACAGACGCTCCCGCCGGCGCTGTGTGAAAGCCACGTTGAGAGCGATCCGAACGAGCCACGCTTCGGCGGGCGCGTCCTTCTTCCACGTTCGCCAGGCCCGGAACGCCCGTAGGTAAGCCTCCTGGGTCGCATCCTCAGCGGCCGCGGGGCTTTTGAGAATGATCACCAGCGTCGCGAATATGCGTTGGTAGGTTGACCGGTACAACCGGTCGAAATCGTCCTTGCTCCCTGGGCGGTAGGACTGGGCTGGCTGGTCGATCACGTAAGTTTGAGGCGCCGATCGATTTCTTAAACCCTCTTCAAGTAGTGTCCTGAAGGTTTGCTAGGTGCACGTTAGGGGAACGTCGACCCATGACCAGCACCAGGTGGTCGCCGCGGTCACGATTTCGTGAGCCACTAGACGGCATTTTGGAACTGGGCCTCCCATAAACTGGGAGCCCCGCTTTTTTGGAAGGAGGATGTGTCGATGGCCCGTAGCCCGCTGCTGAGCAGGTTCCAGACGCTTTTCGCCGACTTCGAAGAAGCGGAGCGCTCCGGCCGCTCGGTCGCCGAGATCCGCGAGGAGCGCAGGTCGATGCGCTTCACGCGCCGAGATTTTCTGAAGGTCGCCGGGGCTGCTGTGGGCGCCGCGGCGCTAAGCGGGCCCGCCGCCGCACTTGCCGCCACCGCGACGCGAGGGAGCGTGACCCAGGGCGCGATCGCGATCATCGGCGGTGGCATAGCCGGCTTGAACGCCGCCCTGACGCTCCAGGACGCCGGCATCGCCTCCACCGTTTACGAAGCGTCAAGTCGGGTCGGCGGCCGGATGCACTCCGACACCACCTCCTGGCTCAATGGTCAGACCAGCGAGCACTGCGGTGAGCTCATCGACAGCGGCCACAAGACGATCCTCGGTTTGGCGAGCCGGTTCAAGCTCCCCACCGTCGACCTGCTGGGCGCGGAGCCGATCCACTCCACAGACACCAACTATTTCTTCGGGCACTACTACACCGACGCCCAGGCCCAGGCCGACTTCAACGCGGTCTGGAACAACGTGAAGAAGGACGTCAACGCCGCCGGCTACCCGACCACCTACACCCAGTCGACGCAGGCTGGTCGAGACCTCGACCACATGAGCATTTACGACTGGATCGAGAGTCGCGTCCCGGGTAGACACGCGAGCCCCATGGGACGCCTGCTGGACGTCGCCTACAACATCGAGTACGGCAACGTGACCAAGGAGCAGAGCTCGCTCAACCTCATCTACCTGCTCGGCTTCTCATCAAACCCTGGCAACTTCCAGATCTTCGGAGCGTCCGACGAGCGGTATCACATCGCCGGCGGCAATGAGCGGCTCCCGCAGGCGATCGCGGCGGCGCTGACGCTCGGAACCGTGCAGTTGAACACTGCGCTAACCGGGATCCTGCGCAACTCGGACGGCACCTACAAGCTGAGCTTGAAGAGTGGGAACACGACCACATCAAAGGCCGTCGACCGGGTGATCATGGCGATACCGTTCTCCATCCTGCGCACCATCCTCACGTCGGATCTGGACTATCAAAGGGCTGGGTTTACGCCTCTGAAGCAAACCGCCATCTCGCAGCTGGGCTACGGCAAGAACGCCAAGCTCCACCTGCAGTTCGACACGCGGTACTGGAACTCGCCAGGGCCGTGGGGGATCGGGAACGGCAGCACTTACTCGGACACGGGCTACCAGAACACGTGGGACGTCACGCGCGCGCAGGATGGGACCACCGGACTCCTCGTCGACTACACGGGCGGGGGAGTGCCGCTTGCTTCGTTCGGAGGCGATCCCACGAATGCCGCGCAGGTGGCGAAGTTCGCCAAGGCATTCTTGAGCCAGATCGAGCCCGTGTTCCCAGGCATCACTCGGCAGTGGAACGGACTTGCGACGCTGGACGTGCCACTGACCGACCCATTCTTGCTGGGCTCGTACTCCTACTGGAAGGTCGGGCAGTACACGCAGTTCGCCGGCTACGAGAAGGTCCGCCAGCCCCCGGTCACGGGCAAGTGCCACTTTGCCGGCGAGCACTGCTCGCAGGACTTCCAGGGGTACATGGAGGGCGGCGCGTCGGAGGGCTTGCGCGCGGCGAACGAGATCATCGACGACTACAAAGTTGGACTGACCCCTTAACCCCTCAGGCGGCGGCGGTGCGTTCCAGGGGGGTGCGCCGGGAGCCGGCTACGCCGGGCCCGGCGCAGCAGGGGGGACTTCCCCCCTTGACGGAATGCGAAGCGCCATCGCACCCCAGGCCATCGCCGCCGCCGCCCCGATACCGGGCACGAAAGCCAGCAGCGCCAGACCGGTCGCGTCCCACAACGCCCCGGCGATCAGAGGGATGACGAATGCGGTCGCGTACTGAAGCGTGAAGATCGCCGCGCTCATCCGGGCCACGCCGCCCGGCGGAGCGAGGCGCGGCGGAAGGCTCAGCACCACAACGAACGCAAGCGCGGTCGCGAACCCCAGCACGAACGCCCAGGCGACTATACCTACGCCGGGCGTGAGCACCAGGCCGACCTGCGCCGTCCCCATCAGAACCGCGGACCCGATGAACCCGATACGGCCGGTGAGCAGCTTCTGCCAGAGGGCAACTGCGGGAGCCGTCAACAGTTGCGATCCGTTGAGCACGGCCAGCGTCGGGGAGATGAGGTCATGGCGCCCCGTCTGCTCGAGAAAGTCAGGGATGTAGGCGTTGGCCCCGAAGTACGTGGCGGATGCCATCCCCATCACCAGGCCGATTCGAATTGTCTGGTTCTGCCGCCAGTCCGGCCACCAGCGGTTCATGGTTCCGGAAGGAAGCGAGGCCCTTGACGGCGCGGCGACACCGATCGCGATCG
>Ga0209802_1000150_pt1 | contig 52155 bp, 38 predicted proteins | sample GraSoiAngelo_129_FD_185886 | JGI IMG/M metagenome (GOLD analysis project Ga0209802, IMG submission 185886) | Grasslands soil microbial communities from the Angelo Coastal Reserve, California, USA - 14_0927_12_40cm (SPAdes) (version 2) | ecosystem: Environmental > Terrestrial > Soil > Grasslands ...
CTGCATGTGGTCCTCCCCTCGGTGCAGGGGGAACGGACGAGACCGCCTACTCGATCGACGGTCTCTCGCGCCTTTAGTCCGGCCCCTTGAGCTTGCTGCGTGTGGTGACCCAGATGATCAATGCGCTTCTCATGGTCTGCCCCCTCTCGAGGTAGGAGAGAGGCGTGGAGAGAGACGCAGCGAGGCCCCACGCGCGGCGCCGCGCGGCGCCCGCGACGCGTGGACCCGTGACGTCCCCAAACCGGCCGCCTGACCGAGCACGCGCACGGGCAAATTCGTCCACTCGTCCGCAGTGCCGTCCCCGACTTCGCCCCAGCCGTTGTAGCCCCAGCAATAGGCGACGCCAGCGGTGGTCAGCCCGCAGCTGTGCCATCTGCCGGAGGCGCTCACGGCCGCGAAGCTGAGCCCGCCGGCGATCAGAGTCGGCGTCGGACTGTTGTCCCAAGTGCCGTTGCCCAGCTCACCGTTGCCGTTAAAGCCCCAGCAGTAGCCGTCACCTCCCGCTACCACCCCGCAACTGCGGTAGGAGCCGGCACTCAGCGTCGCGAACTTCGGCGCGCCCGCGACCGGTACCGGCACCGTGCTGCAGCCGAGCACTCCCCCGAAACCGTTGCACGTTTCCGTCGTCGTCGCCCCGAGCTGGCCGTCGCCGTTGTCGCCCCAGCAGTACGCGGTGCTGTCAGCGGTCAGGCCGCAGGCGTGCCAATAGCCGACGCTGAGCGCGCTGAACTTCAGTCCGCCGGACACGAGAACCGGCACCGTACTGCACCGCTCCCCGCTGCACACCTCGGAGCCGCCGGAGCCGATGCCGAGCTGTCCGAAAGAATTGTCTCCCCAGCAGTACGCCGCGCTATCAGCGGTGACGCCGCACGCGGACATGATCCCGGTGCCGATGCTGACGAACGTGAGGCCGCCGGTCACCGCGGTGGGTGTCCGTGTGCTCGTGAGCGACCCATTGCCGAGCCCACCGTACGTGTCGTCCCCCCAGCAATAGGCGACGCCGCCCGCCTCGACGGCGCAGGTCTGGTTCCACCCAGCGCTCAGCGATGCGAAACTGCGCCCGCCGGCGACGGCGAGTGGTGTCGTGCTGCAGGGAGCGCCCGTGTCGCCGCATTGTTGCTGGCCGGGGTTGCCGGCACCGAGCTCCCCGAAATAATCCAAGCCCCAGCAGTACGCGGGACCGGTCGCCGTGAGGCCGCAGCTGTGCACCGCTCCGACGCTGATGGCGGCCAAGCTCAGATTAGAGGACACCTCCGCAGGCGCGAAGCTGCTTGCCTTTGTGGCATCGCCACGCTGGCCGTACGTGCTGTTGCCCCAGCAATAGGGCACGCCGCTCGTCGTGAGGCCGCAGGAGTGATAGGCACCCGACTGGACGGTCGCGAAGGTCACGACTTCCACGTTGACCGTCGCCGTCCCGCTCTTCGACTCGGCGGCCGCTGTGATCGTCGCCGATCCTGGACTGACGCCGAAGACCACACCCGATGCGTCCACGCTCGCGGCCGACGCATCGCTCGTCCAGGTGACGGTGGGATCAACACGCCGGCTTCCGCTTGCGTCGATCATCACGGCGCGGAGCAGTGCCGTTCCGCCCGCTACCACCGACCGCGTCGGTGGCGTCACGGTGACCGAGGTGATAGGTCCCCCACCGCGCACCGCCGCCCACGTCGCGTCGCCGGACGGGCATGAGCCAGACCCGTTGATCAGGTGATCGGGAGGCGTCCCAGCCACGTCGGCAACGTAGAAGCAGTTCCCGGCCGAGAAATTGACCGACACGGCGCCGGATGTGGAGTACACGAGGCCGCCGCCATCGACGGAGCTGGAATGGGAGTTGTCAATCGCGCCGTCCTGCCGATCGCACGTCCCGAGCTGATAATTCGTGCCCGCAAAGCCGTCCCCGCTCTTGGTGAAGACGTAGGACCCGGTGTCATTGCAGGCGAGGGGATTCCCGATGACCTCGGTGTAGTTCCACACGCCGCTCAAGTCGACGTGCTGAAAGCACGTGACTTGGAAGGTGAGGTGCGCCGTTCCCCCGGCGGTGACAGATGCTGTGCGTGGATTCTGACCGCCGACGGGGCAGTTCAGCGCCGCCCCGCCGAGCGACAGCGTGTAGCTCCCGGGCTTCAGGCTCGAGAACGTGACCGAGCCGTTGACTGCGAGCGGCTGCGTCGAGCTGCCGGTGCCGCTCAACGTGTCGCCCTGGAGCGTGACGCTGTAGCCGTCGGGATCCAAGTCGGCGCCCCCCGTCGCCGCCGTCACCTGAACACTCCCAGTGGTGGGCGGGGCCGCGGTCTCAGACCCCTTGCACGAGAGAGCGATCAGGAGGAGCGCCGAGCACCACGGCCAGCGCCGGGGGAAGGTGATCGAAATCGCGTTCATCAGTCTCTCCAGGGCCGGTCAGGCGCCGTTCAGGTATTGACGACAACCCGTTGTCGCCGCGCGAGTTGCCCGGCTGCGCGCGGTGCGGGGCCGGCGCGATGCGCCGTCGCCATTCGCAACATCGGTGAACGAGGGATAAGTTAGGCCGCTCAAGTAGGAACCCGGTCAAAAACGGGTCAAACGGGGCCCCATGCTGACGGTGCGGCTATTCGGCGGGCTTTCGATCGAGCAAGACGGCGCCACGTGCGGCGGCGCCGCCGCACGCAGGAGAACGCTCGCGCTGCTCGCGCTGCTCGCCGTCGCCGGCCGTCGCGGCACGAGCCGCGACAAGCTCATCGCCTACCTCTGGCCCGACGCCGACACCGACCACGGTCGCGGTCTCCTCAAACAAGCCTGCTACGCGCTGCGCCGCGACCTCGCCGCCCCCGAGCTGTTCCTCGGATCGATCGAGCTGCGCCTCAACCCCGCGGTGATCTCGAGTGACGTGGAGTCGTTCCAGTGCGCGCTGGACCAGCACGAGCCGGCACGGGCCGTCCCCTACTATCGGGCGCCGTTTCTCGACGGCTTCTACCTGAACGGCGCGGGCGATTTCGAGCGCTGGGTGGAGGGCGAGCGGGCGCGACTGGCGCAGCGCATGGGCGACGCGCTCGAGTCGTTGGCCCGCGCCGCGAGCGAACGGGGCGAGCACCGCACGGCCGTCGACTGGTGGCGCCGGGTCGCGGAGCTCGATCCGTTCAGCTCACGCGCCGCCCTCGGCCTCATGACCGCGCTGGAAGCCGCGGGCGAGCGCGCCGCGGCGCTGCAGCACGCGCGGATTCACGGGATGCTGCTCCATCAAGAGCTGGACGCCGCGCCCGAGGCCGCTGTCGTGGAGCTGGCCGAGCACCTGCGCGCCGAGTCCAACGGGGGACCGGCCCGGCCATCACAGCGCGACGGCCCGCGCGCGCTCGACGCAGAAGTGATCACCGCCGCGGCGCCCCCGGCGCGCCGCCGGGCCATCACCGCCTCTCTCCAGCTCGTCGTCGGCGTCGCGCTGCTGACGGCGATCGGTGCCGCACTCGTCGCGCGCTCCGATCGGCACGGCCGACTGGACCCCGATCTCGTCGCGGTCGCGCCGTTCGACGTGCTCCCGCCGAAGCTGGCGCTGTGGCGGGAGGGGCTCGTCGACCTCTTCTCGCGCGGCCTGGACCGGGCCGGTCCGCTCCGCGCCGTCACGCCCACGATCGTGACGCGCAAGTGGCGTGGCCGCGCCGATCCCGCCTCCGCTGCCGAGCTCGGGCGGCGGACCGGCGCGGGCCTCGTACTGTACGGCGCGCTGCTCGGAGCGGGACCCGACTCCGTGCAGCTCAGCGCGACGCTCGTCGACGCGGCGTCCGGCCGTGCGCTCGCGGAACTGGTCTACCGCGACGTCGCCGACCGCGTCGATCGCATGAGCGACTCAGTGATCGCCGCCGTCGCGCGCGAGCTGCGCCGCACGCGCCCGATCGTAGCGACGGCGGCCGGGCGCCGGCATCGGATCGCCACCAGCGTCCTCGGCCCGGACGGCACCGCGTCCATCTGCAACCTCCTGCCGGCGGCAGCCCAGCTCCCGGTGCGCCTCTTCAATTCCACTCCGCCGCCGTTGCTCGGGGGCTACGGCACCTTGGCCTGCCCTGAATCGCGGCTCAACCTGTCGGCTCCCGCAGGCAGCTGGTACCTCGGGGTCGAACTGCCGCCGGGGCCGGGGCTCGGCGTGCTGCCGTGGCGCTATCTCGCGACCGGCCCCGTGGCTGTCGGTAGCGGCGACGCGTCCCGCGACATCGTGATCGAGGAAGGCTCCCGGCTGGGGGGACGCGCCACGTTCGAAGGGAAGCCGGTGCAGGGGGTCGGCCTGACCGTGAGCTACGAGTCGCAAGGGATCATGGCGGCGTACGGCAGCAGCGGGAAGGACGGCCACTGGGGCGAGTTCTTCGGTCGTTCGCCGGTCGTACTTCAGAAGGGCGTGCGGTACGTGTTGCGACCGTTCGCGTGCGAGTTCCTCGGTGCCAGGGTCGCGAACCGCCCGCCCACAGGAGGGTTCCTCTTCCCGTCCGACATGGCGGCGATCGACTGTACGCTCGTCACGGCACCCAGCACGCGGTTCACGCACGACCTGACCAGGCTGGTGGTGACGCCGATGCCGGGGGACATCGGGGGGCTGTCCGATGAGTTCGCGCACGACTTCGGGTTCGGGTGGGGGGTACAGTTCCCCGTCGCCCCGGGCCAGTCCCCATCGCACGACCCTGCGGCCTCTCACCTCTCCTCGGGCGGCTTGATGATCGGCATGGCGCCCGACCGAGTGCTCAGCGGCGTTACGCGGCGGGATCTGGCCGCGTGCGGCGCGTCGTGCCGCGACCTCGGGTTGGACGGGCAGGTGCACGTTGCCGCCTCGCCGCGAGGGGGGAAGAGAGTCACGTGGCGGTACTCGGACGCCGGGTCACCCGAGGGCGTCGGGCTCCACGTCGTGCAACAGTCGTTCGACGGCCGGCCGCCTGCCGACTACGTGCTCTTCGACTTCACCATCACCAACGCGAGGCCAGCGACGACCACCTTCCATGCCGGATTCTTCGGCGATTGGGACATCGGTGGAAACGGCGACGACGACGTCGGGTTCACCGAGATGGGCGGACGCTTGATGTATCAGACTGACGGCAACCTGCGCGGACCGTACCTGGGAACATTGCTCGTCGGTGACGCGCCGATCACCGGCAACTTCTTCTTCACGAAGGCGGCGTGGCCCTCACTCACCGAGCAGATCGATGCACTGGCGGGACGCCTGTCGCGGCCAACGAGCGACGGGCCAGGCGACTATCGCTATATCCAGGGAGCCGGCCCGATCACTCTGGGCCAGGACCAGAGCGCCGAGCTGTGGATCGCCGTGGTGGCGGGAGACTCGAGGGAGCAGCTGCTCGCCAACGCCGCGTGGGCGGCCGCCGATATCGCGAACCGGCGTCGACAGCCGCTTGAGGCTGCCGCGGCGCGGTAGCGTCGGCACCAGCTAGAAATAGATCGTGGCCGCGAAACTCAGACCCTGGAATCCAGCCTGATAGGCCCACCGCTTGTCGACCGCTCCGCCTGTGCCCTTAGCGGTATCGCGCTGGTACGAGAAGGACAACGTCGCCGTCCCGCCGATGCCGAAGCGCGGAGTCACCAGGTACGTACCACCGAGATCGACGAACGCGCCAGCGTTCCAGCCGTTGGTACAGGAACCGCCGCCGAATCCCCCGCTGCATTGATGGGTGTAGCCGCCGAGTGCTCCGACGGTCTGGAAGCTCGCCACCGACTTCCCCCGCGCCTGATAGAACCGCCGCCCGATGCGGGCGGTCGCAGCCGCGTTTGACGTGAAGCCCTGGACCACGAGCGTGTCGTTGATACGGCTGGTGTCGTGCGAGTGGCCGCCGCTGAACCGGAAGTCGAGGAGCCAGGCGCGGGTCGGGCCCGCAAAGCGGAGCACGCCCAGGCTTGCGAAACTCGACCCCCCGGCGAACTGGGCCGCCCACTGCCCACGGTGGAAAGGCAGTGTATCAGGCGCCAGAGACTCTTGCGCGACCGCGTGCACCGGTAAGCAGAGCAGGGCGACGCCCAGCATCGACCGAACGGAAACCATCACCGGCCTCCATTAAGAGAGGCCGTTAACTATTCACTCGACCCGACAAACCGCCAGCGAGCTAGAGCTCCCCCGCCACCCTCGCCGCGAGCCGCACCCCCACCACCACGCTTACCGCGGCCGAGCCCAAGTGCAGCGCCGTCGCCCAGCGCGCACCGCGCTCCGACGCCAGGCGGACGATCCCGGCAAGCGTGAACGACACCAGCAGCATCCCGAGCATCGTCCCGGCGGCGAACGCGAGGAAGTACGTGAGTTGGGCGGCGCGGGTGGGCGCCGCGGCGACCAGCAGCACCAGGATCGCGGCGCTCCCGGCGAGCCCGTGCAGCAACCCGAAGCCGAGCGAGCGGCGCGCGTCGCCCCGCGGATGCGCGTGCGCGTGCGAGGCGCCGTGGGCGTGGCTGTGCAGGTGGAGATGCGCACCACCATCGTGCGCGTGCACGTGGAGATGCCACCGCCCCCGCACGTACCGCAAGATGACCGACGCACCGAGGCCGATCAGCAGCAGGCCCACCAGGAAGTCGGCGGCCGGCCAGAGCCGGGGCGGCAGGTGCAGGCCGAACAGCATGATGGCCCCTACGACGACACCCACGCTCAGGCTGTGGCCGACGGCCCACGCGATCCCCAACCGGCAGGCGTCGAGTAGCCTCCCCTGCCGCGTGGCGAGGGTCGAGACGGCCGCCAAGTGATCGGGCTCGAAGGCGTGACGGAAGCCCAGCAGCAGGCCGAGGCCCGCCAGGGCGAGGATGCCGGCGTTCATGGGCCCGCAATCTACACCCTCCCGCATGCAGAACCATTGAATCCCGCGGGCGACCAGGCACGTCGGGCTGCGCCGGGGCAGCTTGCAACCTTCGCGGGCTAAGCCCTATCCAATGCGGCACATGGAGCTCACCATCCCCGGGGTGGCGACACTGCGCAAAGATCCGGACCAGGCGGGCAGGGGGGGAAGGGGGGGCGACGCGGAAACGGCCGACGCGGCGCTCGCCGCCTCCGGGGACGGCCGCGCCTTCGAGCGGCTGTACCGTACGCACGTCGCGCGCATCCACAGCCTGGTACGACGCATGATGGGTCCGGACCACGCCGACGACGTCACCCAGGACGTGTTTGTGCGCGCCTGGGACAAGCTGGCCACCTTCCGGGCCGAGGCGGCGTTCGGCACGTGGCTGCACCGCCTCGCGGTGAACGTGATTCTCGCACGCCGCACCACGCTGGGCACCGAGCGCGGCCGCTACGACGACTCGGAGGACGTGCTGGAGGTGGTGCCGAGCCGGCCGGGCTCGGCGGTCGAGCTGTCGCTCGATTTCGAGCACGCGATCGGCCGGCTGCCCCACGGCGCGCGCCAGGTGTTCGTGCTGCACGACATCGAGGGCTACCGCCACGAGGAGATCGCCGACATGCTGGGGATCGTGGAGGGAACGTCGAAATCGCAGCTGCATCACGCGCGCATGGCGCTGCGCAAGCACCTCGAGCGCTGAAGGACCGGGGGGGAACGATGAGAGACCAGTGGACGGACCGACTGAGCGAATACCTGGACGGCGAGCTGGGCGCGGCGGAGCGGGCGGCGCTCGAGGGGCACCTCGCGACCTGCGCCGAGTGCGGCGCCACGCTCGCCGAGCTGCGTCGCGTGGTGGCGCGCGCCGGCGCGCTCGAGGACCGGCCACCCACGGCCGACCTGTGGCCCGTCATCGCCGAGCACATCGGCGTCGTGAGTCTCCCGGCGCGGCGCGCCCGGCGGCGCATTTCCTTCACCGTGCCGCAGCTCGCCGCGGCTTCGGTCGCGCTCGCCCTGCTCTCGAGCGCAACAGCGTGGCTCTGGGTCCGGCCGGCCGCGCGCGCGCCCGTGGCGACGACGCCCCTGCCTGCGGCGAGCCCGGCGCTCAGCCTGGTGACCGCCGCGACATATCCCGACAAGCGCTACGCCGCGCAGGTCGCGGATCTCGAGCGCGCGCTGCAGCGGGGTCGCGGGCGGCTCGACAGCACGACGGTGCGCGTCATCGAGAAAAACCTGGCCATCATCAACCGAGCGATCCGCGACGCGCAGAGCGCGCTCGCCGCCGATCCGGCGAACTCGTATCTCAACCTGCATCTCGCCCAAGAGATGCGGCGCAAACTGGGGCTGTTGCGGCAAGCAGCGGCCCTCGCGGGCGCCCGCAGCTAGAGTAATAGGGAAAGGATAGACGGAATGCTCACGACGCTCACGACCCTGGCGGCCCTCGCGCTGCAGCAGACCGATACCACCGTGCCGGTGCGGAGCGGCGCGCGCCTCGAGGTCAACAACTTCGGGGGCGAGATCGCCGTGAAGACGTGGAGCCGCAGCGCGGTGCGCGTGGCGGCGAGCCACTCGAGCCACGACCGCATCCAGATCGACGCGTCCGACCAGGCCGTGCACGTGAAATCCGAGGGCGGGCGGCATGGCCCCGGCACCATCGACTACAACATCACCGTGCCCACCTGGATGGCGCTGAACCTCTCGGGCGTCTACACGGACATCAAGGTCGACGGCGCGCAGAACGAAGTCACGGCCGAGACGGTCCAGGGGGAAGTGACCGTGCTGGGCGGATCGGGGACCGTGTCCCTCAAGTCGGTCCAGGGCGCGGTGACACTGGAGAAGGCGAAGGGCCGTATCGATCTCAATTCGGTGAACGAGGAGATCAAGGCGACCGAGATCTCCGGCGACCTCTCCGCCGAGACGGTGAACGGGGATATCACGTTGCTCCAGATCGAGTCGGCCAACACCGAAGCCAATACCGTCAACGGCGACATCACGTACGACGGGACCATCAAGGACGCGGGCCGCTACCGCTTCTCGACCCACGACGGCGAGCTCCGCATCTCGGTGCCGGAGAGGGCCAACGTGTCGGTCTCGGTGTCGACGTTCAACGGCGATTTCAGCGCCTGCTTCCCCGTGAAGTTGACGGGGAAAACGAAGCACCGGTTCAATTTCACGCTCGGCTCGGGCAGCGCCCGGCTCGAGGTCGAGTCGTTCGACGGCGACATCAAGATTTGCCGCCCCGGGCAGGTGGGCAAGGACGAGCACGACAAGGACGAGCACGACAAGGAGGACGAGTGATCATGCGCATGAGCACGGTGCTGGTCATCACCGCGGGCTTGGCCCTCCCGGCCCGGCACGCCGCGGCGCAGAACGAGTTCCACTGGAAGGGGAAGGTCGCCGCCGGCAAGGCGGTCGAGATCAAGGGCGTGAACGGCGACGTGAGCGCCGTCGCGGGATCGGGCGAGGTGGAGGTGACGGCCGTCAAACACGCACACCGCAGCGACCCCGACGAGGTGAAGATCGTGGTCGTGGAGCACGCGGACGGCGTGACCATCTGCGCCGTCTATCCCAGCGACGGGCGGCGGGACAACACGTGCGAGGCAGGAGACCACGGTCACATGAGCACCCGCGACAACGACGTGGTCGTGGACTTCACGGTCCGCGTTCCCGCGGGCGTCCGCTTCGTCGGCCGCACCGTGAACGGCGCCGTCGAGGCGGCGAATCTCGCCGGCGACGTCGACGCCAACACCGTGAACGGCAGCATCCGCATCTCCACCTCGGGCGTGGCCCAGGCCCAGACGGTGAACGGGTCGATCACGGCGTCGTTGGGCCGCGCCAACTGGAGCGACGCCCTCGAGTTCCGCACGGTGAACGGGGGGATCACCCTGAGCCTCCCCGCGGGTCTCTCGGCCGAGGTGCGCGCCACGACAGTGAACGGCGACATCGAGACGGATTTCCCGCTGATGGTCTCGGGGCGGATGGGCCCGCGCCGCCTGCGCGGCACGATCGGCAGCGGCGGGCGGCAGCTCGACCTCGAGACGGTGAATGGGGCGATACGGCTCAGGAAGACCTAAGTGCGTTGATTCGCTCCTCCCCGCAACAACCCGGTACCTAATCCCGGCACACTCCATCCCACCTTGGGGCCGTCCGAACCAGGGGCCCCGTGGTGCTGCGGGATCTTCTCGCCCGCACCGAGCAGATCGACGATCTTCGCCACCTCTTTGGGGCGCTCGGTTTCGCCGCGGCCTGGGAGACCGTGCCACCCGGGCCCTGGCTCGGGCTGCCGCAGGCGGAAGCGGCCGGCGTGACGCGCGCCGCGCTGGTGGCGCGGCACGAGGCGTTCCGGGTGTTCGCCGTCGAAGCACGGGACCCGGAACGCGCGGCGCGAACAGCGGCGGAGCGCCTCGCCGCACGGGCGGAGCGGGGGCTCGCGTGCGCGCTGGGAGGTAGCCGGCCCGGAAGGCTGGTGTGCGCCGGCTGGCGCGTGGGTGCGCGCGGGCCGTGCGTGCGCGTCGTGACGATCCCGCTCCAGCGGCCGCCCGGCGGCGCGCTCGAGACGCTCGAGCGATTCGCGCCGGTCCCGGGTGAGACCTCCCTCTCGCTGAGCCTCCGCGTCGGCGAGGCGCTCGCGAGCGAAGCAGTCACACCGCGCTTCTTCAAGGCGTTCCGCGCCGTGCTCGAGCGTCTGACCGATCGCCTCGTCGCACCGCGCAGCCGCACGGAGCGCCATGCGCTCGCCCTCACCGCGCTCACGCGGGTGTTGTTTCTCTACTTCGTGCAGGCCAAGGGCTGGCTCGACGGCGACCGGCGCTATCTGATCCACCGCTTCGATGCCGGGCTGGCAGGGCGCCGTGACTTCCACCGCCAGGTGTTCGACCCGTTGTGCTTCGGCGCGCTCAACCGGCCGGCGGCCGCGCGGTCGCGCGCCGCCGGAGCCCTGGGCAGGCTGCCGTTCTTGAACGGCGGTCTGTTCGAGCCCACCACCCTCGAGCGCCGCCATGGCACCGCCCACTGGAGCAACGCCGACTGGCGCGACGCGTTCGACGACCTGTTCGAGCGATTTCACTTCTCGGCGCGCGAAGCCGAAGATGGAGACCTTGTGGCGCCCGACATGCTGGGCCGGGTATTCGAAGGCGTCATGGACCCGGACGAGCGGCGCGCCAGCGGCAGCTACTACACGCCGGCCGGTCTGGTACGCGACGTGGTACGGGCCGGCCTCGAGGCCACCCTGGTGCACCGCTTCGGCCTCGGGCTGCGGGCGGCCGAGCGCTGGGTCCACTACGACGAGCCGCCCCCGTCCCCGCCCGAGCGGCCGGACCTGCGACAGCTGGCCGTGCTCGATCCCGCCGTCGGCTCGGGCGCGTTCCTCCTGGGCGCGCTCGAGGAGCTGACGCGGCTGCGCCGGGCCGGAGGGGAAGGCCCACCCGGCGCCGTGCGGCGCGACGTGCTGGCCCGCTCCCTGTACGGCGTCGACCTGAAGCTCACGGCGGTGCGGCTCGCGGAGCTGCGACTGTGGCTCGCGCTGGTGGCCGACGACGCCCAGACCGACCTCGCGCGGATCGCGCCGCTTCCCAACCTCGACGGCCACGTGCGCCAGGGAGACGCGCTGATGGACCCGCTCGCGCTCGCGCGGACGCTCGCTGGGAGCACCGGGGTGACCGCCGGGACCGGCGACGCCCACCGCGTCGCGCTCGCGCGCCGCACCCTCTTCGACCTTGCCGGGCCGGCCAAGCGCCAGGCGCAGACCGAGTTCGCGCGCGCCGAGGCCGCGCTCGCCGGCCGCTTGCTCGCCGAGGCGCTCCGTGCGCTCGACGGCCGCATCACCGAGCTTGTCACCGCCGCGAAGGACCACGATCTGTTCGGCCGGAGGCGCGGACTCACCACCAATGAGCGGGTGCGGCTCCGCCGCCTGCGCGTGAGCCGCCGAGAGCTGCACAGCGCCGTGCGGACGCTCCAGCGTGAGGGTGGCGCGCCGTTCTTCGCGTTCGAGTCGCACTTCGCCGACCTGCTCGCGCGCGGCGGGTTCGACCTGGTGGCGGGAAACCCGCCGTGGGTACGGGGCGAGCGGCTGCCCGCGCGGGTGCGCGAGGCGCTCGCCACGCGCTACCCGTCGTGGCGCCCGACGCGCCAGCACGGCTTCGCCCATCTGCCGGACCTGGCGGTCGCCTTCGTCGAGCGGACGCTCGAGCTGGCCGCTCCGGGAGGCGCGGTGGCGCTGCTCGTACCGGCGAAGCTCGCTTCGAGCGGTTACGCTGAACTGCTGCGACGCCGGCTCGCGGACACGACGCGGCTCGAGCGGGTGGCGCCGCTCGATCGCACCACGAGCGCGTTCGGCGCTGGGGTGTACCCGATGGCGCTCGTCGCCGCGCGCGCCCAGCCCGCAAGCGCCGACCAGGCCGCGACGCGGCTCGGCCCGAAGAGCGAAGCACCCCGACTGGCGCAGCGCGTGCTCCAGGCGGACGGCCCCTGGATCCTCCAGCCCGACGCGGTCCGCGTGGCGCGGCACCTGCGGGCCGCGTTCCCCGTCGTCGGCGACCGCTGGACCCCGCAGCTCGGCGTGAAGACGGGCGCGGACGACGTATTCGTCGTCCCGCACCCGGACCTGGGGACCCGTCCGGCGGCGCGGGGCCGCGATCTCGCACCGTGGCGCTTCACCCAGCGGGCCCACGTGTTGTGGACGCACGCGCCCGACGGGCGGCCGCTCGAGCGGCTTCCCCCAGAGCTCGCGCGCGCGCTCGGGCCGCACCTCGATCGGCTGCGCCGCCGCAGCGACTACCGCGCCGGCGCACCCTGGCAGCTGTTTCGTACCGGCCTCGCGCACGCCCTGCACCGCGTGCTGTGGCCCGATCTCGCCCGGCGGCTCGCGGCGGTAGTTCCCGACCCGGAGGTCGTGCCGCTCAACACCGTGTACGGGATCGCGACCCGCACGGCGGACGACGCGCATGCGCTCGCTGCGCTGTTCAACTCGCGCTGGCTCACGGCACTGGCGCGGCTGCGTGCCGACCCCGCCCGCGGCGGCTTCCGGCGCTTCAATGCGCAGGTAGTGCGCGAGCTCCCCGTGCCGGCGGATGCGGCCACGTGGCACGCACTCGCTGCCCGCGGCCGCGCGCGCGAGACGGACGACGCCGCGCTCGCCGACGCCTACCACCTCGACGCCCGGGATCGCCGTGCGCTGGCCGCCCTCGCCCCGGATCCTTTCTGAGCACTTGGCACCGCTCCCCGAGCCGCTCGCCTGTCTGCTCGAGCCGGGCGCTGCGGCGACGCTGGGGCCGCCGGGCGCGGTCGCGGCGCTCGCAGCGGGCGCGCTGCTCGACCGCGAGCCGGTGGCGGCGCACGCGGGAGACGCGGGGGGGGCGGGGAGGGCGGGGGAGGCGGCGCCGTGGCCGGCGTGGCTCGCCCCGCACCAGGTCCCCGCCGCCACCAGGCTGCGGGCCATCCTCGCTCGCTACGGTGGCGCGCTGCTCGCGGACGCGGTCGGGCTCGGTAAGTCCTACGTCGCACTCGCCGTGGCACTCGAGACCGGCGAGCCCTTCGCACTCGTCGTACCCGCGGTGCTGGTGCCCCAGTGGCGGTCGCTCCTCGCTCGGCACGACTCGCGGGCGCCGATCCTCACGCACGAATCGCTCAGCGGGCGTTCTATCCGTCTAACCGCCTATCCGACTATCCGTCTGCTTGTCGTCGACGAAGCCCACCGATTTCGGAACCCCGAGACCAACCGCTATCGCGCGCTCGCGCGCCTCGCAGTGGCCCGCACGGTGCTGCTCGTGACGGCGACGCCGGTGCACAATCGCGTGGCCGAGCTGTTCCACTTGTTTCGCCTGTTCCTGCGGGATCATGACCTGACGGCCTTGGGCGTGCCGTCCCTGCGGCACGCGGCGCGGGGCGACGTGCCGGCGCACATGCTGGCTGCGGTCGCGGCCCGACTCATGGTGGCACGCTCGCGCGCTCGCGCCCGCACGGACTACGCCCCCGGCCCGGTCGCGCTCTCGTTTCCCGATCGGGCGGCGGGGGAAGCGATCCGCGTCGGAACGGCCCCGGAGCGGCAGCTCGAAGAGCTGGTTCGTGGGGTCGCACAGCTCGAAGCCGGGCGCGCGGCCGCCGGGCTGTTGCGCCTCATGCTCCTCTCCCAGCTGGCCTCGAGCCTCCCGGCGTTCCGCGCGTCGCTGGCGCGCTACGAGGCCTTTCTCGATCTCGCGGGTGCGGCCGCGGTCGAAGGCCGCGCCCTTGGGTCGAGGGAGTTCCAACAGCTGTTTCCTCGCGGCGAAACAGGAGACTTGCAGCTCACCTTCCTTCCACTGCTGCTTCCGCCCGGCGCGGTGCAGGCCAGCGCCCGGGACCGTACTCTCGTACGCCGGTTGCGCCGGCTCTCGAGCCTCACCTCCGACCCCAAGGCCGACGCGCTCGCACGCCTGCTCGCGGAGCGCGACGGCAAAACGATCGTGTTCGTCCAGTCCCGGACGACGGTGCGGTACCTGCTGCCGCGGCTGGCGGGACGGCGGGTGGCCGCGGTGATGGGCGCGACGGGCCTGTTCGGACGGGAGGTCGCCGGACGGGAGGAAGCGTTGCGCGCCTTCGCGCCGCGCGCCCAGGGCGCTCCACCGCCGGCGCCCGCGCTCGAGGCCGACGTCCTGATCGCCACCGATCTGTTGAGCGAGGGACTGAATTTGCAAGACGCCGTGCGCGTCATCCATTACGACCTGCCGTGGAGCCCCGCCCGGCTCACGCAGCGTGTGGGCCGCATCGATCGCGCGGGATCGCCCCATGCCCAGATCGAGACGATCACCCTGCTGCCCGCGCCGCTGCTCGCGGAGGCGATCGCGCTCGAGCGTCGCCTGCTCGGCAAGGCACGCGCGCAGTCGCGCGTCGGCGCCGGGCCGCACGCGCTCGACTGGTGCGACCGCCTGCAACAGCTCGCCGCGACGGCGCCCGCGGCCCATGCGCCCGCGTGCGCCGCCGTCACGGAGCGGGAGGACGCGACCGTGCTCGTGGTACGCATCGGCCGGCTGGTCGAGGCGCTGGTGGTGACCGAGGAGGATGCGGCGGCCGATCCGGCGCGGGCGGCGGCGTTGCTCGAGCGAGCCGCGCGTGCCCGGCCCGCGAGCCTCGACCGCGCGACCCTGGCGCGCGCGATCGAGCGGGCCGCGCCGCTCGTGCGGGCTCGCCTCGGCGCCGTTGAAGCCGCCCGTTGGCGCGCCGCGGATCGCGACCGGCTGGGGCGGCGCCTCATTCCGTGGGTGCTCGCCTCCGCCCGGCGCGCGGCACAGCGGCGCGAGCACGCCGAGCTCGCTCGGCTCGACGCCCTCGTGTCGCGCCTCGCGCTCGGCATGACCGCGGGAGAGGAGCTGCTGCTCGAGGACCTCCTGGCGCGGAGCGGTCCGCTGTCGGTGCGCGACGTGCTGGCCTGGCACGAGGGGCTGCCGCCGGCGGGGGCGGGGGCGGACGCTCCGGGCGTGCAGCTCGTCGCGGCGGTCGTGCTGCGGCGGCCGCCGTAAATCAATCCGGCTCGAGCAGCAGCTCCTCGAGATCCAGGTCGCGCTGCACGCGCCGCATCACGACGTCGTTGATCACCCCCTCGTCGCGCATCCGCAGCAGCTCGCGCCGCTCGGCCACGAGCAGCTCCCGCGCGAGCCGCCGGTCGGCGGCGGAGATGGCCTCCTCGCCGCCGTCCGCGACGCCCTTCGCCTGACCGTGCAACCGGCGCGCGCGATGGCGGTAGCGGTCCCGCGTGTGCGCCAGGGTCTCCGGGTGCATCCACTCCGCCGTCGCCAGCTCGTCGAGCCGCGCGAGCGCGACCTTCGAGGCGCGCAGCCGGGCCGCGGTCTCCTCACGGCGCTCCTCCTCGCCCGTCTCCCGCACACCGAGCCAGCGCAGCAGGGGCGCGAGCGTGAACCCCTGCCCCAGCAGCGTCACGAGGATCACGGCGTAGCTGATGGCGATGATGGCGTCGCGGCCGGGGAACGGGGCCCCCGCCGCTGTCGTGGTGGGAACGGCGGCGGCCAGGATCAGCGAATCGCCGCCCCGCAAGCCGGCCCAACCGACCACCGTGAGGATCTGCCACCGCGGCCGCGGCTCGCGCGGCCGCAGCCGTCTGCCAAACAGCCAGCGAAAATTCCCCGCGGGGTAAATCCAGACCAACCGCGCGACGATCACCGCGAGACTCACGAGCAGCGCGGCCCGCGCCAGCTCGCGCGCGACCGCACCGCCGAGGCTGCCAAGGATGGGTCGCAGCGACAGCCCCATGACGATGAAGATGAGCCCCTCGAGCAGGAACACGACGACTTCCCACATCCCGGAATTCTGGACGCGCGTGTCGGCCGCCACGAACCGTGGGCCCACCCGGCTCAGGTAGAGCCCCGTCGCCACGACCGCCAAGATGCCCGATACCCCGAGGCGCTCAGCGGGGAGATAGGCCGCGTACCCGGTCAACAGCGAGATCGTGTTCTCGACCTCGGGATCGTGGATGCGACGACGCAGCTGCGCCAGCAGCCACCCCACCGCCAGCCCGACGGCGATGCCCCCGGCGCCGACGGCCAAGAATCGCATGCTCGCCGCACCGAGCGAGAACGTGCCGCTCACCGCCGCGGCAATGGCCATGCGGTACGCGACGATCGCCGCCGCGTCGTTCACCATGCTCTCGCCCTCGAGCACCGTCACCACGCGCCGCGGCATCGGCAGCCGCCGCAGGAACGCCGTCGCGGCCGCCACGTCCGGCGGTGACACGACCGCGCCCAGCACGAACGCCGACGCCCAGGGAAGGCCAGGGACGGCGCGGTGCGCGACCCAGGCCACCACGAGGGTGGCGAACAGCACGTGGCCCACGCCGAGCGACAGGATCGGCCGCAGGTTGGCGCGCACGTCGCGGTAGGACGCGAGCAGCGAGGCGCGATACAGCAGCGGCGGGATGAACACGAGGAACACGAGCTGCGGGTCGAACCGGACCGCGGGCAGCCCGGGGAGCAATGCGACGAGCAGTCCACCCGCGACGAGGATGGCGGGCGTGGGCACGGTCAGCCGGCGTGCCAACAGCGCCAGCAAGGCGACGCCGACCAAGAGCGCGAGGACGATCTCGAAGTTGTACATGGCGCGCGGGCTCCCCAAAGTTAGCTTCCGGCGTGGCGCTCTCCACCTTCCTCTTCGACCTCGACGGGACACTCATCGACTCGATCGAGCTGATCCTGCGCTCGTACCGGCACACCATGCGGCTGCACCGCGGTCACGAGCCGCCCGACGACGTCTGGATGACCGGCCTCGGTACGCCCCTGTGGGTGCAGTTCCGGCATTTCACCGACGACCCGGCAGAAATCGAAGCGATGGTCGCCACATACCGCGCCTACAACCTCGCCCACCACGACCAGCTGGTCCGCCCGTACGAGGGCGTGGTCGAGGCCGTTCGGGCATTACGGCGCCGCTGTAAGACCCTCGGGCTCGTCACAAGCAAGCTGCGGAGCGGCGCCGTGCGCGGCCTCGAGGTGGCGGGGGTGGCCGACGCGTTCGACGTGATCGTCGGGTCGGACGACGTCACGCATCCCAAGCCGCACCCCGAGCCCGTGTTGGCGGCGCTCGCCCGACTAGGGGCGGCGGCCGACACCACCGTGTTCATCGGGGACTCGCGCCACGACATCGAATGCGGCCGCGCCGCCGCCGTCAAGACCGCGGCGGCGCTGTGGGGGCCGTTCGACCGGTCGCACCTCGCCGATCTCGCGCCCGATTACTGGCTAGAGCGTCCGGAGGACATCAGCTTATTGGCACCTGACACCTGACACCTCGCACCTGACACCTGGAGGTTCATTGCGCTTCGTCCCCTTCGAGCTGGAACGCTGGCAGAGCACCTGGGAAAACCAGGTGCGCTACAACCTGTCCGAGTCCGGCGTGCACCCGCTCTCGATCCAAGAGCTACTCGGCCTGGCCGGCGCCTCCACGCTGCCGTTGCTCGAGGTGCGGCTGGGCTACAGCCAGTCGAACGGCAGTGCGCTGCTGCGCGGCCGGATCGCCGCCCTGTACCAGGGCGTGGCGCCGGAGCAGGTGCTCGTCACCACGGGCAGCGCGGAGGCCAACTTCCTCGTCTGCTGGCGGCTCATCGAGCCCGGCGACACGGTGGCCGTCATGCTCCCCAATTACCTGCAGACCTGGGGTCTCGTGCAGAACTTCGGCGCCGTGGTGCGCGCGTTCTCGCTGCACGCCGAAGCGCAGTGGGAGCCGACCTCCGAGGAAGTGCGCAGCGCGATCACGCCGGGCACGAAGCTCGTCGTCGTGACCAACCCCCACAATCCAACCGGTCACGTCCTTTCCGAAGAGATGCGCAAGGTGATCGTGGATCGCGCGGCGGAGGTGGGGGCGTGGCTCCTGGCCGACGAGGTGTACCAAGGCGCCGAGCGCGACGGCGCCACGACGCCGTCGTTCTGGGGCAGCTACGAGCGTGTCATCGTGGCGAACGGCCTGTCCAAGGCGTACGGCTTGCCGGGCCTGCGGATCGGCTGGCTCGTCGCCCCGCCGGGCTTCGCCGCGGAAGCGTGGGCGCGGCACGACTACACCGTCATCGGCCCGAGCGGCGCGAGCGACCATCTCGGCGCCGTCGCGCTCGAGCCGGGGGTGCGCGAGAAGCTGCTCCAACGTACCCGGCGCATCCTCAAGGCCAACTACCCGGTGCTCGAGGCGTGGCTCAAGCGTTTCGGCGACACCTTCACCTGGCACGCGCCGGCCGCCGGGGCGATTTGCCTCGCCAAGTACCGCCAGGGGATCAGCGCCCTCGAGCTGGTGGAGAAGGTGCGGGCGGAGCACAGCGTCCTCTTGGTGCCGGGGGACCACTTTGGCCTGCCGCACCACATCCGCTTCGGATTCGGCGAAGAGCTCGGTCACCTCCAGGAAGCGCTCGCCGAGACCGAGCGAGGCCTGAAGCGGGTCTTCACCGACTGACATGCGGGTCGTCCCGCTCGGGGCGTTCCGGGACAAGGTCCCCTTCGCCGTCGCGGTGGGGGCGGTGGAGCGGGGGTTCCGGGCCCTCGGTCTGGGCGAAGCCACGCTCCCCGATCCGCTGGTGATGGAGCTCCCCACACGGCAAGCAGAAGTGCACGTGAAGGCAGCGCACTTGGAGGGCGGGCGTCATATCGTCCTCAAGGTCGCGACGGGGTTCTACCACAACCGCGCGCGGGGGCTGCCGTCCGGGGACGGACTGTTTCTGTTGCTCGACGCGGAGACGGGCGTTCCTGACGTGCTGCTCGAGGAGCACGGCTACCTGACCGACCTGCGCACCGCCGCCGCGGTGGCCCTCACGCTCAAGTACCTCGCCCCCAAGGACGCGAAGGTGGCGCTGCTGGTCGGCGCGGGCGCGTTGGCGCACCTCACCGCCCGCGCCATGATCGCCCAGATGCCGCTCGAGCGGCTCACCCTGTGGAACCGCACCCGGGAGCGCGCCGACACGCTCGCGCAAGAGCTCGCGCCGCTCGTCGAGACGCGCGTCGCGTCGGCGCTCGAGCACGCGGTGCGCGACCACCGCGTCGTGGTGACGGCGACCGCGAGCACCACGCCACTGATCCGCGCGGCGTGGATGGCGCCCGGCATGCACGTGACGTCGGTCGGTACGGGAAGCCCGGAGAAAATCGAGCTCGAGCCCGCCGTCCTCGCCCGGGCGGACAAGCTCGTCGCCGACCGCGTGTTCCAGACCGAGCGGTACGGCAACCTGCGGCACGCGGTCGCGGCGGGCGCCGTCACGCGCGACAAGGTCTATGCGGAGCTGGGAGACCTCGCGGCCGGGCGGCGCGCCGGGCGGGAGCGCGACAGGGAGATCACCGTCGCCGACCTGACCGGCGTGGGCGTGCAAGACGCCGCCATCGCGCAGGCCGTGGTCGAGGTACTGGGACTGTGACGCAGCCCGCCGGGGGCGCGCGCTATCGCCTCGTCGACTTCCTCGGGTTCACGCCCCTGGCGCACCGGCCGCCACTCCCCCGGCGTTGGTGGGTGTACTGCGCTGTGGCCTACCTCGCCCCCAGCCTCGTGCTCCAGGTCGTGCGGGCGGAGGACGTGCCGTACCGGGACCTCGTTTGGCTGCTCACCCTCGTGCCCGCCTACCTGTTGTCCCTCACCTACGGCCTGCGGGGCGCGGTAGCCGGCCTGGCGATGGGCACGGTGCTGTTCACCGCGATCCAGTTCCTCGTGGCGTTCAATGTCGAGGCGGAGGACTGGCGCATCACGGTGCCGATCTACACCGCCTACGGCACGATCGCGATCTCCGTCGGCTGGCTGTCGGAGCAGCTCCACCTGTTCTACGCGCGCGCCATCCAGGGTGAGCGGGTGGCGGTGATCAGCCAGGTCGCCGTGGCGATGCGCCACGAGGTCAACAACGCGCTCGCCACGATCCTCGCCGAAGGCCAGCTGCTCGAGCAGGACGCGGTGCTGACCCACCCCGAAGATCAGCAGTCGCTGCAGAACATCCTGACGATGACACGCCGGATCAGCGACAGCATGGATCGGCTGGTGAACCTCACGCACGCCCCCGTGACGCAGTACATCGAGGGCGTGCCGATGATCGATTTGTCCCGGCTCAGCAAGGCGGACGACGCGTCAGTGGACTAGTACCCGGAGCACCAGATACGACAGCCCCGCGATCCCCGCCGCCGCCGGAATCGTGAGAATCCACGCCCACACGATCCGGCCGGCGACGCCCCACCGTACCGCCGACAGCCGATGCGCCGCTCCCACGCCCGAAATCGCCCCGGTAATCGTGTGCGTCGTGCTCACGGGGATCCCGAAGTGGGACGCCACGAACAGCGTGATCGCGCCGCTCGTTTCGGCGCAAAAGCCGCCGAACGGCGTGAGCTTCGTGATGCGCTGGCCCATCGTCTTCACGATCCGCCAACCTCCCGCCATCGTCCCGAGCGCGATCGCCGCGTGCGCGGCGAGAATCACCCACAGCGGAATCACGTCCGCCGTCGTGAGGTGAAGGGCCCGGACGGGGAAGTTCGCGAAGCTCGCCTGCGCCGCGAACAGCAGCCCCACGACGATCCCCATGGTCTTCTGGGCGTCGTTGGTGCCGTGCCCCAGGGAGTAGAGCGCCGCGGAAACGAGCTGCAGCATCCGGAACGTGCGGTCGACCTGGCGCGGCAGCGTACGCCGCAGCGCCCAGGAGAGGCCCACCGTCAGCGTCAAGGCCAACACCAGGCCCATCAACGGCGCCACCACGATGAAAATCAGAGTCTTGACCCAGCCCTGGGCGAGGATGGCGGCGAAGCCGGCCTTGGCAATGGCGGCCCCGGCGTAGCCGCCGATCAGCGCGTGGGAGGACGACGTCGGCAGGCCTCCCCACCACGTGATCAGGTCCCAAGCGATCGCACCGATCAGACCGCCGAGGATGACGATCGGGTCCACGACCGACAGGTCGATCAAGCCCTTGCCGATCGTCTTCGCCACCGCCGTCCCCAGACCGAAGGCCGCGACGAAGTTGAAAAACGCCGCCCACACGACGGCGGTCCCGGGGCTCAAGACACGCGTCGAGACGATCGTCGCGATCGAGTTCGCGCTGTCGTGGAACCCGTTGATGAAGTCGAAAGTGAGCGCGACCAGGGCGATCGCGAGAACGAACCAGACCGCGCCCGCCATCAGGCGTGCTTCAGGGTGATGGACTCGAGCACGTTCGCGACGTCCTCGGACTCATCGAGGGTGCGCTCGAGGTTGTCGTAGATCTCCTTCCACTTGATGACTTCGAGCGCGTCGCGCTCTTTCTCGAACAGCTGGCCCAGCGACTCGTGGTAAATCGCGTCGCCCTCCTCCTCGAGCTCTTTCGCCGCGATGCAATAGCGCATCACGTCGTCCCGCTTCTTGAGGCGGCCGACCGCTTCGGCGAGCACGCCCACCATCCGCTCGATCACCTCGGTGAGCTGCGTGACGCCCTGCGGCGCGGCCCCGAGCCGGAAGATCTGGGAGCCCCGCGCGACGCCGTCCATCGCGTCCATCACGTCGTCCAGGTCGGACGCGAGCTGATGGATGTCCTCACGGTCGAGCGGCGTGATGAAGGTGCGGTCGAGGCGGTTCACGACCTCGTGCGTCACCTGGTCCGCCTCGTGCTCCAGCCGCTTGATCGCCTCCACGTGCGGCGTGCGTCGCTCGGGTGGCGCGGCGAACAGCTCCCGCAGGTGGTGGGCCGCCTCCTTGTTGCGGTCGGCGACCGCGACGAACAGATCGAAGAACTCTTCTTCCCGGGGCAGCAGGCGCACGGTGATCCTCTCACGCGATGGAGAAACGGCGCGGACAACATAGCGGCCCCGGGCGGGAGCCACTAGGTTACCGACGCGCCAAACCAGGAACGAGACGAGGCATGGCGACCACGCAACAGCCCCCCCCTTCGCCCCAGGCGGAGTTCGTCCGGGCGATCTCCCGGCTCGACGCCACGGCGCTGGTCGTGGGATCGATGATCGGCTCCGGGATCTTCATCGTCTCCGCCGAGATCCTGCGGGAGGTGCACGCCCCGGGCCTGCTGCTCGTGGTGTGGGCGCTCTCGGGCGTCGTGACCCTGATGGGGGCGCTCACCTACGGCGAGCTGGCGGCGCTGTTTCCCGGGGCGGGAGGGCAGTACGTCTATCTGCGCGAGGGGATCTCCCCGCTGTTCGGGTACCTGTACGGCTGGACGCTGTTCGTCGTCATCCAGACCGGCACCATCGCCGCGGTGGCGGTGGCGTTCGCCCGCTTCACCGCCGTGTTCTGGCCGGGGCTCGCGCCCGACGTGTTCCTCGGGACGACCGTGCACTTGCCGCAGCCGTTCGGCGACGTCGCGGTGGGGCTCTCACCCCAGCGCCTTTTGGCGGTAGCCTCGGTCGTGGCGCTGACCTGGATCAACGTGCGCGGCGTCCGGACCGCGGCGCTCATCCAGACGTCGCTCACCACGGTCAAGACGGCCGCGCTGGCCGCGCTCATCCTGCTGGGGCTCTCGATCGGCCGCCACGCGGACGCGCTGGCGGCGAACTTCGGCGCCACCTTCTGGGCGACGGGAGCCGCCACGGTCGGCCTCGGCGTCATCGGCGCCGCCATGGTGGGATCACTCTTCTCGATGGACGCGTGGAACAACGTCGGGTTCGCAGGGAGCGAGCTGAAGAATCCTCAGAAGGACCTGCCATTCGCGATGGGGGCAGGCGTCCTGATCGTCACGCTCCTGTACCTGCTCGCGAACGTCGCCTACCTGAACGTGCTGCCCGCCGCGGCGATCGCGGCGGCCCCGCAAGACCGCGTGGCCACGGCCGCGCTCCAAGCCATGCTCGGCGAGCCCGGGTTGAAGCTCATGGCCGCGGCGATCATGATCTCCACCTTCGGATGCAACAACGGTCTCATCCTGTCGGGCGCGCGCGTGTACTACGCGATGGCGCGGGACGACCTGTTCTTCCGGTCCGCCGGGATCCTGCACCCACGATTCAAGACGCCGGCGGTCGCCCTCGTCGTACAGGCGATCTGGACGAGCGCCCTGTGTCTGTCGGGCACCTACACGCAGCTCCTCAACTTCGTGATCTTCGCCGCGCTCCTCTTCTACATGCTGACCGCCGTCGGCCTGTTCGCGCTGCGCGCGAAGCGGCCGGAGGCACCCCGCCCGGTGCGCGCGCCGGGATATCCGTGGCTCCCCGCCCTCTATCTCGTGATGACGGGCCTGATCGCGGCCGATCTCCTCACCCAGAACACGACGCGCACGTACAGCGCGCTGGGACTCGGCCTCGTGCTGCTCGGCGTGCCCGTGTACTTCGCGTGGCGGGCGATGGTCAGGCGCGCGGCGTGAAGCGGGGATAGCTGCCCAGGACCATGACCACCGCCCCCTGGGCTTCCAGGTCGCGCAGCGCCCCGGCCATCGCGCGATCCGCCGCCCGCGCCTCCACATCCAGATAAAACAGGTACTCCCACGGCGTCGTGCGGTCGGGACGGCTCTCGAGCTTCGTGAGATTGAGTCCCGCCGCCGCGAAGACCGCGAGCGCGCGGGCCAGTGTTCCCGGGCGGTGCGGCAGCTTGAGCCGCAGCGTCGTCTTCACGGGTAGGCCCGCGGGCGGCGACACCGGCTCGCGCGCGACCGCGAGAAACCGCGTCTGGTTGTGCGGCTCGTCCTCCACGCGCTCGGCGAGCAGCGCGAGCCCGTAGCGCCGCGCCGCGAGCACGCCCGCGATCGCGCCGACCGTGCCGTCGCCCCGCCGCGCCACCTCGGCGGCGGCCCCCGCCGTATCGTAGAATGCCACCACCTCGACCCCCTCGCCGAGCCCGCCGAGGAACCGCTCGCACTGCGCCAGCGCCACCGGATGCGACAACACCCGCCGCAGCCCTGCTTGAGTCGCAGCCGGCAGCCCCAGCAAGCAGTGGTGCACCGCGCTCACCACTTCCCCGACAATCGCGAGGCCCGACTCGGCGATGAGGTCGAAGTTCGTAGCGATCGACCCCACGAGAGAGTTCTCGATGGGCAGGATTCCCAGGTCGGCCTGCCCCTCGAGCACCGCTCGGGCTACGTCGCGGAATTCGCGATGCGGCTGCGAGACGGCGTCGGGGTGCAGTAGCAGCAGCGCCTCTTCCGAGTAGGCGCCCAGCTCCCCCTGAAAGGCTATCCGCTTGCTTCCCATCGGCTTAGAGTAACCGGCCTGGGCTCTTGCCGATAGCGCCGCCGAGCGTCATATTCGAGCGGCGTACCCGAAGAAATACCGAACATGGTGGAGTCCCAGATGCAGTCACCCAGAGACCTGCCACACCCCTCCCCCGTCCCGCTTCCCTCTTCCCAGTCGTCCCATTGCCCCGACTGCGGCGGCGGGCTGACGCGACAGTCGGGGTGTCTCGTGTGCGTGCAGTGCGGGTGGGCGAAATGCGGCTGAGGACGGCAAGGGCGGCAGGGGCGGCAAAGGCGGCGCGGATGAGCTCACAACTCGCGTTCTCCCTTGCCGTCGTGCCGCCTTACCACCGTGCCGCCCTTCCGATTCTCGACCAGCGCCTCCGCGGCACGACCTTTGTGGCGCTCGCGCCCCGGTCGATCCTCAACTCCCCCCAGCAGACGGGCGTGGACTTCTGGTCGCTCAATCCCTACCTCGGCTGCGAGTTCGGGTGCACCTACTGCTACGCGCGCTACGCGCATCGCTACGCAGTCGAGCGGGCGCACGACGCCGGCAAGCTCAACGACGCCGAATTCCAGGACTTCCGTGGGCCCCACGGCTGGGAGGCGTTCGAGCGCAGGATCTTTGTGAAGGAGCGATTGCTGGGGGCGCTGGAAGCGGACCTGGGACGGTACTTTCGCACCGCCCATTCGCCTGACCGCCCGACCGCCCCGATTGTCATCGGCACGGCTACCGATCCCTACCAGCCGGCCGAACGACGCTTCCGGCTCACACGCCAGGTGCTCGAGCGGCTGGCGCGGTGCGAGGGTCTCAACGTCGGCATCATCACGAAGAGCCCGCTGATCGCGCGCGACCTGGACGTGTTGCGGCAGCTCCAGCAGCGCAGCGATCTCGAGGTGTACATCTCTCTCATTACATTGGATGCCCGAGTGATTCGACAAGTCGAGCCGCGCTCGCCGCTCCCCGCCGTGCGGCTGCGGGCCCTGGGGCGCCTCACCGCGGCCGGCATCAACGCGGGGCTAATCGTGGCGCCGGTTCTCCCGGGGATCACGGACGACCGTCCCCACCTGGAAGCGCTCTTCCGGGCGGCCCGGGAGGCCGGCGCCAGGTTCGTCCACGCGGGCCCGCTGCGGCTGTACGCGGCGGTGCGCGACCGCTTCCTGCCGGTGCTCGAGACGCACTTTCCCGATCTGGCCGACCGCTACCGCCGCGCCTACCGGGCAGGGCGAAGCAACGCGCCGCGCGACTACGCGCGCGCCTTGGCGGCGCGGGTCCGACGGCTTCAGGCGCGGTGCGGCTTCCCGGTGAACGACGGAATGATGGATCGCTATCGCCCCCGCCGCTTGGCGGCGCAAGGCGAGCTGGGTCTATGACCCTGACGCGGCTTGCTTCACCCACATCTCGGCGAGCGCGCGCACGGTCCCCGGGGCGTTGCCCTCGGCCCGGTTGTTCACGTGGATCAGTGCCTCGATCCCTCGCACGTGCGCTTCACGCATCAGCCGCAACAGATCGCGCCGCAGCTCCGGCTGCGGCTCGCGCACCTGGTCGTACGGCTCGAACCGCCGCACCGCCTCCGCGTACTTGCGCCCCGGCTTCATCAGGGCGCGGGCGACCGTGAAGCCGCCGCCCAGGGTCCAGGGCAGGTCGAGCTGGGTGCCGATCGTTGGCATCTCGGTCCACGAGTTGAACACGTGCGCTACACCGTGACGCAGCAGTACTTCACCGTGTGATGCGGTGAGCAGCTCCGCGTTGCGCAACTCCACCGCGTAGCGAAAGTCACTCGGCAGCTGTGCCAGGAACTGGTCGAGCCGCTCCGCCCATTCAGCGGCGCCGACCAGGTCCGGCCCGCGCATGGCCTGAAACTGAAACACGAACGAGATCGCCTGGCGCCGGAAGACGCGCGCGTACGGTTTCAGCACCTTGTCGGCGCAGAGCCGGGCGTTCAGGAAGTCCGGATTGAGCTGGCCGGCGTCGCTGCCCCAGCGCTGGTCGCGGATAAAGCGCCGCGCCGTCACCCGGTCCCACACCTTGACGTTGCACGCGTAGCCCTGCGGCAGCACCCGCGCATAGGCGTCGAGAATCGTTTCCGAGGGGCGCTCGTAGAACGCCGTGTTGACTCCCACCATTCGGAACAGCGGGTAGCGGACGTACTCCTCGAGCCGCGCCGCTGGCTGGGCGCCGCGGTAGACCCGATGATACACGTCCCCCGTCCAGCCGTCGGCGGACCAGCCGGAAGTCCCAAACTTGATGTTCTCAGGGACCGTGGCCGCCAGCGCCACAAGCTCAGGCCGCGGCGGCGGCACCGAAACGGTGCCCGGAGCCGGTCGAGCGCCACTCGAGTCCATAACTTAGAGCTACGCCCCAGCCTGGGCCGGCGTTTGAGACTCGTCGCCCGTGAGCGCCGTGACCAGCGCCCGAATCGTGCCCGGCGCGTTGCCCTCGAGCCGGTTGTTGACGAGGATCAACGCCTCGATCCGCCGCCGCAACGCCTCAGCCACGACGCGCAGCAGATCTTGGCGCACCTCGGGTTGCGGCTCGCGAATCCGTTCGTACGGCTCGAACAGCTTGACCGCGTCGGCGAAGCGCCGTCCCGGACGGAGCAGCCCGCGCGCCACGGTGAACTTCGCCGGGAACGTCCACGGCAGCTCGAGCTGCTCGCCGATCGTCGGCATGGCGCTCCAGGAGTTGAACACGTGTGCCACGCCGTGCTGCGCCAGCACCGCGCCGTGCTCGTCGCTCAACAGCTCCGGTGTCCGCAGCTCGACTGCATACCGGAAGTCGCGCGGTAGCTGGCGCAGGAACCGATCGAGCTCCGCCGCCCATGCCGCCGGCTCGGGCCGGTCTTTCCCCCGCATCGCCTGGAACTCGAACACGAAGCAGCCGGCGTGGTCGCGAAACACCCGCGCGTAGGGCCCGAGCACCGCTTCCTTGAAGAGATCGGCGTTGAGGAAGTCGGGGTTCGGCTTCCGATCAATTCGCTGCGCCGTGATACGATCCCATACCTTGCTCACACACGGAAACCCGGGTGGTAACGACCGCGCATACGCCCCGAGCACCTCCTCGGACGGCGGGTCGTAGAATGCGCTGTCGATCCCGACTGTCCGGAACAGCGGATAGCGCGCGTATTCCTCGAGCCGGCGCGCCGGTTGCGCGCCACGGTAGGCACGGTGGTAGACGTCGCCAGTCCAGCCGTCGTAGGTCCAGGTGGATACTCCGAAGCGGACGGTGGCTGGGATCCGGCTCCCCAATTCGACGAGGTCCCGAGCCGGCGGAGGTAGAGCAGCGACGTCGTCAAAGAAGTTGGGGTGCTGGCTTCTTGCCATTAAAGTCACAATATACCAACAAGTTAACTCTCTAGTAACCGGTCTTGCGGCCCCCTCGATCTTCGGGATATATTCGGGTCCCATTTGCGAACCTGCTTATGACCCGGACTCTCCCGACCCCCCACCTGGCGAGCGCTTCCGCCGCTTGCTGCTGGATCCCGCTGTTCGCGCTGCGCTGCGAAACGGCACGGCGGCCGGAGCTCGCCGCTTCCCCGCAACCCGGTGCGCTACTCTCACCCGAAGATCCCCGTCGGCTGTGGCAGGTATCGCCGCTCGCCCGGCACGCGGGGGTGAAGCCGGGGATGACGGTGAGCCAGGCGATCGGACTGTGTGCCGCGCTCAAGCTGTACGAGCCCGATCCGGTGCATTACGACGAGCAGTTCGCGCGGCTGCTCGCGGCACTCGCCCACGTGAGTCCGGTCGTGGAGCCCGCCGAGCTGGGGCTCGCGTACGTGGGGACGGATGGGTTGGAAGGACTGTACGGTACGCCGGAGCGGATCGTCGAAGCGATAAAGTGTGGAGTGCGGAGTGCGGAGTGCGGAATTTCAATGCAAGGTCATGCGCCACGACACTCACCGATAAACTCCGCATTCCGCACTCAACACTCCGCACTCCGGGTGGGGGTGGGACGTGGAAAGTTCGTCTCCTGGGTCGCGGCCACTCGCGCGCGGCCCGGGGAAGCGGTCATCGTCCATCCGGGGGAGGAGGGGAAGTTTCTCTTTTCTCAGCCGCTCGCCGTGCTGCCGCTCGATCCCGACACACACCGCCGGCTGCGCCAGCTCGGCCTCAAGACGCTGGGGCACCTGGCGGCGCTCCCGGAGGACGCGATCGTGTCGCAGTTCGGTCGCGCGGGCCGCCGGCTGTGGCGGCTCGCGGCGGGCCTGACGGCGGAGCCGGTGATCGGGCGGCCGACGCCGGAGCCGATCACGGCCACGCTCACCTTCTTCTCGCCGGTCGCGGAGCGGGAGTTGCTGGCGCACGCGTTGGACCAGCTGGTCGTGCGGGCGCTGCGCGATCCGCGTCGCAGCGGGTGGCGGGTGCAGGTGGTGCGGGCGCGTGCCGAGCTCGAGTACGGGGCGTCGTGGCTGGTCGAGGCGACCCTCAAGGATCCCACCGCCGATCGCGAGCGCGTCGCCGCGCCGCTCAAGACGCGACTCGAGCAGGCGCCGCCCGTCGGCGCGGTGGAGCGGCTCGCCGTCGAGTTCACGGCGTTCGCGCCGGGCACCGCGGAGCTGCAGCTGTTCGCGCGGGACGCGAGCGCCGCCGCGCGGGCCGGGCGGCGGCGCGCCCTCACGAGCGCCGTCCAGGAGATCAAGCTCCGGCTCAAGCGCTCGTACCTGTATCACGTCATCGAGGTGCAGCCGTGGTCTCGCCTTCCGGAACGGCGCTACGCGTTGATCGACTATGAACCCTAGTGCGGAATGCGGAGTGCGGAATAGAACCGACAGACTTCGGGCGCTCAACGTGCAGCAACGGGTGGAGGTGGAACTCGATGCGGATGGGATGCCCGTGGTCGTGAAACGAGAAGTGGGAAACGGGAAACGGGTCGAGAGTACGGGCGAATCCTGGCGCATCGACGATGAATGGTGGCGGGCGCCTGTTCACCGACGGTATGTCGAGGCAATCCTAGAGGGTGGGAAGCGAGTCGTGTTGTTCGAGGATCTCGTCAGTGGAGGGTGGTGGATGCAGAAACCCTAGCGGATGTGGAACGTGGAATCGACGCACGAACATCCATTCTGCATTCCGCACTCCGCACTCCGCACTATGTATATCGAGCTCCACTGCCACTCCGCCTTCTCGTTTCTCGACGGCGCTTCGCTCCCCGAGCAGCTCGCGCTCACGGCCACGCAGCTTGGGCTTCCGGCGCTCGCCCTCACCGATCACAATGGCCTGTACGGCTCGATGGCGTTCGCGCAGGAAGCGAAGTCGCTCGGCCTGCAGGCGATCACGGGCGCGGAGCTGACGCTGCTCGACGGGTCTCACGTAACGCTGCTTGCCGAGACACCCGAGGGGTATGCGAACCTGTGCCGGCTCATCACCGAGGCGCATCTCGGCCGGACGGACCGGCGCGACCCGCGGCTCGACTTCGCGACGCTGGAATCACGGCACGCGGGGCTGATCGTGCTCTCGGGCTGCCGCTCGGGTCTCCTGCCGATGGTACTGCAGCGCGACGGGAGAGCCGCCGCCCGCCGGCTCGCCGAGCGCTGCCGCGCGACGTTCGGGCCCGAGAACTTCTTCGTCGAGCTGCAGCGCAATCACGTGCGGGGCGATCGGGCGCTCACCGCCGCGCTCCGTGACCTGGCCGACGCCGTGGGAGTGGGCGTCGTGGCGAGCGGTGACGTGCACTACCACCAGCGCGCGCGCCACCGGCTCCACGACGTGCTGGTGGCGATCCGACACCGCGCCACGCTCGACGGCTCGCACCACGTGCGGCGTCCCAACGGCGAGTTCTACCTGCGGCCGCCCGGGGAAGCCGCCGCGCTGTTCGCTGACTGTCCCGATGGTGTCGCCAATACCCTCGTGATCGCTGAGCGCTGCCGGGCGTTCGATCTCACCCGCGATCTGGGCTACCGCTTCCCCGACTTCCACGGCGCCGACCGAGCGCCCGCGCCGCGAGCCCTGGCCGAGCTGTGCCGCGCGAAGCTCGAGGAACGCTACCTCCCCGATTCGGAGCACCGCGCCGAGGCGGAGCAGCGGCTCGCCGCGGAGCTGACACTTATCGAACACCATCGACTCAGCGGGTTCTTCCTCGTATACCACGACCTGTTCGACCTGGCCCGCGCGGTGGCGGCCGACGTGCGGCGCGGCAGCCGCCGGGCCCACGGGAACCTGCTGCCGGGTCGCGGCCGCGGCTCGTCCGTGTCGTCCGTCGTGTGCTACCTGCTCGGCCTGTCGCATGTCGATCCCGTCGCCACTCGGCTCTTCATCGGGCGGTTCCTGAACGAGAGTCTCGCCTCGGTGCCCGACATCGATCTCGACTTCCCGCGCGAGATCCGTGAAGAGCTGATCCGGCGGGTCTACAAACGGTATGGCGACGAGCACGTCGGCCTGGTGTGCTCGTTCCCCACCTACCGCCTGCGCTCCACCGTGCGCGAGATCGGCAAGGCGCTCGATCTGCCGGCGGGGGAGATCGAGCAGGTGGCGAAGCTGGCGGACCGTCGATCGGGCGCGCTGGCGGACGAGCTCGCGCAGCTTCCCGGCTTCGGGGGGCGGGCGACCGCCCCGTTGTGGAAGGAGCTGTGCGAGCTGGCCGAGGAGATCGCGGGGCTTCCCCGCCACGTGTCGCAGCACGTCGGCGGGATGATCATCTCGAGCCGGCCGCTCGTGGAGCTCGTGCCGCTCGAGCGGGCCGCGATGGAGGACCGCGTCGTGTGTCAGTGGGACAAGGATTCCTGCGACGACGCGCGCTTCATCAAGATCGACTTTCTGGCGCTCGGCATGCTGTCGCTCGTCGAGGAGTGCGTCGAGCTGGTCGCCGCGCGCGACGGACAGTCTCCCGACCTCTCGCGCATCGACTTCGCCGACCAATGCGTGTACGACCGCATCTGCCGGGGCGACACCGTCGGACTGTTCCAGATCGAGAGCCGCGCCCAGATCCAGATGCTGCGGCGCACCCGGCCGCGCAACCTCGAAGACCTGGCGGTCGAGGTGGCGATCGTCCGCCCCGGCCCCATCGTGGGCGGTGCGGTGAACCCGTACGTGCGGCGCCGCGAGGACCAGCGCCGGGCGCAGGCCGCCGACCGCCGCTATGAGCCGCCGTTGGATCACCCCTTACTCAAGGAGTGTCTCGCGGAGACGCTCGGCGTGATTCTCTATCAGGACCAGGTGCTGCAGGTGTGCCAGGCGCTCGCGGGGTTCACGCCGGGCCAGGCGGAGGCGCTGCGGCGCGCCATGAGCCGCCGCCGCAGCCGCGAGCTAATGGCGGGATTCTGGGAGGAGTTCAAGGACGGCGCGGCGGCGCGCGGCGTCCCCGCCGCGACCGCCGAGCGGGTGTTCACCCAGGTGATCGCCTTCAGCGAGTTCGGCTTCCCCAAGTCGCACGCCGCGGCGTTCGGGCTACTCGCGTACCAGTCGGCGTGGCTCCGGCATTATCACCCCGCCGAGTACACTTGCGCGCTTTTCAACAACCAGCCGATGGGATTCTACTCGCTCGACGCGCTGGGGCGCGACGCCCAGCGTAACGGCGTCACGATCCGGCTGCCGGATGTCAACTTGAGCGATGTGTATTGCTCGGTTGAGGACGGAGTGCGGGTCGGGCTCGGGTTCGTACGTGATTGGGGCGAAGACTCGGCGCGCGCAGTCGTGGAGCAGCGTGAGCGCAACGGTCCCTATCGAAGCATCGGTGATTTCGTGCGCCGGGCGCCGCCCCAGCTCAAGCGCAGCGCGATCGAGCATCTGGTGTGGGTGGGCGGGTGCGACGGCTTCGGGCTCACGCGGCGCGAGCTGCTGTGGCAGGTGGGGCTGTGGCTCCCGCCCGAAACGGAGCGCGGCGGCGACGCGGGGGGGACGCGCGGCCGCCGCCAGCTCGAGCTCGCGCTCAACCACCCGCACGAGCGGCTGCGCTTCGGCGGGCTCGCGAAGTCCGAGCGGCTGCTCGCCGAGTATGAAGTCCTAGGGTTCGCCGCGAGCGGCCATCCCCTCTCGCTGCTGCGCGGTGGGCTGCCGCCCGGGGTCGTGCAAAGCGACAGGCTCCCCCGGTACGAGCACCGAGCGTGGGTGGAGGTGGCAGGGCTCGTGGTGGCGCGCCAGCGTCCCGAGACGGCGAAGGGATTCATCTTCGTGTTGCTCGAGGACGAGGCGGGAATGGTGAACGTGATCGTGCGGCCCGACGTGTACGAGCGCCACCGCGCGGCGATCCGCGGCGAGCCGCTCCTGTGGGTGCGCGGCAGGCTCGCGAAGGACGACGGCACGGTGAACGTGCTGGCGGAAGAGGCGCAGGGTCTCAAGCTCGGAACGCGGAACGCGGAACGCGGAACAGACGATTGGGCCGACCGTTCCGCGTTCCCACTTCCGTATTCCGCGTTTGACTTTCTCAAGTCTATGCGCCGCGTGGCGCCGGAGTCGCGGGACTGGGGTTAGCTTTCAGGCGCCCACAACTTCGGGAGTGAACTGCGATGCCGCAGCGCGAAGTCGCCACCCTGGCTGGCGGCTGCTTCTGGTGCCTCGAGGCCGCGTTCCAGCAGCTCAAGGGCGTGGAGCAGGTCGACTCAGGCTATGCCGGCGGCCATGTCCCCAACCCCTCGTACGAGCAAGTCTGCACCGGCACGACCGGTCACGCCGAGGTGGTGCAGATCACTTTCGACCCCACGATCGTGCCGTTCGGCGACCTGCTGCACATCTTCTTCACGATCCACGACCCGACGACGTTGAACCGTCAAGGGCCGGACACCGGCACACAGTATCGCTCGGCGATCTTCTATCACAGCCCCGAGCAGAAGGCCGTGGCGGAGGGCGTGATCGCGGAATTGCAGGCCGAGGGCGTGTGGGACGACCCGATCGTGACCGAGGTGAAGCCGCTCGAAGCGTTCTTTCCCGCCGAGGAGTACCACCGCGACTACTACAAGCGCAACCCAAACCAAGGCTACTGCCGCGCCATCGTCGCGCCCAAGGTGGCCAAGGTGCGCAAGCTGTATTTGGATAGGCTGAAGCAGCCGGTCTGATGGCCGACGCGCCCCACACGTCCAACACGACGCGGGTCGAGGCGTTCAGCGACGGGGTGTTCGCCATCGCCATCACCCTGCTGGTGCTCGAGATCCACGTGCCCGCTCCCGACGCCACACAGCACGGCCGGACCCTGCTGACCGCCCTGCGGCAGCTGTGGCCGTCCTATCTCGGCTACGTGCTGAGCTTCGTGACCATCGGCATCATGTGGGCGAATCACCACACCATCTTCCGCTACGTGCGACGGGCGGACCGCTACTTCGTGCTGATCAACGTGCTGTTTCTCATGTGGATCTCGTTCCTCCCGTTCCCGACGGCACTGCTCGCGGCCTACCTCCCCGAGCCTGAGGGACGCACCTTCGCGGTCGCCGGCTACAGCGCGACCCTGGTGATGATCGCCCTCGCCTACAATGCCGTGTGGTGGTACGCCGTCGGCCGGGAGCGGCTGCTCGACCCCAACGCCGACCGCGGCGCGGTGCGCACCATCAGTCGCCGCTACCTGGCTGGTCCGGTCTCGTACGGCGTGTCGTTCGGCCTGGCCTTCGTGAACGTCTGGGCGAGCCTCGGCGTGCACGCGGCGCTCCCGGCCCTGTACCTCCTGCCCGAGCACACTCACCTGCGGCGACACTCGCACACCTAGCCTCGGCGACCCGCGTGAGTCGGTTTACGGACATCCTGCTCGTCTCCCCCCTCGCCGACGGGAAGACGTGGGTGATCATGCGGAACTTCGCTTACGAAGTGGGGACGGAGGGCAGCGGGGACGTGATCGACGTGACGATCGGCTTTCAGACCGATTTCGCGACCATCCCCTGGCCGGTCTGGATCGTGCTGCCGAAGTGGGGCCGCTACGGCAATGCGACCGTGATCCACGACTGGCTGTACTGGACGCAGACCCGGCCGCGCGTCGCCGCCGACCGGATCCTCCTCGAGGCGATGGGCGTGCTCGGCGTGAGTGTGCCGGTGAAGTACGCGCTGTTCTGGGGCGTGCGGCTGTTCGGGTGGCCCGCCTGGTACCGGAACGGCGCCGACCGGGCGGCGGGGTTCGACCGGGTGCTTCCCGACGTGCGCCTCAAGGCCGCGGCGCGGTCCGAGCGGACGGGGATGCTGCGCCGCCTGGCGGGACACGCTTGGGGACGACTATGGAGGCCGTAATCGATTGCCGAATGTCGCGGCTTCTCGCCGGCGCCTTGCTCACCACGACCTTGGTCGCCGCGGCCTCGAATCTGCGTGCCCAGTCCCGCGCCGCCGCGCTGATCGATTCCGCCCGCGCCCAGATCGCGGCCAGGGACGTGGACAGCGCGGCGATACTGCTGCACGCCGCGCTCGACACCACGGCCCACGCGACGCCCGCCGAACGCAAGACCGCGTTGGTGTGGGAGGGGATCGTGCAGTTCTTCCGGGGGCATGAGGATCTGACGCGCGCGTCGTTCCGCGAAGCACTGGCGCTCGACACGACCACGAACGTACAGGGGCTCGAGCGCTTGTCGCCTGAGCTTGCCCAGCTCTTCCAGCAGGAAAAGGACGCAGCCGTGCGGCTAGGCTTCGTCTACCTCCCACAGGCCGTGGACGAGCAGCCGCGGCGTCTGTCGGCGCCCCCGTGGCCTATCCCCCGAGCCTGCTCTCGCGCCACGTGCAGGGGTTCGTCGAGGTGTCGGCGATCATCGATACCGCGGGGCGGGTGGAGCCGACCTCGTTCGAGGTGCTCTCGACCCCCGACTCGGGCCTGATCGATCCGGTGAAGCGGATGACGCTCGCGTCGCAGTTCGCTCCCGGCCGCCGCAAAGGGAGCGCAGTGCGCACGCTGATTCAGCTGGCGGTGGACGTGCGGCCGCCCCGCCTGAACGCCACGGAGCTCGTGACCACGGCGCGCGGGCAGCTCGCCGCCCGCCGCGCGGACAGCGCCCTCACCCTGCTCGAGATCGCGCTCGACACCGTGATCACGCACCCCACGGAGGGCGAGCGCGCCTACGCCTTGCTGACGCGCGGCATCGCCCGGTCCCGAGCCGGGACCGACAGCACCGGGCGCGCCGATCTGCGAGACGGGCTCGCGCTCTACCAGGATCTCACAGGGCGCGGCGTGGACCTCGCGCCTTTCCTGCGGCGGCTGGCCGACTCGGTCACGTTCGCCACCCGAGGACACAAGTCACCCGTCGCTGACATGCCCCCGCTCAGCGCGGTGGCCGGCGTCGAGCAGCAGCCATCCCTCCTGACCCATCCAGCGATCCGTTACCCGGCCGAGATGCGGGCGCTGGGCGTGGCGGGAACGGTGCTCGTCGAGGCGATGGTCGACACGACCGGACGCGTCGAGTCGGAGACTCTAAAGATCGTCGAGACCACGAACCACGGCTTCGACGCGGAAGTGCTGCGCGTGATGCGCGGATCTCGGTACGAACCCGCCCGAATCCACGGCCGCGCAGTCAGGGTGGTGATCCGGCAGGCCGTGACGTTCGTGAGCTATTAGCCGCGCCCCGCCCGCGTCTTCCCGAGGTACGTCCGCACGAGCGGCGCGACGCGCCGGCGGACGAGCGCCGTCTTCAAGGCCTCCGACTCGTCGGGAGTCGTGTCGAGGAGGATCCGCACTTCCCGCCCGTCGCCTTCCTGAACGGCCACCGGGATCCCGTCCCGATAGAGCATGCGGTTCGTCGCGAGGCCGGTGACGACGTCGCCCGGCGTAATGATGCCGACCAGGTTGAGCGGATCGGCACCGCTCACGGCCACGAGCTCGCGGTTCGCTTCCTCACGCCGCACCGCGCGCAACAAGCCCACCGCCTCGGCGAGCGCGTACTGCTCGCCTGAGAAGCCGCCGACGAAGCGGCCGCCGCGGATCTCGCCGCGGGCCTCGAGCCGGCGGTACACACGCAGGATGTCGCGCCACGGCGCGAGCAGGGTCTCGCGCGTCACGAGCCGGCGGAACACGACGCCGTAGCGGCGTAACAGCTGCCACGCGATCGCCTCGGCGATCTGGTCTTCCGGCAGCGGCGACCCGGGCCGCACGCGGGACCAGCGTCCGGCGGTCTCGACGCCGAACGGGGCTATGCGGCCGCGGCGGCGGAATCCCCCGATCGGCCGCCGCCGATCGGATGGCACCAGCAGCGCCCGCAGTCCAGCGAAGCTGTCCGAGGTGACGAGTCCCCACGCCACGAGCTCCCCCAGCCCCTTCTCGACCTCGCTGCGCAGCAGCCCCGTCGCGTTCACCAGGTCGCCGAAGAACGAGGCGCCCCGGTCGTCGACCACCGCGAGGATCGCGCGCGCCGCATGCGAGAGCGGGAGCGCGGCGGGATCGGGCTGCACCGTCAGTGCCTGCCAGACTGCTCCTCGCTCCCGCCGAAACAGCGCGATCGGCGTCGTGCGGATCGGCCCCGACTTGTGGCCGTTCGACGGCGTGGCGGCGGACACCCGACCCCACGCGATCTCGCCGGAGAGGCACAGCCCGTCGAGCCACAGCGGGTCATACTCCGCGAGCCGCGCGGGCAGCACGTCCGACTCCCAGGCGCCCGCGGGAACCTCGTAGCCGTCGAGCAGCTCGAGCACCGCGGCGAGCCCGTCCGGCCCCTCGGCCCGGGACTCCGGTGCGGCGCGCTGCCAGCGGCACAAGAACCGCATGAAGTCCGCGGCGCTGACGGGCTCGATCTCGCGCCGCAGCCGGTCGAGCGTGTGGCGATGGATGCGGGCCAGGAGGCGCCGCTCGCACCACTCGAGCTCCGCCACCTGCGGCGTGAATCGGCCGCGCAGCACGAACCCTTCGTGCTCGAGCGCACCGAGCGCGAAATCGACGTCCGAGACGGCAACGCCGAGCGCGCCTGCCAGCTCCGCGACCGTGGTGGGGCCCACCACCTCGAGCTGTCCCCGCACCAGCTCGCGCAGCGCCTCCTCACGCGTCCACGACTTCGCTCGGTCCCGCTCCGGCGCGGTAAGCGGGGGCTCGGTCCGAGCGCCGGGGAAGGCGGCCTCGAGCATCGGCAGCCGCTCCGCGGCGATCCAGAGCTGCGGGGCGTGTTGCAGCGTGCCTGCGCGCCCTGCCCGCGCCAGCTCCTCGAACCATCCCTGCCATTCCGCATTCCGCAATCCGCAATCCGCAATTGGGACGGCTCCCATCACCAGCAACGCATCATGCAGCTCGTCGGCGGACCCGACGTCCGGCCAGGCCTCTTCCTTGACCCGATCGATGGCGGCCTGGTCGAGCTTGCCGAACTCCTCGGCGGTCTTCATGTCGAGCCCGCGGCGCGTGATCACCGCCTGGGTGCGGCGCTCTTCGAGGGGCGCGTCGTCCAGGAAGGCGTACGGCTTCGCGTTGATCACCTCGTGCGACAAGGGCGACGGCTCCGTCGTGTCGCGCGCCACGAGGGTGAAGCGGCCCGTCGCCATCTCCTCGAGCACGCGCTTCAGGCCCGGAAAGTCCATCGCCTCGAGCAAGCAGTCGGCGATCGTCTGGCTCACGAGCGGGTGGTCGGGGATCTCCCGGTCGCCGACCAAGTTCTCGGGGCAGGCGAGCTGGTCGGGGAAGACCGCGGCCACCAGGTCCTCGGCCTCCATGCGCTGCAGCGGCGTCGGCACCTTCTTGCCGCCGCGGGCCCGCAGCACGGCCAGGGCCCGCGTCGCGTTCCAGCGCCACCGCGAGCCGAACATCGGCGCGTCGAGCATCGCCTGCACCAGCAGGCGCTCGGCCGTCTCGGGCTTCAGGTACTGAAACACGTCCTCGAGCGGGAAGCTGTGCTGTGGCCCGAGCGAGAGGACGATCGCGTCCTCAGTGGCGGCGGCCTGGAGCTCGAAATTGAAGCTGCGGCAGAACCGCTTGCGGAGCGCCAAGCCCCAGGCGCGGTTGATGCGGCTGCCGAACGGCGCGTGCAGCACGAGCTGCATGCCGCCGGCTTCGTCGAAGAAGCGCTCCAGCACGAGTGTCTGCTGCGTGGGGATCACGCCGAGGATCTTCTTGGCGGCGTCGAGATAGTCGACCAGCTGCCGCGCGGCTGGCTCGAGCAGCCCCCGAATCTCGCCCGCGAGCCACGCGACGGCGCCGACCGGGTCGCCCAGCCGATCGGCGATGTCCTGGCGCAGCCGCGACACCTCCTCCGACAGCTCCGGCGTGCGCCCCGGCGCTTCCCCCAGCCAGAACGGGATCGAGGGCGGCTGCCCGTGAGCGTCCACGACGCGCACCTGCCCCGCCTCGATCTTCTGGATCAGGTACGAGCTGTTGCCGAGCTGGAAGATGTCGCCGGGCATGCTCTCGATCGCGAAGTCTTCGTTCAACGTGCCGACGAACGTCTCGGTGGGCTCGAGCACCACGCGGTAGTCGCCGATGTCCGGGATGGCGCCGCCCGACGTGAGCGCCGCGAGCCGCGCACCGCGGCGCGCGCGCAGCCGGCGGTTCACGCCGTCATGGTGGACGTACGCCCCGCGCCGTCCGCGCCGGGTCGTGAAGCCCTCGGCGAGCATGTGCACAACGGCGTCGAAATCCTTGCGGGAGAGCTCGCGGTACGGGTAGGCGCCGCGCACCAGGTCGTACAGCGCGTCTTCGTCCCACTCCCCGCTCGCGACGGCCGCGACGATCTGCTGGGCCAGGATGTCGAGGGGGTGCTGGGGGATGATCAGCCGGTCGAGCTTCCGCTCGTGCGTCGCGCGCACCAGCGCGGCGCACTCCAGCAGCTCGTCGCGCGACAGCGGGAACAGCCGGCCCTTGGGGACCGCGGCGAGGTGGTGCCCCGACCGGCCGACACGCTGCAGCAGCGTCGCGATCGAGCGGGTCGACCCGATCTGGCACACCAGATCGACGGCGCCGATGTCGATCCCCAGCTCGAGCGACGCCGTGGCCACGAGCGCCCTGAGCTTGCCTTCCTTGAGCCGGGTCTCGGCGTCGAGCCGCTTCTCCTTCGACAGGCTGCCGTGATGCGAGGTGACCTGGTCAGCGCCCAGCCGCTCGGACAGATGCAGCGTGAGGCGCTCGGCCAGGCGCCGGGTGTTCACGAATACCAGCGTGGTGCGGTGCTCGCCGATGAGCTGCACCAGCCGCTCGTAGATCTCGTCCCATACCTCCGCCGCCATCACCGCCTCGAGCGGCGACGAGGGAATCTCGATCGCAAGATCGAGCGAGCGCGCGTGCCCCGCATCGATGATGCAGGTGTCGGGTGTCGGGTGTCGGGTGCCAGAGAGGAACGCCGCGATGTCTTCGATGGGCTTCTGCGTTGCCGAGAGTCCGACGCGCTGTAGGCGCCGGCCGGCGAGATGCTCGAGCCGCTCGAGCGAGAGTGCGAGGTGACTACCCCGCTTGTCCCGCGCCACGGCGTGGATTTCGTCCACGATCACGGTGCGCACCGTGCGCAACATGTCGCGCGCGCGCTCGGAGGTGAGGATGAGGTAGAGCGATTCCGGCGTCGTGACGAGGACGTGGGGCGGCCGCTTCACCATCTGCTGGCGCTCGGACGCCGGCGTGTCGCCGGTCCGGACCAAGGTGCGGATCTCCACGTCGGGAAGGCACAGCGCTTCGAGCGTGGCGCGGATCTCGCCGAGCGGTTCGGCCAGGTTCTTCTGAACGTCGTTCGAGAGCGCCTTCAAGGGCGACACGTACACCACCTGCGTCTCGTCGCCGAGCGTCCCGTCGAGCCCCTGCCGCAGCAGCGAGTCGATCGCAGCCAGGAAGGCAGCGAACGTTTTCCCCGAGCCGGTGGGCGCCGCGATGAGCGCGTTCCGGCCCGCCTGGATCAGCGGCCAAGCACGGCGCTGCGGCTCAGTCGGTTCGGCGAACCGGTCGGTGAACCAGCGAGTGATGGCGGGATGGAAGCCCGACAGCGGCATGAGACCAAATATACCCCGAAGATCGGCTAGTCGCCCCCGACCACCTCGAGCGCTAGGCCCCGGGTCGCGGCGATCCGCTCGATCGTCTCGCCGATCTTATTGTTGGGCGTCGAGGCACCGGCCGTGACGCCGATCGTCACTGGACCTGCCGGGAGCCACGCCGCGCGGCGCTGCTCCTCGTTCGTGCCGACCGGGCGAAACCGGATCGACCCCTCGTCGGGAGCGATGCAGGCCGCGTCCTCGATGTGGTAGGTGGGCACCCGCTCCTGGCAGATCGCGGCGAGGTGCGTCGTGTTGCTCGAGTTGTACCCTCCGATCACCACCATCACGTCGAGCGGGTCGGCGATCAGCCGCAGGACGCCGTCCTGCCGGTCCTGGGTCGCCGAGCAGATGGTGTCGAACGTCCGGAAATGCTCGGGCAGGGCCGCCTCCCCGTAGCGCCGCGCCATGCTCTTCCGGACCTCGGCGGCGATGGCGAGCGACTCGCCCGAAAGCATCGTCGTCTGGTTCGCCACGCCGACGTGCTCCAGATCGCGATCCGGGTCGAATCCCGGGGAACTCTTGGCGGCGAAGAGTCGCACGAACCGCTCCCTGCGCCCCGCTCCCTCGATGTACTTGCATATCTCCCGCGCCTCGGCCATGTCGCGCACCACGACGTAGCGCCCGCCCGGATGTTTCGTCACCTGGCTCGATGTCGCCTTGGTCTCCTCGTGGTACGACTTGCCGTGGATGATCGCGGTGAAGCCGTCCTTCGCGTACGACTCGACCCGCTTCCACACGTTCAGCACCGAGCCGCAGGTCGTATCCACGAGCACGCAGCCCACGGCCCGGAGCCGCTCGAAGTCCTGTACCGTGACGCCGAAGGCGGGGAGGAGGACGACGTCGCCGGACGTGATCGCGCCGAAATCGAAGTCGCCGGCCTCCGGCCGGTGGAGGAATTCGACCCCCATGCTCTGCAGCTTCGCGTTGACGTGGGGGTTGTGGATGATCTCCCCCACGAGGAAGATCCGCTTGTCGGGGAACTTGGTGCGCGTCTCGTAGGCGTACTCCACGGCGCGATCCACCCCGTAGCAGAACCCGAACTCGCGGGCCAGCTTGAAGGTGAGGTCGCCGACGGACAGGGCGTACCCATGTTCCCGGATGCGGTCGACGACGCGGCTGTGGTAGTCGGCCGCGAGCGCGCCCTCGATGTGGTCTTTGAGGCCGAAGCCCCGCCGGAAGTAGGTCTGCTCCACGAGATCAATCTACACGATCACGGCTGCATCCAGCACGGCACGGTGTCGGTTCCGAGCGGCACGGCATCGAACGCGGCGTCCACGGTGACGCGCCCGGCGGCAGCGATCTCGAGTCCCGAGCCCCGCGCGCGCGCCGAGATCACGGTGGCGGCGGGCGTCACCGTCACGACTCCGCTGTCGAGCGGCACGCCATGCGCCACCTCGCCGATGACAAAGCGCGCACCGACGATCGCGCCGCGGGCGGTCACGCTGTCCGTGCGCTGCACGACCGGCCAGTCGCCACTCGTGAGCGAGGCGCGCTGACGCAGCCACACGATCACCCCGTTCCCGCCGTTCGCGCCGCGCAACACCACGCCGCCCAGGCCCACGACGCCGCAGCGATCAGCGCTCGCCGGGGCCTCGAACCGCACCGTGTCCCTGGGCGGCCGGATGACGACAGCGCGGACGCGCCCCGCGGGGCCGGGCGGGTGCCCGCACGCGGCGCCAGCCACGCCGAGGGCGAGCAGAGCGAGCGGCCGGTGCGGGAGCTTCAGGTGGACTGAGGGGAGCGTGCGGGAGGTGGCGATGCCACGCCCAGCGAGGCACGCGCCGCGTCGGTGGACAGAGTGTGCGGGGCGAGCGCTGCCACGAGCCCCGCGGGCAACGGCCGCGGCTTGAGCCGCCGGCGGTCCACGCACACCAGCACCATCCACCCCGCGGCACCGAGCGCCGTCGTGTCGTCGCGCAGCACGTCGAAGTTCAACGTCATCGACCTGCTGCCGACGCGTCCCACGTACGTCGCGACGCGCAGCCGATCGTCGAGGCGGGCCGGCCAGAAGAACTCGCTGTGAACGACCTTGCGCGGCAGGAAGATGTCATAACGGTCGAAAACCTGCGCGTAGGCGAGCCCGCACGCGCGGAACAGCTCCGTCTCCGCGATCTCGAAAAAGCGAACGTAGGAGCCGTAGAAGATGATGCCCGCGAAGTCCACGTCGGACCAGCGGACGTACTCCTCGATGATGAATGGCTTGGCGGGCATGGCTTCCCGGCGCGTGATCCGACCGGGAAGCTGAGGCGGCCCGACGCCGGGCGCTAGGTGCGCGGAGCGGTGCCGCGGCCTCCGCGCCCGTTCGGCCGCAGCCCGTAGGCGCGCAGCCGGCGCCACAGCGTGGTGCGGCTGATCCCGAGCCGGCGCGCCGTCTCGGCCAGCTTCCCCTGCGTGCTCTCGAGTGTGTCGAGAATCGCCTGGCGCTCGCGCTCCGCCAGCGTGCGAACGTGGTCGCCATCCTGGAGGAACACCGCTTCACCGAGATCGATCGATCCTTGTTTCAGCGACCGCACCCGGCCGCCGAACGCGACGAGCCGCTCGCGCAGATCGTCGCCGCGACGCCCGCCGCCATTCCCGTCGAGCGCGTCGATGACGCGACGCGCCCGTTGATTGGCGTACAGCAGTCGGCCGTAGGTGTCGAATACGACGATGCCCTCGCCGAAGCTCTCGAGCACGGCTTGACCGAGCGGGGCGAACGAGGCGGAGGGTGCAGGGTGGGACGTCTTATCTCTTGCTGTCGTGCGTGCTTGCATGGCTCGCGTTCCTCAGTCGGAGTTTCAGACAGCACCGCCGCCTTACAACAGGACTCACGCCACCTGTCAACGTCACACCGGGGGCCGGCGGAGCTGTGCCTGGCTGGAATTTCTCGCGCTTCCGGCTGGTCCAACAGGGTGCAACCACAAAGATTCCACAAAGTTCCCCGCTAGTACCGCCCCCGCCCCCCCCCCCCCCCCCCCGCCCCCCCCGCCCCCCCCGGCCTCCCCCGCCTCCCCCGCCTCCCCGACCTCCACGCCGGCCCCCTGCCCGGGCGAGGCGCGCCCGCTCGCCCCGGGTGAGGCCGCTCAGCTGGCGGCGCAGGTCTTCCATTGTGTCCGACCGCACGGCCTCGCGCTTTCCGCGGAGCACAGTGAACCGCACCGGCCGGTCGAACGGCGGCAGGTCCCGCGCCTGGAGCCGCCGCGCCTGCCCCTCCTTGAGACGCAACCGCACCACGCCCACTCCCTGTTCCACCTCATATTCCACCGGCACGCGGTCCCCGTACAGGTGCACCGACGCGGGCAGCGCCTCGAGCACCCGCCGTTCCGCCTCGGGAATCACGGCGTCGGGATCGAGCGCCAGCCGCGCGCCGAGGAATTCCTCCCATGAGCCGACGCGCTCGAGCTGGGCCGCGAGTACCGCCGCCACCGACTCCGTCGACGCCTGCGCGAGCCGTCCGCTGGATCGTCGCCAGTAAAACCCGAAGCGCTCCAGCGCCCGCCGGATTCGCGCCTGGTCGGGGTGGGGCGTCCCTCCGCCGAGCAGCGCCTCGACCAGCGCGGCCCGCGCCGCGCCGGCGAGCTCCGCCGGGAAGGGGCTGGGGAGCGGCTCGACATCCCGCTCCAGCAGAAAGCCGGCGTAGCTGACCGCGCGCACCAGCATCAACCCCTCGCGCCGCCGCTGCCGCTCGAACGTGACGCTGGACGCGCCGCGCTGGGCATAGCGGCGGATGGCGCGCTCGGGGAGCTCGGTGCCCTCGATGCTCGCCCGTGGCACGCCGAAGCGGTCGGCGAAGTAGCGCAGCGTCCCGGCGACCGCGCCCCAGCTGCCGGCGACGGACCCGCGACTCACGCGCGCTTCGCGGCCGTCCGCCGTCTCTTCGTTGATGACGAGATCGAATGGCATGATCTTCGCGACGAGGTCGGCGAACGCGGCCAGCGTCTTCTCGCTCGCGTGCGGCAGCCGCGCCGGGAGCGGCAGCTCGAGCTGGCGGTATACCGAGGCGGTGCCGAGCGCCACGTCCTCGATCGCCTTCACGAGGACGCCGCGGGCCTCCGCCCAGCGATCGATCGTCTCGTGGAAGAGATGCCGCGGCAGCCCATACACTTCGCCCAGATAGCCATGATTGTTGACGGCCTCGGCGTACACGTTGTATGCGGTGAGGTGATCGCTTCCGGAGACGATCAGGCCTCTCAGGTCCCGTTCCTCGCGGGTCATGCGGTGCAGCGACTCGATGTTCGCCGCCACGGCCACGATCGGGACGAGCTCCCGATCCGCGTGGTACAGCAGCTCGCCCCAGGGCCGCTCGACCGGCATCGCTTCGACGTCGCGTCCGTAGCGCGTGAGCCGCCCCCGCTCGACGAGCCCTCGCGCGCTGAGCAGCTCCACGGCTTCGCGGTATGCCTGGCGGTCGAGCGGCACCGGCAGGTCCAGGTCGCCGGCATCCACGCCCAGGGCCGCGCAGGTGATCGCCACACGCTCCGCGTCCCCGGCGAGCTGGAACTCGGGGCCGCTCGGCCGGAGCTCGTCGAAGGCGAGGTCGCGGTCGCTCAGAATGTAGACCTCGCCCGCCTTCACCCGCCCGTGTACCCGACCCGCCATCTGCAACAGCTCGTTCGCCCCGAGGTACAACCGGGTCAGCACGTTGCGGCCGCGCTCCACCACATTGGCGTAGCGGGCGTCGTAGATCACGACCGTGTCGAGGCCGCGGATGTTCAGCGCCGATTGGCCCGCGGCCGTCATGGCGAGGAGAAAGGGTCGCTTCACGAGCCCGTCCAAGAACGGACGGATGACGCGGATCGGCTCGCCGCCGTGATAGAACGCCGTCGGCAGCGCCTGCCAGCGGTCGCCCAGCTCGCTCGCGATCAGCTCCACCTCGGCGCGCGTGGGGACGAACACCGCGACGCCGCGCCGCTCCCGCATCACGCGCCGGATGAAGCGCTCGTCCAGGAACTCGAGCGGCTGCTGCGGCAGGACGCGCACGGCCGCGGCCATCGCGGGATCGAAGGCCTTGGTTTCGAGCACTTCGGCCGCCGTGAGGTAGCGCGCGTAGAACGTGGGGTCGACGGTCGCCGAGAGCCAGATGAAACGGCAGCGCGCCCGCTTGCCCAGCGCGAGGCACAGCTCGAGCTCCGCCGACGTCTGGTGGATCTCGTCCACCACGAGCGTGTCGCGCGCGGTGATGAGGTCGTCTTCGAACCAGCGGCGCGCGATGCCCGTCGTCACGATCACGACGTTCCAGGTAGGCGTCTCGGGCGTCGCCTCGCGCTCGCGATTTACGACCCCGACCTTGAGCGGCGCCGCGAGGATCGTCTCGGCGATGGATCGGATCGCGAGCGTCTTGCCCGTCCCGGTCCCGGCCACGATCCCGAACCCGCGCCCCGAGGCCGCGAGCCGCTGGATATCCGCCCCGTGCTCCCGTGCGAGCAAGGTGTCGATATCGAGGCCCAGCGCGAGCTCGATCGTCTCGCACGCCGCGCGCGTGGGGGCGATCACGATCACGCGCCCCGTGGCGGGCTCGGCGGCGAGAAAGGCGGTCGGATCGGGGGGGAGAAAGTGGTCGCGGGGAATTCGCACGGTCGCAATATACCGGCGCAACCCAGCGCCGTTCCCGGCGAGCATGAAGAAAGCGGGAGGCGTCCGTGCCCGCCTCCCGCTTCGCTACCGTACCTGCGGCCCTGCCTAGGGCGTCAGGCGCCGCATCCGGAAGATCGCTAACACGCCACAATCCGGAGGCACGGCGGCGCGTCGATCATTCGTCGTCGTACGCCCAGGAGTGGCGGTGGTGATACCGCCCCGCGTACCCGCGCCGCACGACGACGAAGGGACGGCGGTAGTGATAGCGGTAACGATAGAAGTAGGGCCGCGGCTCCGGCACGACGATCACCGCGGGCGCCGGATAGTATTCGTAGGGGCGGCCGACCACCACCAGTCCCGACACAAACGGCCGCGGCACGCCGAGCCCGACGGCCACACTGATCCGCGTTTGCGCAGCGGCGGGTTCCGGTCGGACCGCCGCGAGGGCGAGCGCCAGGGCGAGGAATAAGACGGTGCGTTTCATGGTTCACCTCCGGCCCGAGTCGCTCTGGAAGGGGCGTGCCAGGAGGGCGTCAGGCGCCTAAGGTCCCCCGTCGCGCACACTTAGGCCCGGCACAGGAGGCGGCGCGGGTACGCTGGGTGTCTCCCCCGGCGGTCAGCCGGCTGCTTGCTTGATCAGCCGCAGCACTTCCCCGGGCTCGGCATGGCGGCCGAGGCTCTTCTTGGAGAAAATGCGGCGCCCGTCGACCTCGACCTCGAACACGCCCCCGGACGATTGGATCAGCTTCACATCGGCGTGTGGGTGAGCCTTACGGATTTCGGCCGCCAGACCGGCGGCCCGGGGCTCGTAGTTTCAGACGACGCAGTATTCGATCGTGACGCGCATGCGATAAACGATAGTCGCGCTTGACACGCCGCGCCAAGGGGCCGACCTTGCGCGACATCCGCATGAGGTCCCTGTCCCGTCTCAAGACGTCGCCGGGCTTGCTGGTGCGGGCGCTCGTGTCGCTGGGCGCGCTGGCCGCGATCGGCGCGGCGGCCGCGACATACGCATCCGAGCGGACGCCGCCGGGCGCGGAGATGGCGGCGCAGGCCCTCGCGCTCGTGGTGATCGGGGCGCTGGCGCGACGGTACGGCGTGACTCTCCCCGGCAACGGGTTCGCCTCCTATATCCTCGGCATCATCGCCTACGGGGTCCTCGACCAGGGCTGGCCGTTCGCCGTGCTGCTCGCGCCGCTCATGATGCTGCTCGGCGATCTGGGACTGCGCCGCCTCCCCCCCGGCGTCGCCTTGGGGAATGCGGGGCACCTCACGACCGGCAGCGCGATCGCGGGTCTCGCGTACCAGCGGCTGGGCGGCGTCGTGGGGCCGGGCGCGCTCGCCGCCGGGAATCTCGCTCCCCTCGCGGCCTTCCTGGTGGTGCTTCCGGCGATCGTGAACGCGACGTTCTACGTCGAGCTGGCGCTGGGCCGCTCGGTCGCCTGGGTGGACGCCCGCCTCACCGCCCGCTGGGAGACGATCGTGTACGGCTGCTCGGCCGGGCTCGCGCTCGTGTGGCTCTGGCTGGCGCACGCGGGGCTCGATGCGGGCGACGCGCTCGCGGTGGGAAGTGTGCTTGCGATCGCGACGGTGGTCAGCTCGTCGGTGATCCGCCGCGCGGTACGGGCGGACGAGCTGACGCTGATGCAGGGCCTGTCGCAGGCGATCGCCGGGGACATCAGCCTGGCGAAGAGCTTCCCCCGCATCCAGCAGCTGGCGCGGCGGCTCGTGCCGTGGGAGCACATGGGGTTCGCGCGCTACGACGCGCGTACGAATGAGATGGAGCTGATCGCCGACACGGCTGCCAGCGGGCGGTCGCCGTTCCGGTTCGACGCGAACACGGGGCTCACAGGCGAGGCCGTCCGGCTGCGCCGTCCCGTCGTGGCGAGCGGCCTGTCACGCGAGCAGGTCGTCGTCCCCGGCCCGGAGCAGCCCGGCTCCGAGGTTCTGGTGCCGCTGTACCACGCGGGCCAGCTCGTCGGCCTTTGGAGCGTGCGCCACTCCGCTCCGAGGCTGTACCGCGACTCGGATGGCGACATGCTCGCGCTGCTCGCGCCCCAGCTCGCGCTCATGCTGGCCATCGAGGGGTCGGTCCAGCCGGTGGTGGGCGCCTCCGACCGCACGACCGCGTACATGGAGACGCTCAGCGCGACGACTGAACAGATCCGCGCCTCCAGCGAAGAGGTCGCCGCCGCGGCGCGGCGCGCCAATCAGGGCGCCGCCCAGGCCGCGAGCCTCGTGGGAGCGTTGGAGCGGCAGTCGGGGCAGTTGCGGCAGCACACCCGTGAAGTCGTCGCCGCGGGCGATGAGACACGCGCCGCCGGGGCCGAGATGGAGAAGACGACGGAAAAGGTCCGGCAGGCGACCCAGGCCGCCGTGCGGCGCCTCGCCGACCTCGGCACCACGACCGAGGAGAGCGCTCGAGAAGTACATCGCTTGCGCGATGTCGCCGAGCAGGTCGAGAAGTTCTCGGAGACCATCGGCCTAATCGCCAACCAGACCAACCTGCTCGCCCTGAACGCCACGATCGAGGCGGCGCGCGCGGGCGTGCACGGCCGCGGGTTCGCGGTCGTAGCCGACGAGGTTCACAAGCTCGCCGAGGAGAGCGGGCGCGAGGCCCGCAACGTCGGCAAGTCCGCTCAGGACACGCGTCGCGCGCTCGACCGCGCGGCGGCGTTGCTGGAGCGCGTCCGCAGCGACCTGGGCGAGGTGGCGCAGGGCTCAACCGGATGGCTCGAGGATCTGCGGCAGATCGCCGAGGCGGCGTCGGGCACCGCTCGGGCCGGCAAGCGCGTCGCCGAGCTGGCCCACGGCATCGACGACCAGTCGGGGACCATCAGCGGAGCGCTGGGACAGGCGAAAGCGGCCGCCCAGACCTCCACCCAGGAAGCCGAGGCCGTGGCGGCGGCGGCGGTGGAGCAGCGCAAGGCGATCGAAGGGCTGGCGCGGGGCGCCGCCGAGCTGGCGGCGCTGGCCGACCATCTCGCCAAGGCCGTCCGCCTCGTGCGAGGCGACAACGGCCGGCAATAGGCTCGCGCCCGTGCTCGCGGCCGCGGTGGTCGCGTGCGCGGGTGAGTCGAGCGGGCCGCCGCCCCCGGCCGCTCCGGGCATCGACTACGTGGACGGCGCCCTCGAGCCGATCCTGGAGCGCGGTCGGAGCGTGGTGATCGAGGGCCTCGGCTTCGGCGCTACCCAGGGCGGCGGCAGCGTCGCGTTCGCGGGCGTCGGCGGTGGGGAGGTGACGGCCCCGGTCGCCTCACCCGCCGACTGGAGCGACCAGGTCGTGCGCACCACGGTGCCGGACGGCGCCGTCTCGGGAACGCTCGCCCTGACGACGGCGAGCGGCCAGCGGCTCACGGCAACCGTCCATGTCGTCCCGCACGTCGTGTTCAGCCCCGACACACTGCACTGGGACTCCCTGGGCACGTTCCCGCAAGCGCCGGTAGGCGTCGCGCTCGCCGCGGCGGAGATCCCCTCCGGCCCCCGCCTGATCACGACGCTGTACGCGGCGGGCGGCGCCGAGCAGATCAGCGGCGGTCTCGTCCCAGACAGCGGCGTCTACGTGGCGCGCACCCAGGCGGGCGGCCTGGTCGGACCCTGGATCCGCCAGCACGACGCCGCCGACTTCACGTCGCGCATCCTCCCCGCACCGCGCGCGTTCGCGGCGGCCGCCGTCGCCACGCGCTACAACTCCCGTTTCCCGGGCAGCGGGCTTTACGTGATCGGCGGCATCGACGCCTCCGGCCGCGCGCAGGCGAGCGTGTTCGCCGCCGACGTCACGCCCGACAGCGTCGTCGGGCAGCTCACGCCCATCGAGCCGCTGCCGGCTCCCGTCGCCGGCGCGCTGGCGGTGGTGACGCGCGGCCGGATCTACGTGATCGGCGGTACCGATTCGGCGGGGCGCCCTCGGCAGAATGTGTTCGTGGGACGGATCGGGCTCGCAGGGCACATCGACGGCTGGTACGTGCAGCCACCGCTTCCCAGCCCGCGCGCCTACGGCGGCGTCGTGGTGCGCGATGAGCGCGCGGTGGCGTTCGGGGGCGTGGCGGACAGCGTGCCGCCGGGCGGCGGGCTCGATTCGGGCACCGTGCGTCTCGCCTCGAGCGACACCGCCGCCCTGAGCCTGGTGTCGGGGTTCTTCACCGGAGCCTGGGCGCCGGGTGCGACGCTCCTCCCAACGGGTCGGTCGCAATTCGCGACGCTCGACCTCCGCGACGTCGTGCTCGTGGTGGGCGGCCGATACGCAGGGGCGGCGACCAACAGCGCGGAGACCATCGCCGCGACCGCCGTCGGGGACTCGCTCGGGCCCTTCGCCGGACCCGTGGGGCCCGCGACGCGGAGCATCTGGTTCCAGAACGGCGGGACGCTCATCGGGCCGAGTGGCATCACCTGGCGGGAGGCCGATGGCTCGCGTCGCGGGCTGGTGCTCGGCGGCATCGACCTGAGCACGGGGCTGAGGAAAGCGGGCGTCTGGGGTTTCTAAGCAGGGGCCGAGTTATTACCGTAGGACCGAGCCCCGAGGGAGGAGTCGCCCGATGCGGACACTCGTCGTCGCGGGACTGGCGGTCGCGGTTGGAGCGGCGCGCCTGGGCGCGCAACAACACGCGCACCAATTCGAGCTCAGCGCGTTCGGCTCGTTCACGCGCTATGACCGCGCGTTCAATCTCGACAACCAGATGGGCGGCGGGGCCCGACTCGGGTACTTCTTCAATGACGTCGTCGGGGCGGAGCTCGATGCGGGCTATCAGAGTCCCAGCCCGAAGACCGGCAGCGCATCCCCCACCCTCGCCCTCGGCAGCGCCAGTCTGGTCCTGAACTTCGGCGGCTCCCGCAACGTCTTCTATCTGCTCGGCGGCTACTCGCGGCTCGACTTCGAGAAGAACCCACCCTACCGCTTCACCGACAACGCCGTCCATGGCGCCCTGGGCGACCGGGTGTTCTTCGGCGACGGCGCCGCGCTGCGCTTGGAAGTGCGCGGCATCTACGCCGCCAGCACCGGGTTTGCGAGCGGCGCCTGGGCGGGCCACGTGGTCGGCTCGGTCGGCCTTTCGTTTTTCATGGGAGGCGGCCCGCCGCCCGACCTCGATCACGACGGCATCCCCGACAAGCGGGACGCCTGTCCCAATACACCGCGCGGTGCCACCGTCGACCAGCGCGGCTGTCCGTCCGACGCCGACCACGACGGGGTGTACGACGGGCTCGACCAGTGCCCCAACACGCCGGCCGGCGCCACGGTGGATGCCAAGGGCTGCCCGCTCGACTCGGATGGTGACGGCGTGCCCGACGGGATCGATCAGTGCGGCAACACGCCGACCGGCGTCCACGTGGACGCGAAGGGCTGTTCACTGGACGCGGACGGCGACGGCGTCGCGGACGGCATCGATCAGTGCCCCAACACGCCGCCCGGCGCCACCGTGGATGCGAAGGGCTGCCCCCTCGACTCGGACGGCGACGGGGTGCCTGACGGCCTCGATAAGTGCCCCAACACGCCACCGGGGACAGAGGTGGACAGCGTCGGCTGCCAGCGCTTCAAGGACTCGGACGGTGACGGCGTGGACGACACCAAGGACAAGTGCCCCGGCACCGCGCCCGGCACCAAGGTGGACGCGTCGGGCTGCCCGATCTTGTTCACGCCGGAGCGCACACCGGTGATCCTGCGCGGCGTCACCTTCGAGACCGGAAAGTCCGCCCTGAGGCCCGAGTCCTCCACGGTGCTCGACATCGTCGCGCAATCGCTGATCGCCAATCCGGACATCCGGATCGAGATCGCGGGGTATACGGACAACACCGGGTCCTCGGCGACCAACCTACGGCTCTCGCAAGCCCGCGCCGCGGCGGTGCAGGCCTATCTCGCGAGCCAGGGCGTCGCGTCCAGCCGCATGGTCGCAAAGGGATACGGGGCGGGCTCACCGATCGCCCCGAATACAACCGTGGCGGGCCGCGCCCAGAACCGCCGCGTGGAGCTGCACCAATTACCGTGAGGTCCGACGCGTGGGAGCCGACATGAGAAGGATGGCGTTGCTGGTTGCTTCACTCGCGCTGGGGGGCGGCGCCGGCGGTGTCGCGGCCCAGCACGCGGGCCAGTTCGAGGTCGGCGCGTTCGGCGCCTACACGCACTACGACCCCGCGTTCGGCCTTAGCAATAAGGCAGGCGGCGGCGTGCGGCTCGGCTACCTGATCGGCGACGTGATCGGGGTCGAGGGCGACGTCGTGTTCCAGCCGGAGTACAGCGTGGTGAGCGGCGGCGCCACCACGACGCTCCAGCCGCTGATCGGCAGCGCCTCCCTCGTCCTCAACGTGCTGCACGTGGACCGGCTGATGGTGTACGTCCTGGGCGGCTATTCGCTGCTCGACTTCGGCACGCGGGCCCCCTACAAGTTCACGGACAACGCGGCCCACGGCGGGGCCGGCGTCAGGCTGTTCCTGTCAAACCGCATCGCGGTGCGGGTCGAGGGCCGCGCC
>Ga0209802_1000151_pt1 | contig 52128 bp, 52 predicted proteins | sample GraSoiAngelo_129_FD_185886 | JGI IMG/M metagenome (GOLD analysis project Ga0209802, IMG submission 185886) | Grasslands soil microbial communities from the Angelo Coastal Reserve, California, USA - 14_0927_12_40cm (SPAdes) (version 2) | ecosystem: Environmental > Terrestrial > Soil > Grasslands ...
GAGCAGTCGGGCGCGGTCGAGCGCGGCCGCAACCGCGGTCATGAACTGCTGCACGCGGCTGATCTCATCGGAGCCGAAGCCTGGAGTGAACGGCCCAGCCAGAACCGCGAGGCGGCCCGCGTCTTTGGTGCCACCGACCTGCAGGAGCAGCAGCGAGGTGTCGGCGCCGTCCAGCTCCACGCGATGCACGCCCTGGGGCAGCGGCTCGATCGCTTGTTGGACCTGTATGACCTGCTCGTTGTTCAGGCCTCTGGCCGCCAGCACGGCATCGTCATCCTCCACGGCCACGGCGGACGCGCCGCCTGCCAGCCTCATCGCCCACTCGAGAGCGCGGTTGGCGAGGGCGGCCCGATCCTCTCGCAAGAGCAACAGGTCCTGCATGAACGCACGGAGGCCTTCTTCTTCTGACGCGCGCCACTGCCGGCGCAGCCACGAAGGGGGCGCGAAGCTGACATAGAGGAGCGGGACGATTCCGAGCACGATCACCTGGATCGCCAGCTGGGCGATCTGGCTGGTGCCGGCGGCGCTCGCGCCCAAGGCGAACACCAGAATGAGGACGATGCCCGCGAATCCGATGCTCAGCGACCGCAGCCGCCAGGCCTGCACGGCCGGCAGCCCGCGGGCCAGAACCCAGAAGCGGACGATCGGCTCGACCACGATCGCACACCAGATGAGGATGAATGCGATCGCGGCCCCGGCCTTGACGCTGGTCGGGACCGCACCGGCGAGGTACGTGAGCACCAAGAACAGACCACCGGCAGCCGCCACGGCCACGGCCGCAGCGGCATGCCAGCGGTTGGGAAGGGGGATCAACGAGGCTCGATAGCGAAGGAGCGCGTATGCGCAACCTACGAAGGCCGCCAGGCTGACCTCCGTCAACAGCGGCGGCGTGAAGTGAAGCAATGCCGGGATGCGCCCCAACAGCGATACCGATGACAAGAGAACGATGGCGAGGGCGAGGTAGCCGGTAGAGCGGTCCCGGCGCCTCGCCCAGCCGATTCCAACCGCGACACCAAGAAGGATGAACGCGACCGCGTCGGCGTTCTGCATGAAACCGACCACGCTCTTCACCTCGACGCGCTCAGGCAGCCCCGGAACGATGGAGCACGGGGATCTCGCCTGTGAGCAGGCTCACGAGCTGCGGGTCCCACTGCCTGCCCGCGCCACCGGCCAGGATGGCGATTGCCTCCCGCTCGGAGAGACGGGCCCGGTAAGGCCGGTCGTTGGTCAGGGCGTCGAACGCATCGCAGACAGCGACGATCCTCGCCAGCAGCGGGATCGACGTGCCCCGTAGCCCGTCCGGGTAGCCGTGGCCGTCGAAAGCCTCGTGGTGGTGGCGGACTATCGGGAGGAGATTGGAGCCGGTGTGCAGCGGGCGGACGATGTTCTCCCCGATCTCGGGATGTGCGCGCATCAACATCAGCTCGTTCGCGTCGAGGGGGCCGGGCTTCAGCAGAACCCGGTCCGGGACTCCGATCTTGCCGATGTCGTGGATGATCCCGCCCCGATAGAGGGCGTCGAGGTCTTCTTCCGGCAAGCCCATGCGCAGGCCCAAGTGCCGCGCGGACTCCGCAACGCGATTGGTGTGACGTTCGGTGTACGAATCCTTGGCCTCGACCGCGGCCGCCAGGCTGAAGATGACCTGCTCGGCGCTGTCGAGCCGGTCGTAGACCAATTTCAAGCGCAGGGCCGAGCGCACGCGGGCGACGAGCTCCAGGCGCTCGACGGGTTTCGACATGAAATCATCCGCGCCGGCCTCGAGCGCCTGCACGCGGTCTTCCGAGCGATCGAGCGCGGTGATCATTACCACGGGCACCAGGCGGAGCGAGGGGTTGGCCTTGATGCGCCGGCACACCGTGTATCCGTCCATGCCAGGCATCTGGACGTCGAGCAGGATCAGGTCTGGCGCGACCGACTCGATGGCCGCGAGCGCGCTGGGGCCGTCGCATGCGAGCCGGACCCTGCACTCGACGTCGGCCAGGCAAGCCTCGATGAGCTCGCGGTTGGCCGCGCTGTCGTCGACCACGAGCACGGACGGCAGCGTCCGCGTAGGACGGCTTCCGTTTCGATGCTGGCTCTGAGTGCTGGCTGTGACGGGCATCGCGAGCTCGCGATGCACCCACGCGGCGGGCGTAAGGGCGGACACGAACTGGCTGGCGCTGTCGAATCGGTCGGCGGGATGCTTGGCCAGTGCCTTACGCAGTGCATCTTCGACATGCCCGGACAGCTCCCCAACGAGCTCCCGCGTTGGTGGGACGGCCTTGTTGATGTGCGACAGCAGCACCGCGGCCGGCGTGTCGGCCTCGAACGGAACGCGGCCCGTCAACATCTCGTAGGCGACCACTGCCAGCGAATAGCGGTCGGACGCAGGTCCGATGGGGTCGCCGGCGCCCTGCTCGGGGGACATGTACTCGGGGGTCCCGAGCACGGTGCCGCTGGCGGTCAGGCTGCGTGTCGCTCCCGCCATCTTCGCGAGGCCGAAGTCGGCCAGCACCGGGGTCCCGTCACGGTGCAAGAGAATGTTCGAGGGCTTGATGTCGCGATGCAGGACGCCCTCGCCGTGGGCGTAGTCCAGGGCGCTGGCGATCGGGCGCATGACCTTGATCACCTCTTCGAGATCAATCGGGTGGCCGAGGCGGTCCGCGAGGGTCCCGCCCTCTACCAGCTCGAGCACGAGGTAGGTGACACCGCGCTCCTGGCCGTAATCGAAGATGTTGAGGATGTTGGGGTGCTTGAGGCGGGCCACTGATCGCGCCTCCTGCTGGAAGCGTTCGCGATAGGATTCCTCCTCCGCGAAGAAGTCGGGCAGGACCTTGATCGCGACATCTCGATCGAGCGCCGCATGGTGGGCCCTGTACACGGTCGCCATGCCGCCGCGTCCGATGCGACCGGAGATCCAGTACGGGCCCAAGGTGAAGCCCTCGGGTAGGCTCACGAGTCCTCCCTCGCGCGTGCCACCATCGCCGCCAGCGGCAACCATAAGAAGACGCGCGCGTGCGCGACAGATGCAAGCCAGGTCGCCGCTGTATGGAACCACCCACCCGGCCCTGCAAGGAGGCTCGAGTCCACGATCGCGATCGCGGCCACGGCCACGGGCGCCAGCATCATCAGGAGGGCGAGGCCGGCCAGCATGGCTATGGCCGGGCGCCGCGGGCGCGCCGGGATCGCAAGCGCCCAGGCCGCTGACGGCAGGGGTCGCTGCGACGCGGTGTGGAACGTAGGGCGGGCAGCCATCGTCGTCGCACCCCAGCGCGACCCCCTGAGAGTAGGCCCGGCCTGTTGCACCCTCCGCTACCAATTCGGGTGATTTAACGGTCCGATCGGGTGAATTTACATACCCGATCGGGTAAAGCAAGTGCTTATCGACCGATGAGTCGAGTTCGGCTACAGCCAGCCTTCCCGGGTCGCCTTGCGCGCCAGCTCCGTGCGGTTCTCGACCTCGAGCTTCTGAAGCAGCTGGCGGACGTGGAACTTGATCGTGTTCTGGCTGAGGTGGAGATTCTCGGCGATGGCTCGGTTGGAGTCTCCCTCGACCATCATGGCGAGGATCTCTCGCTCCAGCTTCGTCAGGTCCGGGACCGGCGCCTTTGGCTCTGAGTCCGCGGCCGGCCGCACGCCCTGCAGCTGCCTGTACATGCCCGCGTTATCGATCGCGATGGCGGCCTCGCTGCCCAGAGCTTCGAGGAAGTCGTTCCACTCCTGGTCTGGCTCGAGCTGAGCCCTGTGGAACACCTCTAGCACGCCCATCAGCTTTCCGCGGGCAATCAGAGGCACCGCCCCGTACGAACGGAACCCCTCGCGGGCGAACAGCGACCGGCGCCGAAACTGGCTGAAGGCCCCGAGGGCCGTGACCGTCTCGATGCGGCGACCGGCAGCGGCCCGGCCGGGTAGGTTCTCGTCGACTGGCAGGCGGTAATCGGGAATCGAGGTCGACTGAAACCCGGTGCTGGCCGCCATGACCAGGGAACCGTCCTTCTCGTCCAGCAAGAGCACATCCGCGGCATCGATCGCGAGCCCCGTCGTGACCTGGTCGAGGATCACACCGAGTGTCAGGCGGAGGTCGGGGCTGCCGGTGATGGCGAGTCCCACGTTGCGAAGGGCCGTGAGGCGCTCGAGGCGGCTGATCGCATCGACGTACAGCTGGGCGTTGTCGGCGGCCAGGCCGGTGCGGTCCGCGATCGCCTGCAGCCAGCGGACGTCGTGCTCGGTCAAAGGGTTCGACGACCGCCTCTCGTAGAGCCCGAGCGTGCCGACGATCGCGCCTCGAGCGTGCATCGGCACGACCATCACGCCGATGTACCGGATCGGTTCGGTGAGGGGAGGCTCGTTCTTGCTCAGGTATTCACGAACGTCGTCCCGGAGCGTCCCCAGGAATTCTTCGTACGGGACGCTCGGCAGTAGAACGGGCTCGCCGGACTCCAGCACTCGCGTCGATATCGTGAACATCGGCGAGGTCGCCGAAAGGTGCATGTCCTCGACGTAGCGAGCGATCAGCGGATCGGAATCGTTCGCGGCCACCACGCGAACCGTGCGGGGGTCTTTGTTGAGCAGGGAGGCTATCCACGTTCCCGGCCGGAGTCTGCTCAACGCGCTGGTGACTGTCGTGAGAATCGCGTGTGGGTCGAGCCTTGCGGCCGCCAGCTGCATGGTGACCTCAGCGAGCGCCTCGTCACCGTATCGAGGGCGTGGCAGTCTCGCGTCCATGAGAATATTGGTTACGTCGCTGAGACTCAGCAGCACGCCACGTGGGACCCCGGTGCCCGCGACATGTGGCACCGCCTCCGCCTGGATCCAAACCTCGGCGCCGTCCGGGCGCGTGACGCGGGCGATGACATGCCGCTCGGCCCGTCCGCTTCGGATCGCCGCCAGCACCGGATGCAGGTTCTCGGCGTCCGGCCAACCTGCGGGGTCGGTTCGAAACCAGCCGGCGCCCACAGCGGGGGAGCCGACCAGCTCACGCTCTGATTGGAAGCCGAGGATCTCGAGCGCGGCGTGGTTGGCGCGGACGACCCTCCCGTGCTCGTCGTAAGCAATGACCGCGCCCGGCAGCTCGTCGAACTCAGGGTCAGGTGCCCGGCCGGTGTTATCCATCACGCTTGGTCTGAATCAGAACCGAGTGACGCAAAGCGACTGGTTAAAGGAGTGGTTTATCGCGCTGCGAGCATAAGGCACGACGGCTCACTTCGATCTCGCGCCCACCGAGTGAAGGTTGAATGGGCTGATAAGTCAGAAAGTACCTATGGGCCGATCGCCCCCGCCGGCTCGACCGCCGATCCGGATGACTCGGCGCGGGCGTCCGCCGGCATCGATCTCGCCGGCGCCAGCAGGATCGGCAGGGCGACCAGCACGACCATGGGAATCACCCAGATTGCCGTCCCATATCCGAAACGTGCCGCTGTCAGGCCGAGAAGGCTCCCGCCAAGCGATGCGCCGAGGTCGATGCCGCTGTTCCACAGCGCGCTGATGGTGTTGCGATGGTCGCTGGTCGCGCGAGCGGTCATCGCCAGGTATGCGGCTGTTTGCACGGCGCCGTAGCCGCCACCGAACCCAAGTGCTGCCAGGAGCACGACGGCGGGATTGGAGCCGATACCCAGGGCGACAAGGCCCGCCAGCGTGAGACCGATCCCGCCGGCGAGCACGAGCCGGCCCGGGCGACGATCACCGAGCACCCCGGCGAGCCATCTCGTGGCCGCGCGCGCACTCCCGGCGACGAACAGGAAAGCCGCCGCCGAGCCGGCGCCCGCGGCGGGCAGTGCGATGGGTGCGAAGGTGATGACCGCGCCGAAGCTGGAGCTGACCATCACGAAGCCCGCGAAGATGAGGAGCACGCCGGGCCGGCGGAACGCATGCAGCACGTTGGACGATACCCGCGAGATTGCTGTCTGGGGCAGCATCAGCGCCAGGAGCGCGCCGCCCAAGCCGACGATGAACGCTCCCAACGCGTCGGCGTCTACCCGGCCCGCCTCGAGCAGAGACACGGCAACGGACGGCAGCACGATGCCCGGCGCGCTCAGCGCAAAGCTGAAGTAGCCGATTGCCCGGCCACGGCGAGCGGCCGGGGTCAGCTCGGCGACGAGCGCGACCGCGACCACGATCGCGACGCCCATGCCCAGCCCGCGCGTGGCGGCGGCGGCAAGCATCAGCGACGCGTCCGCCTGAGGCAGCACGTAGACCAGGCTCGGTATCGCCGTCATCAGCTGGCCCGCGACGAGGAGGCGGGAAGATGACCACCGTGACATCAACCATGGGGTGAGCAGCTCGCCGGCGACAGCGCCCATGAACAAGGCCGCGGTCGCCGCGCCGGCGGCGCCGTGAGGGCCGCGCCGCTCCACGAGCACCGGCACAACCGGCAGGAGCATGTTGAAGGTGATCGCGATCGACGTCGCGATTCCAGCCAGCACCAGCTGGGGCGCCAGTATGGTGCGGGTCGCTGTCGGCGCTACGGCTGTGCGTCCATGCGGCAGTGATGCCCGGCGCGCCTCGTGGCAGGCTGCGTGTGAGCTTCGACGAACGTGGTGGCGTTGACGAAGTGATAAGGGAACGCGGGGAACCCATCGCACCGCGTGGGAGGCAGCGCGCCGTTCCAAGTGTGGCTGTCAAAGTCGCCCGTGAACACCGCGAAATGGAAATGCGTGCGCGAGCCCATGTCAGCGATGTCGGCGAATACCTCTCCTCGGGTGACGACGGTGCCGACCTTGAATCCCGATCGCGGCCACACGTGCCAGTACTGCGTGATGACGACCCCTTCCGAAGTCTGGTGTCGGATCAGGACGCCGCCTCGAAAAGTCGGGTCGACGATATAGCCGATGATCACGCCGTTGGCGGCGGCCCGCACGGGCTGGATTGCCGTCTTGATATCGACGCCGGTATGCAGCCAGATCGCGCCGCTGCCGCTGCACCGGCGCAGGACGGTTCCATTGCAGTAGCGCCATTCGCTGCCAAAACCGAGGCAGTGAGGCTCCCATGACGGCAGTGGGTACTGGAAGTAATCGGCCGGCGCAGCCGCGACCACGGCCGTACCCGGCTGCGAGGTGACGCCTGGAGCCGGCACCGGCGTGGGCGACCATAGCGCTGCGATGACCATCGACGCAGCCACGGTCCCTCTGGAGATCGCGCGGCCCATATCGAAGAGATTAGGCCGAGTGGATGATGGCGGGCACGGCGCGATCGTCGAGAAGCGCCCCGGTGATCAGCTCACCCATAACCGGCGCGAATTTGAAGCCGTGGCCCGAACAAGCGCTGAGGATGGTGACGCCTGGAACGCTTGCATCTCTCGCCACGATAAAGCGCTCGTCTGGGGTGTTTGTATACATGCAGACGCGGGCGTCGACAATATCGCCCGTCACTCCAAGCAGGTTGTCGCGCGCAAAATCCCGCACCGGCTTGACGTCCGCATCATGAATCTCGCGGTCGATCGAGTCGGCGTCCGTGTCGCCGCCCTCGTGGTGCACGCCGAGCTTGATGGTCCGGCCGTCGGTGGTCGGAAACCCATAGCGGAACCTGCCGTGCTCGGTCTCACGGATGAAGACCGGGAATTGTTGGGGAGCGAACCGCGCAGGATCGGTCACCGCGAGCCAGCCCATCACCTGGCGTTCGACATTGAGCGCCAGATGGAGATGTCTTGCGAGCTTCGACGTCCACGCGCCGGCGGTGATGAGCGCCTGCTCCGCTTCAAACCGGCCGCGCGATGTGAGCACGACCACGCCGGACCTCGACGCTTCGATAGAGGTCACCTGCGTTTCCGTCATCAGGCGAGCCCCGAGCGCTTCGGCCCGCGCGGCCGCTGCCGATACCGCGCGCTCGGGCCGCAAGAAGCCGGCCTCGTTTTCGAACACAGCGACGTCTCCGTGGTCCAGCCGGTGCTGCGGATAGGCTTGGCTCATCTCCGATGCGTCGAGCATCCGGTGCGGCAATTCGTTCTGTTGCGCGCTTGCGAGGACGCCAGACACGAGCTCGCCGTCGCGAGGCCCGATCGCAAGCCCGCCCGTCAGCGTGAGCAGGTCGGCTCCGCTCTCCTTCTCGAGCTGCCGCCAGAGGACGTGTGCGCGCTGGAGCAGCGGCACGTAGTCCGGGCTCTCGAAATAAGCGGTCCGGAAGATACGGGTGTCGCCGTGCGATGAGCCGCGGTCGTGTCCGGGGCGGTAACGCTCGAACGCGATCACTTTCGCGCCTCGCGCCGCGAGCCGCCAGGCCGAGAGCGCGCCCATCGCGCCGAGGCCGACGATCGCAACATCCACCGTCGAGCGGTTGCTGGTCAAGGGAGGGCGCGCGCGCCATAGTCGCGCTCGCGTTTCAAGCGCTGCCCCAGGAGCCGAGCGCATTCACGCATCAGGTCGAGGATCTGGTCTTCGATGTCGATCTCGCCCTTGCTCGCCCCGCACAGGGTGCCAAAGAACTTGCCGTCTGACGCGAAAACCGGATACGACACGAAGGTCCGTATCTCCAGCAACCGGGCCACGCTGCTCTTGGGGAACGCTTTGGGCACATTCTTCGAATAGTTCGGCGCCCCTTCGACGACGAACCGGCACACCGCCTCAGACCAGGGCAGCGTCACCCCCTCCGGGATGTGGAAGATCTGGCTGGAGTTGTAGGAGAAGAGGATCCGCTGCTCGTCTTCCTTCAGCCTCGTCTCCGCCAGGTAGGTCGAGCTCAGCCCGGTGAGCTGCGCGAGGCGGGCAAGGAGCCCGCGCGCAACGGTTTCCAGGTCCTCGCCCGCGGCGGCCGCCTCGGCCAGCAGCTCACGGGCGGTCGGTGCCATGGGTGCCGCCTACGGTACCGCTAGTGACGTTTGCCGGAGGCCTCCGAGCCGAGCTCGAAACCATGCTCGGTGATATCGAAACGTCGCACCGTGGGCTGGTGGTGCATCGCGCGTGTCTTCAGTACGGTGACGGCCCTCGCGAGGCGGCTGTCTTCGCGGACGTACTGCAGGAGGATGACGTTGTCCGCGAGATGCGACAGCCCATGCTCCGAGATTCGCCGCATCTCGAAGAGGTCTGGAACCTCGACGATCATCATCAGGCTGATGCCGCGCCGGGTGCAGCGCTGCACGAGCGAGAACATCCACTCGCGAAAGCGCACCGGGTCGCCGGCGGTCGTCATGAGGTCGGGAAGGCTGTCGATGACGATCCGCTTGGCGTCCGTCGTCTCGACCAGGTCGAGCAGCTCGTAGACCCACTCGTCGATGTACATGTCGACGAGGCTGCGGCTCATGACGTGCACGCCCTGGTCCTCGAGCGACCAGCCAAAGCTGCGCACGATCCTGCCGAGCTGGGTCTTGTTTTCCTGGAACGTGGCCAGGATGCCAGGCTGGCCCGCGCGGGCGCCGGCGTAGATGAAATGCAGCCCTAACAGCGTCTTGCCCACGCCCGAGGGCCCAACCACCAGCGTCGAGGCCCCGGCCCAGTAACCTTCGCCCAGCATCTCGTCGAGCGCCTCGACTCCCGTTGACACACGTTCGACGCTGAGCTCGTACGAGGACGTGTCTTGGCTGTCCGCAAGGCGCGGAAACACATTGAGGCCCGAGGTCGAGACGCGGTATGCGTGCTCGCCCGATTTGAAGCCGCTGCCGCGCAGCTTGAGGACCTGGAGCACCCGGATCTCGCGTTCACCCACCTGCTTGGTGTTGAGCTCGATGACGGCGTCGGCCACGGCAAACTCGGCAGCATCCTGCGCTGTGGCCCGGGTGTACGGCGCATTCCAGATCGACGTCACCGCGCTTGCCGTGAGTGCGCGAGACAGGCCGTAGAGGAACAGCCTGAAGTCGCTCTCGCTGGTCGCGAAGGCGTGGAACGCCTTGAAGCTGTCGATCACGACGATTCCGGGGCGAATCTCCCTGAGGAACGTATCGATCATGGTCAGGACCGCCGGCAGCCCGGCATCACGGAGCACGTTGCCCAGGTCCTCGTAGATCACGTGGCGGTCCCGAATTGCCGCCGGGTCGAAGAAGTCGAGCGTTTCCCCATAGCGAAGGATCTTGTCGAGGGGCTCGGTCACCGTCGACAGATAAAGCGACGGGTGCTCCGCGGTGGCGTTGTGAAAGACGTACTGCTGGCTCAGGATGGTTTTGCCGGAGCCTGGCACCCCGATGACGAGATTGATCGCGTGCCGCAGGAGCCCGCCGTCGAAGATGCTGTCGAGGCGTTGGTTACCGCTCGAGAGCCGGTCGATCATCCGGTCACATCGGCTCCCCGGCTTTCGCGGGCCAGCGCACTGGTGCCGAGCAGATCACGGACCGTCGACACGAGCGTGAGGGATTCGAGCGGCTTGTGCAGGAAGGCCGATGCGCCCGCCAGCAGCGCCTCGCCGGCGCCGTCTATCGAGGCCACAGCGAGGACCAGCGTCCCAGGCTTCGCGCTGAATTCTGAGCAGAGTCGAAATCCGGCGCCTCCGGAGATCAAAAGGTCGATCACGACCAGGTTGGGCGACCTTTCCTCGAAAAGCAGCTTCGCCTGCCGCGCATCCAGCGCCAAGCACACGTCGTAGCCCTCTGTCCGTAGGAAGTAATCCGCCAGGTCGGCGGCGTAGCTATCTCGTTCGGCAATCATGATCAGCGGCCCAGGACGTGCGTGACGGTGGCTCGCGATCAGCGGCAACCGGCCGGTTTGGAGCTCCTGGGCCAGAAGCCTATGGGCGTCGGCCGCGCTGGCGCCCGTGTCGATCTGAGCCTTGATGAAGCGAAGGTGCTCGATCTGGCTGCGCGAGTAGAGGCGCTGGGAGCCGTGACTCCGCTCGGGTTTGACGACGCCATACCGCTCCTCCCAGGCTCGGAGGGTTGGCGTGGGCACGTCGATCATCCTCGCGACGGCGCCAATGCTGTACAGAGCCTCTTGATCCTGTTGACTCAAGGTCGCACCCTCAGAATAATATTACTGATCCTTATGCGTAAGTTATGCAATACTCGGGCAAGCGGGTGGCTAATGGAGATGTTGCATAACTAGTGTAGAAAGCTCTAGGCTGACTTGTCATAGGGGCGAACGGAGATACACCGAGGGGAGTAGGGGAGATGAGCTTACTGAGGGCGGCGGCCTCCGGGGAGCGGCCGATGGCGGGCTGGCTCGAGGGCGAATCGATGTACGCGGACCGGCAGCTGGTGATACGGCACACGATACCGACCAACGGGTTGAGCTTCGCCGGGACCATCGACGTGATGAACGCTGACCAGGTCGCCGCGGCGCTCCTATCGCAGCTCGGTGAGGGCCAACCCCTTCACCTCGAGCTCAGTCGCGTGGAATTCTCGGATGTCAGCGGCATCAGGGCATTCGTGCTCGCGGCGGAGCGCGCCGACGACCGAAGTCGCATCGTTCTTCACGGCCTTCCGGCCCTGCTGCAGAGGGTCATGATCGTGGTCGGCTGGGGCGATCTTCCCAGCCTCGAGATCTGCAGCTGCGGCACTGAATAAACGAATGGAACCACACGTCGCGTTTCGGCACGAAGCGCTGCTGTACCGGGGCATGGCCGACTTCCTTAACCACGCCGTGCCATTTATCAGGGACGGGCTCGAAGTGGGCGAGCCCGTCCTAGTTATCACCAGCGCCGCGCAACTCCAGGCCCTGCGCGCCGAGCTGGGGTCCGACGCGGGTGCGGTGGAATTCGCTGACATGGCGGAGGTTGGTTCGAATCCCGCATGGATCATTCCGCGGTGGCAGGCGTTCGTCGATCGGGAGAGTAAAAACGGACGCCGGCTGCGCGGCATCGGCGAGCCCATCTACCCGGAGCGGAATGCCGATGAGCTGTCCGAATGCCAGTGGCATGAATCGCTGCTGAACCTGGCGATCGATCGCGCGACGCCGCTGTGGCTGCTGTGCCCCTATGACGCCTCGGCGCTCGACCCCGGCGTCGTCGAAGAGGCGCGTCGCAGTCATCCTTTGGTCACGGAAGGTGATCACAGGCGAGAGAGTGACGCCTTTCGTGGCCTCGGCGGATCGATCGTACCGTTCGGCGTGCCGCTTCCGTCTCCGCCCGCCATCCATCAAACCTTCGCATTCGCGGCGCCCGACCTTGCCATGGTGCGCCGCATGGTGGCGGATCACGCCGCCCAGGCCGGCCTGAATGAAGAACGCAAGGACAACCTCGTCGCCGCGGCGCACGAGGTGGCGACCAACAGCATCCGGCACGGCGGCGGCGGCGGCGTGCTCCGCTTGTGGCGTGATGCCCGTTCGATCATCTGCGAGTTCAGTGACGGCGGTCATATCGACGATCCAATGGTGGGACGCCAGCGGCCGCATATGGGATCAGCCGGAGGCCGGGGCCTATGGCTTGCCAATCAGATGTGCGATCTTGTACAGATCAGAGCGCTGCCTCATGGGAGCGTCGTGCGCCTGCACCAGAACTTCTAGATGCAAGGCCCCATTGCGATTCGGGTCATGATCGTCGAGGACCATCTGATCGTCAATGAGGGGCTGGCGGCACTTCTCAACGACCAGCCCGACATGATCGTGGTGGGCAGCGCCGGCTCGGTCGCGGAATCCGTGCCCTTGGCTGAGCTGCAAGCGCCGGACGTCGTGCTCCTGGACTTCAGGCTGCCCGACGGCAACGGAGCCGAGGTAGGCACGCGGATGCGCGATATGCACCCCGACGTCAAGCTCGTCTTTCTGTCGCGCGACGACAGCGACGGCGCACGCATCGCCGCGATCGAGGCCGGGGCCAGCGCGTTCATTCATAAGTCCCGAGCGGCGGCCGAGGTCGTGGACGCGATACGCGCGGTCGCGGGCGGCGCCATGCTGATCACTCCCCGCACGATCGCGTCGCTACTCGACAAACGCCGCACGATGACCGGCCAGCTTCACAGCCTGACTGCGCGGGAGCGTGACGTCCTCCGTCTTGTCGCCGCCGGCGTTGCGAGCCGCGACATCGCGAGCCAGTTAGGCATCAGCTACACGACCGTGCGTACTCACATTCGGAGCTTGGGCCGCAAGCTCAACGTGCATTCCAAGATCGAGGCCACCGCCAAGGCGCGAGAGCTCGGACTGGTCGAATAGCCGACGCTACTTGGCGCGGTCGAGCACGATCACGGGAATCTTCCGGGTCGTCTTCTTGCGATAGTCGTGAAATCCCGGGTTGACATCAGCGTGGCGCTGGTAGAGCGTCTCGTACTCGTCGTCGCCGGCGACATGGGCCCGGGCGTTGAACTTCTCGCCCAGCACCTCGACCGTCACGTCCGGGTGCTTGAGGAGGTTGTGGTACCAGGACGGGTGCGTTGGCGCGCCTCCCTTGCTCGCGACGATGACGTAATGCTCGCCGCGCCTCGTGTAGACGAGCGGGTTTTCGCGCGCTTCGCCGGATTTCGCCCCTTTGGTGGTGAGGATCAACACGTCACGGCCGTGGAACGGCCCAGACGTCGCCTTGCCTCCATGCGCCCTCAGATCGGCGATGAGGTTGCGGTTGAAGTCGTGGAATGAGCTCACAGCCTGATTGAACACCGGTCTGCGGGTGTCAATTCCGGTTCGTCAGGGGCCGAGCATGTAGCCGAGCTTGCGAGGGAGTCGAGCGATTGCGTTCGCGAGCGGGTTGGGCCGGCGTCCGCGCTCCTCGGCCGTGTCCTTGGCGATGATCGCCCTGCGCACGAGGGCGGCGCCGAGCGCGCGAAACGGTTGGGGCGGAAACGCTCGGGATGGCGAGTTGACCATCGGCAGCCGCACCTCTTCGCTGTCCGCGCCTGTGACGAGGTCGGCGAGCACGCGGCCCGCGAGGTTGGACGGCGCCACGCCGTTGCCCGTGTAGCCGAGCGCGTAATGGACGTTCGGCAGGAGGCTTCCGAATGCGGGCAGATGCGTCGGCGAAACGTCGATCGGTCCTCCCCAGGCGTCGACGATGGGAACGTCGGCAAAGGTGGGGAAGAGGAGCCTGAAGCCTTCGGCCGCCTCCACCACGGCGCGCATGTCGTGCGTGAACGCTTTGCCGATCGAGGTCTTTGCCCGGCCGCCACCGCCGCCGAAGGCGATGCGGCCATCGCGTGTGGTCCGGAAATATCGCACCGACGTGCGCAGGTCGCTGACGAGCTCACCGCCGGTCCAACCAATCGCGGCGACGTGTTCGGGCGCCGGCGCGGTGAGAATCATGTAGCTGCTCCAGGCGACGAGCCGCCGCGACAGCGAAGGCCATCCCGTCGCCCATGCGTTGATGGCGATGACGGCTTGCCGCGCTCGGACCGTCCCGCGCGGCGTTATGGCCGTCGCGGGTGCACCGTTCTCGAAGCGCTCGACGCGGGTGCCTTCGTGAATCCTCACGCCGCGCTCGAGCAGGACCCGTCGCAGACCACGTGCCAGGCGCGCCGGGTGCACTGAGGCGCCGTCACGCATAAAGGCGCCGCCCGAGAAGGCCGGCGAGTCGCATCGGGCCCGGACCTCGCGGGCGGTAAGCGGTTGCATTTCCTCGGGCGCGCCGGCCTCGCGGGCCGCCTCGACCATCTGGGCGCAAACCTCGTAGTGCTGCTCCGCTGTGGCCGCGTACACGTAACCGGCCTTCGCGTACCACGCATCGATCCGGTGGGTGGCGCAGACATGGCCGATCAAATCGATGCTCCGCGAGATTGCGCGGCACGCGCGCACGGCGCCTTCACAGCCATACAAGGCGACGAGGCCATCGAGCTCGTCCCACCACCCGCTCGCGAAGCCGCCGTTGCGTCCGCTCGGACCTCCACCGCAGATGTCCTCCTCCAGGACGGCGATGCCGAGGCTCGGATTGGCCGAGCTCAGGTAGTAGGCCGTCCACAAGCCGGTGAAGCCGCCGCCGACGATGACCACGTCCGCATTGAGGTTCATCTGCAATGGCGGGCACTCGGCGCCGGGATCAGAGGCCAGAGCCTCTCGCAGCCACCAGCTCCGCTGCGCTCCCGGGGTGAGGGCGTCGCCTGTCAGGTTGAGCTTCGCAACGTTCGATGCCACCGCAACAGTTTCGCTATGCGAGACTGAAAAGTGGTGGCGCGTTCGAACATCGCAGCAGTGCTCGACCAGGGCGCTCGCGATCATCCCGCGCTCATCGTGCCCAATCGGTTCTCCCTCAGCTACTCACGCCTGCGCGAGCTGACCGACGAAGCGTCGCTCGCGCTCGCGTCGTACGGGATCGGCAAGGGAGACCGGGTGGCGCTCGTGTTACCAAACGGTCCCGAGGCCATCGTTCTGTTCCTGGCCGCATCGAAGATTGCGACCGCGTGTCCACTCAACCCGGCATATAAAGAGGAAGAGTTCCGCTTCTACCTCGAGGACGTCGCCGCGCGCTTCCTGGTGGTCCCTCCCGGCGACGGCGAGGCAGCGCGCCATGCGGTCCCGCAAGGCGCCACGGTGATCGAGGCGAGAGTGGACAGCGATGGGCGGCTGCACATGAACAGAGACGGACACGGTCGGGCGGTCGACTCCTTTGAGAATTCGTCGGAAGGCGACATCGGCCTTGTGCTGCACACGAGCGGCACGACGAGCCGTCCCAAGCGAGTGCCGCTCCGCCACCACAACCTCGCGGCGTCGGTGAGCAACATCATCGCCACGTACGAGCTCGGCCCCGAGGATGTGTCGCTGTGCGTCATGCCGCTTTTCCATGTGCATGGCCTGATTGCGTCCGCGCTGGCCACGTTCGCGTCCGGCGGGACAGTGGTCGCTCCCGATCGCTTCACTCCACTCGGGTTCTGGCCGCTGATGCAGGCGCACCGCCCCACGTGGTTCACCGCGTCGCCGACACCGCATCAGCTGGTCCTTGCGCGACTCCAAGAGGATCGGCCGGCAGGCACCGAGCGCCTGCGATTCGTGCGCTCGTGCAGCGCGGCGCTGTCTCCGGCGCAGATGGCGCTCATGGAACAGCGCTTCGGCGTACCGGTCCTGGAGGCGTATGGCATGACGGAGGCGAGTCACCAGATGGCGTCCAATCCGCTGCCGCCCGAGCCTCGAGTGGCCGGCTCGGTCGGACGCGGCACCGGCGTCGACATCGCCGTCTTCGACGAAGGCGGCGCCGCGGTCCCCGCCGGGATGCCGGGTGAGGTCGTCATCCGAGGCCCCAACGTGATGCGTGGTTACGAGGACAACCCCCAGGCCAACGCGAATGCATTTGTCGACGGATGGTTTCGAACGGGCGACCTCGGCACACTCGACTCGGCCGGATACCTGCGGCTCATCGGGCGCATCAAGGAGCTGATCAACCGCGGCGGAGAGAAGATTGCGCCGCGTGAGATCGATGACGTCCTGGAGGCGCACCCGGCGGTCAAAGAAGCGGTCGCCTTCGGCATGCCTCACCCGACCTGGGGCGAAGAGGTCGCTGCCGCCGTCGTGCTGAGCGCGCCGGCCACAGAGAAGGAGCTGATCGCCTACTCTCGCCAGCGGCTGGCGGACTTCAAGGTGCCCAAGCGCCTGTACATCGTCGATTCGATCCCGCGCACGCCCACCGGCAAGGTCCAGCGACGGTTCGTCGCGGACCAGTTCTCGCGGGAATGAGGATCGCGGTCCTCGGCGCAGGCGCCATCGGCGGCTTTCTGGGCGCCCGCCTCGCGCGTGCCGGCGTCGACGTCGTCCTGATCGCCCGCGGCCCGCACCTCCACGCGATGAAGGACTCCGGCATTCGCGTCATCGAGTCAGACGGAGATTGGACGGTGCCGGTTGAAGCGACCGATGACTTCGCAGGGATGCGCGACGCGGACGCCGTCTTCGTGACGCTCAAGGCCCACAGCCTTCCTCCCGTGGCGGGACGGCTGGCGCAAAACCTGGGTGCCGGAACACCCGTTGTCAGCGCCCAGAACGGGATCCCGTGGTGGTATTTCCAGCGCCACGGCGGAGAGCTCGAGGGCATCCACCTCGAGACCGTCGACCCAGGCGGGGAGGTGGCGCGGCTCATCGACCCAAGCCGCGTCATCGGGTGCGTCGTGTATCCCGCCACCAGCCTCGTCAGCCCTGGCGTCGTTCGGCACGTCGAGGGTGAGAGGTTCTCGCTCGGTGAGCTCGACGGTCAGGAAAGCGCCCGTTCCGTCGACCTGTCGCGAACACTGGCGAGCGCCGGCCTGAAGGCGCCCGTCCAGCCACGGATCCGTGCCGAGCTGTGGCTGAAGCTCCTCGGCAATGCCGTGTTCAACCCGCTCAGCGCGCTCACGCGAGCGCCACTGGGTGAGATCGCACGATCGCCGCTCGTCGCCCAGGTGGTACGTGCCGCCATGGAGGAGGTCGATGCGGTTGCGCGGGGTGTCGGCATCGAGATCTCGGTCTCGATCGACCAGCGCATCAAAGGCGCTGCGCGCGTCGGCGACCACAAGACCTCGATGCTGCAGGACCTGGAGGCGGGGCGGCCGATGGAGATCGACGCGCTCACGGGTTCGGTCGTGGAGCTCGGCGACCGGCTCGGCGTGCCAGTCCCGCATCTCCGAACGCTTTACGCGTCGGTCAAGCTGCTGGAACGCGCCGGCCTGAACTCAGTCGGGTAGCCACTGCGGCGGCCGGCTCTTGTGACCGATCGCCCACCTCAAAGTTTCGAGCACCTCTTCGAGGTGGTCGCGCATCGCCGCGTCAGCCGACTCAGGATCGTGCGCGACGATGGCGCTGAAGATCAGCTCGTGCTCGCGCAGAGATCGCTCCGTGCGTCCGGGTCGCAGCATGGTCTGGTACTGGAAACGGAGGCTTTGCGACTTCAGCGTGCCGACCAGGCGTCCCGCGGTCGGGTTCCTCGCGGCCATCCAGATGAGCTGGTGGAACCGCGGGTTCAGCTCCGAGTAACCAATCGCATCGCCCTTCGCGAAGCACTTGCGCATGTCGACGAGCACGTGCCGAAGCTCCCGGATGTCACTTGCGGTCGCCTTCGCGGCGGCCTGCCGCGCCAGCAGCCGTTCGAGCGCGGCCCGCACTTCTTCGATCTGAAGCGCTTCGTCATCTGACACGAGACGGACGCGCGCGCCGCGATTGTGCTCACGCGTGACCAGGCCTTCCTGGTCAAGCCGGACAAGCGCAGCGCGTACTGCGGTGCGACCCGCGCCGAACGCTTTCGACAGGTTGGCTTCGACGAGACGCTCGTTCGGAACGAAGCGCCCGGCGATGATGGCTTCTCGCAGGCGGCGGTAGGCATCGAAGCCGAGCTCAGACGCCCCCTTGCGACCCGGCCTCGGCTCGCCTCGCTCCTGCGCAACCTTGGTCCTTGCCATCAGGGCAGATTATCCTCAATAATGTCGACAATCCGGGCGTCTCAGGCAAGCTGATTAGGGGGCGAGCAACGATTGTGAGCATGTTCAAGCCGTCACCACTCGTCTCGGCGGTCGGCGCCATCCTCGTTCTGGCTGCATGCGGCGGGAGCACTCCGACGGGCGGCGGGCTCGGCACGGGCGACCTTCTCGTCGGAGTGATTGCGCCGTTCACTGGCGCGGACGCCGGCCTCGGCCCCGCCTACTACGCCGCGTGCCTGGCCGCGGCCCCCTCGATCAACAGCAACGGCGGCGTCGGTGGCCGGAACGTGAAGTGCGAGCAGTTCGACACTCGTGGTGAGCCGGCCGACGCCGTGCCGGCAGCCAACAAGATGGTCGCCAGCAACTCCAACCTCATGGCGGTGGTCGGCTGTACATCGGACGAAGCGGCCACTGTGGCACCGATCATCGACAGGGCGCACATCCCGATGTTCTGCATGACCGGGCAGTCGGAGTTCAACAAGACGACGCTCAAGTACTTCCACCGGCTGGTCCCGGCGGACGTCTACGACGCCTTCGCCATGGTCGGCAGCGCGCTCTTCGGTCCCGGCCATGACCCCTACAAGAAGGCGGCGCTGGTGTTCGGTGACGACATCGGCTCCCAGGCTTTCGTGGCGCCGGCCACGAATGCGTTCACGCACCTGGGCGGAACGATCGCCATCAACCAGCCCATCCACCTCGGCGCGTCGTCCTACCGGACCGAGGTCGCGGCGATGCTGAAGACAAAGCCGGACGTCATCCTCACCGAAGCCCTCGGCTCCGCGGGCACGTACTTGAAAGAGGTCAAGACGCAGAACGGCGGCAAGATGATCCCATTCATCGGCTCGTCTGCCACCATCGACCCAACCTGGTTCCAGCAGGTTCGCGACGCGATCGGCATCGATGACCTGCTCAAGTACTACGCCGGCGTGGACCTTGGCTACACATTCTCAGGACCGGCTTACAGCGAGTTCCTGACCAATCTCAACGCCGCGGCTTCCACATTCAAGGACGCGCCCAAGTACAAGCAGCGGGGCTCGACGCTCCATCTGTACGACGGGATCATCATGACCGCGTTGGCGATGGTCGCTACCAACAGCGCAGACCCGAAGGTGTACAACTCAAAGATCATCGATATCGCCAACGGCACCAGCAGCGCGACAGTCGTCAACACTTACAAGGACGGCGTGGCCGCGCTCAAGGCCGGCAAGTCGATCCGCTTCGTCGGCGCCGGCGGCGAGAACAACTTCGACCAGTACAACAACTCGCAATCGGGGTACATCCTCGTCGGCTACGACAAGGATGGGAACGAGGTCACCGTCGGGCACCTGACCCCAGACCAGACCTCGAAGCTCATTGCGGCAGGCGGATAGTCCAGATAATCCCAACCGGTATCCGAGTAAGCCGAGCGCCGTGGACCTTTACGTAGCGGCGTTCGGCTTCGGCCTGGTGGGCATGTCCGTGATCGCCATCGCTGCGGTCGGATTCACGATGCAGTTCGGTATCACCAACATGATCAACCTTGCGTATGGCGAGGTCATGATCTCCTCGGCCTACGTCGCCTATTACGTCAACAAGGCGGGCGTCACGATCTGGGTGGGAATGATCGCGGGTGCGCTCTTCGGAGCGGTGTTCTCCTTCCTGCTGAACCGGTTCGTATACGCGCCGTTCCAGCGCAAGGGCACCTCGCACATAGGCATGGTCATCGTCTCTCTGGCCGTCTCGCTCATGATCGCGAACCTCTTGCTTCCGATCGTCGGCTATTACAGCGTGTCCTACCAGGACACCACCGGAGGCCTGTTGCGCGCAGGTGGCATCGTGCTCACCACCAACCAGATCGCGATCATCGGGGTTGCGGTGGTGCTCATGCTCCTCATCCACGGACTTCTCAGGTACACGCGGCTGGGCAAGGCGATGCGCGCGACAGCGGCCAACCCGACCCTTGCCCGCAACTGCGGCATCCCCACGCAGCGCGTCATCGACGCGGTGTGGCTGATCACCGGCGCCCTGTGCGGCCTCGCAGGCGTCGTCGCTGCCATGAACTCCGACTCGTTCGCGATCTCCAACGGGGCCGGGTTTCTGATCACGGCTCTGGCGGCCGCAGTCCTCGGTGGAGCCGGCCAGCCCTACGGCGCCATGATCGGTGCAGTGATCATCGGTCTGGTGACCGAGCTCAGCGCCGCGGCCTGGGCGCCTGAGTACAAAGAGGTGGTGGCCTTCGGCATCCTGGTGCTGGTCATGGTGCTTCGGCCGCAAGGCCTGCTCGCCAAGCGCGGCGCATTGGCTGCCGCCGGATGAACAGCTACTACGCGGCCAATCTCCTCGTTTATGCGGGGGTCGATATCATCGCCCTCCTCGCGCTCAACCTCCAGTTCGGGGTCTCGGGCATCGTGAATTTCAGCTTCATCGTCTTCCAGGCCGTGGGCGCGTACGCGGCCGCGATCCTGTCGATGCCGCCCGACTACGCCCAGGGCTACGACTTTCAGGTCTACGTCGGCGGGTATCAGCTGCCGTTCCCGATTCCATGGCTGGGCGGCGCGGTCGCCGGCGGCCTACTTGCGATTCCGGTGGGCCTGGTCGTTCTCCGGAAGCTGCGCAGCGACTACCAGGCGATCGCGCTCCTGGTGCTGTCGATCATCACCAACGAGGTGATCACCAACGCGCGACCTTTCTTGAACGGGGCGGCCGGCCTCGCCCTGGTGCCGCCACCTTTCTCCGACGTGATCGACCCCAACACTGAGACGTATCAGTACTTCTACGTGGCGATGACCGCGATCTGCGTCGTGCTGGTGTTCGTGGTGGTGAACCGGATCGTCAACTCACCCTATGGCCGCAGCCTGCGGGCGATGCGGGAGCGCGAGCTCGCGGCGATGGCGATCGGCAAGAACCCGGTCCAGCTGAAGATGACGGTGTTCATCGTCGGCGGCGTGATCGCCGGCCTGTCCGGCGCGATCCTGGTGGGCTTCATCCAGCTGTGGGCGCCATCGGTCTGGCTCTATCCCGAGACGATCATCCTGTTCGCCGCCATCATCGTCGGCGGTCGGGGCAACAACGTCGGCGCGATCCTCGGCGCGCTGCTTGTGCCTGTGGGATTCGAAGAGGTGACCCGCTTCATCCCGAGCAGCTTCGGACCGCCCGGCCTCATCCCGGCTCTTCAATGGGTGGCGATCGGGCTCCTCATCATCGGTTTCCTGTGGTTTCGGCCTGAAGGAGTGCGTCCGGAGCCGCGTCACGTCTTTGAAGGCGCGCCCGTGCGAGAGGACCTGGAAGATGCTCGCGCAACCTGAGGTGGCGGTCGCAGCCAACCGGCCGCTGCTGGTCGCGGACGACATCCACCGCCACTTCGAAGGCTTGCATGCGGTCGACGGCGTGTCGATCGATGTGCCACCGGGCCAGATCACCGGCCTCATCGGCCCCAACGGCGCGGGCAAGTCCACGTTCCTCGCCGTGCTCGCGGGCACGCTGCCGGCGACAGGGGGCACCATCGTGTTCGATGGCGTGGACATCACGCGCCAATCCGCCTTCCGGCGGGCGCGCCGCGGTATCGTGCGCACTTTCCAGCTGCCGTCAGAGTTCGCGCGCCTGACAGTGCTCGAAAACCTGCTCGTGGCCGCGCCTGACAACCGTGGCGACTCGCTGGTGGGGGCGCTGCTGGGAAAGCGTTACTGGATCGAAGACGAACGTAGGCACACAAGGGTCGCGCGCGAGCTGCTTGCGCGGTTCGGCATGAGCGCAAAGGAGTCCGACTATGCAGGCAACATGAGTGGTGGGCAGAAGCGCCTGATCGAGATCATGCGGGCGCTCATGCTCAAGCCGCGGTTGCTGCTCCTGGATGAGCCGATGTCGGGCGTACATCCGAAGATCGTCCTCGAGATCCAGCGCTACCTCCAGGACCTGCGCGCAGAAGGGCTGACCATCTTGATGGTCGAGCACGAGCTCCACATGGTCGAGCGGCTGTGCGATTCCGTGGTCGTGATGGCGCAGGGAAAGGTGATCGGCAGCGGGACCATGGCCAGCTTGAGGCGGCAGCGGGAGATTGTTGACGCTTACCTTGTCGGATAGGCTCGCTCACGTGGAGGCGCGGCCGGTCCCGAGCCTGCAGGCGCGTGGAATCACATCCGGCTATGGCGGCTCGCCGGTGATTCGCGACATATCGATTGCCGTCGGTCCTGGCGAGGTGGTCGCGATCATCGGCCCCAACGGCGCCGGCAAGAGCACGCTGCTCAAGAGCCTGGTCGGAATCCTGAAACTGGACAAAGGCACCATCTTGCTCGGCGACGACGATGTCAGCGGCCGGCCCCCGGAAGAGCTGGCCCGGCGAGGCGTCGGATACGTTCCGCAGGTCAACGACATCTTCGAGCCGCTTACGGTCCTCGAGAATCTCGAGATGGGGGGCTACCTGCTCAGCCCGGCACACGTCAGAGCCCGCGTGGCCGAGGTCGGCGATGTGTTTCCGCAGCTGCCACCCATGCTGAGGCGGCGAGCCGACAAGCTCAGCGGGGGCGAGAGGAAGATGCTCGCGATCGCGCGCGTGCTCATGCTCGACCCGAAGGTGCTCATCCTCGACGAACCGACCGCTAACCTCTCGCCCAAGCTGGCCGACGCCCTGCTTCGTGAGCATATCCGCCGCCTGGCCGGCCTCGGCAAGGCGGTGCTGCTCGTCGAGCAGCGAGCTCGCGCGGCGCTGCAGGTGGCGGATTGGACGAGCGTCCTGGTATCGGGCTCGATCCGGCTGGAAGGAAGGCCGGCCGAGCTGCTCCAGCGACCGGACTTCGAGGAGCTCTTTCTCGGTGCGGGTACAGAGCTGGCTGCGTCAGAAGCAACCAACATGGAGGAAACATGAAGCTGTTGATGTTCCGGCACGACGGCGAGCGCCGCCTGGGCGCGCTGCGGCCCGGTCACGAGCACGAGGTCGTCGACCTCGGCGAGGTCGCGCCAGACCTGCTCGCGGTGATCGACGCGGGTGAGCGGGCTCTCGAGCATGCGCGCAAGGTCGCCGCTAACGCCCATCGTGGCCTGCCGCTCAACGATGTAACGCTGCTGCCGCCATTGGATTCGCCGCGGGGAAACATCATCGCAATGGGCCGCAACTATCAGAAGCATGCGGAGGAGACGGCGACCAATGGCGATGTCAAGCCGCCCACGATCTTCACCAAAGCGATCACCAGCATCACCGGTCCGTATGACGACATCGAGATCAACCCGTCGGTCAGCGACAAGCTCGACTGGGAAGTCGAGCTCGGCGTGGTCATCGGCGCCAGCGGAGCCAACATCGCCCGGCGCGACGCCATGAACCACGTGTTCGGCTACTTCGTCCTCAACGACGTCAGCGCACGCGACATCCAGAACGGATGGGGCGGCCAGTACTTCAAGGGCAAGAGCCTGGACCGTTCATGCCCGACAGGGCCGTGGGTGGTGACGAAGGATGAAGCCCCGGGTCCCGGCAACCTTGCCCTGCGCTTGACGCTCAACGGCGTCGTCAAGCAGGAGGGCAACACCGCCGACATGATCCATCCGGTCGACGCGATCATCGAGTGGGCGTCCAAGGGGATGACGCTGCTGCCCGGCGCACTCATCGCCACGGGGACGCCGGATGGGGTCGGCTTCGCGCGTACTCCCCCCGAGTACCTGAAGGTCGGCGACGTGATGGAGACCGAGGTCGAGGGGATCGGTGCGCTGCGGAACCGCCTGGTCGCAGCGAATGTCCCCGCAACTTCGCGCCGCTCGCCGTAGAGCTAGCCGACCACTCCCACCGCGGCGCCCAGCGAGCGAAGCAGTGGCCGGACGTCGGTCCAGCGCGCGCTCTCTTCCACGTGCGTCGCGCCAGGTAGCGTCTGCGCGAAGGCGTCGACGACCGCCGGATCCCACTGGGTGCCACGCCCGCGCAGGAGCTCGCCGAGCGCGATGTCCGATCCGAGCGCCTGGCGATAGGGCCGGTCGGACGTCATCGCGTCCCACGAGTCGGCGACCGCGATGATGCGCGCGCCCAGCGCGATCGCCGCGCCCGCGAGTCCGTGCGGGTAGCCGAGCCCATCGATTCTTTCATGATGGGCGAGGACCAGCTCGCGCCCGCGCCGGTATTCGGGAAACTTGGCCAGGATCTCGGCGCCGGTCTCGGGATGCTTCTTCATGAGCTCGAACTCCTCCGCGGTCAGGCGGCCCTGCTTGTGGAGCACCTCGTCCGGGACGGCGATCTTGCCGAGGTCGTGGACACGCGCCGCGAGGCGGATCAGCTCGACCTCGCGGTCGGGCAGACGCAGCGTCCGCGCGATCTGAACCGAGTGGTTGGCGACGCTCTGCGAGTGCTGGAACGTGTATGGATCGCGGCGGTCGACGACGTCCGCCATCGCCTCGACGGCGGCGATGGTCTGTTCTCTCAGCTGCACCGACCGCGTCAGGGCGACATGGATCGCGGCCACCGGCACCATCATCACGAGCGCGAGGCCCGGCCGGCCGTTCGAGATTATCGCCAAGAGGTAGCCGGCGATGTAAAGCGCAGCCGTCTGCTTCCAGTCATTGCCCGCGATCTCGGTCCAGATCTCGAACGGGTTACGTCTGTTGTGCAGGCCGCCGGCGATTGCGTCGAGCCCGCTGTAGACGGCATAAAAGACCGCTCCGGCAAGCACGGCGCTTCCCACCTCGGTCCCACCAGCGCTGTAGGTGAGCGCAGCCAAACCTCCGGCCACCATGAGCTGAGAGCTGTTGAAGACGAGGTCGATTGGTTCCCGACGATGAAATCCGGTGGCCGGATTGCGGCGGAGGCAGAGCAGGCCCTCACCGACGACGCGGCTTCCGCCGATCATCGCCACAGCGGTCGCCGGCGCAAACAGCAGAACCATCGCCAGATAGACCGCCGGAGCCGGGTCTGCCTTGAGTCTCGGCGAAACCGTAACCGGGAAGTTGGTCGCAGCAGCTCCCAGAAACATGAGAACGGCCATCAACAGCGGATCGCCGTTGGCGGCCGCGGGCAGGCCGAGCAGCGCCGCCCCCAAGACGACGGCGGGCGCCGCCATGGTCAGCAGATAAGCTCGAAGGAGCGAAGGCATCGGAGAAGGCTGACTACGGGAGGCCGATGCCGCCGCCGAAGGTCGTCGTTGAGCTGGTGGTGCTCGCGTACACGGTTGTGGACGTCCCCAAGAGCGAGGTCGAGACCTTCAGGCTCGTCTTGATCGGGGTTCCGATCCCAAGCGTCGGGTCCAGCGAGCAGTAGGCCGCGCTGGCGTTGGTCACCCCGATCACGAGCATGCCGGCGCAAAGAACAAGGCTCAGTACCACCCGTTTCATCCCAAATCCCACCTTTCGAACAAATTCAGCCTTTGTTCAGGCCGATGCCCTGAATCTATGTAGTCCCGTGTACAGAAGGGTGAAGGCGTTGTTAAGACTTCTTCAGGCCGAGAGCCTGCCAAAGTTGATCGCAGAGGCCCTGTCGGAAGGCCGCTTTTGAGCCCAAACCCAAAAGTGGTATTGACCACTTGTTCTGTTTGTGCTTTACTTCCCCGATGCGATGGGCTAGAGGGCTTTACCACTTCGTCAAAGAACTCTTATGACCAAAACCGACGACACCCGTGGCCAGGTTCTTGATCTGATGGAGTCGCTCGAGGTGGGCCAGGCCATCCCATCCGAGCGACAGCTCAGCCAGGAGCTGGGGGTCTCACGGTTGACGATCCGAGCTGCCCTCGACGAGCTCGTCCGCGACGGCTACCTTGACCGCCGTCACGGCAGCGGCACCTACGTGACCGAGCCCAAGATCTCGCAACCGCTGACGTTGACCTCGTTCAGCGAGGACATGCGCCGGCGCGGGATGGTTCCGGGCAGCCGCACGCTGGAGCTCGCCACAACTTCGGCAGGCGCCCGCCTGGCCCGCCGCCTCCAGGTCTCTCCCGCGGAGCGCCTGGTCCGGGTGAAGCGGCTTCGACTCGCGGACGCCGAGCCGATGGCGATGGAGGTCCTGCACATCCCCGAGGCCCTGGTTCCCGGGCTGACCAAGGCCGACCTCGAGAACCGCTCCTTCTACGACCTGCTCGGCGAGCGGTACGGAATCGTGATCGCCTCTGGCACCCAGAGCATCGAGCCCACCGTGACCAACGAGGAGGAATCGGAGGTGCTGGGGGTGCCCCTGCACACGCCGGCCTTCCTGTTCGAGCGGACGACCCTCTCCGAGTCAGGGCGGATCGTCGAGTTCGTCCGCTCCATATACCGCGGCGACCGATATCGCCTGGTCGCCGACCTGACACCGCAGCGAAGCCGCAACGGGCGCTCGGCCGGCGCCCCGCGCGTGCCCGACGGCTCAGGCGATGGTGGAACACGGCGACGGCAGTCAGGACGCGCGAGCGCCCCATTCAAACCTTAGGGAGAAGATTGAAGATGAACCCGCGGAAGCTCTTGTTCACGGTCGCGACGGCCTTTGCGCTGGTCGCCGCGGCATGTGGAGGCTCGCCCTCCAGCAACAACACCGGCAACGAAACCGGCACGCTCACTGTGTGGCTCATGAACGGGAGCGCGCCGCAGAGCGTCATCGACGGTGTCAACACCGACTTCAAGGCCAAGCATCCGAACGTCACAGTGAACGTCGAGATTCAGCAGTGGTCTGATGTGACCACCAAGCTCGACACGGCTTTTACCGGCAGCACGCCCCCGGACGTGATGGAGCTGGGCAACACGCTCGTCGCCAAGTACGCGGCGGCCGGCGCGCTCCAGGACATCTCTTCGAAGAAGGGCAGCTTCCAGAACTCCGGGACGTGGCTCCAGTCGCTGACCGACTCTTGCACCTATCAGAGCAAGCTCTACTGCATCCCTTACTACGCGGGCAGTCGCGCGATCATCTACCGCACCGACCTGTTCGCTGGTGCGGGTGTACAGGTCCCGACGAGCATGGACGACCTGATGACCGTCGGCCAGAAGCTGATGGCCAAGTACGGTTCGGACTCGCGGTTCTCCGCTCTCTATTTCCCCGGCAAGTACTGGTACGCCGCTGCCCCGTTCGTGTGGGACTTCGGCGGCGATATTGCCACGCAGTCGGGATCGAAATGGCAAGGTTCCATCAACAGCGACAAGTCCCAGCAGGGATTGACCCAGCTGAAGACCCTGGTCTCCGCTCTCTCCCGGGCCGACAAGACCGGTGACGAGGCCAAGCAGGACCAGGCCTTCGCCCAGGGCCACATCGCGATGATCATCGCCAACGGCTGGGAGGTCGGCGTCATCACCGACCCGAAGAGCGGCGACCCATCGCTGCTCCCGAAGCTCGGGGCCTTCCCGATCCCGAGCCACAACCCAGGTCAGACCGCTCCTGTTTTCCTCGGCGGCTCCGACCTCGGTATCTCAGCCAAGAGCCAGCACCAGGCCCTCGCCCAGGAATGGGTTGGGCTGCTGGGCGGCACCAAGTTCCAGACCCAGATGGTGACGGCGGGCGGGGTCATCCCCAACACGACGACCTTGACCTCGCTGAGCTCCGGTCTTCCGGCGATATTCGCGTCCGCGGCCAAGACGAGCCGTTTCACGCCGAACTCGCCCAACTGGGCAAGCGTCGAGTCGGCTAACGTGCTGCAGGACATGCTGGTGTCGATCTTCACCGGGAAGTCCACGATTCCGGCGGCCACGTCGACCGCCAGCGACAAGATCACGCAGATACTCAACGGCTAGAACACGAAGACCAAAGGGGGTCGGCTTCAATGGGAGTGGCCGGGGATGCACGCGCTCGTGTGTCCTCCGGACCTCACCTAGAGGCCGGCCCCTGGCGGCAAACCTTCGCCCGCCGCGCACTTCCATACGCTCTCATCGCACCTGCCCTCCTGGTCATCGTCGCGGTGCTGGGCTACCCGCTGGTGAATCTGGTCTGGATCTCAACCCAGAAATACGGGTTCCGCGAGCTCATCCAGCACCAGGGCGTTTTCATCGGCCTTCAGAACTTCGCCACGATCCTGACCGACCCGCAGTTCCTCTACGTGATTCGGATCTCGCTCATCTTCACCGCCGTCAACGTGGGTCTGTCGATGCTCCTGGCCACGTTGATCGCCCTCCTTCTGGAGCGCGTGAGCCGGCCGGTAAGGATCCTCCTCAGCGCGGGCCTCGTCTTCGTGTGGGCGACTCCGGTGATCCCGGCGGTGAACCTCTGGCAGTGGATGTTCGATTACGAGTTCGGCGTCGTCAACTGGCTCCTGACGCGCATCGGCGCCGGCGACTACATCCACCACAACTGGTTCGAGAACCCGGTGCAAGGCTTCGCCGTGATCACCATCATCGTGGTCTGGGGTGCGATCCCGTTCCTCGCGCTGACCCTCTACGCCGGGCTCACGCAGGTGCCGAGAGAGCTCGTCGAGGCGGCTCAGATCGACGGCGCCCGGCCGTGGCAGGTCTTCACCAACGTCACCCTGCCCATCGTCCGGCCGCTGTTCATCATCCTGTTCAGCCTTTCCACGATCTGGGACTTCGGTGTGTTCAACCAGGTCTGGGTCCTTCTCAACCAGCGACCGAACAAGGACTACTTCCTCATCGCCGTGTACTCGTTCCAGGAGTCCTTCCGCGTCAGCAAGTACGGGCTCGGGGCGGCATCGGCGGTGGTGATGGTCGCGATCCTGGCGGTCGTGAGCATCTTCTACATCCGCGAGACGATTCGACTCACCAACGAGGAATTGCGATGAAGCGCTCGGCGGGTCGGGTGTTTCTCGACGGCACGGCCATCCTCATCCTGCTCGTGATGCTGTTCCCGATCTACTGGATGGTCTCGACCGCGCTGAAGCCCGGCAAGCAGATCCTGAGCCTGACGCCCGTGTGGGTCCCGACGCAGCTGACGTTCGACAACTTTCAGTCCGCGATCCACGTGCCGTTCTTCTGGAACGATGTGGTCAACAGCCTCGTCATTGTGTCGACCACAGTCGTCGTTTCCATCGTCCTGGCATTCCTGGCCGCGGCCGCCGTCGCGCGCTTCGGATTCCGCGGGCGCGCCGCATTCGTCGTCATGGTCATCGCCGTGCAGATGGTGCCGCTGAACGCGTTGGTGATTCCGATCTACCTGCTGCTCGACAAGGTCGGCCAGGTCGACAGCCTCGTCGGCGTGATCGCGTACTACATGGCGGTGGTGCTGCCGTTCATGATCTGGACGCTGCGGGGGTTCGTGACCAATGTGCCTGTCGATCTAGAAGAGGCCGCGATGATCGACGGCGCCACCCGGGTCGGGGCATTCATGCGGATCGTGTTTCCGCTGGTCGCGCCGGGCCTGGTCGCGACCGCGATCTTCGGTTTCATCCAGGCCTGGAACGAGTACATCATCGCGTACGTCCTGCTCAGCAGCTCGAGCAAGCAAACCCTCACGATCTGGCTTGCGTCTTTCACCACCCAGCACGGCACCGATTGGGGCGGGCTGATGGCAGGGGCCACGCTCACCGCATTGCCGGTGGTGGTTCTCTTCCTTCTCGTCCAGCGCTACGTCCAGGGCAGCCTGACCGCGGGAGCGGTCAAGGGATGACGATGGATTCCATCGAACGACTCGCGGACCGCTGCCTGCTGCCCGGCTTCGTCGGCACCCAGCCGCCGGACTGGGTCCTGCGGCGCGCAGCCGCCGGTCTTGGCGGCGTCTGCCTGTACGCGCGCAACGTGCGCTCGACTTCCCAATTGAGAGCAATGTCCGAACGGCTGCATATCGAGAACGCCGGCCTCGTCATCGCGATCGATGAGGAAGGGGGGGATGTCACTCGCCTGGAGGCGGCCACTGGCAGCTCGTACCCCGGCAACCTCGCCCTGGGCGCGGTCGACGACTTCGAGCTCACACGCGCGGTCGCGGGCTCCATCGGCGCGGAACTGGCCGCCGCCGGCATCGACCTCGACCTCGCGCCGGTGGCCGACGTCAACAGCAACCCGATCAATCCAGTCATCGGCGTGCGTGCGTTCGGTGCAGAGCCCGGTCTCGTGGCGCGGCAGACGGCAGCCTGGGTCGAAGGCCTGCAGGGGGCCGGCGTCGCCGCCTGCGTGAAACATTTCCCGGGGCACGGCGCCACCTCGCTCGACTCGCATCTGGCCCTGCCGGTCGTCGACGAGGATCCTCACCAAGGGGCGCTCGAGCCGTTTTCGGCCGCGATCGCGGCGGGCGTCCGCGCGGTGATGAGCGCGCACATCGTCGTGCCCACCATCGACGCCGTTCCCGGGACGATCAGCCCGAAGGTCATGACCAGTCTTCTGCGTCGCGAGCTTGGGTTCCAGGGCCTCGCCGTGAGCGACGGTCTCGAGATGCGCGCGATCGCGGACGGCGTGGGCATCGCGGAAGGCACGGTCCTCGCGCTGACCGCCGGGTGTGACCTGCTTTGCATCGGCGGGGGCCTGGCCGGCGAGGACATCGCGATTGCATTGCGCGATGCGATCGCGGCGGCGGTCAAGGCCGGGCGAGTCAGCGAAGAGCGCCTGGCGGAAGCGGCTGCGCGTGTGGACGCGCTCGCGGAGTGGCGGACGAAGCAGGTGGTGGCAGCGGTCGGGGACCGCGCGGTCGGCCTGGCGGCAGCACGCCGCGCGGTACGCGCGGAAGGACGCGTTCGCGTCGACCGCAACCCAGCGGTCGTCCAGCTGACCTCGACACCCTCGCAGGCGGCGGGCGTCGTGCCGTGGGGCGTGGCGGGGCCAATGGCGGAGCTCGGCGCGCGCGTGCATGCGATGGAGCTGGACGAGCAGGCGAACCTCGATGCCATCATCGCCGCGGCGGTAGGTCACAGCCTCGTGCTCGTCGTCAGGAACCTTCACCGCCATCCGTGGATGGCAGCCGACATCGAGGCGGCGCTCGCCCAGAGGCCCGACGCGATCCTGGTCGAGATGGGCCTGCCGGCATGCCGGCCCGCGGCGGCGGCGGCTTACGTCGCGACTTACGGAGCGGCCCGCGTGTGCGGCATCGCGGCGGCCGAAGTGCTGATGGGCAGATGAGCGAGGTTGCACACCCGCGTGCCGACGCGCTAGACGGCTTCACCACTCGCGAGCTGCTCGAGCTCATGCACGGCGAGGACAGAAGCGCGATCGAATCGGTCCATACAGCCCTCGAGCAGATAGCCAACGCCGTCGATCAGGTCGCTTTGCGACTGCGTTCAGGCGGCCACCTCCATTACTTCGGAGCTGGCACGAGCGGCCGGCTTGCGGTCCTCGACGCAGCCGAATGTCCGGCGACGTTCGGCGTAGCCGAAGACCTCGTCCAGGCCCACGCCGCGGGCGACGGCGAGGCCGAGGACGACCATGGCCGCGGCGTTCGTGACGCCAAGCACGCCGGCCTCACCCCTCACGATGCGGTCATCGGAGTGAGTGCAAGCGGCCGCACGGCCTATGTGCTGGCGGCGATTGGCGAGGCACGCCAGGCGGGAGCGCTCGTGGTCGGGCTCAGCTGCGCCCCGGGAAGCCCGCTTGGAAAGGCGGCGGACATCGCGATCGAGGTCGACGTCGGTCCTGAGGTCATCGCCGGCTCGACGCGCCTCAAGGCCGGGACGGCGCAGAAGGTCGCTCTGAACATGATCAGCACTGGGGTGTTCATTCGGCTCGGCCATACCTACCGCGGACGCATGGTCGGCATCGTCACGACGAACGAGAAGCAGCGCCGTCGTGCGGAGCGAATGGTCCGCGAGCTCACCGGCTGCTCGGCCGAGACGCTGGACACCGCCCTTCGCGATGCCGGTGGCAGCCCCAAGGTTGCCATCCTCATGCTTCGTTTCGGCATCGATGCCGGCGAGGCGCGCCATCGACTCTCGAGCGCGAGCGGCGACCTCGCGGTGGCGCTGGGTGAGCGCGACCCGCAGTGAAAACATTGTTCCGCGGTCGAGTGCACGGCGTCGCCGGCGCCGACGCGGTTCTGGTCGATGGTGGCGTGATCACGTGGATCGGTGCGGGCAGTCCGCCTGAGCGCGCCGACGACGAGGTGGTCGCTGGGCCGGACGAGTGGATCGCGCCCGGATTCATCGACCTTCAAGCCAACGGCTTCAAAGGCCACGATGCCGCCGGCGGGAGGGACGAGATCGCGGAGATGTCGGAGGGCCTGCCGTCAACCGGCGTGACGTCGTTTCTGCCGACTCTCATATCGGCTCCGGTCGATGCCGGCGCCGGGTTCGCCGCCGCGGCTGCACTGGCGGCCGCAGAGTCACGAGGAGCGCGTGTCCTGGGAGCACACATCGAAGGGCCGTTCATCAATCCGTCCTTCCGCGGGGCCCACGAGATCGAATTGCTGGTCGAGCCCTCCGCGGCCGCTGTGGAGGTCATCGCGCGCGCCAGGCCGCGGCTCGTGACGCTTGCCCCCGAGCTGGCTGGTGGGCTGGACGCGATCCGCCGCTTGACACGCGCGGGGGTGGTCGTCAGCGCGGGCCACACCGGCGCCGATTTCGAGCAAGGAGAGCGCGCGATCGCGGCCGGGGTCCGCTTCGGGACTCACATCTACAACGCGATGGCGCCCGTACACCACAGGCGGCCGGGCATCGCGCTGGCGCTGCTGCTCGATCGACGTGTGACGGTGGGATTGATCGCTGATGGCGAGCACGTCCATCAGGCGATCTGCGAGCAGCTGGTTCGTGTCAAGGACTCCAACCGCATCGCGCTGACGACTGACCAGACCGCGGCCGCGGGCTCGCCGCCAGGCGAATACAACCTCGGCGGCCGACAGGTCGTCAGCGACGGGAAGGTCGTGAGGCTGGAGGACGGGACGCTCGCAGGCAGCGCAGCCACCATGGATGGGCTCGTCCGGCGCATGGCCGCGATCCCAGGGTTGAGTGCTGCTCGCGCCATCGCGATGGCGTCGACCGTGCCGGCGCGCGTCCTCGGCGAGCGTGGCCTCGGGCGGCTTCGCGCCGGCGCGTGCGCGGACGTCGTCGTGCTCGACTCCGACCTTCGCGTTCGACTGACGATGGTCGGTGGCACGATCAGGTTCCGAATTTGAGTCGCTTCTACGACGAGATCCGTGAGCAGCCTGAGGTTGCAGCGCGCCTGCTCGAGGAGAGCCGGACCGCAATCGAGGCATTCGGCGCACGGTTCCGCGAAGCGCACCCGAAGGGATTCGTGATCGCGGCGAGGGGCAGCTCGGATCATGCCGCGCTGTACGCGAAGTATCTTTTCGGCCGCCGCCATCGCTCGCTCGTGGCGCTCGCCGCGCCATCGCTTTTCACCCGGTACTCGAGCCCGCCATCCCTCGAGGGTCAATGCGTGATCGGAATCTCGCAATCCGGCGAGTCGCCTGATGTGATCGCTGTGGTCGAGGAGGCCGTCAGGCAGGGAGCGATGACGGTTGCGATCACCAACGAAGCCGAATCAAGGCTCGCAGCGACATCGGAGCTGGTGCTGCCGCTTCACGCGGGCTCCGAACGAAGCGTGCCTGCGTCGAAGACGTACACCGCGAGTCTTCTCGCCCTGGCGTTGATGTCACAGGCGATCGACCCCGATGAGCAGTTCGGCGCCGCCCTGAACCGAGTACCGATGAGCATCACGGATGCGCTGGAGGCAGAGGAGAAGCTCGCACCGCTCGCCCCCGCGCTGGCCGGTCCGCGTGCCATCGTGCTCGGGCGCGGCTTCAACTTCTCGACAGCGGAGGAGGTTGCCTTGAAGCTGACGGAGACGAGCTACGTGCTTGCTCGCGCGTGGTCGGTCGCCGACTTCGAGCACGGGCCGATCGCGGTGGTCGAGCGCGGATTCCCCGTCCTGCTGGTGGGAGGCGGCGGTTCGGTCGAAGCCGATCTCGAGTCGATCGCCGCCCGCCTGGTCGACTCCGGCTGCCGCGTGATCGGCGTGTTCGACTGCTCGAGCGCGCCACGCGGGCTCGAAGCTGCGGCGGTTCACGATTCCGGGCTGCCCGAGGAGCTGACGCCACTGACATTGGCCGTGCTCGGCCAGCTCCTGGCTTGGCGGGTGGCACTCGCGCGTGGCGTCGACCCCGACCGGCCGCGAGCCCTCCGCAAGATCACCCGCACTTGGTAACCAGCCGGCGCCTCCTCGGGCTTGATATCGGCGGCTCGTCGAGCCGCGCGCGCCTGGTGGAAGGCACGCGGATCGTTGCCGAGGCGGAGGGACCGGGCGCGAATGTGGCCGCGCTTCCTCCGCCGGTGGTGGCCGATCGGTTGGCCGCGCTCCTGGGCGGGCTGGGAGAGATCGGAGCAGACGCGTGCTGTGCCGGCAGCGCTGGCGCTGAGATCCCGGCCGGACGCGAGCGGCTCGAGCGCATTCTCACCGATCTGCTGCCCGGATGCCGGATCACGATCGTGCACGACACCAGGCTCGTGCTGGCCGCGGCTGGACTCGACAGCGGTATCGCGCTCATCAGCGGCACCGGCTCGGTTGCCTACGGTCACGATCTCGATGGGCGGGAAGCGCGCGCCGGCGGCTGGGGTTGGCTGATCGGCGACGATGGCAGCGCGGCCTGGCTTGCGCGCGAGGCCGCGCGCGCGGTGATGCGCCGATCCGACGCGGGCGCGCCGTTGGGACCACTTGGCGACGCGCTGCTGCAGGCGACCCGTGCGCGCGGAACCGAGGAGCTCGTCGGAGCGCTCCACGGCCTGACCGAGCCGGGCGAGTGGGCAGCGCTGGCCGGGGTGGTGTTCGATACGGCCGGCGCAGACTCTGCGTCAGCATCGCTCGTCGAAGATGCTGCCGCGGGCTTGAGCGAACTGGTGGCCGTGGTGCGCAGGCGCCTCGCCCTCGAAGGCCCCGTCGTCCTTGCGGGCGGCCAGCTGCTCAATCAGCCAAGGTTGGAGGCCGCTGTGCGCAAGCATCTCGGCGCAGCGGTCCGCTTGGACGAGCCTCCGGTCGCCGGCGCGGTAAGGCTCGCGGAACTATCCCTGGAGAATTAGCCCACTCGCCCTGGTCCGATTCCGCATCTCTGGCGCCAAACGCGCGAAACAATTCGCGGGGAACGCACGTCTGGCGTCAAACGAGCGGAATCAGACGAAGAGCGGTTCGGTATTCGAGCGCGCGAGGAGCGCGGCCATCTCCGCCTCGGCCGGACGCTTTTCGAAGCGCTCGGCCGCGTCGAGGACCCGGGGCAGCAGGTCGATGTCGCCGGCCGTGTTGAGGAAGACGCCCGGCCGGCCGAGCACCCACCATACAGCGAGATCGATGTCGGACTGCGCCTCGAGCGGCTGATACCACGTTGTCCGCGAGCGCTCGCGGCCCAGCCAAGGCCTGGCAGCGATCGACTTGATGGTCTGCACGGCCACGTTGCGCTCGGCGCAGGTCCGGGCCAACGCCTCGAAGTTCTCCGCGTAGTAAGGCAGCTGCATGGTGACGAAGTTGTATGGGAGCAGTACGGAGTCGAAATCGAAACGGGCCAGCGACCGGCGGTGGTTCGCGGCGATCTGGGCGCCATGGCCGGTGACTCCGATCCACTTCACGAGGCCTTGCTCTCGCGCCTGCATCGCCGCCTCGATGGCGCCGCCAGGGCTGAGTGCTGTGTCCCACTCGATCGGATCCGCGAGATTGTGCAGCTGCCATAAGTCGACGTGATCCACGCCGAGGCGATCGAGTGATCGGTGGAGCTCCGTGCGGGCTGCGCCGGCTTCGCGCTCTCCGGTCTTGGTGGCGATGAAGAAACGATGGGGCTCGCGCTTCAGCCACGGGGCGACGCGCAGCTCCGCATCGCCGTAGCTTGCGGCCACGTCGATGTGGTTCACGCCATGATGCAGCAGCACTTCGAGAGTTCGGTCCGCGGCGTCCTGCGTCACGTGAGATAGGGACGCTCCCCCGAAGATCGTTCTGCTGCTCATGTGGCCGGTTCGCCCGAAGGCGTCCTGCCCCACCATCGGGCTAGAGGATCGCCCTGCCCGTCGGGCCGTCGAAAAGGTGAAGGCGGCGCATGTCGACGCCGAGCCGAACGCGGTCGCCTGGGCTCACCTTGAGGTTGGGGTCGACGCGGGCCGTGATGGTGTCCGCGCCAACGCCGCCGTACAGGAACTGGTCGGCGCCGAGCACCTCGGAGACCTCGACCTTCAGGTCCATCCCCGGGTGCCCATCGGTCGGGTGCTCGGTCAGCGCTTCGGGCCGGATGCCGAGCACTCCCTTCTCGACGCCCGGCGCCGTCGGCAGCTCGATGTCGAAGCCGCTCGCCTTGGCGGTCTTGCCCTGAATGCTGACCGGGATGAAGTTCATGGTTGGGCTGCCGATGAAGCCGGCGACATACATGTTCGCGGGCTGGTCATAGATCTCGCGCGGCGGCGCCACCTGCTGCAGGACGCCGTCCTTCATCACCGCGATGCGGTCGCCCATCGTCATCGCTTCGACCTGGTCGTGGGTCACATATATAAAGGTCGCGTGGAGCGCGCGGTGCTGCTTCTGGAGCTCGATCCGCGTCTGCACGCGCAGCTTGGCGTCGAGGTTCGACAGCGGCTCGTCGAGAAGGAACGCCTGGGGCTCGCGCACGATGGCGCGTCCAAGCGCCACACGCTGCCTCTGGCCGCCTGACAGCTGGCGCGGCTTGCGCTTCAGCAGCGGGCCGAGCTCGAGGATGTTCGCCGCCGTGTTGACGCGCCGCTCGATGTCCGCTTTTGGCGTGCCTCGCATCTTCAGGCCGAAGGCAAGGTTGTCGAACACGGTCATGTGCGGGTAAAGGGCGTAGGACTGGAACACCATCGCGATGTCGCGATCACGAGGCGGCATCTCGTTGACGACCCGCTCCCCGATCCTGATCTCGCCTTCGGTCACCTCTTCGAGGCCGGCGAGCATGCGGAGGGCGGTCGACTTGCCACACCCTGAAGGGCCGACGAGGACCATGAACTCCGTGTCCTTGACCTCGAGGTTGAAGTCGTTGACGGCCAGCGTTCCGCCCGCGAATCGCTTGGTGACGTGCTCGTAGGTGACCGATGCCATATCTGATCTACATCCTATTGGGTAATTGGCACCTTTCGGGGCCTGGAATCTCCGAGCCGTGCGGCGCTCCTCAGCTGACCTGCGGTGTCCTCGGGCCGTGTGTCGTTCACGAACGTGCCGGCTCCCAGCTCGACCCCGGCCAGGTATTTGAGCCGGTCACTGCGGCGATGGGGTGGATAGAGCTCGATGTGGAGGTGGGCCTGCGGCCACTCGCGGCCGTCGGTCGGGGCCTGGTGCATCGCCATCACGTACGGCGTCGAGAACCCGAAGTGCCGGTCGTAAGCACGGGTCACGCCGAGGAGGGCTCGCGCCAGGTCCGCTCGCTCGCCGGCATCGAGATCGGCGATCGAGGCCACGTGGCGGCGTGGGTAGATGTGCATCTCGTAGGGCCAGCGCGCCGCACGGGGCACGAACGCCACCGTCGAGCCGGCCTCCAACACGACGCGCGGTCCCGACGCCTCGGCCGCCAGCTCTGCGCAGTGAAGACAATCGCCTTTCTCGGTGAGGTGCCGGCGCGAGGCGTCGAGCTCGGCGTTCGCAAACGGCGGCACGAAGGGGAGGGCATAGACCTGGCCGTGCGGGTGGTGGAGCGTGACCCCGACCTCTTCGCCTTTGTTCTCGAAGATGTACACGTAGGCGACCTCGGCCCTCGAGCCGAGCTCCCGGTAGCGGTCGGCCCACACGTCGACAAGGAGTCGTACCCGCTCGAGCGGAAGGCGCGCAAGCGTCAGCTCGTGCTCGGGCGTGTAGACGATCACCTCGCAGCCCGTCGTCGACGGACGGACAGGACGCCCGTTGCGCCGGTCGGGCCCGAACGACGGAAAGCGGTTCTCGAACACCACGACCTCGAACGTGTCGAGTGGTACCTCGGATGCCCCACCAGGCCCACTTGGACACAGGGGGCAGAAATCGGTGGGGAGGAAGGTGCGGTCGTTGCGCTCGGTGGCGTAGGCGACCCACTCGCTCCGCAATGGATCGAAGCGGAGCTCAGGCATCGCTACGACCCCGTTTCGATGGGCGCATGGCCGTAGGCGAGCAGATACCTGCCATCGGGCAGCTCAAGGTTCTCCCGGGTCAGCAGTTGCGGCCGTCGGGCGTCGTCGATGCTCCGCCGTACACGCGGCCGCACTGGCTTGCCGTCACGCGGTCGCGCGGGCGCTCTCGACATCGACATCCTCGCCGGCGACACGCACATCGACCCCGGCATCACGGATCGCCTGCAGCTCAGCCGCGTCAGCCTTCGGGTCGGTGATCAGAGTGTGGACGCGTGCAGCCGGCACTGTCTGGCACATGGTCTCCTGCCCGATCTTGGTGTAGTCGGCGAGCACGACCACATGCTGCGCCGCGCCCGCGAGGGCACGGTCGGTCGCAGCCACCACCGGGCTGGGCGTGCTCAGCCCGCGGTCGGCGGTGAAGCCGTTGCCCGATATGAACGCCTGCGACGCTCGCAGCGCGCGCACGGATTCCTCCGTGGCGGGACCCACCAGCGCGTGGATTGGCCTGCGCAGCGTGCCACCGGTGAGGATCACCTCCACGCGCGGCGACTCCATCAACGCCTGCGCGACCAGCAGCGAGTTGGTGACCACCGTCAGCTCCGGGTAGTGCACAAGAAGACGCGCCAGCGCGAGCGTCGTGGTCCCAGGACCGAGCACGATCGAGTCGCCGGGCCGAACCATGCTCAGCGCCAGGCGCGCGATCGCCGCCTTCTCGCCGGCGGCTTGCTGGGCCTTCTCCGAGTAGCTGGGCTCGTGGCCGAGCCCGGCGGGCTGGATGGCGCCGCCGTGCGTGCGAACGAGCAGCCCGGCCTTGGCCATCGCACGCAGGTCCCGGCGCAGCGTGATCTCGGTCGTGCCCAGGGCCTCGGCCATCTCGGCCACGGAAACGACGCCCCTCGAGCGCACGCGTTCCGCGATCAGGCGCCGCCGCTCGACCGCAAGCATTCGCCCGATGGTACGTCATCGATCATCTTTGATCAATAGCGAGCAGAACCGAAACTCATCTGTTGACAAAATTGACCGAATCTGTAACCTTCCGCTAATGCCCACGCCGATGCCTGAGCGTGAAGTGCGGACGACCCCGGCCTGAGGAGGAGGAGTTCTATGGGTGATTCAAGCGAAGCGAAACGGGTTCGGAACCTGCTGGCGGCGAGAGATGCCGCGCTGAACCTGAACCTCGACCTGTCGCGACGCGACGTGCTGAAGATCGCGGGCTATGGCAGCCTCGCGGCTTTCATCGCCGCCTGCGGCGGCAACAACACAACGACAACCACCGGGATCACAGCCAAGGGCGGCACCATGTCGCTCGGGAGCTACAACACCGACCCCAACTCCAAGAAGGGAACTCAGGCGATCGTGGATGCGTTCAAGGCCGCGAACGGTGGCACCAACGTGAAGCTGAATGTTGTCGACCACGGAACATTCCAGAACCAGATCAGCTCATATCTCCAGGGCACGCCTGAGGACGCATTCACCTGGTTCTCCGGTCACCGCATGCGATTCTTCGCCGACAAGGGCCTGGCGACGCCGATCGACGATGTGTGGGACGCGGTGAAGTCGAACTACACGGCGGGTTTCGAGGCCTCGATCAAAGGTAATGACGGCAAGGCATATGCCATCCCGACCGACTACTACCCGTGGGCGGTGTTTTATCGCAAAGACGTCTGGTCGCAGCACGGTTACACGGTGCCGACGAACTGGGACGCATTCAAGGCGCTGTGCGTGAAGATGAAGGCGGATGGCCTGATCCCGATCGCATTCGCCGACAAGGACGGATGGCCGGCTCAAGGCACGTTCGACATCCTCAACCTCCGCCTCAACGGCTACGACTTCCACACCGAGCTGCTGACCGGCAAGCAGAAGTGGACAGACCAGAGAGTGACCAACGTCTACAAGAAATGGAGCGAGATCACCCCGTACTACTCGCCCGCCTTTGCCGGCCTGACGTGGGAGCAGGGGGCGGACCAGCTGCTGCGCAAGCAGGCCGGGATGTACCTGCTCGGCCTCTTCGTCTCCGACGAGTTCAAGGCCAGTGGCAGCGCGGCGGACCTCGAACAGCTCGACTTCTTCGCCTTCCCGGACATGGGCACCCAGTACGACGCCGAGAAGGCGCTCGACGCGCCGATCGACGTCTACATGCTCACCAAGAAGTCGCCGACGCTGCAGGCCGACCTCGGCCAGGCCAAGGCGTTCATGGAATTCGTGGCCAAGGGCTCGACGCAGGTGCTGTACTGGCAGAACGCACCGGGCTCCATCCCCACCGCGAACGACGCTGACACGAGCACCTACCCGGCCCTGACCAAGAAGGCGGTGCAGATCGTCAGCCAGGCCAAGAAGATCACGCAGTACTTCGACCGAGACTCGCGCCCGGACTATTCAGGGCCGAACGGAATGCAGGGCTTCCTGCTCAAATTCCTGTCCAATCCCAAGCAGGACACGACGAGCCTGCAGGGACAGATGCAGGCGTTCTGGGACTCTCTGCCCCCAGAGTAAACCGGACATATGATCTGAGACGTGGCCAACACCACGACGCGAGTGGCCCCCGCCCGGACGCAAAAAGCGCCTGAGGCGGGGGCTCTCGTAAACCGCCGGAAGCGGCGCTACACACTCCTTACCCGCCACGACAAGATCCTCATCGCCCTCATGGTCGGGATCCCACTCACCCTCGACCTTCTCTTGGTCTGGGGCCCGACCCTGGCGTCCGTGGGCCTCTCGTTCACCAACTGGCAGAACATCGGGCCGATCACGGGTAAGAACTTCGTCGGCTTCAAGAACTATCAGTTCATGTTCTCCGGCTACACCCTTTTCTGGCCGGCGTTTACGCACAACCTGATCTGGCTCGCGTGGCTCACGCTGATCGCAACGCCGCTGGGCATGTTCCTCGCCGTGCTGCTCGACCGCGAGATGCGCGGGACTCGCTTCTACCAGAGCGTGTTCTTCCTGCCGGTGGTGCTTTCCCTCGTGGTGGTCGGTTTCATATGGGACCTGCAGTTCGCCCCCACCGACGGCTTCATCAACAACGCTCTCGGGACCGCCAAGTCGAGCAATCTCATCGACTGGTTGGGCAACCCTCGGATCAACCTGTTCTCGATCCTGATCGCCACCAGCTGGCGGCACATCGGCTACATCATGATTCTGTATCTCGCCGGGCTGAAGAGCGTCGACCCCTCATTGCGCGAGGCCGCCAGGGTTGACGGCGCCACCGAGGTACAGACTTTCTTCGGCGTCGTGCTTCCGGTGATGGCCCCCATCAACGTGATCATCGTCGTCATCACCGCCATCGAGGCGCTGCGTGCCTTCGACATCGCGTTCATCACCAACCAGGGGAAGAACGGTCTCGAGCTGCTTTCGATCCTCATCTACAACAACAGCATCAGCGAGGCGAGCCTGGTCGGCTTCGGATCCGCGATCGCCGTCATCCTGCTCCTCATCTCGCTGGTGCCGATCGTCGCCTTCCTATCGCGCGTGATGAGGACCCTCGCATGAGCACGATCGTCGCCACCGCACCGCGCATTGTCGTGCGCAAGGCGAGCCGGCGCATGCGGCCCGCTCGTGTGATCCTGCACGCCTTCCTGATCGCGATGGTCGCGCTGTGGCTGTTCCCGCTGTTCTGGGCGATCTTTGCATCGCTGCGTTCATACGGCGATACGGTCCTGCACGGCTACCTCTCCTGGCCGGCGAACGGTTTGAGCTTCGCCAACTACCAGGACGTATGGACGCAGGCGGAGATCCCCTACTACTACCTCAACACCCTGGTGATCGTCGTCCCGGGCGTGATCCTCACCCTGCTCCTCGCTTCGATGGTCGCCTTCTGCTGCACCCAGTTCAGCTGGAAGTTCAACCTCATCGTCCTGTTGCTCTTCACGGCCGGCAACCTGCTGCCACCGCAGGTCATCATCGTGCCACTCTACTGGGTCTACCTCAACACGCCGATCGCGAATCTCGGCTCCATCGACATCGGCAACTTCTCGTTCGCAATCTTCAGCGACAACAACCTGCTGTACGACCAGTACATCGGGATCATCCTCATCCATGTGGTCTTCCAGACCGGCTTCGCCACGTTCGTGCTGGCCAACTACATGAAGACGATCACCAAGGAGATCACCGAGTCGGCGCTCGTCGACGGCGCCAACGTGTTCCGGATCTGGTGGAGCGTGATCCTCCCGCTGTGCCGGCCGGCGCTCGGGGCGATGGCGACGCTCCTGTTCACGTTCATGTACAACGACTTCTTCTGGGCGTTGGTGCTTTTGAGCCACGGCAACAAGCGCCCGATCACCAGCGCGCTCAACAACCTTCAAGGAGAATTTCTGATCAACTACAACCTGATCGCCGCCGGAGCGCTGCTGGCGTGCCTCCCGCCGATCATCGTCTACATCCTGCTGCAGCGGCAGTTCGTTGCCGGCCTCACGCTCGGGTCCACGAAAGGCTGAGCACCCCACCGCTCGCTGCAACCACAGGAGGGGGCCCGCTCCTCGGCCCCAGGTTGCCGCACATCGCCTACGGCGGCGACTACAACCCGGACCAATGGCCGGAGTCGGTGTGGGAGGAAGACATCAGGCTCATGCAGGAGGCGGGCGTCAACCTCGTCTCCCTGGGCATCTTCGCCTGGTCGCGCCTGGAGCCGGAAGCGGCCAGGTACGACTTCGATTGGCTCGACCGGATCATGGACATGCTCCACCAGGGCGGCATTCGAGTCGATCTCGCCACAGCCACGGCGTCGCCGCCGCCATGGCTCTCGCACAAGCATCCAGAGATGCTCCCCGTGCTTGCCGACGGAGTCCGGCTCTGGCATGGCGCCCGGCAGCACTACTGCCCGAGCAGCCCCGTCTATCGCTTTGCCGCGCAGCACCTGGTCGAGGAGCTCGCGAAGCGGTATGCAGGCCATCCGGCCCTGGCGATGTGGCATGTCGGCAACGAGTTCGGCTGTCACGTGCCTGCGTGCTACTGCGACGTCTCTGCCGAAGCATTCCGCGCCTGGTTGGAGGAGCGATACGGCGACATCGAGTCGCTGAACCGTGCATGGGGCACAGACTTCTGGTCGCAACGCTACTCCGAGTGGGATGAGATCCTGCCCCCGCGGCGCACGCCGACCTGGCCCAACCCGACCCAGCAGCTTGATTTCATGCGGTTCTCGTCCGACGCGCTCCTCGATTGTTACGACCTCGAGCACGCGATCCTCACCGAGCACAGTCCGGGCATCCCGGTCACGACCAACTTCATGCGGTTCTTCAAGCCGCTCGACTACTGGAAATGGGCGGAACGGGAGGACGTGGTCAGCGACGACGTCTACCAGGATCCGGCGGACCCCGACGCCGGCATGAGGTCGGCGATGGCCGGCGACCTCATGCGATCGCTGGGTCGCGGCCGCCCCTGGATCCTCATGGAGCAGACCACCAACCGGGTGAACTGGCGCGACGTCAACGTGGCCAAGGCGCCGGGTCAGATGCGGCTGTGGAGCTACCAGGCGGTGGCTCGGGGCGCCGACGGCGTGATGTTCTTCCAGTGGCGGCAGTCACGCGCCGGCGCGGAGAAGTTTCATTCGGCGATGGTCCCCCACGGCCGCCCGGAGCACTCGCCCACCTGGCATGAGGTCGTCAAGCTGGGGCGCGAGCTGAACCGGCTCGACACCGTTTGCGGGACGCGCGTGAGCGCGGAGGTCGCCATCCTCCACGACTGGGAGTCCTGGTGGGCTCTGGAATTGCCTTCCAAGCCTTCGACTCGCGTCCATCACGTCGACCAGCTGGAGTCGTACTACCGCCACCTCTTCGAAGCCAACCTGACCGCGGACTTCGCGCGACCCACCGACGACCTCTCCGGATACCGCCTCGTGCTGGCGCCCAGCGTGTATATGGTCAGCGACGAAGGGGCGGCCAACCTGGCCGCGTTCGTGGAGGGAGGCGGCACCCTGGTCATGTCCTTCTTCAGCGGCATCGTCGACCAGTTCGAGCACATCCGCCTCGGCGGCTATCCGCAGCCGTTCCGCCGCATGCTGGGACTGGAGGTCGTCGACTGGCTGCCACTGGCGGACGGCGAGACGGTCAAGCTCAAGTTCGCCGACGGCATCCAGTCCACCGGCGACCTGTGGAGCGAGCTGATCACGGTCTCGGGTGCCGAGCCGCTGGCGTTCTTCGCCGGCCCGACGCTGGATGGCCATCCGGCCGTCACCAGCCAGAGCTTCGGTCAAGGCCGCGCCGTCTACATCGGCACCCGCCCCGATCCTGCCGCGATGGGGCGGATCCTGCGTGCCGTCTGGACGGAAGCGGGGGTCAAGCCGGTGCTCGAGGCTCCGGCGGGAGTCTCGGCCGTGCGCCGATCCGGCCCTCGCAGCTCGCTGCTCTTCCTCCTCAACCACCGCGACGCCCATGTCGAGATTCCAATCGCCGACCCCGGCGTCAACCTGGTGGACGGCAGCGAGGTGCACCGAGGCCTGCTCCGCCTCGGCCCCCGCGGAGTGGCGGTCATACGCGAAGGCTGGTAGGAGTGGTTTTGAAACTGCTCTGATCGGGCACGAAAACTACGAAGACATGAGCGAGCCCAAAGTCGTCGCGTGCCCGAGCTGCGCGCAGAAAACACGAGTCCGCGCCGCCGCCGGCGGCGTTCCGCACTGCCCCAAGTGCGGCCGGGCGCTGCCCTGGCTGACCGACAGCAGCACTATGGAGTTCAAAGCCGTGGTCGAGGACAGCCCCGTCCCGGTCCTGATCGACTTCTGGGCGCCGTGGTGCGGGCCGTGCCGCATCGTCGCGCCCGCGGTTGAAAAGCTGTCGCGTGATCTGGCCGGCAAGCTGAAGGCGGTCAAGGTCAACACCGACCAGGAGCCCAGCCTGCAGGAGCGTTTCGGAGTCCGCGGCATCCCGACCCTCGTCCTCATGGACGCATCCGAAGAGCGCGACCGTGTGACCGGCGCGATGGGCGCGGACGCGCTCCGCCGGTGGGTCGAGCCGCGCCTTCCCGTGAACGCGAAAGGGCAGGGCAAGACCGGCCGGTAAGGGCTTTTGGCACCGTATTTGATTGTGCGTTCTGGCGCCGGCGGTCATAAACTCGAGTCACGGGGGGATCGATTCTGGCAAGAACCGATCCTGCTTCTAAGCTGGACCTCTACCGTCGGAGGAGAGAAGGATGGGTAGAACGTTCGCGGTCAGCTGGTTGCCCCTCGCGATCCGGGGTGTGGCCGGTATCTTGCTCGGGATCGCCGCCTTTGCCTGGACCGGTCTGACGCTGCTGGTTCTGATCACCCTGTTCGGCGCGTATCTGCTCGTCGACGGCCTCTTCGCGCTCATTGCCGGCGTCCGAGGCGGGTCATGGCTGGTCGGGGTGGAGGGTTTGTTGGGCATCGTCGCCGGCGGCCTGGTGATCTGGAGGCCCGGAATCGCCGCCATCGCCCTCGTCTATCTGATCGCACTTTGGGCTGTCCTCACCGGCGCCGCCGAGCTGGGCGCGGCATACCTTCTGCGCCGCATCCTGCCCAGCGAGTGGCTGCTCGTTATCGCCGGGATCGTGTCGATCGTTTTCGGCGTCCTGCTGGCGATCAATCCATCGGCGGGCCTGGTGACGATCACATGGCTCTTTGGCGCCTACATGATCGTCTTTGGTGCGCTTGCGCTTGCGCTCGGATTTCGCCTGCGCGGCTCTCGCGCCACTCTCGTGGTGGGCTCGATCAACTAAGACAGGTGGCGGAAGGGCTCCGGCACATAGCCGGCGAGCACGGCCAGCCATGCCGGTGACAGCGCGGCCCTGACCGCGGCGTCGTCCTGCGCGAGCCAGGCCATATGCCGCAGCGCGTGCTCCACGACCTGGTGGGTCGATATCTTTTTCGCGGCCTCAGTCGCCGAGTTCCGGGCAAGGTCCATGCGTGTGACCGGCACGCCCTCGAGCTCCAGCGCCTGCTCTTCTCCGATCACGACCAGAAAGGTCAGCAGCACCCCGCCGAAACCGCGCCGCCACGACGTTGAGTGGACCAGCAGAGGAGGGCCCAGGAGATTGGTCGACAGGCGGCGGACGATCTCCATGGGGTCGTCCACTTCGTGCGATTCGATATACCAGGCGTCTGGTCCGCACGGACCGGTCAGCTCAAGCGTGCCGTCCCGCATCCGCACGACGAACACCTCCGCCTGGACCGGCCCTTCGGTGCCCCACGGCGCGGGCGTGGTCGAGCTCGCGTCTTGCGGGCGGCTCGGGCTCAGGCTTCGGGCCGCGCCCTCGAGAGCACGTCCTCCCGCGTGACCTGCATGTTGTGCGACTCGCGTGCGTGCTTCTGGACGATCCCGACCAGCTCTTCGATCGGGCCGCGCAGCAGCTGGCCGCATGCACAGGCCACAACCATGATGGGAGAACGCTTTGTGCTCATCGGAATAGCTCCTCCAGCGGAAGTGTACGAAGAGGTTAGGCCTACGAGATGACCATTGCCAAACCCAAGATCACAATTGAATTCTGCGTTCCTTGAGACTATCTCGACCGGGCCGTGAGCCTGGCTGAGGAGATCATGGACAAGTGGGCCCCGGTTCTCAGCGGCGTCGAGCTGAAGACGGGTAGCCGTGGCGTTTTCGACGTCGAGATCGACGGCGAGAAGATTTTCAGCAAGGCGCTGCTCGCCCGGTTTCCCGCCGAGGGCGAGATCAAGAAGCTCCTGGCCCCCAAGCTCGGGCCGCCGCCCGAGTGGAGGTCGAAGCACAGCTGAGTTGGGATGCAACGTGTCGCTCTTGCGACTTTATCGCAGCATCGGGGCCACTTCTTTTCGTAAGCTTCACTACGCGATGAGTAGTCCTGGCATGTCTTCCGCCGCCCCGCTAACACGGCGGCGGGCCATCGACTACCTTCGCTGCGCCAGCTGCTTCTGTAGCTGACCGGACGTTCGTCCGGGCCCCTCGGCGTCCCCGCTTCTGCGGCCGGGCGCCCTCGATCTTCAAGCGTACGAATTCATCACATCAGCGGAGGCGCATCCAGTTGTCGAACCTTTCCGACGGCACATCCCTCGAAGGCTTCTCGAGGAATGAGTCCATCAAGGCGACGAGCAATCACCTTCGAGGACTCATCAAAGAGGAGCTGCTCGAGGACACGCCCGCGTTCGGCGACGATTCCGAGCAGCTTCTCAAGTTCCATGGCATCTACCAGCAGGACGATCGCGACCGCCGCAAGGAGGCTCGCGCGCGTGGCCTCGACAAGCACCACCAGCTGATGATCCGGACGCGCATCCCGGGAGGCCTCGTCTCGCCCGATGCCTACATCGCGCACGACGACATCAGCAGGCGCTGGGCCAACGGGACGCTGCGGGTCACCACCCGCCAGGATTTTCAGCTGCATGGCGTGCTGAAGGGCGACATCAAGAAGTCGATCCGCGCCATCAACGACGCCCTGCTGACAACGCTCGGCGGCTGCGGCGATGTGGAGCGCAACATCATGTGCTGCCCGGAGCCGCTGGCCGACGACCTCCATGCGGAGGTTCAGCGGGCGATCTCGGCGATGGTCGCCGAGCTCACGCCGCGCACTGCGGCCTACCACGAGATCTGGCTCGACGGCGAGGTCGTGAAGTCGTCTGAGCCGGAAACCGAACCGCTCTACAAGGAGCAGTACCTACCGCGCAAGTTCAAGACGACAGTCGCAATCGAGGGCGACAACTGCGTCGACGTCTATGCCCACGACCTCGCGATCGTGGCCATGAAGCGGCCGGATGGTTCACTCCGCGGCTTCAACGCCCTGGTCGGCGGCGGCTTGGGTCGCACTCACAACAAACCAGAGACGTTCGTCGCGGTGGCGGTACCGCTCGCATTCGTAGAGCCCGAGCAGATCGTGGATCTGGCGCGCGAGGTCGTTGGCGTACAGCGCGACTACGGCGATCGCGCCAATCGCAGGCATGCCCGGCTGAAGTACACGATCGCGGACCGTGGGATCCAGTGGTTCCGCGACGAAGTTCAGAAGCGCCTCGACTTCACCCTCCAGGCGCCCGAGCCGCTCGCGTGGAAGCCGGTGGACGACCACCTCGGTTGGCACGAGCAAGGTGACGGCAAGCTCTACGTCGGCATTTACATCGAGAACGGCCGCATCGCGGACGTGGGCGATGTGCGCTCGCGGACCGGGCTGCGCCGGATCGTCGAGGAGCTGCGCCCGCAGATCCGCCTGACGGCACAGCAGAACGTGATCCTCGCCGATATCGACCCCGCGCAGAGGCCCCGCGTCGAAGCGCTGATGGCCGAGCACGGCATCTCGCCGGTGGAGTCGATCCCGCACGCGATCCGCTACGCGATGGCTTGCCCGGCCATCCCCACTTGCGGTCTGGCGGTGGCCGAGGCCGAGCGCGCGCTGCCAGGGCTCATTCGAAAGCTGGCGGCTCTGCTCGATGAGCTGGGGCTTGGAGACGAGCGCATCAGCTTCCGCATGAGCGGCTGCCCCAACGGCTGCTCGCGGCCATACCTGGGCGACGTCGGCTTCGTCGGCACCACGCTTGGCAAGTACGACGTGATGCTGGGCGGTGACTTCGACGGCACGCGGCTCAACCGGGTTTTCGCCCCCAACGTGCCGATTACCGAGATCCCATCGCTACTGCGCCCTCTGTTCGAGACGTATCGGTCCGACCGCAAGCCAGACGAAGGCTTTGGCAACTGGACCGAGCGGGTTGGTTTCGACGCCTTGCGCGAGGCCTCGGTCTCGGAGCGGTCGGCATGAGCGCCATCGCGCCCGCCGAGGTGATGTCTGGCGCCGAACCCGCGGCTGTGTTGCGCTGGGCCTTCGACTCGTTTCCTCGACTCGTCATCGTGGCCAGTTTCCAGGCGGAGTCGTCGGTCATCATCGACATGGCATCGCGCATTCGCAAGGACGTGCAGGTGCTCACGCTGGACACGGGCCGCCTGCCCCAGGAGACCTACGACGTCATCGATCGCGTGCGCGACCGCTACGCCATCGACATCGAGGTGGTGTCTCCGGACGCCGACGAAGTGGCCGAAATGGTTCGCAGCCGCGGAGTCAACCTGTTCTACAGGTCGCAGGAGGAGAGGCAGCTGTGCTGCGATGTACGCAAGTCGAGGCCGCTCGCACGCGCGCTGCATGGCCACGACGCCTGGGTCACCGGGGTGCGGAGGCAGCAGGCTGCGACCCGCACAAACGCGCCTGTCGTTGCACCGGACCCGGAGCACACTTGGCTGACGAAGATCGCGCCGCTGGCCTCGTGGTCGAAGGACCAGGTCTGGGCCTACATCCGCGAGAACGACCTGCCGGTGCACGCGCTGTACGAGCGCGGATACACCTCGATCGGCTGCGCGCCGTGCACGCGAGCGACCACCGCCGGCGAGGACGAACGCGCGGGTCGGTGGTGGTGGGAGCAGGGCGGGGTCAAGGAGTGCGGGCTCCACTGGAGTGAGTCCCGGTGAGGCTTGCGGTGGTCGTCGCGGCAGCGATGTTGGTGGTCGCCTGTGGGCAGGTCGTCGACTCCGCCGCGCCCGGGGCCGACACGGGACCGCTTACCATCCGGCTCGGGTACTTCCCGAACCTGACCCACGCGCCGGCGCTGGTTGGTGTCAAGAAGGCGCTATTCGCGGCAGCACTCGGTTCCGATGTGACGCTCGAGACCCACACGTTCAACGCGGGTGGCGATGCGATCACCGCCATCCTCTCCAGTTCGGTCGACATCACCTTCGTCGGCCCAAACCCGACGACGAACGCGTTCGCGCAATCGCATGGCCAGGCGATAAGGGTCATCGCCGGCTCGACCTCGGGCGGCGCGCTCCTTGTCGTCAAACCGAGCATCACCTCGATTGCGGCGCTGAAGGGCAAGAAGATCGCCGACCCTCAGCTGGGAGGGACGCAGGACGTCTCTTTGCGATGGTTCCTACAGAACCACGGTTTCAAGACCGACACGGCCGGCGGGGGCGACGTCAGCGTCCTTCCGCAGGACAACTCGCAAACGCTAACGGCGTTCAAGCAAGGCAAGATCGACGGCGCCTGGGTCCCGGAGCCCTGGGCGAGCCGGCTGGTCGTCGAGGGCAACGGATCGGTTCTCGTCGACGAGAGGGACCTGTGGCCGCAGGGCAAGTTCGTCACCACCAACCTGATCGCAAGCACCAGCTTCCTGCGGACTCATCCGAAGCGGGTCAAAGCGCTGCTGGAAGGCCTGTATCAGTCCATCAGCTTCTTGAACTCGAACCCATCTGAGGCCCAGAAGGCCACCAACGACGCGGTTGGCGAGCTCACCGGCAAGAGGCTCGCGCTGGGCGTGGTCAGCGCGGCGTGGCCCCACATGACCTTCACCCTCGATCCGTTGGCCGACACGCTCAAGGCGTCAGCCGACCACGCGCACAGCCTGGGCCTGCTCGGCAGCGTAGACCTGCACGGTCTCTACGACCTGACGCTCCTCGACGAGGTGCTCGTATCGCACAATCTCCCGGCGGTGAGCGGGTTTTGAGCAAGGTCCTCGAGCTCTCGGACAAAGGTCACTCGGTCAGCGTCGAGGCGCTGACGGTTGCCTATCCGCATGACGATCGGCTGCTGATCGCCCTTCAGGGCGTCGCACTCGAGGTCCAGCGCGGGGAGCTGGTCTGTGTCGTCGGTGCTTCAGGATCCGGCAAGAGCACGCTCCTGAACGTGCTCGCGGGGCTCGAGCGACCGACTCGCGGCCGCGCCCACGTCCACGGGCATGTCGCGTTGATGTTCCAGGAGGCGGCGCTGCTGCCCTGGCTCACCGCGGCCGGGAACGTCGAGCTCGCGCTGGAGCTCAGGGGAGTCAAGCGGTCCGAGCGCAAGCAGATCGCTTATGAGCTGCTGCATCGCGTTCACCTCGAGGGTTTCGAGGGGCGCCGGCCGCACGAGCTGTCGGGCGGCATGCGGCAGCGCGTCGCGCTTGCGCGCGCACTCGCCCAGGATGCAGACGTCCTTTTGATGGACGAGCCGTTCGCCGCGCTCGATGCGATCACGCGCGACCTGCTCCATGAGGAGCTGGTGCGGCTGTGGCAGCAGACCGGGCTCACGATCCTTTTCGTGACTCACAACGCGCGCGAAGCCGTGCGCCTCGGCGACCGGGTGCTCGTGTTCACGAGCCGGCCCGGGCGGGTCGCGCATGAGGTGCGCGTTGATCTGCCGAGACCCCGCAGCCTCGACTCGCCCGAGCTGGCCGTGATCGCCGGTCGCATCACCGACCGCCTGAAGCACGAGATGGGACGGTCTTCTGATGGCTGAGATGGCCGTGGAGCTGGATCGGGTGGAGGTCGACGACCTGGAGCAGCGCCCCCGCGTCTCGCGGCGCCTGCGCGTGTGGTCCAGCCTGTGGCCGAAACTGGTCGCAATCGCACTCGCGCTCGGTCTTTGGCAGGTCGTGGTGTCGGTGGGTTGGCAGCCTGACTATGTGCTGCCCGGCCCGGGTGCGGTCTTCAAGCGGCTCGCGCAGGACCTGGGCACGGCCAACTTCGACCTAGGGGTCGCGGTCACCCTGCGTCGCGCGCTGTTCGGCTACGCGATCGCGGTCGCGATCGGAAGCTTGATCGGCATCCTGGTCGCGCGAGTTCTCGTGCTACGCAAAGCAATCGGGGCGGCGATCCTCGGTCTGCAGTCGATGCCGTCGATCGCCTGGTTCCCGCTCGCGATACTCCTGTTCGGCCTCAACGAGACGGCGATCTTCTTCGTAGTCATCCTTGGAGCCGCGCCCGCGATCGCCGGCGGGCTGCTGAGCGGCGTCGACCACGTCCAGCCGCTCCTCATCCGCGTCGGCCGCGTGATGGGCGCCCGCGGCCTGGGTCTGTATCGACACGTGATCCTCCCGGCCGCGCTGCCCTCTTTCGTGAGCGGCCTGAAACAGGGCTGGGCCTTCGCGTGGCGCAGCCTCATGGCCGGCGAGATCATCGGCATCGTCGGCCACCAGTTTTCCATCGGACAGCAGATTCAATTCGCCCGTGACTTCGCGGACTCCGAGCAGCTGCTGGCGATCATGGTCGTGATCTTCGTGATCGGGATCGCGGTCGACAGCGTATTCGGCGTGCTGGACACCGCGATCCGGCGCCGCTGGGGGCTGCTCGGGAGCGAAGCATGAGCAAGGGCTTCGTGGTCTGGTTCACTGGGCTCTCCGGTGCGGGCAAGTCGACGATCGCCAACGCGCTGGCGGCCGAGCTCGAGCGTCGCGGCCGCGACGCCGAGCTGCTCGACGGGGACGAGGTGCGCACCCATCTCTCGAAGGGCCTGGGCTTCTCCAAAGAGGATCGCGACACCAACATCCGCCGCATCGGGTACGTGGCGCGGCTCGTCGCC